>PVMK01124201.1_pt1 | contig 26294 bp, 20 predicted proteins | sample 1853481 | NCBI WGS metagenome assembly PVMK01 (sample SAMN08533507, study PRJNA380276) | Marine sediment metagenome, whole genome shotgun sequencing project.
TGACCCTGGCGAGCCGGTCCATCAAAGCTTTTCTGACTCTCTTTTTCTTATTACTGTCTATTGCGTTCACCGGGACCGTGTATGCAGAGTTAGCTGATCCCAAACTGAGTAATGACCGCTGCCTGCGCTGTCATGGCAGGGATGGCTTCTCCAGGGATGATGCCTTTGGCCGGGAGCGTGACTTGCACGTCACCGCAGATTCCTTTAAAGGCAGTGTTCATGGCGAACAGGATTGCGTGGGCTGTCACCAGGACATTACCAAGGCCCCCCACCGCAAAGGCATCGAGCGAAAAGTCGGTTGCGTGACCTGTCACACGGATCTATGGAATCAGGCACAGGAGGCTGGAACTACAGAAGAAAACGCAAGGGTGGGTGAGGTTGTACAGCAGATCGAGAGCTACATGGATTCCATGCACGCCCGGCCAAGCATCGAAGACCAGTCACACACCAATGCCACCTGCTACAGCTGTCACGACGCGCATTACATGAAGCCGATTGACAATGAAACACGGTCAGAAAGCAAACTGGCAATCCCGGACATGTGCGGCACTTGTCATGGTGACGAGCTGGAGCTTTACCAGACATCGGTGCATGGCATGGAGGTCAGCCAGGGGAATGTGAATGCGGCTGTGTGCAGTGACTGTCATTCCAGGCATGGTGTCAAGGGCATTGACGATGCTGACAGCCGGGTGGAGATCACCCAGAGCTGCGGCGGATGCCACAAAGACAGCCTGAAATCCTACCTGGATACCTACCACGGTAAGATCACACGGCTGGGCTATGGCGAAACCGCCAAGTGTTTCGATTGTCACGGCTCCCATCAAATCAAGCGGCTGGACGATCCGGCTTCAACGATGAACGTGAACAACCGCCTGGAGACTTGCCAGACCTGTCATGAAGGTGCATCAAAGGGCTTTATCACTTTTCAACCGCACGGCACCATGCACGACCGCGAAAAATACCCCGAGATGTGGTTCGCATCAATGTCTATGATCGGGCTGCTGCTCGGCACGTTTGCCTTTTTCTGGCTGCATTCAGCCCTGTGGTTCTACCGTGAGTACCAGGACCGCAAACAGGGCAAGAACCGGCCGCATGTGCTGACAGAAGCGCTTCCGGCAGGTAAAACTCATTTCAGGCGTTTTAACCGGTGGTGGCGTGCGGCCCACCTGGCGGGTGCCATATCTATCATGACCCTGACGCTGACAGGCATCACGGTGCTCTACGCTGAAAGTTCGTGGGCGCCATTCATGATGAATCTGTTGGGTGGGCCGGAAACGGCCGGCTACATTCACCGGGTCGGTGCAATCGTTTTCATGAGTGTTTTCTTCATTCACCTGATCTATTTCGCCATTCGAATCGGTCGCAACTGGCGCACGTTTGAGTGGTTCGGCCCGAACTCCCTTATTCCCAACTGGAATGATCTGGGTGATGCGATCGCCATGTTCCGCTGGTTCTTCGGTCTCGGGCCCCGTCCCGATCTGGACCGGTTCAGCTACTGGGAGAAGTTTGACTACTGGGCTCCGTTCTGGGGTATGACAATCATCGGCGTCAGCGGCGTTATCATGTGGTTCCCGATCCAGGCCGGAGCTTTCCTGCCGGGCTGGGCCTTTAACGTAGCCGCCATCGTGCACGGCGAAGAAGCGTTCCTGGCAGCAGTGTTCCTGTTCACGGTTCACTTCTTCAATAATCACTTCAGGCCGGACAAATTCCCGCAGGACACCACCATGTTCACCGGGCGGGTACCGCTGGAAATTTACAAACACGAGCACCGGCGTGAATATGAACGCCTGCTTGCATCCGGCGAACTCGATCGTTTCCTGGTCGATGCGCCAACCGAGCCGCAATCAGCCAGCGCCAGCTTGCTCGGGGCCACGCTGATCACGTTTGGCCTGTTCCTGTTGACGCTGGTGATTCTGGGGTTCTTTGGGGTGTAGCAAGAGAATACGTGAGTAGCTGTATAATCGGATTGCCATGAAAAAAATTCTGACTGGAATTGTTGTCTTACTGTGCCTGGGGGGCTGCTCCCAGGAATCAGAGCCATCGAAGCCGGCTGTTGATATTGATGCCGGAAAAGCATTTGCAGGGGCGAATTGTTCCGCTTGCCATACCCTGGATGGCAGGGGCAAGACAGCTGAGATTCCAAATTTGGCGGGCCAGCCAGCGGAGTACCTGGTCAACGCCATGCATGCTTACCGCGAAGGGAGAAGGCACCACGCCGCGCTGCAGGACCTGATTGCAGGAATCAGCGAAGCGGATATCCGGAATATTGCCGGTTATTTTGCGAGCTTGCCGCCTGTCGAAACCGCCCCGGCACCCCCTGAAGGCAATGAAGTCTATCAGGAGGGCGCAAAAGTCGCTGTTGCCTGTACCTCCTGCCATGGCGAAAAGGGAATCAGCAACGATCCGGGTATACCAAGCCTTGCCGGCCAGCAGCCAGCATACCTGATCGCCTCGACACAGGAATATGCCAGCGGCAGCCGCGGTCACGCGGAGAAGGAAAAGATGCTGCAGGGCCTGGGCGAAGTGGATATAGAGAAAATGGCACTGTACTTCGCCTCCCAGGCGCCTGAGCTGCGAGATCCACCGCCGTTTGGCGATGTGCAGGCAGGGGAGCCGCTAACGGCGATCTGTGGCAGCTGCCACGGTGCAAGTGGCCTCAGTCAGGACCCCATGGTGCCCAACCTGGCGGGGCAGGAGCCTACCTACCTGGTGAATGCAATCAAGGCCTATCGCAGCAATGAGCGCAGCCACGAAGATATGGTTACGGACAAGAGCAATGAGGAAATCGAAAGCATTGCCGCCTATTACTCGGTTCAGGCGGCGAGCTCGGTGACCGAATCGGGTGAGCAATTGGATCAAGTCATCGCCAAGTGCGAGCGCTGTCACGGCCAGGCTCTTGGCGAATCGGTGATGGTCGTGCCTTCACTGGGCGGCCAGCAACAGGAATACCTGTTTCGCGTTATGAAGCAATACCGCGACGATGACCGCGGCAACTCCATGATGCACAAGATGAGTTTCGGTTACAGCGACGCGCTACTCCACGATATCGCCACTTACTACGCCAGCCATCCGAAAAGATAAAGCCTGCTCAAGGCAGGCTTCGGCTTCGAACAGAGGAGCCGAAGGCGACCCACGGCCTGCCGTCACTGTCTCAAGGCTTCTTGCTCTTCGAGCAAACCGCCATTCGACTGTTCCTGGCCTGGTACCGGTTGGGTAAGTCGAGCGAAGCGCAGGCAAAGAGGGATGTGCGGTTTTGCCGAAGGCAAAGAAGCGCTGACCGGTTGCCGTTGCGCGTGAGCGGTACCAGAGGTACCGAGCGCTCATTTTATGCAGTCGAGCGCAGCCGCCTTTCGCCGCAGGCGGGAGCAGGGAAGCGAGACTCCTTTTATCCTGGCCTGGCTCAGCCAGCGTTGTCTACGTTGTTCCCGTGCCGGTTGGCGACGTGATCCGGAACGCGATAGAACCACATCTGGTACATCGACACCACCCACATCACCGCGAAAGACAGCCCGTTGAACGCGCCCGCGATCAACACGACCCAGGCAAACGGGGGAAACACTTTGGTGACGTACCAGCCCAGCACGTCGGCAATCACTCCTGCAAACGGCGTTGCGATGATCAAGCTCTTGAGCCAAAGCGGTCGAACATAGGAGTGGCTGAAGATAAAGCCGATGATGAAAAAGATGAATGTCAAACCGAACAGGTGAATGTGTGAAACACGCACCAGCGTGAACAGGTCGGCACCGGTGTTCTGCGCGACCACTTGCCGGATATTTTCATAACCGTCGAGATTCGAGAGGTGCGGGTTACTGCCGTCGTGGCAACTCAGGCAATTGGTTTCGACGATGCCCTCAATGTTGGCGGTGTAGCTCCTCTTGTCTGCCCCGTCGCGGATCCATTCCAGCAGGCTCGCCAAGTCCTTTTGCGGCAGCATCCCCGACATCGGGCCGCGCAAAGCTGATTCCAGGGCAGTCGTTTCCGTGCTGCCGCTGTAAGTGACCTTGATGTCATCCACGGACAATCCGGGTTTGCCATCCGCCCCCGAGTGAGCTGCAAAGACGTACAGTACCGCGAACATGTAACCCAGCCCCACCACCAGCAAGGCGCCGGTAAAAAGGGTCCGCATGCTGATGGGCAGTTCCTGGAAGTGCCGGTACAGGCGATGGATAGCATTATCGTTCATAAGGGTTTGTCCCCGGGATTCGGCACGCCGGCGTGCCGGGTCAGGTTATTGTATTGGCCGCTGTAAGTCGATCTGCTTTATTTCAACGATGCGTAGTAGGCTGCCAGGTCAGCCATGTCCTGTTCGCTGAGGTCTTCGGCGTACATACCCATCATTTCATCTTCGTCCACGCGTTCGCCGGATGCGAAAGCCTTGAGCTGCTCTACGTGGTATGCCTCGTCCAGGCCGGCCAGCGCCGGGCTGTCCTCGTCGCCCTTGCCGTCGTCACCGTGGCAATCGGCGCAGTCTACAGACAGTGCCTGGCCGTTGGCTGCATCACCGCCAGCCTGGACGGCATTGGTGGCCAGAAACATGATGAACATGGCAGTGATCAATAATTTGGTGGTCATGGCTTAATAACTCCTCTACTGATTGAACTCAACGTACTTATTAATCCGTCGGCTCTTCGCAAGGCAATTGCATGTATACCACGGATTTGGGCTCGCGCGTTGAGTAGTGTTCCACGATACGCTCGATATCGGCTGCGCTGAGCGGGTCGGACATTGCGTGCATTGTCGTATTACTGCGCGTGGCTCCAACATAGGACTGCAGAGTATCGGCCAGGTAGGCTGGGTCTTGCCCGGCCAGCATTGGGAAGCGGGGATCAGTGCTGTTGCCATCGATGCCGTGGCAACGCTCACAGCGATTAACCCATTCAGTGGTAGTCAGCGGTGTTCGGACGTCGCGGCGCACCGGTTCCTGGCCGGCGTAAAAGGCCGCCAGGTTGTCAACCTTGGTTTCGCTCAGCTCATTCACCGCATCGAACATCTGTTGGTGATGGCGTTTGCCATCCTGGTAGGCTTTCATGGCCTTTACAAAGTAGCGGGCGTCCTGCCCGGCCAAAGTAGGCATTTCAGCCCCGCTGGCGTTGCCGTCATCTCCGTGGCAGCCCGCGCAGGGCTCTGCAGCCACCTGGCCCAGACCGGCATCGCCGTCCCCGGTGGTTTCGGTGCGCGCCGGTTCCTGTACGGCGTAAAACACACCCATATTACCCAGGGTCTCCTCGTCCAGCCTGGCGACCAGTTTCGCCATCATCTTGTGATCACGGCCTCCTTCCGTATAAGCCTTCATGGCCGCCACAAAATAGTCCGGAGCCTGGGCGCTGAGGTTGGGCATACCCGATGCCGAGGCATTGCCGTCCTCGCCGTGGCACTTCACGCATTTCTTCATATCGCCGCGGATATCGGCGAAGGGGTCGCCACCGACCGTGTCAACGGCCCCGGCTGGCACATTTTCCGTCAGCGGTAGCCGGGCCGGGGGCAGACTCGCGTAATAAGCCGAAACTGCCAGCAGCGCCTCCTCGTTGAGAAAATCCGTTGCCTTGTTCATTTCATCATGGCCGCGCTCGCGGCTCTGATAGGCCTGGAGCACGCGGTGCAGATAGACCGTGCGCTGGCCTGCAAGGTTCGGAGTGCCAGGCCCGGTACTCACGCCATCAAGCCCGTGGCAGGTCGCGCAGGCTGTTATGGCAACGTTCTCACCCTGTGCCAGCATGTTGCGTGACGGGGAAAGGGCGGCGCGTTCCAGTTCGTTGATGGGTTGGGTAGTTGCAGAACCTTGCGACCAGCAGGTTCCCGAAACCAGTAATAGCACGGTGGACACTACAAGTGCTTGCAGAGTACTGGTCATCTTGTTTGTCTCCCAAGGGGGTAATTGGTCTTCTGATGAAACCTTACCACTCGCAGACAACTCCCGTCATTCCGGATCATGCCCTTTGCCGCGACTTTCTCCCCTGTGGCCGGCAATATCCACCAGTTCCTTTATCTCGCCTGACCGGTCTTCGACCAGCCAGTGTGTCAGGTCGCCGGCTGACACCATACCCAGCACCAGGTTATCCTGAACCACGGGAAGGTGGCGGATGCGCTGATTTGAGACGATAGCCATCGCTTCATCCAGGGTGGTTGAAGGAGTGACGCAAGTGGGGCGATGCGACATGACAGCGGATACTTTGGTGTAGGACGGCTCAAGGCCGGTGCCCAGCACTTTGGTAATGGCATCCCGCTCGGTAAATATTCCAAGCAACTGACCGTCCTCGATCACCAGCATCGCACCGATTCGCTGCTCATTCATCTGGCGAACGCACTCGGTAACGGAAACATCAGGATTGACCGAATGGATGGAAGCATGGTGTTCTTCGAGCAACTCGCTCAGCGATTCAGTCCTCTTGTCTGTTCCCCTCCTGAAGATGATTCCGATAGCGACTACCAGGGCAAAGACCAGTAGCACATAGAACGACCATTCCAGCACTGGCACCGGTAAATTTACTTCTTCGGCAAGACTCATGCGCGATAGCAGCAGCAGAACTACTGATGCCGTGAATATACCTGGAGTTTTCATCAAAGCTTTCCTCGGGATCGGGTAAACATCAGGCGCTCCCGGGCGGGTCGGCCCACGGCGGGAACAGGCGTGCCACCAGCACAAGAAGTGCGAATGGCGCCATTGTCAAAATGGTGGCGGATACAAGACCCTCGCGCCCCCACAGCGGCATGTGATAGGTCAGCAGCCCTTTGCCTGTCTTGGCTATTTCCTGGCCGCCTATGACAACGTTCCAGCGCATCATGAGTACATTCATCAGTACCAGCAGAGCGCAGATCGTAGCGCCGGCAACAAAAGCCCTGCCTTTAATATTGAGCGCTATCAAGAGGCCCATGAGCATGATCGGCAACAGGGCGCCAAAACCAAACTGCAGCACGAAGTAGCGGAAGAACAGGGGCCCCTGAACGTATTCCATGATGACATCGATCCCCTCTTTGCCCTTGTACACCAGGTTCGCAAACCCCAGGCCTTCCAGGATCAGTGTGAACATCAGGAAGCCCCACAGCGCGTAAGTCATTCCTTTCAGGCAGGCATGATCTATCGGCACGCGACGGAGTTTTGAGGCGACCACGTAGAGGACCATCAAAAGGGCCACACCCGAGACGATGGCTGAGAAAAGAAAAATGATCGGCATTAGGTCTGACTCCCACCACTGGCGGGCTTTCAGCGAACCATAGACGAAGCCAATATAACCATGCAGGCCATGAGCGGAAGGGATGCCCACGATGGCCAGCGTCAGAAGCAATTTGCTGTCGAGGGCGCGGGCTCTTGGTGAATCGTCATCGGACCACAGAGTGACGGCACGGTAAAAAGAGCGCTTCAGGCCGCTTGAGTTCCGGGCGCGTTCAACGTTATCCACCCGGAAGACGAACCAGCATTCGAGAATCAACAAGACCATGTAGAAAGCGGCAAAGAAGCCGAACATTGCAAAGGCTGAAGTCAGGTGTGGCGTGATCATGGAATAGATGGAGCGCTCCGGATGACCCAGGTGCATCAACAGTGGGACGGGCACGAAAATCATGACGCACAACGACGTCAGTAGTGCGAGCCTGGCAACGGGTTTGAACTGTTGCATGCCGAAGACATGATAAAAGCTGGAGACCGTGAATGCGCCGGCCACAAGTCCGGTCAAATACGGATAGATAACAATCAACACGGTCCACTGGATGACCGTTTCGTTTGGATACACGTAACCGGTAAAAGGCGCAAATTCCATCACGAAACGTCCTTATCCAACCCGGCATAAAAACACATGGGTCCGTTGCCGCTCTCGGGCTTGAGCACCTGCACCTGGTTGTTGCGGATGAATTCGCTGACCGGGCTGGAATCATCGTTCAGGTCACCGAACATGCGCGCATTAGTGGGGCAGACTTCTACACAAGCTGGCTGCAGTCCCTTGGTAATACGGTGATAACACCAGGTGCACTTGTCGGAAACACCTTCCTCTTCAATGAAAAACCGCGCGCCGTAGGGGCAGGCCTGCACACAGTACCGGCACCCGATGCAGTAGTCGTGATCGATAAGCACAGTTCCATCCTCGGCCCGGAAAGTGGCTCCCACGGGACAGACCTGGACACAGGCTGGATGAGTGCAGTGGTTGCAGAGTTTGGGCACGAAGAAAGCCTTTGTGACCTTCGCATCCTTGTAGCGGTTATCGAAGCGATACTCCGCTTCGGAGCCTGCAGCGGCAATGTTTTGCGGATCAGAGTGGCTGTCGACACGCACCTTATCTTCCCCTTCGAGATATACATAGCGTTCGACCCAGGTGCGGAAGTGCTGTGCATCCCGGGCTACTCCGGTCTCCGCCTTGCACGCTTCCACGCAGCGCAGGCACCCGATACAGCGTGTGACGTCTATGCCATATGCCCAGCGGTGCTTTGTCCAGTCGTAATCCGGCGTTGGGAATGACTCCGTTGTCGCCTCTTCATTGCTTGCACTGAGCAGGCTGCCTGCTCCCGCAATGATGCTCAATCCGGCGAGCGCTTTACCAGTAGCAGACAAAAACTCACGTCGCTGGTTCTTTTTCCTGTCGTTTTTCACTGTCACTCCTTCAGTAACCTGGGGTGTGCCGCCGGCAAGCTTTCGTAGTACGCAGCCAACCCGGTGATTTCCTCATCACCAAGGGCCTTTGCGAACCGGGTCATGATCTTGCTGTCGCCTGCTCCAGACCGGTACATCTGCATCTTGTCTATGAAAATAGCGGGATCCAGGCCGGCCAGGGCTGGGTTCTTTTTGACCCCCTCGCCCTGTTTGCCGTGGCACTTGGCGCATTTCGATGCTCCCGGGGGGGCCGGGAAGGCGGGCTCAGTTGTTGACGCCGCTGGCGGCTCCATGATTGCAGTTTCGTCTTCCCGCACCACCGGCCCCGGGCTGTGCGGGTCATGGCATTCGATGCACGGCATGTTTTCTTCGTCCGCAAACGGGTGTTCTCCCGGCACAATCTGCGGCTGCCTGGCCGGCCGCGCGGGCATCGCCTCGTGGCAAGTTGTACAAAGCCTGATCGTATCTGCCGGTATCAGTGTCTTTTCGTCATCAGGGTGGTTGGGGTTTGCGCCGTGGCACACCTCGCATTCGACGGAACTGTGGGTGCTGACTGACCAATCCGATGATCGTTCGTTGTGGCAGGTCTGGCAGTAGGCAGTACCCCTGTACAGCGGCTCACCAGCCGCCAGTTCCGGTACTGCATCGGCCCTGAAATCGCCGTATTTATAAAAAGATGGGTCGGTCAAAAAGGCCTTGGCCGCCAAGCCGAGAAGCACTAACAAAGCCATTAAAAATAGCAGTCTTACGATGTGTTGAGGCATTCTGTTGAGCATTTGACAACACAGCATATGGGATACGGCGCTTTATGCTTTGATCTGTATCAAGAAATTTTGCCGCCAACGGCTGGTCAGGTGTCTAATGAATGTTCGTACTAGATCAAATTGGCAATTTGCAGTGGCTCATAAATGCTGCAAAATGGCTCTAATGTTTTTTTCTGTGAACGGACTGATTCAAGTCAATTTCAGGTTACCCCTTTTATCTTAACGTTTGTCAACTTAATCATTAGGAATGATTATGAACGTGTACCATATAGCCCGATGCCGGAAGTAATCCGTGTCGGGCCATTCTTATGTGAAAGGAGGAGAAGCGTAATGAAATTTGTAGTGTCAAGATCTTTTTGGACAGTGATTACTTTGTTGCCGCTGCTGGCGATACCAGCCACGGCAATGGGTCAGGAAGTGCCCAGCGAATGCGTGGAACAAGGCGCGCTTGCCTATGAAAACTGGACAAAGGTGGATGCCGGTGGCACCGGCAGTCTTCCCGAAGGGGTTGTCAACAAGGATTACATTCGATGCAAGGCTTGCCACGGCTGGGACCATCGGGGTACGGAAGGCGGCTATGTGCGGCGTTCGCGTAAGGATTCCCGCCCCAATGCAGGCTTGGGTGATGGCGACTCCACATCAAGGGTCATCCCGACCAGTGACGTGACCGCGGATCAGATCATGCATTCCGGAACGGGCAGAACGTATGCACAAGGTACCGGAAGCTGGGTTCCACTGGATGATATTTTTTCAGCGGATAACACAGCAGCAAATGCCGGTGGCTATACGCTGGGGAATCAGCACCCTGATTTTTCAACCGGGGGCATGACGGCGGAGCAGGCTGGGTGCCTGGCTGAATTCCTGAATTTTGCGGACGCTGGTCCCGCGGCCTATTTCGCCGACATCAATCCGGATATGAACCCGGTTCTTTACACCATCATCAGCACAGCAGATGGATTGATGGGTGAAAATTTCTACAACGCCAACTGCGTCGGCTGCCATGGTGATCCTTCAGGGGAATCCCCTGTTGGCGCCCCTGATGGCGGAATTCTGGCCTATCTGGCAAGTGACGGGAAGTTCAGTGAGTTTTCCCACAAAGTCCGCTGGGGTATTCCCGATGAGACCATGACCCGCGATGCAATGGGTTCACCGACATCTGCAGATGTAGCCGACATGATGCTGTGGCTGCAGGAAGAAGGCGGGACCGGCTTCGCGTTAAACCCCGGCTTGACCGGCACCTGGTGGAACGCCACGCGTTCTGGCGAAGGATTCGTATTGGAGTTTGGTTACTCGGGCGACGTTTTGACGCTGTTCGCTTCGTTCTATACCTACGACGACATGGGTAACCAGGTCTGGTTGACAGCCCAGAGCACGGCAATCAACAGTACAGTAGCCACTGTTGATGTGTTCATCACCAGTGGGGCAATGTGGGGTGCTGACTTCGATCCGGCCGACGTAGTTCGCACACTATGGGGCACGGGAACATTTTCCTTCCCCGGCTGTGAATCCAGCACCGTTTCCCTGATGCCTAACGCTGAAATGATGGCCATGGGTTACACGGACTTGATCTACGGCCTGACGCGTGATGCCATTGTTTCAGGCATTGCCTGTCCGACGCCAACTGCAAACTAGAAATCTGGCCGTGAAAGGAAAAGCGCTGCCCGAGTGGCAGCGCTTTTTTTCGTAGGAGCGAATTCATTCGCGATAGCATAGCGATTTCAGCTTCAAATCGCGGATGAATCCGCTCCTACTTGGTAAACGTTGCCTCTTCCAACAAGGCTTCGTAGTGATACCCGTAGCCCAGGTCTACGTCATTACGGATCACCCCTTTTGCTGTGACAATCTCGCCCACTGCCACCAGTTCTGAACTGGTGGCAACCAGTTTGTTATTGGGTGCCGTACCCGTTCCGTCCTGCAGCGTGATCCAGTTTTTACCCATGATTTTGGCGCTGACTTTGGTCACGCTGGCGCGCAGGCTGACAGTTTGTCCCTTGAATGAGGCTGGATCGGAAACGATCTCCTCAACGGTTTTCCCGCCATCCAGTTTTGTTATTTCGCCGGGGGCAGGGGCCGCGACGGCTTTGCTTATGGGGACAGGTGAGCCATGGCTTTTAACAGCACCTTGATGGGGTTGATCAGGGTCGTGCCCGGCAACACTTACATTCTCGACAAACCAGATAGACTCGAAGGTTTGGTTCAGGGACTTGCTGTAAAAGTCTCGCATTTCCGAGCCGCCGGAATACACAATCCGGTTACCCGCGGTTACTTCTGTTGTGGTGGTGGCGATCCAGGTATTCGATTCTTCGATCCTGATATAGGTATAACTTCCAGCATCAATGGTTTCAGCCACAGTTCCGTCGCTTGAGCCGGATTCAGCCACCAGGTTCAGCGGCGCGAGCAGCGACGAGAGGCATGTAAGTAGTATGAGTGTATGAATTTTCATGGGACTTCCTTTAATTTTGCTTGGAAATGTAACGCACCAGTAATGCGAATTCGTTGATCGTGGCCGGGTCGGCTCCCGCGGGCAGTGGGATTTTGACGACGTGGCCGGAACCAGGGGCGGTGTCGGCGCGATTTCCGTCACGGCCTATGAGTTCCTCCAGTTCGAAAGTCAGGTTTCCGGCCGGTGTAACCAACTCCATCTGATCCCCGGTCTCGAAATGATTTTTCACGTCAATTGTCAGCCAGCCGTCATTCATATCCACGATATCACCGACGAATTGCTGGCGGTCGCTGCGCGAGACTCCGCGTTCGTAATTCTGGTATTCGCCAGGAGGATGGCGACGGTAAAAGCCCTCGGTGTAACCCCGGTTAGCCAGGCCTTCGAGTTCGTCCATCATGCCCATGTCGAATGACCGGCCTGCGGCCGCATCCTCAATCGCGCGATGATAGACCTGGGTTGTCCGTGCCGCGTAATAAAAGGACTTTGTCCTGCCCTCGATTTTAAGCGAATCGATTCCCATCTGCGCCAGGGTTTGAACATGTTGAACAGCGCGCAGGTCCTTCGAGTTCATGATGTAGGTGCCGTGTTCGTCTTCAAAAGCGGGCATCAACTCACCGGGCCGGCTTTCTTCCTCCAGCAGAACGACCGGAAGTTCGCCCAGCCCTTCGTCGACAGGAACGACATCACCGGTGCTGGTCTCACGGGCTTCCTGCGCTTTGTATTTCCAGCGGCAGGTATTGGTGCAGGCGCCCTGGTTGGAGTCGCGGTGCGATATATAGCCGGACAGCAGACAGCGCCCGGAATAGGCGACGCACAAGGCGCCGTGCACAAAAACTTCCAGTTCGATGTCCGGGCACTCTTCACGAATCTCGGCCACTTCCTTAAGTGACAGTTCGCGCGACAGAATGATGCGCTTGAGCCCCATATCCTGCCAAAAGTTTACGGTGGCGAAATTCACGGCATTGGACTGAACTGAGAGATGGATCGGCATGTCCGGCCAGCGCTCACGCACCATCATGATCAACCCCGGATCCGACATGATCAGGGCGTCCGGGCCCATCTCGATGATCGGCTCCAGGTCCGTCAGGTACGTCCTCACCTTGCTGTTATGGGGGGCAATGTTGCTGGCCAGAAAAAACAGCTTGCCCAGGGCATGGGCTTCCTCGATTCCCCGGCCCAGCACTTGCTCCTTGCCGAATTCATTGTTACGCACGCGCAGGCTGTACCGTGGCTGGCCGGCGTAAACTGCATCGGCGCCGTAGGCAATGGCGTAATGCATGTTTTTCAGCGTGCCCGCAGGTGACAGCAGTTCAGGTTTATTCATGGCAGGCAAGTCCGTTTCGGGTGCTTATTATTGGCGGTTTTTTCCGCAAGTACAGGGAGGTAATTTTTTCGATAAAGTTCAATAGACCTGTTGATCGAAGTCATGCATTTCGTAATAAGTTCGAAAAAATGCACTAATTTGAGCTCGGACGAATTACAATAACCTTCGTTACATTAATTTAACGAGGAGAATTAGTAATGAGTAAGTTATATATCCTGGCCAAGCATTCCGGAATCAGCGGTGGTATTGCCGCTATTGTACTCGGAGCTGTTCTCCTGGCTTTTCCTTTAGTGGCCGGAGCAGTGGCCCCTGATTATTCTGCTTACGACGGATCTGCTTCCTGCAAGGCCTGCCACGAAGAAAATTACAACGACTGGTACCGGTCGGGTCACCCCTACAAACTGATGAAGGCCGAAGAGGCTATGAACCGGCCGATTCCACTGCCCATGGGCACTGACTGGGAAGATGTCACCTACGTGATTGGTGGCTACAAGTGGAAATCCCGTTATATAGATGATCAAGGTTACATCATCACCAACGACGATTCTGTTGAGGGTGGGAAGACCCAGTACAACTACCTTGTAGATACCTGGTCCGACTATCATGCGGACGAAGCAAACGGGACCAAACCCTATGACTGCGGTAGCTGCCACACGACCGCGTGGATAGCGGATACAGATCCGGATACTGACGGTGACTTGAGCGACAATCAGGATGGACTTCCGGGCATGCACGGAACCTTCTTTAACGGCGGCATCCACTGTGAAGAATGCCACGGTCCGGGAGCAAACTTTGACACCGGCATGCAGATCGATCAGGAGGCGCCGGACGGACAGGCGTTCTGCGGCAGATGCCATATTCGCGATGATGCCGACACCATCCCTGCCAGTGGTGGATTCATTCGTCACCACGAGCAATACAATGAACTCCTGGCTGGCCCACACAGTAATTTTTCATGCACGACCTGTCACGACCCGCACAAACGGGGTGAATTCTCAATCATCAAAGAGTGCTCCGTTTGCCATGGCGGTATTGCCGATTCCTACGCGCTGACGAGCATGTCGGACTACGGTGTCGAATGTCAGGACTGCCATATGCCTTACGCATCCAAATCCGCTGCCGCTCTTGGGCCCCACCAGGGAGATTTACAGACCCACATCTTCTATATCGATACTGATCCCCTGGCAGATATGTTCACGGAAGATGGCTTATTCGTTGATCTGGATGAAGACGGTAAAGCAGCGGTCACGATGGACTTCACCTGCCAGCGTTGCCACGAAACCGCATCCCTGGATGAACTGGCGCTGTACGCCGAAGATTTCCATAATCTGCTGGACAAAGGACTTGAAGACATCGGTCTGGATCCTGGCCTGACGGGCACCTGGTGGAAAGCCACCCGCTCCGGCGAAGGAATCCTGCTTGAAGTGGGTTATGCAGGCGGTCAATTGTTCATGTTCGCCTCTTTCTACACCTATGGGCCTGACGGAGAACAGGTCTGGCTGACGGCTCAACTCACTTCTGCCAACGGCACAACCGCAAACGTGAATGTATTCATGCCACAAGGCGGATCATGGGGCGATGCTTTCGACACGGCTAATGTGACGGCTGTTCCATGGGGCAGCGGTAACTTTAAGTTCCCGACCTGTGAGGAAGGCAGCTTTGATATCACTCCGAACACGGCAATGGCTGACATGGGCTTCACCAGCCTGGCCTATGCCCTGACCCGTACCCTGGAATCCGGTATTGCATGCCCGACCTTCGTTAACAATGAAGTAACGGCTGCAGCTGGAAACTAATAATAGAAAATAAGTACTGAGATAATTCAGTAAGCAAAAGAAGAATGCGCCGCCCGAATGGGCGGCGCTTTTTTTGAATCGAAATTACATAAAGATGCGTAATTCCGCAACAATCACCAGTTTAGACCGCTTTTATGAAGGTGATGTGAGACAGGTCAGGAAATTAGCGGGTTCCGCTCAAACAACGCGCCCAGACGGGCGATACCCTCGCTGATATCCGCATTTCCATAATGCGCAAAACTCAGGCGCAGGCAGTTTTTCAGATCACCGGTACAGGAAAAAGTCTCCCCGGGTTGAAACCCGGTCTGAAATTCTGCCGCCCGGGCCTTCAGGGCAGTGGTATCCACAGTTTTGTCGAATTCCAACCAGAAAAAATATCCACCACCCGGGCGTTGCCAGCTGGCCAGGTCACCCAGGTGCTGGTGGAGTGCGAAATCCATTGTATCTACGCGCTGACGGTAAGTTTTTCGCAGTTTCTCCAGCATGGATTCCTGCAGGCCGAGTTCGATCGCATGCCGCATTACGTGGGAAGTGAAATGATTGAACGATCCACCGCTGTTGACGACACCGGTCTCCAGAATCTGTTTCATCAGATTCGGAGAAGTCTGAATCCAACCCAGCCGGAGCCCGGGCGCCATGATCTTGGAGAATGATCCCAGCGACATGATGTTGCCGCTTGCGGTCATCGTGCCCATTGCCGCTGGCGGTTTTTCGAAATAATGCAGCAGTTGATACACCTCGTCGGCCACGATCAGGAAATCATGCTCAAGGCTGAGCCGGGCCAGTTCATGGCGGCGATCAGCGCTCAGAGTTTGCCCGCCCGGGTTATGAAAACTCGGAATGGTGTAAAGCAATGCAGGGTGGTGCAGGGCGAGTTTATCGACCAGGGCTTCAATGATCAGTCCGTCTTCGTCAACGGGAATACCGACCACGTGCAGGCCGTGGTCTGAGAATATCTGGTGTGCGAGAAAGTAGCTGGGTTCTTCGACAAATACAGTGTCTCCCTGTCGGGCGAACTGCCCGCAGATAAAATCCAGAGCCTGCGAATTTCCGGCCGTGACAAACAATGAGTCGGCCTCAACCCGGTGTTCGTAGCATGAGGAAAGTAAACCAGCGAGCGCTTCCCGGAATCCCTTATCGCCCTGGCATTCGCCGTAGTTCAGTTCCAGCGGTTTTGCCGTAGCCAGGAAATCAGCCGTGGCGGCCTGGATCAGATCCACCGGTAACAGGTCCCTGGAGGGCTGGCCCACACCAAAGTTGATCACACCCGGTGCGGGGGCTCCCTCGAAAGTCACTGTCCGGGATGTTTTATTCATTTCGCCATGATACCCAAAACCTATGTAAAATCGGCATTTCTTAATGCAAAGCACCTCAGGCGGGTGTAATTGCCAGGTGAGTCATGTCAATGGACAGAATCAGTGATTGGCTGCGGGAAAACCGGATTACCGAGGTTGAATGCCTGGTGCCGGACATGACCGGCAATGCGCGCGGGAAATTTATCCCTGCCGATAAGTTCATCAAGGAAGACAGCAGGTTGCCGGAATCCATCCTGGTTCAGACCGTAACGGGAGACTACACTGACATCCATGCCGAGCTGGTCGGGCCGGCCGACGGGGACATGTATTTGCGGCCCGACCCGGACACCATGCGGCTGGTTCCCTGGTCAGATGATCCAACGGCGCAGATCATCCACGATTGTTATACGCGAGAGGGCGAACTGCACCCACTGGCCTCACGAAACGTTCTGAAACGTGTGCTTGAGTTGTACCAGGCGGAAGGGTGGAAGCCGGTGGTGGCGCCTGAAGTCGAGTATTACCTGATCCAGAAAAATATTGACCCGGACAGCGAGCTGCAACCACCTATTGGCCGTTCCGGCCGGCGCGAAGCCGGCCGGCAGTCCCACAGCATTGATGCAGTCAACGAGTTCGAACCCATTATCGAGGAGATGTACGATTTCTGCGAGGCGCAGGAACTCGATGTGAATACACTGATCCATGAATGGGGGCTTGCGCAGATGGAGATCAATTTTCTGCATGGCGACGCACTGAATCTTGCTGATCAGGTTTTCGTGTTCAAACGCACCATGCGTGAAACTGCTCACCGGCATGGAATTTACGCAACCTTCATGGCCAAGCCGATGGAACATGAGCCCGGGAGTGCCATGCATATTCACCAAAGCATAGTGGATACGACTACCGGCAAGAATATATTTTCGCACGACGATGGCAGTGAGCAGGATTGCTTCCGGCATTTTATCGGCGGTTTGCAGAAATATTTGCCAAAAGCAATTGCGTTTTTTGCGCCCAGCGTTAATTCTTACCGGCGTTTCGCGCCTGATATGGCAGCGCCGATCAACCTTCACTGGGGTTATGACAACCGTACCACAGGCATCCGCGTTCCCGACGGCTCGCCGCAGGCGCGGCGGATCGAAAACCGCTTCCCCGGCTCGGACGCCAATCCGTACCTGGCAATCGCTGTGTCCTTGGCCTGCGGCTACCTGGGAATGAAGCAGAAAATTTCCCCTAGCGACCCTCACGAAGGCGATGCCTTTCAGGAGCCTATCACCGTGGCCCGCAGCCTGGAAGAAGCGCTGCGGTTGCTGCAGGAAGACAACGACCTCAAGCACGTGCTGGGCGCCCAATTCGTGAAGGCATACTGTGCGGTCAAGCGGGAAGAATTTGAGGCCTTCAACAAGGTCATCACTTCCTGGGAGCGCGAGTACCTGCTACTGAACGTGTAGCAGGGGATTCATCCAAAATCGGGCCGTGCCACTAGAGGTATCGGGGGGTGGTCGTGTGCACCGGCTGCATACAAGTGCAAGTTGATCACCAGGCCAATTCCATTGGTCCAGGTATGTGGGGCAACGCGCCAGCCCTGGTTTGCGTCCACACCGGTCGGTTCTCGACTTTACCCAGCACATCCCAAAATGCCGCCTCCAGCCAGTAATTACTCCAGCCAAGATAACTGGCTTCCCGAATCCGCTGTCGTCCGGTGCTGATGTCGGTGGGATCGAGACATGGAACAGTTCGATACGGTCAATTTTCATTTCAGTTCAAAATTTGTAGTCCTCATGACTGTAATCACAAGCAACTTTCAATGTCTTGACCTACCGCATTTTAGTAGCAGAAAGAAGGTGATACCTTCACATTGACGTAAACCAAAACAAACAGGAACAGGTTGATGAACGAATGTGTATTGCCTGATCCATCCGGGTTTTTCGAAATCCGGTTCGAATCCATCGGCGGGCTTGGCGCCCATGCCGCTGGCCAGATATTGGCCCGGGCTGCGGTCCTGAAAATGAACCTCAATGGATCCCACTTTTCTTCCTATGGTTCGGAGAAGAAAGGCTCCGTGATTCGTTCCTATATGCGCCTGGGTGCAGCGGAGAAACAGATACGCACCAGCGCGCCAATCGATTCCCCGGATGCCATCGTGGTTTTTCATGGTGCGCTCATGAAGCAGGACATCACGATCGCGGGAATGAAAGGCACCGGAACCCTGATTTATAACGGGGCTGCCAATGAGGTTCCCGGTATTCTGGAACGGGTTCCAGCCGGCACCCGGATTATCAGGATCGACGCCACGAATATCGCGCAAGAAGAATTGTCGCGTCCAAATGCCGTTCTACTTGGAACCCTGACGGCAGCAGTTCCTTTCCTGGACGCTGAAATTGTTCTCAATGCACTGACCGAGAAATTTGCCCATCGAAACCCGCAGGCGGCAGCGTCAAACGAGCGGGCCTTCAAGAGGGGCGCGCAAGAGTTCGAGGTTCTTGAAGGCATTGGCAAGGGAACCGAAGATCTTCCGGTTATGCGTCCGAGCCCCGTGCTGGGTTACGAAACGGCACCGATTGGCGGCGTACTCCCGTATCCCGGCAACATGGTTTCCAACGACCTGTCTGCATCCAGGACCGGTTGGATGCCGCTGTTTACTGATGAAGAGTGCATTCACTGTGGGCTTTGCGCCACGGTCTGCCCGGATTTTTGCCTGGTCTGGACCCATGAGCGGGGTGATGGCGGGGCTCCAAAAGTGCGGTTGAAAGGTATCGATTACCAGTACTGCAAGGGCTGCATGCGCTGCATTGAAACCTGTCCGACCGAGGCGATGACCCGAATAACGGAAACGCCGGGATTGGCGGACCAGCTACGCATTCCGCTTTATGCACAAGGCACCCCCAATCCGTAAGGCTTTTCATGGGAGAAGAAAATGGCTACTGAAATCCATGCAGTAGTGCAAAACACCTTTGGTGGAAAGCACACTGGTGAACCTGTGCGTCAATCGCGAGACTTCCTCAGTGGAAACGAGGCGGCCGCCAGGGCGGCGAGGGATATTGGGTTTCACGTGATGGGCTATTTCCCGATCACGCCCTCTACAGAAGTGGCAGAAACGCTTTCGAAAATGCAGGCCAACGGCGAGCACGACATCGTTATGATCCCGGCAGATGGTGAGCACGGAGCAGCGGGAATCTGTTACGGCGCTGCATTGGGTGGCGGGCGTGTCCTCAACGCGACCTCCTCCCAGGGTTTGCTGTACGCACTGGAGCAAATGCCGGTTCAATCGTCTACCCGGGTTCCCATGGTGCTGAACGTGGCTACCCGGGCCATTTCGGGTCCGCTTGACATCCGTTGCGACCATTCCGACATTTATTTTGCACTCAATACCGGCTGGATCATTCTGTTGGCCAGGGACCCGCAGGCAGTGTACGACATGAACCTGGCAGCGATTCGCATCGGTGAGCACGCTGATGTTCGTCTGCCTGTTCTGGTCGCCTACGATGGTTTCTTCACCAGCCACCAGAAGCGCCGCGTGGAGTGTATCGAGGACAAAGAGGCTTTGCGGGATTTCCTCGGAACGCCGGAAACACCCTATACGGCGCTGGATCCAAAGCATCCGGTGACCTTTGGGCCGTATATGAATGATCCGGACCTGATCAATAACAAAAAACAGCATTCATTGGCCATGGAGGCCGCACGCCGCGTGATTCCCGAGGTGTTTGAAGAGCTCTTTGAGCTCACCGGGCGCCACTGGCCGGTGATGGATGCCTACCGAATGGAAGACGCCGAAGTGGCGGTCGTAATACTTAACTCGGCGGCTGAAACCGCCAAGGAAGTCGCCGACCAGTTACGGAATGAAGGTAAAAAAGTGGGTGTGCTGTCGCTCAACGTGCTGCGGCCGTTCCCCGCCGGCCTGGTTCGCGAAGCCCTGTCAGGCGTCGAGGCCATCGTGGTTGGAGACCGTGCCGATTCCTACGGCGCCGATGGTGGCAACCTGTCGCTGGAAATTCGCGCTGCTATCCAGGTCGATCCGGATAACCGCACCCGCGTACTGACCAGGATCTATGGGCTTGGAGGCAAGGACTTTGACGATTCTGACGCCGAGCAATTTTTCCGGGAAGCCTTGAAAACGGCTGAAACAGGCAAGGTTGATGTGCCATTTGCCTACCACGGCACATTTGCCGGCGACCCTGCACAGAAAGTCGCGCAGGGTTTACCCGCTATTGAAAGTTCAGAAGTGTCTCGTGGCATGGCCTCGGTGCAGAAGAATCACGAAACCGGCAAACTGAACGTTGAGCTCAAGCCTCTCTGGGAAATGGCTGGCGTTCCGGGCAGGATTTCACCGGGGCACGGCGCCTGCCCGGGCTGTGGCGCTTTTCCGGTGTTGAACCAGGTATTCAGCGTGCTGGAGGGCGACATTGTCGTTCTGTTCCAGACCGGCTGCGCAATGGTGGTCACCACCGGCTATCCAAAGACCGCCCACCGGGTTACTTACATTCATAACCTTTTCCAGAACGGGGCAGCGACGTTATCCGGCCTGGTCGAGATGTATCACGAAATGATGCGCCGTGGAGAATTGCCTGATTCACCGGATATTACATTTGTCATGGTCACCGGCGATGGCGGAATGGATATCGGCATGGGTTCAGCGCTCGGCGCCGCCCACCGGAATCATCACATGATGATCCTGGAATATGACAACCAGGGCTACATGAACACTGGTGCCCAGCTGTCCTATTCGACGCCGCTGGGTCACAGGACCTCCACCAGTGAAGTCGGGTCCATCCGGAAAGGCAAGGTTTCACACCACAAGGACACGGCTCAGATCTTCGCCGCGGCCAACCTGCCTTACGTTTTCACGGCCAGCGAAGGCTACCCGGAAGACTTGATGCGCAAGGCCGCCAAGGCCCAGTGGTATGCGAAACACGAAGGCATGACCTACGGCAAAATACTGTCATTCTGTCCGCTGAACTGGACCACAACAGATGATGCCGCTGAGTCGGTATTGCAGGTCGCGATCGACTCCTGCTTCTTCCCGATGTACGAAGTGGAGCGGGGTAAAACCCACATTACTTACGATCCCGAACTGCTGGGCCGGCGGCGCAAGATCACGGAATGGCTCGGACAGATGGGTAAGACAAAGCACCTGCTGACGGAAGGTAATGAACAGCGCCTGGCGGCAATTGAAGAAGAAGTCGAGCGGCGCTGGCGGCGTATCAAGGCCATGCACGAACATCCGGAGCTCTGAACCATGGTAAAAATAATCGAGAAACGCCAGCTCACGCCCATCACCAAGCTGTATCGGGTCTATGCCCCGCTGATTGCCAAAGCCGCCAGCGCCGGTCAATTCGTGATTGTCCGGGTGCGTGAGGGTGGTGAGCGTATTCCACTGACCATCACGGACTATGACCGGGAGACCGGCCTGCTCACTATCGTGGTTCAGGAAGTTGGCGCCACTACGCGCCGCCTGGGCACGTTGGGCGAAGGTGATGAAATCCTGGATATGCTCGGCCCCCTGGGCGAGGCGCCCGATATTCCTGCCGGCGGGCACATCGTTGGTGTCGGTGGTGGTTACGGGTCCGCAGCCCTGTTGTGCCTGATGCGTGAACTTAATGAACGTGGTGAAAAAACCACCATCGTCATGGGGGCCCGCGAGAAGGACCTGCTGATACTGTCCGAAGAACTCGGTGAAATCTGTGACAACGTGGAAATTTGCACAGACGATGGCTCGGCTGGATTCAAAGGTTTTGTCACCGAACGCCTGCAGGAAATGATCGAAGGCGGCCCGCCCGGACGCCCCGACTTCGTGATCGCGATCGGACCGATGCCGATGATGCGGGCCGTGGAGAAGACCACCCGGGCTGCCGGAATTGATACTATAGCGTCCCTGGACCCCTTGATGATCGACGGTACCGGTATGTGCGGCGGTTGCCGCGTAACGGTTGGAGGTGAAGTGAAATTCGCCTGCGTAGACGGACCCTTCTTTGACGCCCACGAGGTGGATTTCGACGAAGCGGTATCCCGCAGCAAGATGTATGTGAAAGAAGAACAAAAGGCGGCTGCGTGTCAGCGCTCCGCCGCGGAAGCAGCCTGATGCCTGTAAAACGCGCCGATAAAACGCCGATGCCGGTTCGCAAACCCGCGATGAGGGCCCATGACTTCGAGGAAGTCAATGAGGGTTACTGCTTCTCTCATGCGATGTTCGAGGCCGAGCGCTGCCTGCGTTGCCAGGATCCGGTGTGTATCGACGGCTGCCCGGTGCGGGTGCCGATCCCCGATTTCATGCACGCGATTGCCGCCGGAAACATGCCCAAGGCAGCGGAGATACTGCGTACAGCCAATCCGCTTGCAGCAATCTGTGGGCGTGTTTGCCCACAGGAAGCCCAGTGTGAAATGAAATGCCACATGACCAAACGCTTCGGCCCTGTGGCCATCGGTCACCTTGAGCGCTATGTATCCGATTGGGAAATGGAACAGCCCCGCAACGACGAGGTAGCGAAACCCTGGAGGAAGGAAAAGATCGCGATTGTCGGTTCCGGACCTTCCGGGCTGGTTTGCGCTGGTGAACTGGCACGAATGGGTTACTACGTGACGGTATACGAAGCGCTGCACGCGCCGGGTGGCGTGTTGCGATATGGCATTCCCGAATTTCGCCTGCCCAACAACATCCTCGATTGGGAGATCGCATCGCTTGAACGGCTTGGCGTGGAATTCGTCAACAACGTGATCATCGGCAAGACGATCAGGCTCGAAGACCTGTTCGGTGAGATGGGTTATTCCGCAGTATTCATCGGAACCGGCGCTGGCCTGCCCAAGTTCATGGGCATCCCCGGCGAAAGCCTGAACGGTGTTTATTCGGCCAACGAATTTCTGACCCGTATCAACCTGATGCAGGCATTCAAATTTCCACAGGCGGAGACGCCGCTTAAAGTCGGCAAGCGCGTGGCTGTGATCGGTTCCGGTAATACCGCCATGGATGCCGTGCGTTCTGCAATGCGCCTGGGCGCCGAACACGCAATGGTGGTCTACCGGCGCAGTGAAAATGAGATGACAGCGCGTATTGAGGAATACGAGCATGCCATTGAAGAGGGTGTGGAATTCCACTGGCTGACCAATCCCATCGAAGTACTGGGCGAAGACGGCTGGGTAACCGGACTCAAATGCATGCGCATGGAGTTGGGAGAACCCGATGATTCAGGCCGTGCGCGGCCGGTGCCGATTGAGGGCTCCGAGTTCATCTTCCCTGTCGACAACGTGGTTCTGTCAATTGGCACCCGGCCCAATCCACTGCTTTCCAGGGCCACCCCGGACCTCAGGACACATTCCTGGGGCGGTCTGCTGGTGGATGAACGTGAGGTCGAAACCACGGTGCACCGCGTTTATGCAGGTGGAGATGCCGTTACCGGCGCAGCCACGGTGATACTCGCCGCCGGCGCAGGTAAAAACGCAGCCGAGGCGATTCACTCGGACCTGGCCGCCGACGCCTAACACCCCCATCCTGTAGTACGATGCATCACAATTGATGATGCATCGTCACGCACAGATTCCCTGCCTTGTTTAAAAAGCCTGAATATTTGCTGATCCTGATGGGCGTTGCCACCGCGCTGGGATTTTCTGTCTGGCAGGCTCTGCTGAATAACTTCGCTATCGACGCCGCAGCTTTCACTGGCCGGGAAATCGGAATCCTTCAAAGCATCCGGGAAATTCCTGGCTTTCTGGCTTTCACCACGGTATTTGTCCTGCTGATTTTACGTGAGCAGGTTTTCGCTTTGCTTGCCATTGCCTTGCTGGGCGCCGGTGTCGCGCTGACCGGCTTTTTACCAAGTGAATACGGCCTTTACTTTACTACCGTGTTGATGTCCACCGGGTTCCACTACTTCTATACGGTGCAGCAGTCCCTGACTCTGCAGTGGATCGAGAAGGAACGCGCCCCCGAGGTGATGGGCCGATTGTCTTCTACCGCTTCAATCGCCGCGCTGGTAGCGTATGCCGGGGTCTGGATATCGATGGAATATCTTGGCGTCGGCTATAAGGCGCTGTACCTGTGGGCGGGTGGGGCAGCGCTGCTATTGGCGCTGGCAGCGGCAGTGTATTTTCCGGGGTTTCCACAAAAAGTGGCGCAAAGAAAGCATCTCCTGATGCGCCGCCGATACTGGCTTTTTTACGCACTCACCTTCATGAGCGGGGCACGCCGGCAGATATTCGTCGTCTTCGCCAGCTTCCTCATGGTGGAAAAATTCGGGTTTTCAGCAGCCAATATCGCGCTACTATTTCTGGTCAATCACTTGATTAATGCCTGGGCCGCGCCGAAAATCGGGCGCCTGATCAGCCGTTTCGGAGAGCGCTCCGCGCTGACACTGGAGTATGCGGGCCTGATTGTCATCTTCACTGCTTATGCGTTTGTGGAATTGGCATCGGTCGCGGTAGTGCTCTACATATTCGATCATTTGTTGTTCGCAATGGCTATCGCTATCAGGAGCTATTTTCAAAAAATTGCCGATCCTGCCGATATCGCATCGACCGCGGGGGTATCTTTCACCATCAACCATATTGCAGCCGTGGTACTACCGGCGGCATTCGGACTTGTTTGGCTCTATTCGCCATCCCTGGTTTTCCTGGCCGGTGCGCTAATGGCGGCGATGTCACTGTTGCTCGCCAGGATGGTGCCGATTGACCCGCGTGATGGCTGTGAAGTCAAACTCCCGGATTTTCGTTGGTTGGAATTAAAAAAGGAGACGGAGCAATGATCAAGGGCAAGTGTGAGTGTGGATGAGTGTAGTTTGACATCGATGCTGACATCGATGATGCACTACCACAGCATGCAGCTTGGCCCTGAGACAGTGCCATGAAAAATTTCAGGGAGGTAATTCAGGGTAAGGAATTCGTATTGACTGCAGAATTAAACCTCAGCCGGGAAACTGACGCGGCCGCTGTAATCGAGCAGGCTGGCGTGTTTGCTGAACAGGTGGATGCCGTCCAGGTTCCGGATAGCCCTTCCGCGCGGGTACATATGACACCATTGACGGTGTCCAGCATCCTGATTCAAAATGGAATCGAGGCGATAGCACACCTGACTTGCAGGGACCGGAACCGAGTTGCCCTGGAGAGTGAGTTGTTGAGTCTTGGGGCAAGCGGGGTTACCAGTTTGTTGCTGTATCGTGGCGATGATCTACCCGACAGTCATCGACCGAGGGTTCAAACGGTTTTCGAACTGCGGGGTACGGAGCTGATCGAATCGGCCCGCGCGCTGGCGGATGATCCTACCGTAGCCACAACACCGGATTTTTGCATCGGTGCGGTGGCCACGGTCTTCAGTCCCAAGGCCGCGTGGCAACCCGGTTCCCTGTTGGTGAAGGTGGATGCCGGCGCCAGGTTCATCCAAACACAGTTATGTTTCGACATGGCCGCCCTGAAGCGTTACATGACCCACCTGGTCGAAGCGCAGTTGACCTGGCGAACGGCCATTATAGTGAGCGTTGCACCCCTGCCCAGCGCAGTGACCGCCAGGTGGTTGCGCGAGAATCTACGCGGTTCCCTGGTGCCAAAAAAAGTGGTGCGCCGGCTCCAACAGGCCCGCGACCCGGAGCTGGAAGGTGTTGTCATCTGTGCCGAAATTTTGCAGGAATTGTCTGAGATTCCCGGAGTTTCCGGAGCCAACCTGATGACGCCCGGCGACCCTGAAACCATAAAGGCCGCCATCCAGGCTGCCGGACTTGGGCGCGGCTAGTTCCGGCCCAGTTCCTGTGGCGGGACGTAATCGAAGATAAAGGTGATACGGTCTTCCTTTCCCTTGTTCATTACGCTGTGGCTTTTCTGGTTGTTGATTTCATAAGCCTGGCCTACCTGCAACTGGTGGGGGCGTCCGTCGATCATGAACCGGACCCTCGGATTGGTGGTAATCGGAACGTGGATCCGGTGGCCCCGGTGAAAAGACGGGTGTGAATCCACGTGCGGGCTGATCTTGCCGCCCACCAGCAGCTTGGCCGCCATGGCCCGAATGATCGTGCCGCCGGGCGGATAACACCTTCTGATAACGTCGTGCATCATTGGGGCGGCTACTTCGGCAAGCCGGTCCCAGCCGGGCTCCTTGCGAATATCAATCTTTGGCCATCCTT
>PVMK01169255.1_pt1 | contig 26293 bp, 23 predicted proteins | sample 1853481 | NCBI WGS metagenome assembly PVMK01 (sample SAMN08533507, study PRJNA380276) | Marine sediment metagenome, whole genome shotgun sequencing project.
AGCCTGTACATAATTCAACGTCTTTTTCTTTCAAACTAAGTGCTCTTTGATTCTCATAGCCACCGAGATCCCCTATCCTAACACACAACATGGGGTACATGAAAACTCCCAAAAGTGTGGCAATTCCCATACCACCCAGCAGCGCCATGCCCATAACCTTCCTGGCTATGAGAAGAAAAGAGCACTTAGTTTGAAAGAAAAAGCCGTTGAATTATGAACAGGCTAGCTAAGGGACATCTTTTCCTCATTTTTCTGAGTATCATGGCATGGTTCCAGGCCTGTATGGTTGGACCTAACTTCAATGCTTCCAGGACTGAGATAGATTCCACGGCAGTTTACCGGTACGACAGCCTTCAGCTGGCCATGACTGATTCCGTTTTAAACATAAAATGGTGGGAACTGTTTCAGGACCCCATCATTGATACCCTGATAAGCATTGGTCTTAGGGAAAATAAAGATGTATTAATAGCCTCCAGCAGAATAGAACAGGCCAGGGCAGTTCTGAGTAAGTCAAAAGCGGAAGTATGGCCTTCATTTGGTTATTCCGTAGGAGCGCAAAGAGGTAATGTGGTTCAGGGAGCTCCCATTGGAAGTACTTCAAACCTTTTTACGGGATTTGGCACACTGAGCTGGGAAATCGATTTTTGGGGGAAATTCAGGAGGGCCAATGAATCTGCCAGGGCGGAATTGCTGGCCAGTGAATATGGCAAACGATCCGTCCAGATTGGATTAATATCATTTATTACCGGTACCTATTACCAACTGTTGGACTTTAAATGGAGATTGGATATCTCCAGAAAAACACTAGAATTGAGGCAGGAATCGCTGGATATCATACAAGCCCGATTCAATGAAGGAATTGTAGCTGAAATTGACCTGAACCAGGCGCAGATTCAAAGAGCCATTGCCGCTTCTGCAATTCCGTTTTTTCAAAGGCTGGTGTCTCAGACAGGAAACGCTCTGAGTATTTTTTTGGTATGAGACTCCGGACCGATTCCCCTGGGACTAGACCTGGCTGATCAAACATTGACGCCTGATATCCCAGTTGGGATTCCCTCCATGTTGATGGAGCGTCGCCCGGATATTCTACAAGCTGAAAGTTTCCTTCATGCTCAGAATGCCAGAATTGGAGTGGCGGTAGCCCAAAGATTCCCGGCAATAAGCCTTACCGGAGTACTGGGAGTGGCCAGCAGTGAAATTTCTGAAATAACCGATGGTGATGCCATGTTTAATATTGGTGGTAGTCTTCTGGGTCCGCTCTTTGAGTTTGGCAAGAACAAAAGAAGAGTAGAAATAGAGCGAAGAATTACTGAACAGGCATTGTATGAATACGAGTTTACCGTGATCACCGCGTTCCAAGAGGTAGAGGATGCCTTGGTGGAGATTTCTGGCCAGTGAATATGGCAAACGATCCGTCCAGATTGGATTAATATCATTTATTACCGGTACCTATTACCAACTGTTGGACTTTAAATGGAGATTGGATATCTCCAGAAAAACACTAGAATTGAGGCAGGAATCGCTGGATATCATACAAGCCCGATTCAATGAAGGAATTGTAGCTGAAATTGACCTGAACCAGGCGCAGATTCAAAGAGCCATTGCCGCTTCTGCAATCCCGGTTTTTCAAAGGCTGTTGGCTCAAACAGAAAATGCTATGAGTATTTTATTGGGAAGAAACCCTGGACCGATTCCTCAGGGACTGGATCTGGCAGAACAAACACTGGCACCGGATATTCCAGTGGGAATTCCCTCTATGTTAATGGAAAGAAGACCCGATATTCTTCAGGCCGAGAGCTTCTTGCATGCACAGAACGCCCGTATCGGGGTGGCAGTAGCACAAAGATTTCCGGCAATAAGCCTTACTGGTGTATTGGGTGTGGCCAGCAGTGAAATTTCTGAAATAACCGATGGTGATGCCATGTTTAATATTGGTGGTAGTCTTCTGGGTCCGCTCTTTGAGTTTGGCAAGAACAAAAGAAGAGTAGAAATAGAGCGAAGAATTACTGAACAGGCATTGTATGAATACGAGTTTACCGTGATCACCGCGTTCCAAGAGGTAGAGGATGCCTTGGTGGAGATTTCTACCCTTAAGGACGAATTACAAGCCAGACGTGATCATGTGGCTGCCGCCCAAAATGCCGAGTATTTATCGGGGGAACGGTATGATCAAGGCGTCACCAGCTATCTGGAAATTATTGAGAGTCAGAGGCAGTTCTTCGATGCACAATTAAGTTTGTCGGAAACCACTCAGATGTTGTTCAATGGGTATGTGAAACTATACAAGGCGCTTGGGGGAGGATGGCTTTCTGAGGAAGAGATGAATCAGCAGCAAAATAACAATTAACAATTAAAAATTAAGAATTAACAATTATTGAGTAGGCTATGCCAGGTGGTCAATTATTAATTGTTAATCATTAATTTAAAGCCTGCTATTCTCCTGCTTTGTCCATCAGCATGATCTCATGCTCGTTTAGCTGAACTCTAACGGCCCCAATACTTTCTTCAATTTGTTCCACTTTACTGCCGGCAATGATGGGGATGATTTTAGCTTTTTGGTGCATGATCCAAGATAGTACCAGCTGATTCAAAGTACATCTTTTAGCTTCTGCCAGGGATTTTAACAAAGCCATCCTCTGCAAATTATCAGTTGTGTGATAATCTTCCGGCAAATCTTCATCAGGCCTGGAATACAGTCCGGAAAGTAAGGAGGAATACCCTAGCAAAGTAATGTAATGGTCAGCTTCAGCATAGTGGATCATTTCATCATTGAGCAGTTTCTGAACCCACAGATCGGCTGATCTTTTGGGACGAAGATAGGAGAACTTTTGCTGCACACAGGAGTAAGTAATATAGTCATGTGTCTTGCTTAAATTTTGACTTTGTTCAACTCTCCATGACTCCGTATTACTAATACCGGCAAATCTTATTTTTCCTTGCTCTTTTAACTTGGTGAAAGCAATTAATCTTTCTTCAATAGGGTAATCCGTGAAATCGATATGGGCGTATAGGATGTCAATGTAGTCTGTTTTAAGTCGAACTAAACTGTTTTCAACCGATTCGATTATAGTATCATAAGAAAGCCCTTCCAACTGAACGGTGTCCAGGTCTCCAAAGTAATTGATCGGACGGCCCCCGCATTTGGTAGCGATAACCAGGCTGTCCCTCTTTTTAGTTTTGAGCCACTGACCGATCACATTTTCGCTCTCATCGCCTACACCATTATCTCTCCAGAAAGCATAGCAATTGGCCGTATCAATAAAATCGCCTCCGGCCTGAATAAAGTGATCCAGAAGTTTATGAGATTCATTTTGAGGCACTTTGGTCCCGAAGTACATAGTTCCCAAGCATAGCTCGGATATCAATTGTCCAGTGTTTCCAAGGATTACCTTTTTCATGTTATGGCAAATTGTGGAGCCAGCTCATTATGTGTAGCTTTTGTGTACTAATGTAACCGACTTAAAGAAGAATAGAAACACTATCACTCAATAAGTTGCAGCTCAACCACATTTCTCAAAATAAACAGAATCTTTTTGTTATTTTGAGTTTCAAATATCACACAGTAATTGAGGGCAATGAATTCCATTGATTTGTTGATTTTCATAGTCTATATGACCGCTACTTTGGCAGTGGGTGTTTTATTTTACAAAAAAAACAGATCGGCAAAAGCCTTTACCCTGGGAAATAAAAATGTTCCGGCTTGGGTAATTTCCCTGTCTTTTTTTGCCACCTTCGTCAGCAGTATTAGTTATTTAGCTCTGCCTGGTATTGCTTTTCAAGAGAATTGGAGTTCCCTGGTGTTTAGTTTGTCAATTCCGGTAGCTGCCTTAGTAGCCATTAAAGTTTTCATTCCACTTTACCGAAAGGTCAACAGCCCTTCAGCTTATGCTTACCTGGAGCAGCGTTTTGGCCCATGGGCCAGGATTTATGCCTCAACCATGTACCTGCTTACACAATTAATGCGTGTGGGTACTATTCTGTATTTGATGGCGCTTACGGTAAATGCAGTGTTTAACTGGGACATCGCCACTATTATTATGATGACAGGAGGTGCTGTAGCCATATACTCTATCTTGGGAGGCATTCAGGCAGTGGTCTGGACAGATGCCATACAGGCGGTGGTATTGATTTGCGGCGCTATAGTTTGCCTGGTTTATATACTTTATGAGATGCCCGAAGGCCCCGAACAGGTCTTTCAGCTGGCTATGGATCAAAATAAGTTCAGTCTGGGTAGTTTTAGCGTGGACCTGTCCCAGCCAACTTTCTGGGTCATTTTAGTTTACGGTATCTTTATAAACCTGCAAAACTACGGGGTTGATCAAAATTATGTTCAACGCTATATGTTGGCCCGCACTGATAAAGCCGCCAAAAGATCCGCATTTTGGGGTGGTATGTTGTACCTGCCGGTTTCTGCGGTATTTTTATTTATCGGCACTTCCTTATTTGCCTATTACCAATCGGGTGCTGGCATATTACCCGTTGAGTTGCAGGACGCTGCCACAAGCGACCAGGTGTTTCCCCATTTCATAGTAAATCAACTGCCCACTGGAATCACAGGGTTGATGATCTCTTCCATATTTGCAGCCGGCATGAGCACCATTTCAACCAGTTATAATAGTGCAGCAACTGTTATTTTAACCGATTATGTGGGAAAATATAAAAAAACTCAAATTACAGAAAAACAGAAAATGATGGTGTTGTATCTGGCAACATTGACAGTCAGCATTCTGGGAATTTTAATAGGCATTGCCATGATTAATGTTAAAAGCGCTCTCGACACCTGGTGGAAACTCGCCTCGGTCTTTAGTGGAGGAATGCTGGGACTTTTTCTGTTAGGGGTTTTCTCCAAAGGAAAAAACCATACGGGTGCAGTGGTTGGGGTGGTAGTTGGACTTTTGGTTATTCTCTGGTTGAGCCTTTCTGATTTTTTTCTTGGTCCTGAAACCATTGGGATTCGATTTCATTCCTATCTTACCATTGTTATTGGTACCCTGACTATTTTTGTTACTGGATTTTTGATCGGGTTGATTACAAAACAACTAAATAACAACACCCAAGATGAGACTACTTTGTCCAAATAAATCGAGTAATATACTCATGCAGTTCACCATAGGATATCTAATGCTTCTGGGAAGTTCATTAAATGCCCAGCTTATTCCTGAGCTCGCCAGAGTCGGGCAGGGGGCTTACTTAAGAGGTGAATTAATTTATTCTTTAGACAATAGACCTACTCCGGAGTGTCATGCTTCCACTATAGAGGAGATTGATGGTGGGGTAATTGCTGCCTGGTTCGGCGGGGCACATGAGAAAAACAAGGACGTTGGAATATGGACCTCCAGAAATATCAATGGCTCATGGTCCAGTCCCACAGAAGTGGCCGATGGCGTTCAAAGTTCAACTTTGCGTTATCCATGTTGGAACCCGGTACTGTTCCAACCTGCTGAAGGGCCATTGATGCTGTTCTATAAGGTAGGACCAAGCCCCTCTGAATGGTGGGGAATGTTAACTACCTCTGAGGATGATGGTCAAACATGGTCCGGGCACCGGAAGCTGGGTAAGAGCAAATATGGAAACTTGCTAGGTCCTATAAAAAACAAACCGGTACAGTTGCAAGATGGGACCATCATATGTCCAACCAGCATCGAGTATGAAAATGAAAATAATGAGGACTTTTGGCGAGTGTATTTTGAGATTTCAAAGGACCATGGACAAACCTGGGAAGTAACAGATTATGTAAATGATGGAATTGAATTTGATGCCATTCAACCCAGCATTCTTTTCCACCCCAATAACCTGCCTCCCGGCCCACATGCCGAAACCGAGCGAGCAGGTAGCCAAGGAAAAATGCAAATTCTTTGTCGTACACAACAGCAGGTAATTTCCCAAAGCTGGTCAGAAGACGATGGTAAAACCTGGAGTAATATGACCGCCACCAGCCTTCCCAATCCTAACGCCGGTACCGACGCGGTAACGCTGGTGGATGGACGGCAATTACTGGTTTACAATCATACCACCAGAGCAGGCAGTTTTCCAAAGGGAAGGAATATGCTCAATGTTGCCATTTCAGATGATGGAATCAGCTTGGAGCCTGTACTAACTTTGGAACGCCAAGCGGGTGAATATTCTTATCCAGCAGTGATTCAGGCATCAGATGGACTTGTGCATATCACTTATACTTATCAGCGACAATCTATAAAGCATGTGGTGATAGATCCGACTTGGATCAATTAAAGATTAAGAATTAAAAATTAATAATTAGGAATAATTTATAACTCATAATTTCTAATTCTACAGAATTACTCCACCTGAACCAGCCAGCCACCGTCTTCGAACCATTTCTTTTGTAAGGCTTCCAGCGTGCCCAACAATTGTAACGAATTCAAATAGTTTTGAACCAGGTTTAAAAAGAGGCCGTCATCCGCTGGCAGGGCCATGCCAATCGGTTCAATGGTTAGTGGCTGCTCAAGTGAAGCGAAGTTTGCATCAGGGTGTCTCAGTTGTGTAATGGCACAGACGGGATAGTCTGCTACCAAAGCGTCCACTTCATCATTCAATCAGAGCTTTACAGCATCGTCATAATCGTCTACTAATGTAAGAGAAGCATTACCTAAATATCCTTTCACAAAGGCTTCACTGGTTGTGCCTCTCAGTGTTACTAATTTAACATCACTTTGATTAATAGCACTGGCGCTTTGTGCTTCCGACAGCTTAGGAGACCGGGTTAAAATCGATTTACCTGATAAAGTATAAGGGCCTAGGAATGCAACCTCCAAATTCCGCTCCGGAGTGATGGTCATACCCGACATAACAGCATCGATTTTTCCTTGCTTTAGGGCCGGCAGTAGTTCAGCAAAAGGCATTTGCTCGATCTTGAGCTCAACTTTCATAGCTTTTGCCAATAGAGTAGCTATATCTACTTCATACCCGATGAGTGACCCATCTTTGGATTTCACTGAAAATGGTGGTTGGTTGCCGGTCATCCCGATTTTTATCTCCCCGCTTTTAATGATCTTGTTAAGAGTATTTTGGGCTTGGATCTGGAATGATAGCAGAACAACCAGAATAAAAATTGCACCGGTTTTAAAAATTGTATTCAAATTCATTTTTGATGGTTTAGTGGTTCATGGATTTTTTTCGGGATGCAGTATTGTCGAAAATTGGACCAATTCCAAATCTAAATTTGAAATTCTGCTGGGTATTGGTTCGTAGCCAGAGGCTACAAACAGCTGCTAGCTTTCCGTAGCTTAGAGCTACGGAACACATTTTAAGATTCCTTCCCTAAAAAAACCGCAGCAATTGCAAAGAAACCAATCCCGGTAATGCCTGGCGGATAAACGCCAATCTTTACCGATAAATAGATCATAATTATACCCAGGACAATCAATAGAATTCCGACAAATTTTTTCATGTGAACAAGTGATTAATGAATTTCAATCTACTGATTATGAATAATTCAATTTTATTTTTTCCCACCTCCAAATCTATAGCCCAAATTAAGCTGATATCGAAAACCCGGAGCCCACTTGTTATTACTGCCTTGTAGGTCTATTTCCTCGTCCTCTAGTAGCTCTTTTAACAATGGGAATCTTTCCAGAAGGCCTAGTAAAAGTTCATGTTCGATGAGGTCTTCTTCATCAAAATCAAAATCTCCATCGAGCCTGGCTTTCAAATGGTATCGTGATAGTGATGGTCCAATAAATACCATATCGATGGTCCATCGGTTGTTAATCACAAACTGATAACCCATTTGGAATCCTATGTTGATCACGCTGATATTCGATGATTAGCATGGCCTCTTTAGGAGGCGATCCATCCGCGAGCGTTATAGTGAATGTTCTGTCGTTTCCAAAACGATAGCTATTTGCATAGGGGCCAATAAAGACTCCCCGTGGCGCCGGGTATTTATTTTCCTTTTTTAAGTAAAAACGATACTCTCCACCAAACATAAACCCACTCTTGGCACCATCACTGGTTACATTGACAGCAGACCCAGGACTGGTCACCGATAACGGGAACTCGCACGACCCCCGCCATGATGGCAAAACTCTGATTGGGTTTTGTAATTCTTTCGTACGACAATACAAACGATTCATCCGCATACAACGCTGATCGAAATAGCGTGGTATTTAATGGTGTTCCTGCGGCTTAGACCATCATCATTTTCCTGAGCGTTAGCTTTATGACTAGACAGTATCACAATTAGTATACAAACGAGCTTAAAGAAATTTTCAATCATGTCTAGCATATTATGTGACATTAAATATAATTAATTTGTTCATGGTATTCATGATGGCTTGGGAAATTGAGAGCGTTGTAGATTAACTGTTCCGAGTGATGACAATTAGCCATTTCCAAACACCTGACTCAATGACCAATAAGCATACAGATCATAGCCTTTCCATTTTCCTTCTGTCTCCTCCTTCAATCGAAGCCACGCTTTCTCTCCTGCCGCCATGGCAGCAGCTGGCTTATGCTCCACCAGCTCAAATGCCCGCGCTGACATCAACAAATCATAAGGATTTTCAGAGCTCAGGCCATTCAGAATCTGGGATATCCATTCCAGGTGGTCAAATTTACATAGGGTTTCCGCAGCAGTAATGGATACGAACGACTGCTCTTTTGCAGCTAGATGAGTTAACGGGGCAACAAATGATGCAGGTAACTCATCCTGATATTGCATCCAGATCAAAGCCCAATACTGAATCAAGGGATGATCATGATTCAGGTATGACAAAACTTCATCATCACCAGGGTCTTCAAAAAACAACCGGTCAAGCATGGTTAGGATATCCTGCAATGGGAAAACTACTTCATCTTGTAGTTTTTCGTAGGGAGTTGAACCATGTGAAACTTCATACATAAATGCCTCCGTGGCAAGTCCGCTGTCTCTGGTTTTGAGGATCATTTCATTGTTCTTTGCCCTGAGATCATGAAGCACCTGCACAAATTCGGGATTCATTGCCAGGTTCCTGGTTTCAAAGGGGTCGGTAGAAATTTCAAAAAGTTCTTCAACAGGTCTTTTAGGCAACCACATAGATTGTTGCGCCTGAGTTAATTCAGGATTTGTGCTTCGAATTTTTTTATTTGCCCGACTTATTTCAGATTGATCAGAATAAAAATTGGGTTGAATTAGGGGCAAATGTGGGAGATAGTTTCTAAGGTAACGATATTGTTTGGTCCTTACCGACCGTACTAATTCATAGGCTTCATCCACCCGGTCGGAGGTGGCAAATACATAGTTGGTTGATTCTGTTGCATCAGGGCCCACAAACGGCTCCCCTTGCACGAACCCCGGAATATTCAACCCAAGCATATTCAATATAGTGGGCGCAAAATCTAAAAAGCTTACCAGGCGATCATCAATGGTACCCGGTTGTAACCCAAAGGCGTCTTGATACCTTTCCGGAGCTACTATGATCAACGGAATTTTAGTGCCTGAATCATACATGGCCCGTTTGCCTCGCGGCATGCCGGTGCCATGGTCCGAGTAGAAGAAGATGATGGTGTTTTCAGCAAGTCCGTCAGCTTCCAGTTCCTCCAGCACTTTTTTTATTTGAAGGTCTACAATTTGCACATTGTCATAATACCTGGCCCATAACTTCCTGATTTCAGGGGTATCAAAAGAATAAGAAGGAAGAACCACCTCATAGGGTTTGGTCCGATCTATCTGATCAAGGTACTGCTCATACCTTTTTTCATAAGCGCTGTCAGTGCCAAAAATTTTTGACTGGTGGGTGGTCTCAAAGTTGAATACCGAGAAGAAAGGTTGATTCCCCTCCCGGTTTCTCCAGTGGGCAGTCTTACTGGATTCGTCCCAAATGTGCTCGATTTCAAAATTGTAGTCTTCTTTGTAATTATTTGAGCAGTAGTAACCCGCCTCCCGCAGGTATTTTGGAAAGGGCACAATTTCGTCCGGTATATTGGTTTCAGACCTCAAATTTTGCGTGCCTAAAGTGGTGGCGAACACTCCGGTGATCAGGCAGGACCTGGCAGGGGAGCAAACAGCTGCGGAAGCAAAGGCGTTGGTGTATTTTACACCCCGTGAAGCCAACTGGTCTATGGTTGGTGTTTTTGCCACCGGATCTCCGTAGCACCCGACCATAGGAGTGAGGTCCTCAATGGTGAGCCAGAGAATGTTAGGCCTTTCTGGCTGATTTGGTGGCTTTTGACAGGAGATAAACAGCAATAATAAGAGGGAGCATAGAAGTCTATTCATGACTTCTTTTTAGCACCGCCGCGGTGGGCATAATCTCAACTTTTTCAACCTTGGCTAATCTTGCTATGAGCCCTTCCAGATAAACGGTACTCATAGGGCCCCAGCCTTCTTCATCCAAACCATGGGTATTCAGAATGAGCCATCCTCCTGAAGAATCGAGAAAACTTTTTACTTGATCCTGGACCCAATTATCGATGTTTTCAGGCCCTTTCGACCAGCAGCCTTTTCGATAGGTTTTTTTAGGTTTAGGAATTGCACCGACCGCTGTATCTCCATGTGATCTGATGGCCAGAGTCTTAGACATAGTAAATGCCTCCAATTCACGTGTAGAAGCATTGAAAGGGAAATTAAATACTGCTTCGGAGGATTTGTAACCATCAAGATTCTCCTCAAAATAATCCAGGCATTTTACGATCAGGGCTTTCGCTTCATCCAGTGGTTGTTCGGTCAGATTGAGGTGCTGCCAACTGTGTGGCATAACTTCATGCCCCCTGGACTTCAGGGTATTCCAATCATCAAAATCACCCATAAGCTCCGGCAGTATCCATTTTCCCACTGCTTTAAAACCAGGCAGATGCCCGGAGGCAATAACATTGAAACAGGCACTCAATCCATGGGATTGGTATATGTCGGCAATTTTGTAGAATGACTTTTTAAAACCATCATCGAAGCTGAGGGTAATGATATGGGTTTTATCTTTATAGCCATAGCTGCCCAGGCCAAAGGCAATGCTGCTGACAGCTGTGGATTTTATAAATGTTCTACGATTCATTTCAATAGGCCCTTTTGAACCTACAATTTACGATTGACAATCGACAATTAACAATCTACCACGGTTCTATTGCTCTCAACTTCAGTTGTTCTAATGTTCAAATGCTCTAATGTTCTAATGTTCAAATGCTCTAATGTTCAATTGTTCAAATACTCTATTGATCAATTGTTCCCCTATTCTATTGTTCAACTGCTCCCAAAAGGTTACTTTCGCGGCGAATGATAAAAATATTTTCGCCTATTATTGAAATCATAGAGGAGGACTATGAGATTCCTCAGCTAAAGCGGCGACGGCGGATTGCAGCGTTACTACCTCATGACTATTATGAAAAGGAAAAAGAGTATCCGGTACTGTATTTGCACGATGGACAAAACCTGTTTGATGAAAAGTCACCATTTGGCAATTGGGCCATTGACCAGTCTCTGGGCCGCCTTGCAAGTCAAGGAAGTGGAGATGTGGTAGTCATTGCTATTGATCATGGTGGGGAAGACAGATTAAATGAATACATGCCGTTCAATACTAGAAAATACGGCAAAGGACAGGGCAAGCTGTACATCCAGTTTTTGATGGAGACCCTGAAGCCCTATGTGGACAATAAATATAGGGTGAACAACGACAGTGACCATACGGGCATTGGCGGCAGTTCTATGGGGGCACTGATCAGTTTATATGCCGGTCTCACCTTTCCGGAAACCTTTAGCAAAATGATGATATTTTCACCCAGTCTCTGGCTCAGTCCGAGGATTTACCAGTTGGCTAAGAAATTTGCTCCAGTTGAATCTTCCAATCTTTACTTGTATGCCGGGGGTAAAGAAAGTCAGGCCCATTTACCTAACGTGATGCGTTTTGGAGCAGACCTGTTGACTAATATGGGTGAGGGATTGCGTTTTAAGTTTTCGCATAACCCCGATGGAATTCATAACGAAGAAAATTGGCGTGAGGAGTTTCCCATTGCCCTGAAATGGTTATTCTTTGATCATTAAAAACTCTTGATAAAATCCCTTGAATAATGGTAGATTAGCCTAAGAAATGACCGAACCAATCAATTTTGAGCTGACCACTAAAATACCCGACCATATAGATCAGGTATTGGTCCCATATTTTCAAGGTACTGAGATTGACAATTCCTGGGTCCCTGGAGGAGTCATCGGGGGTTTTTCCGGTAAACACAAGGAAATATATCAGCTACTGATCCAGGAACAGCAACGAGAAGTGTTCCTATTGGGATTAGGCCAAGAGCACCAGCTCCAGGGGGCCTATCAAACGTTTCGTCATTTCATTGTTAATGAGAAAACAAGAATAAGATCAATTTTATTGGTGGATTTGAGACACCTCCCTGAGTCAGCGATTTATCAATGTGTGCTGGGACTCAGTTTGTCTGATTATTCTGTGGGCGTTTATAAAACTGAAAATAATGAGACCACCCTATTGCAGGAAGTGCAATTATTGGTTGTTAATGAGGAAGGTGATCCAGCCGCGCTAATTGATGAGGCACAACAAACTGCTTCCGTGATAAAAAGCGCCTGTGCTTTGGTCGATGCACCGGGTAATGTTAAAACTCCCCAGTATTTAGCACAATGGGCTCTTGAATCCGGAAAGTCCCACGGATACACGGTTGAAATTTTGGACCATGCAGCTCTAAAGCAACAGAATCTGCACGCATTACTGGCAGTTGGACGGGGGAGTGAGCACCAGCCAGTATTAATCAAAGTGGTTTACAAACATCCGGACAGGGATTCCACACAGATTGATCTGGGGTTGGTAGGTAAGGGAGTAACTTTCGATACCGGAGGGTTGTCTCTAAAAAAACCAGCCAATATGCACTATATGAAAAGTGATATGGGAGGAGCTGCTGCAGTATTGGGTGCCATTGAGCTGATTGCCCGGTTGCAACTGACGATAAATGTGGCAGCAATCATTCCGGTAACTGAAAACAGCGTGGATTCGTTGAGCATCAGGCCAGGGGATGTTATACAGTCACATGCGGGAAAGAGCATTGAAGTAATAGATACCGATGCCGAAGGACGCCTCATCCTGGCGGATGCCCTGAGCTATATTCAGGATAATTACCATCCGGATATTTTGATAGATCTGGCCACATTGACTGGTAGCTGTGTAGCCACTTTGGGCTATGAAGCCGCCGGATTGTTTAGCAACGATAATACGCTGGCAGATTCTATTTCCCAGGCAGGAGATCGCACCCGGGAACGGGTATGGCGATTGCCTTTATGGGAAAGCTACCAGGACGCCTTATACTCTGACATCGCGGATGTGAAAAATTTGAGCGGGAAGCCGGTGGCAGGAGCCATTACCGCGGCCAAATTTCTGGAATTTTTTATTAGGAAGGAGCAAAAATGGGCCCACCTGGACATCGCCGGAGTGGCTTTTGGAGATACCGGTCATGCTAAAATGAAATCAGCTACGGGTTATGGCGTTCGACTATTGGTTGATTTTGCCAGGTCCCTGATATCTACATAAACCCTGCAACCATGTCTAAACCATTAGCTGTACTTTGTATATCGTCCTATTTTAAAGGGGCCGCCTTTATTGAAGCGGGTCATGCACGGGGACATCGAATGTTCCTGCTTACTGCCACTAAACTGCAACATGAAGCCTGGCCCTGGGATTGCATCGAAGACACCTATCTAATGGATCTACAGGAAAATGGTAGTTGGGCCATAAATGACCTGATAAACTCAATTGCCTATAAGATGAGGGGCATCGGATTTGATAAATTTGTGGCCCTGGATGACTTTGATGTGGACCAGGTAGCACATTTACGGGAACACTTCAGAATGACGGGTATGGGGTCTACCACCGCAAGATATTTCAGGGACAAACTGGCCATGCGTATGAAGGCTGCAGAGGCGCAGATTCCAGTGCCGCAATTCACCGGACTGTTTAAGGATTCAGATATACATCAATTTACCGAACAGGTACCTGCTCCCTGGCTGCTGAAACCAAGAAGTGAAGCCTCAGCTACCGGTATCCAAAAAATGGCCTCAAAAGATGATTTGTGGGAAACCGTTAATGGCCTGCAAGACCACCGTCATGGCTATTTGGTGGAGCGTTTTGCTCCAGGTGATGTCTATCATGTCGATTCGCTGATCTATCAGGGAGAGGTGCTATTTGCTAAGGCAAGTATGTATTTGGATACTCCTTTTGAAGTGGTACATGAGGGTGGAATATTTAGATCATGCACCCTTGAAATGGGTTCAGAAGACCAGCAAAAACTTATGGCCCTTAATCAGCAGGTGCTGAAAGGGTTTGGTATGCAGAACAGCGCGTCACACACCGAATTTATAAAGTCCCGGGAGACTGGCGAATTTTATTTTTTGGAGACCTCTGCCAGAGTAGGAGGGGCTAATCTGGCGGAGATGGTGGAAGCTGCCACTGGGATAAATCTATGGCGTGAATGGGCGCATATTGAATTGTCGGTGGCCCTGAACGACAATTATCATTTGCCTGAAGTGAGACATGATTATGCAGGTATTGTAGTTTCTCTTAGCCGGTTCCAGCATCCTGATACATCTTCATTTACCGATTCCGAGATTTGTTGGCGCATGAACAAAGAGTGGCACATTGGGTTGATACTGAAATCGCATAGCGCTTCTAAAGTGCGAGACTTGTTGGAACAATATACCAATCGAATAGCTGGAGAATTTCATGCGAGCTTGGAACCGCCTGAGGCATCGCATCTCTAATGGGACTATGCGCCACGCACCCAGCTCCAAGCTCCAAGCGCCCAGCTAATATTGTTTGAGATATCGCAACTTAAATATTTAACTAATCTGGATTAACTTGTACCACAAAGATGGCAAAAATTTACTACGTAGGTGATTGGGCGGTGCTGACCGGCCCTGTATTTGCAGAAACTCCTTTTCATTATTCCGCCAAAGGGCTGGATATTTTTAACTATGGGAAATGGTTGAAAGATGCTCTGGAAGAAGGGGCGGAGCATGAGGTAAATTCCGTATCGTCCTGGGATTTTTATAATAAACTGGGACCTGGTGACTATGAGCGTATTCTGGAAGAGTATGATATCATAATCTACAGTGATGTAGATTCCAAGCTTTTCCAGTTGGCACCATCATTTTTCGACCGTCAGAAGTTTGGCTCGGAGGTGCTGACCTTTCCTGACCGCATTCGATTAACTATTGAAGCAGCTCATGCCGGCACCCATTTCATGTTCCTTGGTGGTTGGTATTCCTTTACCGGTGAACTTGGAAAAGGTGGGTGGGGACGCACCCGGTTGAAGGAGATGCTGCCCGTTCAGTGCCTGGACATCGAGGACCTGGTAGAAAGCACCGAAGGATTCAAATTAAAACTCACCGAGGCGGGCGAAAATGCTTTTCAGGGCATTGATCTATCTGGTTGCCCACCCATTATGGGATACAACCAGACCCGCATTATCAAGGAAGGAAAGGTGCTCATGCAGTTTACGGAAACCAATGATCCAGCTGTGATTACCCGCAAAGTTGGGAAGGGGAATGTGCTGGCTTATACCTCTGACCCGGCGCCCCATTGGGCATGTAACTTTGTTTATTGGGAACAATATGGCGCTTTTTGGAGGCGCTGTATTTCCCTGGTTTTGGAAAAATGAAAAAGATGACTTATTCGGCATTCGACGTTCGATATTCGGTGTTCGGCGTTCAATATAGCATCTTCCAAGGCTGATTTTTGTTTAGAATTTATTAAAAAAGACCTTGATGGTGATGGGGATTACGATTTTGTGTCCACCCGTGGCAACAGTCATCCATATGACGGAGTATTTTGGTTTGAGCAGGCTAAGAACTGATCTACCCACTATCTCATTTACCAGGGCTCGAGCAATTGATAGCAAGGAAATGCCATTAGCAACAATCGAACATTAAATTTTCGGAGAAATCGAATTGATAAATAGTAAATCCTAAATGAATAATCGTCTTAACCTTTCCGTTTCCGTAGCTTTAATTTTACTATTTGGCTGTAGTAAGCCTCATTCTCCACCCCCAAATATAATCCTGATCATGGGAGACGACATGGGATTTTCTGACATCGGAGCCTACGGAGGTGAAATCAACACACCCAATCTTGACCAATTAGCCGCGAATGGTCTTCGGTTTACTCAATTCTACAATACCGCACGCTGCTGCCCTACAAGGGCCTCCTTACTGACTGGCCTGTACCCGCAACAGGCAGGCATTGGGCATATGCTAGAAGATCGTGGATCGCCTTCCTATCAAGGGGATTTAAGTAAGCAAGCAGTAACCATTGCGGAAGTTCTAAAAGAATCAGGATATTCTACATATATGTCTGGTAAATGGCATGTGACACCATACATTGTTGATAACCCGAACAAGGATAATTGGCCCCGGCAGAGAGGGTTCGATAAATTCTATGGCATGATCTCAGGAGCCGGTAGTTTTTATGATCCACGTTCACTGGCATTAGGGAATGAGTATATTTCTCCCGGTAAGGATTTCTATGCCACCACAAATTTTACAGACAATGCTGTTAAGTACATTGAGGAGCACCAGTCTCAAAATCCTTATTTCTTATATGTAGCCTACACAGCAGCTCATTGGCCAATGCATGCCCCAGCAGGTGAAGTGAAAAAGTATAAAGGTTACTATGATCAGGGGTGGGATCAAATAAGACATCAGCGATACGAACGGTTAAAAGAATTGGGCATTGTTGATGAACGCTGGCCACTCACAGCCCGAGATTCCTCGATTATGAAATGGAGTGATGACATTCCTGATCAAGATTGGGAAATTGCCAATATGGAAGTATATGCAGCCATGATTGATATTATGGATCAAGGAATCGGCAAAATTATAGCAGCACTTGAGGCGAAAGGAGAACTGGACAATACACTAATCTTTTTTCTACAGGATAATGGTGCCTGTGCCGAAGAGCTTGATTGGGTAGAGCCACAACCGGCTCACGAGGGACTTAAGCCACTATCCTCGGCAGAGCTTCAAACTAAAATGATTCCCTACATTACCCGGGACGGGAAGCCGGTAAAGGTCATGAAGGATGCCTGGCCTGGTCCACCCGAGGGGTATACTGCTTATGGATTAAATTGGGCAAATGCCAGCAATACTCCATTTAGGGAATACAAGCACTGGGTACATGAGGGAGGGATTTCCACTCCGCTTATCGTTCATTGGCCAAGCCATATTAAAAGTGGTGGAGAATTTAGGAGGGTTCCAACCCATCTAATTGATATCATGGCCACATGTATCGACGCTGCCTCCGCCAAATATCCTTCCAACTACCATGACAATAACATTATTCCATTGGAAGGAAAAAGCTTACTGCCCGTCTTTGACAAACAGTCGATAGATGATCGGGCCATTTTTTGGGAACATGAAGGTAATAGGGCGGTTCGAAAGGGGAAATGGAAACTAATTTCAAAAGCTGACAAAAAGGACAGTTTTGTATGGGACCAGGTAACGCATTTGTCAATCGAAAATTGGGAGTTATACGATATGCTTGTAGATCGTACAGAGACCCATGATATTGCTACTTCTCAACCAGAAATTGTTGAGGAATTGAGTAATTTATGGACTAGCTGGGCCGAAAAGACAGGTGCAATACCCCGACCAGATCAAATTCAATAAAAATTGAAGCTAATAATAATTAAGTAATCTCAATAAGTTCAAGACCGCAGCATGGACTGTGGTGGCCAGTACCATGATCAATCACGATGAAGCTTATATGAAAAGATAGTGACCCTGGTCCCCGAATGAATGACTGGTCATAAATATCCAGGACTAGTTCAGAGGGCTGTGAGACATTACAAATAATTCGTAATTTGCATTGATGAAAAATAACTGCTTATATCTGGCTTTTTTGCTGTTGGTCAGTTCCTGTTCAGTTGAAATGCCCGATCAGGTGGCAGAAGCCTATGAGAACCTGCCTGAGGAGATAGATTTTAATTTCCATGTCCGCCCTATTTTATCGGATCGTTGCTATGCCTGTCATGGACCGGACCAGGAAGCGCGGAAGGGTGATCTTCGCCTGGATTTACCGGAAGAAGCCAGGAAGGTAATAGTGGCTGGAAATTTATACCGCAGTGAATTGGTTCATCGTATTCTGAATGAGGATCCTGAAGAACAAATGCCGCCGGCTGAGTCAAATTTGGCATTAACCGACAAGGAACGAGCTATATTGATCAAGTGGGTCAAACAAGGAGCACATTGGAAAGAGCACTGGGCTTTTGAGCCACCTGTTGCGGTAGAGCCTCCTGCCATAGCCAATCCGAATTGGCCACAACAAAATGAAATCGATCAGTTTGTTTTCCGTAAACTGGAGCTGGATGGTATGACTCCCAACCCCAAGGCGGATAAGGAGCGACTGTTACGTCGTGTTACCATGGACCTGACCGGGCTTCCACCTACAATTGAAGAAATTGAAGGGTTTTTAACTAACTCAGGTGCTGACGTTTATGAAAGGGTAGTGGACAAGCTAATGGAATCCAGTGCTTTTGCGGAGCGGTTGGCCATGGACTGGATGGATCTTTCCAGGTACGCGGATTCCCATGGAATGCATGCTGATGGCTGGCGAGGCATGTGGCCCTGGAGGGATTGGGTAATCAAGGCTTTCGAAAGTAACATGCCCTATGACCAGTTTGTTACCTGGCAGTTGGCAGGTGACCTAATGCCGAAGGCCACCACTGATCAAAAGTTGGCCACTGCTTTCAACCGGAACCATCCTATGACGGCAGAAGGTGGAGTTATCGATGAAGAGTTTAGATTGACTTATGTTTTTGATCGAGCAGAAACCACCAGTACGGCTTTCCTGGGGTTATCCATGAATTGTGCCAAATGTCATGACCACAAATTCGATCCATTGACACAAAAGGAATACTATCAACTCACTGCTTTTTTTAACAACATCAAAGAGTTGGGTATGACTGGAGACGACGGGAACTTTGGGCCAATGCTGTCATTAATGGAAGGTGATACTGAAGCTATTCTGGCACAATTGGAAGAACAAATTAAACAGACCAATCAACAGATGGATTCTGCCTCAAACAAGTTATTGATGGAGGTACCAGAAGGGGTGGAATTGACGCAAATCAAGCCAAAGCACCGCATTGGGTATTATCCTTTAGAAACTATGCGGAAACAACGCAGGTCTGACCTGGATGATCCGGAGGAACAAAAAGGACCCCTGAAGAGTATGATAGTGGACAATAACCGTCATGCTGTTACTCCGGGTGCTCCGGAGTTGGTACCGGGAAAAGTAGGCAATGGCTTGAAATTCAGGGGAGAATATGATGAATTGTACTTACACAACATACCAAACTTCGAGTGGACTGAGTCTTTTTCAGGAGGTATGTGGTTTAATACCATCAAAGTCGAGAAAGAGAAAAGCCAGACACTTATGGGTACTTCTGGTCAGAAAAATAACTTCTGGCGCGGATGGGACCTGTATCTGGACCAGTCAAATCGATTAAACTTCAGGTTTATTAATTCCTTGCCCCACAACTATATTCAGGTGACCACGCTGGATTCCCTGATGATCAATCAATGGATCCATGTATTCTTCACCTACGATGGGTCGGGAAAAGCAAATGGTATAAAATTGTATCTGGATGGTATCGAAGCCCCGGTAAATGTTGGATATGATCAACTTTATAAAACAGCTAAGACTATTGACTATGGCGCCCATCTACCAACAGATCGAGCTATCCAGGTAGCGAAAAGTTACCGCTCATTCACTGGTGAGAACGGTGTGTTCAAAGGTGTGATAGATGAAATTGAGCTCTATGGTACCAACCTGACGGCGATGGAAGTGGCTTCGGTGTATACCCACGGAGTCGGTGCTGATCTCACTAATCATTCGGATCTGCACTCGTTGAGTAAGGCTCACTGGATATACCATCAACCACTTATGCGCTCATACCGTCAAACGTTAAAAGAACTTCGTGAAGAATGGTTGAAGACCATGGAACCAGTACAGGAAGTAATGGTAATGGAAGAGATGGCACAACCCCGGGTGACCTATGCTTATAATCGGGGCGCATACGATAACCCCATGTATGAAGTGAGTGTCGGAACCCCGAAAATATTGGGTGATTTCCCGGAAGACCTGCCAAGAAACCGGTTGGGCCTGGCCCAATGGTTGTTCCGCAAGGAAAATCCACTCACTGCCCGGGTAACAGTAAATCGATACTGGCAGATGATGTTCGGAAATGGATTGGTAAAAACACCCCAGGACTTTGGAGTTCAAGGGGCGCTGCCAACACACCCTCATCTTCTAGACTGGCTCGCGGTTTACTTTCAAGAGCAGCATTGGGACGTAAGAGCTTTGTTAAAGGTAATGGTAATGTCTCATACATATAAACAATCCAGCGAAATAGAGGAAGGAAAGTGGGAACAGGATCCTGAAAATGTCTTTTTGAGCCGTGGTGCAAGCTATCGATTGCCGGCTGAGATGATCAGGGATAATGCCTTAGCTGCCAGTGGCTTGCTTGTACACCAAGTAGGAGGTAAAAGTGTACGACCATATCAGCCTGAGGGGTTATGGATCGACAAAGGGTCTTTTTCTCATATGCTGCTGCGTTATAAAATTACTCCGGGCGACAGCTTGTATCGACGAAGTTTATACACATTCATCAAGCGAACTTCCCCTCACCCGGCCATGACAGCCTTCGACGCACCCAATCGTGATGTTTGTACCATAAAACGAGAAAGAACCAACACTCCATTGCAGGCTTTGGTGCTACTGAATGATCCACAGTTCGTTGAATGCGCCAGGGTGCTGGCCCAAAGAATCCAACGCGAATCCGGTGATACATTGCAAGATCAAATTACCTATGCGTTTCGATTGGTGACAGGGCGAAGGCCAAAAAAAGAAGAAATTGCCATATTTGGAGACCTATATCATAGCCAACTTGCCCGCTTCGAGCAGAATCCCAAGGACATAGATAGTCTTATGACTGTAGGAGCGTATCCTGTAGATCCGGAGCTCAACAAGGCTAAGACAGCAGCATTAACAGTGGTAGCTAGTACCATGATAAATCACGATGAAGCCTATATGAAACGATAGTTATAAATTATGAATTGTGACCACCAAAATAGTAACTACACCCGACGAGATTTTCTTACCAGAACCTCTTTAGGCCTGGGGGCGCTATCACTGGGATCGTTCATGGACCCTATGGGACTTTTTGGCCAGTCCAATATGGCGACCGGCGGCACCAATAGCTCGGGAGGAGTATTAGGCGGACCTCACTTCACTCCTAAGGTTAAACGCGTCATTTACCTGTTCCAAAGTGGCGCTCCTTCACAACTGGACCTGTTCGACTACAAACCACTATTGAACAAGATGAATGGTGAGGACCTGCCGGAAAGTATACGTCAGGGTCAACGATTGACCGGTATGACTGCCGGTCAGGCATCGTTTCCATTGGCAGGCACGCTATTCAATTTTAAGAAGCAGGGAGAAAGCGGGGCCTGGATGAGTGATTTAATGCCTCACACTGCCAAAATTGTGGATGAATTGTGTTTCATCAAGTCAATGTATACGGAGGCCATAAATCATGATCCGGCGATTACTTTTATTCAATCCGGATCAGAATTACCGGGACGGCCGTCCATCGGATCGTGGTTAAGCTATGGTCTGGGATCTGATAACGAAAATCTTCCCTCATTTGTAGTTTTAATCACCAAAGACAAATTTGGGCAACCTCTTTATTCAAGGTTATGGGGAAATGGGTTTCTTCCTTCACAGCACCAGGGTGTACAGTTTAGAGCTGGCAAGAATCCAGTGCTCTACCTGAACAATCCGCCGGGTGTATCTGAAGAGAGCCGCAGAGAGCAATTAGATCACTTGCAGAAACTGGAAAATATTAACTACCATGATGTTGGAGACCCAGAGATCCTGGCACGTATGGCACAATATGAGATGGCCTTCCGTATGCAGACTTCGGTACCGGAAATTATGGACACTAAATCAGAACCAGATCATATCTATGATTCCTATGGACCTGATAGCCGCATACCTGGGACCTATGCAGCCAACTGTCTTTTGGCCAGGAGGCTGGCGGAAAGGGATGTCAAGTTTATACAGTTATATCACCAGGGGTGGGACCAGCATGGAAACTTACCCAAAGCCATTAAAACTCAGTGTGAGGAGACAGACCAGGCTACCGCAGCCCTGATAATGGACCTAAAACAGCGGGGTATGTTGGACGACACATTGGTTATATGGGGTGGTGAATTTGGCCGGACAAATTACTCCCAAGGACAGCTAACTGCTGATAATTTTGGTAGAGATCATCATCCCAGATGTTTCACCATATTTATGGCGGGTGCTGGCGTAAAAAAGGGATTTACCTTGGGAGCCACCGATGAATTTGGATATAGTATAGTACAAGATCCAGTGCATGTTCACGATTTTCAGGCCACCTTAATGCATCTTCTGGGAGTTGATCATGAGCGACTGACCTTCAAGTTTCAGGGACGGCGATACCGGTTAACTGATGTGCACGGAAAAGTGGTGAAATCGATTTTAAGCTAAAGATCTGTGACGATCAATGAATATTAATAAAGCCTTACGCATAATTTTAATAACCTTATTTATTTCATCCATAGGGTTATCCCAAGTGCCCAGTGCTCAAAAGCTGGATCCCAATATGGCTTTGAAAAAGGCTGATTCTGATGGAATCGCCTGGTTCGATCCCTAGAGAAGCACCGTTTAGGTTGTCTGGGATGGAATGGATCAAAGAGGAGGGTGTATATAGGCGTTTACCGGTTGAACCTGATTGGGAAATACCAAAACCGGTTGATGAATTGGCCAATCACACGGCTGGAGCACAAGTTAGACTCAGGACGGATAGCAGAAGAATTTTGGTAAAAGTAAAACTAAGAGCAAGGTCGGGGATGTACCATATGCCGGCTACCGGGCAAAGTGGATTTGATTTGTATGTACAGGATGAAGGAGTTCAGAGGTACTTAAAAACCACCCGGTTTCCCCACGATACCTTGCAGTATCAGGTGCAGCTCTTTAATGATGGTGCCAAACAATTGCGCCGTTTTACCCTGAATTTCCCCCTCTACAATGGTGTAGAATCCGTTGGGCGTGGAATTGTTCAAGAGGGCAATATTACAGTAGCCGTTGCCGTTTGTCTTCCCTGGCAAGATTGTAATATCCGGTACCTCTATCACCCAGGGAGGCTGTGTTTCCAGACCCGGCATGGTTTATTCAAACATTCTGAGCCGGAAATTGGATGCTCAATTTGTAAACCTGGGATTTTCCGGAAATGGGCAAGGAGAACCGGAACTGGCACGTTTGATTAATCAAATTTCTGGAACAAGTTTTATCATATTGGACTACGAAGCCAATGCAAAGGAAACAATTACAAAAACTTTGGGTGCTTTTGTAAATATTCTTAGGGAGGCCCACCCGCAAACACCGATTTTAATTATGTCCAAAATTCGCTATGCCAGAGACATTGTTGGCAGCTCAACTTATCAAATGTTGATGTTTAACCGTGATTTTCAAAAAGACCTGGTCAACAACCGGAATACCGCTGGTGACGAAAACATCTATTTTCTGGATGGCTCGAAGGTACTTGGAGACGATTATTTTGAGTGTACTGTAGACGGCACTCATCCTTCCGATTTGGGTTCGCAGAGAATAGCTGATGCGTTGTTACCGGCAATAAGGGATATACTTTCTTCTCAATGACTGATGGATTGAATGTTTTGAATCTAATCATAGATGAGAAATATTTTTTTACACTTCGAAACTGTCATATCATATCAAGGTTAGATAAATAGCTGCTCTGCGTACAAGTAGGCGTAAAATATCAAATCCCAAATCTCATTTAAATTTCAAGCCCAAACTTCCAGCACCCAACGCTCTGCTCCAGACTCCGCGCTAAGTGCCATGCGCAAGCTCAAGGCATCCACGCGATTCGTAATTCATAATTTGAAATTTGCAATTCATTTTAGAATATAATTCCCTGCCAGAGCAATATATTCCTCCAGCTGCTTATCGATCCACCGCTGATCCTTATTCATTTCTGTAGCCATTAACTGCGCCACTTTCAGCGCCATTTCAATACTGGCGCGAGCATCCATAAATAGCGCCCTAACCCGCCGCGCAAGTACGTCTTCTACGGTCCTTGCCATTTCTTCTGTTACTGCCCATACAACTTCAGCGCCTATGTAATCCAGATTTGGATGCAGTTTTTCTGCCAGCTCCGGACGATCATCTATTAGTTGCAGAATAGCTGCCCGGTCTGAACCATAGATCTGCAGATGATCTATTTCCTGAACATTTCGCGCATACCCATGGATGGGCATGTTCTTAGTAATGCAAGGACGTTCTTCCAAACCGCCTACCAAAGCGACCTTGTCCACGGTGTCTTCACCCATTTTTCTGTAGGTGGTCCATTTGCCACCGCTGACAGTGATCAACCCGGACAATGAAACCATCAATTGATGGCTCCGGGATAATTCTTTGGTGTGGTTATCATCCTCAGTTGCCGCCAGCGGTCGTAAACCAGCAAAAACACTTAGTACATCTGAACGCTTTGGAGCCCTGGTAAGATACCTTCCAGCGGTTTCTAATATGAATTCAACCTCTTCGTCCAAAGCCTGAGGCTCGAGCATTGGTTCATCAACCGGTGTATCGGTGGTGCCAAGAATTACTCTGTTATGCCATGGAACGGCAAATAACACCCTGTCGTCATCGGTCTTTGGAATCATTATGGCTGATTCACCTTTTAGAAATTCTTTGGCTAATACCAGGTGGACCCCCTGACTTGGACGAATGATATTTTCGTTTTGCGGATCGTCCATGCGTCTAATGGAATCAACGAAAACTCCAGTAGCATTAACCACCACCTTGCCCTTAATTTTATACTCCAGTCCCTTCTCCAGATCGCAGGCATTTACACCGGTCACCAGGCCTTCATTTTTTAGAAGCCCGGTAACCTTAAAGTAGTTGACAATGGTACCATTGTTCTTGCTGAAAGTCTGGGCCAGATTTATGGCCAGGCGGGAGTCGTCGAACTGACCGTCGTAATAGATCACTCCACCACGAAGACCCTCTGTCCTGATATTGGGGATGGCCTCAATGGTCTCCTCCTTTGAGATCATTTCCGAAGGTCCAATTCCCAGTTTACCTGCCATCATATCATAGACCTTCATTCCCAGTGCATAAAAGGGCCCACTCCACCATTCATAGTTGGGAATGACAAAGGCCAGGTTCTTCACCAGGTGGGGGGCGTTATTGCGTAGAAGCCCACGTTCATGCAGCGCTTCGAGTACTAATGAGACATCACCCTGGGCCAAATATCGAACACCGCCATGTACCAGTTTGGTGCTGCGACTTGAGGTCCCTTTTGCATAATCATACTGCTCCAGGAGCAGGGTATCATATCCTCTGGTAGTAGCGTCTACCGCCGTACCTAAACCAGTAGCGCCTCCACCGATGACGATCAAGTCCCAAACCTTATTAGGGTTCTCACTGATGGCTTTGACCATAAATTCTCGTTTCACCAGTATAGTTAGCTATTTCAAATCTAAAGGGCAGTGGTTGATTCAAGTTGGTCCAGCGTCTCAACGTTCCTCATCAAGTCCGATTGCACAATTTTTCTTAAACTGTTTACAGACCAGTTATAACTTTCGGGAATATCACCAACAAAGACTGTTGAAGTAGGATATATAAGCGCAGGAATTTGATTTACATCGGTAATTCTCAGGCAGTTGAGCATTTCTATAGCTGCTCCCCGTCCATCTTTGCTGCTACCCACATTTTGGGTAGCTGGAGCATCTTCTACTACTATGGTTTTACATTTTCCATCAAGCAAAGCTCCATAAAGCGCTACCACGGCCATTTCACCTCTTGCGGCTATACTAACCTGGCCGGGGTCAACTCCGGGCAGCGTGCGGCTGAATTCCAGGAACCGTAACAAATCATAAACCCGCATAGAGGCAACGGTCCTTCCCGTCCACGCCGAGGCCCGGCGGATGTGCCATTGTAGATCAGGAGCCCAACCAGATTCGCCAACTCCCCTCACGTCTACTATGGCCACATTCCAGCCATCGTTTATTTGATAGGAATACCTTTCAGAGTCGCCTTTAATCTCATTCGGATTACGAAGTATTACCATCATCGGCCTTTTTTCAGTTTTAGGATGCCGCCAATAGATATCTGCCTTTAGTCGCCATCCTTGCTCCGTGGTGATGTGATAGGTTTCTTGTCCATGGTTGGCATAATCATTGGTTCGAAATACCAGTTCAGGGTTCAAGTCACTAGCAGAATCAGGAAAATTGTGAAAGGTTCTGCTAAGCAAA
>PVMK01131959.1_pt1 | contig 26291 bp, 19 predicted proteins | sample 1853481 | NCBI WGS metagenome assembly PVMK01 (sample SAMN08533507, study PRJNA380276) | Marine sediment metagenome, whole genome shotgun sequencing project.
ATCTCGCGCTGGGATTCCCCTGAGGCTGGTCGATCAGAGCTGGCCCATTTTCACGCCGTTTGCGCAGGACGGCTTTACGCTGTTGGTCAATGTCGGACTCGTGCTGCTGCTGTTTCGGGTCGGATTGCGAAGCAGCTTGGGCGGACTGATTGCCAAGCTTCCGCGGGCCTCATTAATTTGGATCGGCGACGTAGTCGTGAGCTCGACCATCGGATATCTCACCGCCCGCTACGTTCTCGACCTGCCACAGGTGACTTCTCTGGTCATCGCGGCCGCCTTGTCCGCCACCAGCGTCGCGGTTTCGGTCGTCTTGTGGCAGGAGACGAAGGCCATCAACACCGACACCGGTCAACTGCTGGTCGACGTAGCCGAGTTCGACGATATCTCGGCTTTGATCCTCATGGCGCTACTCATCGCGGTCATACCCGTGATGCAGGCCGGCGGTGGTGATGTTCTCGTCATCGCTGGAGAAGTTACCGCCACATTGTTGCTGAAGCTGGGGCTGTTCGTGGCCCTCTGTTATCTATTTGCCCACTTCCTCGAGCCCCACGTGACGCGTTTCAGCCGCCGGGTCGAGCGTTCGCGCTCCGGGTTGACCCTCACCATAGCGGGCATCAGCTTCGCGATTGCGGCCCTGGCAGGCTGGTTGGGGTTCTCCCTTGCCATTGGAGCATTGTTCGCCGGCCTCGCCTTCAGCCGGGATCCGAGCGCGGTGCGTACCGACAGACCATTCACCTATCTGTATGATTTCTTTACACCGTTTTTCTTCATTCACATGGGTGCTCAAATAGACCCGGCAGCGGTATTCAGTGCTGTCAAAATCGGTGCGTTGCTGTTCGTGGCCGCGCTGGCCGGCAAGCTGATCGGGGTCACGGGATCTGCATTACTCGTCATCGGCCGAAACGATGCGGCCTTGCTGGGCGTCAGCATGATTCCCCGTGCCGAGATCGCCATGGTCATCGTGTACCAGTGTCGCCAGCTGGGCGAGCGGGTCGTGCCGGATGAAATTCTTGCCGGCATGGTGCTGGTCACTGCCGCAACCGCCATCGTGTGCCCACTGATCCTGCGTCCGTTACTGAAGCGGCGCGTGCAAGCGCGAATTTGAGGCTGCTAATCCTCCTCACGTGATAGCACCGACCTCGTCGGCGGAACGCGCTCCAGTTGTCACGGAGCCGGGAGCCGGACCATGTGCCCGAACGCTGTCCGGCCAGGACCGTGTCTTATTCAGTCTTCTCCGAGAACAGCCACGTGATCGATGCCCAGGCGCGCCTCGTCGCTCTGCGCCTGATCCGAAGCGAGCAGCTTCGCCAGCAGCTTGCCGATGTCAAAAGCGCCCTCGTCCGATGAGGACCGTTGTCCTCGCTGCAAGTTTGCCGTTGTTACCGTCGGGCCGGTCGGTATTGTCTCGGTAGCCGGCCCCCTGTCCGAATTCATGATCGTGTCCCTCTGCTCGAAATCCGTTCAACGCCCACTGTCGGCGGTGAATTGAATGAAAACGGTTACTGTGTAGCACGCCGGTTCGACGGGAGATTTGATCGACATCAAATTCATAAGGATGAGCCGTCGCGCATTCTCGCGGACGCGGGAATGCATGCCGTGCCACGAGCGGATCAGGGCCAGATCCCACGCTGCAGCGTCACGCGTGCAACGTGTTCGATGGCGGCGACCAGCGCGGCGGTCCTGAGATCGGCGGTGATGGTCGCATCTGACTGGTCTCCCGAGACCATGCTGGCAGTATCCATCCCGGAAAGGCGTTGCCAGCGGGCAACAACGACGTCGACGGCATGGTGCATTTTGTCGCGCAGCTTGTGGTTAACTTCATCGAGGGGCCATGCCTGGTTGGCGAGGTTTTGCACCCACTCGAAGTAGCTCACCGTGACCCCACCGGCGTTCGCCAGGATGTCCGGCAACACGAACATGCCGCGGCGACGCAGGGATCTCGTCCGCCAGGGGCGTGACCGGAGCATTGGCAGCCTCCACGATCAACTTGGCTGAAATGCGCTCGGCATTGTCCCCCCTGACAGCACCGCCCAGGGCGGCGGGGATCAGAATGTCGCACTCGAGACCGAGCAGTTCCTCGTTGCTGATGGTTCGCGTGCCCGGCGTACCGATGACCGAGCCTTCGGCCTGCTTGTGCGCCCCGACGGCGTCCAGATCAAGCCCCTGCTCGTTCAGCACGCCTCCCCGGGTGTCGCTTACCGCGATGATCAGCGCTCCGGCATCCCGGAACAGCCGCGCGGCCACCGAGCCCACCGCACCAAACCCCTGAATCGCGACCCGCGCACCGTCAAGAGAAGGTAGTCCCCGGTATACCGGCGGTCTCCAGGAATCTTTCCACGGCAAACAGACAACCACGACCCGTCGCCTCCTGGCGGCCGAGGGACCCACCGAGCTCCAGAGGCTTGCCGGTCACCACCGGGCGGTTGTTGCGGCCTGGATGAAGCACATCGTAGGTGTCGTAAATCCACGCCATGGTTTGCTCGTTGGTGTAGAGATCCGGTGCGGGAATATCCGTGTAGGGGCCGATATTGTCGCCCAGCTCGCTGATGAAACGACGGGTGATGCGGCGCAGCTCGCCTTCGCTCAGGGACTTCGGATCACAGACCACGCCGCCCTTGGCGCCTCCGAAAGGGCACGCCGACGAGGGCGCACTTCCAGGTCATCAGCCCGGCCAGCGAAACAACCTCTTCGCGGGTCACCTGCGGATGGTAGCGGATGCCACCCTTGCCCGGTCCCAGTACATGGCTGTGCAGCACCCGGTGGCCATGAAAGGAGCGTACCGAGCCATCATCCATTTCGATGGGAAAACACACGCTCACCATGCGCTTGGGTGCCTCGAGGAAGTCGATGAGACCCCGTTTCAAGCCAGTGATGTAGGGCGCCGCCTGCTCGAAGCGCTCGCGAGCGATGTGCAGGGGATCGAGGTTCTCGACGAGAGCACTCTGCTTGCTCTCGGGTCCGGGTGCTTCTGCGGTCACGATGCGTACTTGTCCCTTTGTAAGACACAACATCATAACCCGGACGCCTTCATGGCTCGACTCCCGGCGTTCCCCACTGGCTGCTCCCGGTCGTCATCGCTGCCGCCATCATGGCCGTCGCGCCATTGATTATTGTCATCGAGACCCACGCCGGTATGTAGCCAGGAGATCCTGGATTCGAGCCGATGTCGGCCTCGAGCGTAGATTATCTGCGTCAGGCGGGCGATGCGGTCGGCGCCGCGCCACGGGTAGACAGGAAACGAAAGCATGTGCATTGGCGAGAAGACATCGGGGCGGGCTGAACGTTTGCCGGCCCACAGTGCAGCCAACCTGAATATCGCCGGCGTCGAGGCGCCGCGGTGATCGAGAATACGGTCCTGCTGGCCACCGCGTTACTCGCCGCGGCCTGGCTGTTCCGCCCGGCTTTGCGCCGCTCGACGGACTGGATCGCCACGGTGACGCCGCTGACCTCCATCATTGGCAGCGGTTTTCTGGTAGTAGCGCCGTTACTCGCCCACGCCGTCGACGGTTGGGCGCTGGCGGCAATGACGGTCATCGTCGCGCTCGCCTACGCCATCGGCGCAGTCATCCGCTTCAATATTCGTCATGCCGAGCCGCTGCTCGGCGCAGACGATACACCACGGTTGCTACTCGGCGTCGAACGCTTCTCCGACCTGGCCCTGGGATTCGCCTACCTGATCTCGGTAGCTTTCTATGTACGCCTGCTGGCGTCCTTCGTGCTGCGCGCGGCGGACACGCGCAACGAGCTGTATGCCAATCTGCTCACCACTGCGGTGCTGCTGTTCATCGGCGTTACCGGTTTGCGCCGTGGTCTCGGTGGCCTCGAACGCCTCGAGGAGTACGCCGTCAACCTGAAACTTGCCATCATCGTGGCGCTGCTGCTCGGTCTCGCCTGGTTCGACGTCGACTGGGTGCTCGGCGGCGGGCGCGCCATTGCCACCAAGCCTATCGATGACTGGGTACACGCCGCGCGCATGCTGGCTGGCATTCTACTGGTCGTCCAGGGCTTCGAGACCTCCCGCTACCTGGGTGCGGCCTACGATGCAGAGACGCGGATTCGCACCATGCGCCGCGCACAGATTATCTCTGGCATCATCTATATCGTCTTCGTAGCTCTGGCATCACCGCTGCTCGCAACCTTTCACGGCTCCCGCGACGAAACCGCCATCATCACCATGTCGGCGCAGGTGGCCGCGGTGCTGCCGGCAATGCTCGTGGTTGCGGCGGTCATGAGTCAGTTCAGTGCGGCGGTGGCCGATACCGCCGGCGGCGGAGGCCTGTTCAGCGAGTTCAGCCGACGGCGGGTTTCCCTCCAGCGCAGCTACCTCTTGGTGGTAGTCGCCGCCATCGTCGTCGTCTGGTCCGCGAACATTTTCGAAATCATCGTGCTCGCGTCACGCGCCTTCACCTTCTACTACTTCCTGCAGTGCCTGGTCGGTCTGGCCGCGTGCAGCGAGGCCTGTTCGCTGAGATATCCTCGTCTGTGGCGTGCGTAGCTGGTGCTGATGGCGCTGGTGCTGTTACTGGTGGCGCTGTTCGCGACCTCTGATTCCTGAGCCCCGGTGGTCAGACATAAGCCGTGAATTCGCGCGTAAGCTCGCCATACAATTCGCCGGGATCGCCATTCATTCGAGCAATGATTTCTGCGGCGAGCAATGCCGGAACCATGCCGTCTTTATCAGTGGTCCAGACATTGCCATCCCGACGCAGGAAGCAGGCGCCAGCACTCTCTATCTCCGGCGAAGCCGAGCGCGCCGTCACGAAGACCGTCGACCGCCGACGCTACAGCCAACCCTTGCGCTTGAAATACCAGTACACGCCTGCCCCTGCGAACACCATCGACAGCAACGACAGTGGGTAACCATAGACCCAGGAAAGCTCCGGCATGCGCTGGAAGTTCATGCCGTAGATGCTCGCCACCAGGGTGGGCGGCAGAAACACCACGGCCGCGATGGAAAAAATCTTGATGATCTTGTTCTGCTCGATGTTGATGAGACCGAGAGTTGCGTCCATGAGGAACTCCATTTTCTCGAACAGGAAAGTGGAGTGCGCGTTGAGCGACTCGATATCATCGAGGATCTCGTGCACCAGCGACGTCGCCTCGACCGGGCACTGTTTTGCGCGCTGCAGGAACGAGAGCGATCGTTGCTTGTCGCGCAGAGTCAAACGCGTCTTGTCGTTGATGTTCTGGGCGCGCGCCAGGCGTGCCATGATGTCTTCCAGATCGCGCTTGTCCGTGCGCAAAATCTGATCACCGAGTGATTCGAGTTCCGCGTGCAGAGCTTCAAGGAGATCCGCCAGGCGGTCGACCTTGGTCTCGAACAGGCGCAGGAAGATAGCCGTCGGATCCGTCACCAGATTCGGGGAGCGTGCCGCTCGCTCCTGGAAGGTGTCGAAGGTGATCATATTCTGATCGCGGATCGTAATGAGCCGCTTGCCGTCGAGTATGAAGGCGACGGTCAGGTTTCGCGGATTGTCCGGCTCTTCCTGAAGAAAATAGGAGCGCAAATGCAGACACCCGCCTGCTTCGAAGAATCGCGAGCTCGCTTCGATCTCCACGATGGATTCCGGCGTCGGCAGATCTTGTGCATAAATCTCGGCGACCCAACGCCGCTCCTGGTCACTGGGATTCTGCAGATCGACCCACAGCACTGCCGCGTCGAGATCGGCGGCCTCGTGCACGTCGCGCCCCTTCAGGCTGCGGTCCGCAGCCAGACCATACACCGTCAGCATGTTGTCTGTCCGCGCAATTGCCCGGCACCACCCCCGGTGGTAAACGGATAGGGGCAGCGCGGTTCATTGACGGCGAAAGTCATAGCGGCGATCATGGAGATCTCATGTTGGCCATGGGGAACCAGCCGGGCGCTCGGAGTTTCGAAGTATGCCAGCTGACGGGCCCGGATTCGATAGCCGATCAGTGCGCGTGTGACGCTCGCTCCGGCGTCCACACCACCACTGTGAAGGACTGATCTCAATCAATATCGCCAAGCCCAGGGTGTAAGATACTGTACTGCCGTTCGTAGCACCGGGTACGATTGGCTGCTTTTGTCTGTCTCCAGGCAAATAAGCGGTCGGCGGGGGCCCTGTCTCCGTTCCCGCCGCCTCGTGCTTTCTCGAATCAGCAGGAGCGTAGCATCGTGGAAAATGGCAGCCTGCCCGACGACCCACTGAATCCCCCTGGCGCACCACCAGCATCCTCCGGCATGCCCCGGGTCCTGGTGTGCCTCGATCGGTCCGAGTTGAGTGAGTCCGTCCTCTCTTATGCGGTCATGCTGGCCCGCGCGGCCGGGGGCTCTCTGACGCTCATGAACGTCGTCGAGTCGTTCGGCGACACCACCTCGGAATCCCACGACGCTCTGGTGTGGGAGTTCAAGCGTCATGAAGCACGCCAATACATGGGTCAGTTGCTGGAACGTATCAGACGGCTGGATGTTCCTGTGGACATTCACATCGAGGAAGGCCGGGCGGCGGAACAGATCCTCGGCTTCATACGTCAGCATCCCGTCGACTTCCTCATACTGGCGAGTCACGGGACCCATGGGCTCGCCGAATGGAGTCTCAGCAGTACTGCCGCGAAGATCATCAGCCGCACACACAGCTCCTTCATCATCGTTCCCGCGACACCTGTCTACCAGCATGCGGAGCAGGAGACATGTGTTCGGCGGATACTGGTGCCCCTCGACGAGTCACCGCGTTCCCAGGCTGCCCTACCCCTGGCCGTACGCATTGCTAGACAACAGCACGCCGAGCTGATCCTGGCGCACGCCATCGAACCCGCGAGCTTCCATCATTACTCCGGAGTATCACCCTCGGATCGCGAAATTCTCGATGCCGCCTCATCGGTCCTGGAATCGGTGGCCCAGAACTATTTTCGCCAGGTCGCTGCACGCTTGAAGGGCGAGGGCATCAAAGTCTCGCTCATCGTCACACCCAGCCCGAGCGCCGTCGAACTCATCTACGAAATCGTCGCCAGCCGGAACATCGATTTTATCGCCATGTCCGCGCATGGATCATCGGGGAGTGAACAGTTTCCCTTTGCACGTACCTCCACCCACCTGATTTCCCATGCGCCCGTTCCCTTGCTGATCGTTCAGGACCTCGATCGGGAGCAGATGTCGCGGTGCCTGCGCAAGCGACGTTACGACAGCGCACCGCTCAAGCGCGGCAAGTCGACGGTCGACGACACATCCTGAGCGCCCACGTCTGATGCATGGACGAGTCAGTCATTCGGGGACCGTGCGTCCGGAGTCCCTGTTCCACCGGTTGGGGAAACAGCACGCCGTCATCCGGTGGAGCGATGATTCAATCTTCGAAAAGCCGCTTGCGTCGAACATAACAAAACGTCTGCGCAAGATCTATCGGCATCTGCAGAGCAGCGCCGACACCCGTGAACGCCATCCCCTGGCGAGCGAGTGGTTCCTGGACAACTATCACGTGCTCATCGAGGCTGCAGCGGTCAGCCGTGAGAGCCTGGTTTCCGATCTCTACCAGCAGCTTCCAGACGTAGACGGCGCATCCCACGACGGTACGCCGCGGGTCTTCCTTCTCGCCTGCGAGCTGATCGGCGCCAATGAGTTGCGAATTGATGAACAAGTGCTGCGCAGCTCCCTGTCGGTATACCAGGAACACGCGCCACTCACGGTGGCGGAAATCTGGGCACTGCCGATCATGCTGCGTCTGATTCTCCTCAGCGCGGGCGCATCTTCCATGGCGAAACTCCTGCCGGCGCAGATCTCCCCCAATGGCGACATGCTCTCGCACTGCCCGCACTTCGATATGGACGAGGAGACGATTATTTCGCGCGTCATTCGTGCTCTGCGTCTGCTCGCCGCCATTGACTGGAATGCCTTCTTTGATGCCGTCAGCCGGCTGGAGGCCGAGCTGACAAAGGACCCGGCCGGCGTCTATGGGAAAATGGATTTCCGAACGCGGGACCGGTACCGCAAAGTGATCGAGGAGCTCGCCCGGCACACGCGTGCCAGCGAGATCGACGTCGCCCGCTACGTGCTCAGCACGGCGGGCCGCGCACCACCCTCGGACAGGCGTCGCGGACACATCGGCTACTACCTGGTCGATCGGGGCAGAGACAAGATCGAACCCGCTCTAGCGTTCCGGCCCCGGGGCGCCGAGCGCGTGCGCCGATGGATCCGTAAGCATGCCACCGTCTGCTACCTGTCGTGTATAGCCCTGGCCGTATCGGCCTTCATGGCCGCGCCCCTGTGGTTGCTCGCACGCGATCAGCCGCCACTCGTCATCTGGTTGATCCTCGCCCTCCTCGCCCTGGTGCCGGCATGGAGTCTCGGCATGGGGCTGGTTCAATGGCTGGTGACGCGCGTTTTCCCGCCGGATCTCCTGCCACGCATGGATTTCTCTAAAGGGATCGCAGACGAGGCGAGAACCATCGTGGCGGTACCCGCCTTACTCGACAACACGCAAGTGACGGAGCAGCTCCTTCACGATCTCGAGGTGCGGTATCTGGGCAACCCGGATCCCAACCTGTCCTTCGTTCTGTTGAGCGACTTCGTGGACGCGCCCAAAAAGGTAATGCCACAGGACAAGGCACTACTCGATCTGGCCGAGACGCGAATAAAAGTCCTCAATCATCGCTACGCCAATGCCGGACGGGATATCTTTTTCCTGCTGCACCGGGAAAGACGCTGGAGCGAAGGCGAGAAAGTTTGGAAAGGCTGGGAGCGCAAGCGCGGAAAGATTGTCGAATTCAATCGCTGGATTCTCGGCGAGGACCGCGCCGCTTTCAAATGGCGTTTCGGTGACACGGATGAGCTGCACGGCACGCGCTTCGTGATCACCTTGGACGCCGATACGATGCTGCCGAAGGGTGCCGCCCAGGCGCTGGCCGGCATCATGGCGCACCCGCTCAACGCTGCCGAGTTCGATCCTCAAACGAAGCGGGTGATCGCCGGATATACCGTCGTGCAGCCGCGCGTCGAAATCGATCCCGCAAGCGAGGAGAGCTCGGCGTTCACCCGCATCGTTGCCGGCGATATCGGGCTCGACCCCTATGCGCATGCCGTATCCGATGCCTATCAGGATTTATTCGGAACCGGCATCTATATCGGCAAGGGGATCTACGATGTCGCGACCTTCACTGCAAGCCTGGCGCACACCATTCCAGCCCGCCGGGTGTTGAGCCACGATCTCCTCGAGGGTGTGCTCGGCAGAGCAGGACTGGCGAGCGACATTTCCGTGTACGAGCATTTTCCGCCCCATTACATCGCCTATGCCCGGCGCTTGCATCGATGGATACGCGGAGACTGGCAGCTGATCCCATGGTTGTCTCCGCTCATTCCAGTCACTGGCGGGCGCCTGGCAAGGAACCCACTGCAACTCATCGATCGCTGGAAGATCTTCGACAATCTGCGGCGCAGTCTGTTTTTCCCGTTGCTGTTCGCCTTCCTGGTCGCGAGCTGGTTACTGGCTCCGTCGGCATTGATCGTGTGGACGTTGCTCGGCGTTTTCGCGCCGGCCTCGCATCTTCTGGTCGGAATTGCATCCGGAGTGGTCGGTGGATTCCGGCGCTCGGAGCGGCGCGGCCTGTGGACGGTTCTACGCAGCTTCAGCCGGACCGACGTCGAGCGCTGGATGTTATCCGTCAGCTTCACTTGCCATCTGGCAGTGGTAGCCGTAGACGCTATCGCGCGTTCTCTCACGCGGATGTTCGTCACACGCCGCCGACTTCTCGAATGGGTGACCTTCTCCGCCGCCAGCGCGCTGATGCGCGCGGATTCCATGCGCAAGACCATCTGGCTCGAGATGTGGATATCGATGCTCATGGCCATGGCCGTGCTGTCGTTTATCGCCATCGCCAGACCCGCGGCTCTACCCTACAGCGCGCCGCTACTGCTTCTCTGGATCGCAGCTCCGGAGCTCGCCCGATGGCTGAGCGTGCCGCCAAAAGATACCGAGCCCGCCACTCTCGATCAGCGCGACCAGGCGAGACTGCGTCAGCTCGCGTTTCGCACCTGGCATTTCTTCGAATCATTCGTGGAGCCCAACAGCCACTGGCTACCACCGGATCACTTTCAAGAATCACCGCGGGGGGAGGTCGCGCCACGAACGTCCCCGACAAATATCGCGATGATGTTTCTGGCAACGCTGGTGGCACGGGATATGGGCTTTATCGGCGTGGCGAACTTCGTACGTCGGCTGCGCTATTCGATGGATACGCTGACACGCATGCCCCGCTATCGTGGGCACATACTCAACTGGGTGGATACGGCGACTTTGGAGCCGCTCGAGCCCCGCTATGTCTCCACGGTGGATTCGGGCAATCTTGCCGGCGCCCTGATCACGTTGCGCCAAGCGTGCCTGGAAGTCGACAGGCAACCGTGCCTGGGCGAAGCACAGTGGCAAGCACTCGGGGATCTCCTCAACCTTCTGGAGCAAGCGGTGTCGAGGTTGCTCAAGCACGCGAAGCTCGAAGCTCCCGATTGCGTTGACGCTATCCGACTCATGCACTCTCTGGTCCGCCAACGGGAACGGTCCAACCTGGGTCACGTTGCGCTCATAGCGCAACTCAAGAGTGACACCTGCAGGCGCCTGGACAACGCGCTGCTCGATACCGTTCGCCAGGCCCACGACGACGTGGCTGTTGCCGATTTGGAGGAGATCGAAACCTGGTCCAGCGATCTGAACGAGCACGTGGAATCCATGCATCTGGAAGCAAAGACATCTTTTCCCTGGTTGAACCTCCTGCTTGCGCCACCGGAAGAGCGAGCGTCCCATGGGCACGCCTGGCAAGCGCTGCGTGACGCCGTGCAAGCACCGATTCGACTTGCAGATACGGACGATATTACGGCTCGCATACGCGTCGCGCTGCGCACCTGGCAGGAGCAGTGGGCCGAAGATCCCCCACCCGCGGTCGAAGCGTGGGCGCAGGCCTTCGAAACGGCGCTGGACAGCGGAGCCGCGGCTTGCGCCACTATTCGCGAGGGCTTGAGCGAGGTGGCCAGCGCCTGTGCCGGCGAACTCGCGCGTATGGACTTTTCACTCTTGTACGACGTGAGACGAAGACTCTTCCATATCGGCTACAACGTCAGCGAGAGCCGTCTGGATCCCCATCACTATGATCTAATCGCATCGGAAGCCCGGCTCGCGAGCTTTATTGCCATCGCCAGGGGCGTGGCGCCCACATCCCATTGGTCGCAAATGTCACGCGCGACCGTGCGCCGGGATGGCACGATGATGTTGCTGTCGTGGACGGGAACCATGTTCGAGTATCTGATGCCACCGCTTCTCATGCACAGCAACCGCCATACGCTCCTCAGTAGAGGCTGTGCGGCAGCGGTGGAACAGCAGATCGCCTACGCCAGAAACCTCGGCGTCCCCTGGGGGATCTCCGAGTCGGGCTACTACCGCTTCGACCCCGATTTGAAGTATCAGTATCAGGCGTTCGGCGTCCCGGCGCTGGGGTTGAAGCGTGGCCTGGATGAAGATTTAGTCATCGCACCGTACGCATCCCTGCTGGCGATTTCCATTCAACCGCAAGCCGTGATGGACAATATCCGCCGCCTCGAGGGCCTGGCCGCGGTGGGCCGTTTCGGCTTCTACGAAGCGTTGGACTTTACTCACGCGAGAATGCGTACCGGTCGTCGCTTCCAAATCGTACGTTCCTACATGGCGCACCATCAAGGCATGATTCTGTGCGCCTTGGGCAATTACCTGCACTCGCCAACCCTGGTGGAACGCTTTCACGCCGACCCGATGGTACGGTGCACGGAATTTCTGCTCAATGAACGGGTTCCGCTGACGATCACAACGGAGGACATTCAATCCAGGCCCGGCCAACCGCCGAAGCCCGTGCACCTGCCGTCGCCGCCGTTGCAACCCTGGATCCCGGCCGGTGAAGCGACCGTTCCGCAGCTCAATGTCCTGTCCAATGGACGTCTCGCCACACGCATCAGCAACTACGGCGCCGGCGACCTCCAATGGTCCGGCTTGTCACTGACCCGATGGAGGCCCGATACGACGCGGGATCACTGGGGATACTGGATCTACCTGCGCGACGAACAAAGCCGCCGCTCATGGCCCGTCACTGCGGGCCCGGGTGGTGACAGCAGCGAAGAGCATCGCACCATATTCTTTCCTCACAAAGCCGAATTTTCCCAGCGCACGGACGATCTGTTCGTACGCACGGAAATCTGCGTTGCTGCCGGCGATGACGTGGACATTCGCCGACTGGAGATCCAGAACGAGTCGAACCGCACGCGCCACATAACGGTCACCAGCTACGCGGAAATCGTCATGGCGGATCCACGCTCCGACGAGGCGCACCCGGCCTTCGAGAAGCTGTTCACGGAGGCGCGCTACGATGCCGATCTGGGCATGCTCGAGTTTCACCGCCGGCAACGCACTCCTGAAGAACAGCCGGTGGTCTTGGCGCACCGTGGCTTCAGTGAAAACGCCGCCGACGGGCACCAGGATTATGAGACGATCGTGGCCGGTTTCTCGGCCGCGGCGGCGATGTATCGCGACCCGAAGCCCTGGCCGACGGCCGCTTGAGCGGAACGCTCGGCAACACCCTGGACCCCATCGCGTGCGTTCAAGTGTCCATAACCCTGCGGCCCTTTGCGAGCGCGGCGGTAAATTTTGTCACCGGCGTGGCAGAGTCCAGTGAACGGCTGCGCACGTCCATGGCGCGCTACCGCAACGATGCAAGCTGCCGCTGGGCCTTCCAGGAGGCCATGGTGGAGAATCGCCGCGCCCTCGCCGCCATCGGCATGGACCCATCCATGGTGGGCGACGCGCAACGTCTGCTTTCGGAACTCTACTACCCCGACGGCGCGCTCCGTTCAACGCGTATCCGGCGAGGCAACATTCGCGCGGAGCAACCGGCTCTGTGGCCCTTCGGCATATCCGGCGACTACCCGATACTGCTCCTGCGGCTGCGCGATACCGGGGACATGGAGCTGCTGGAGACGTGCCTTCGAGCACATCACTACTGGCGAACCCGCGGCCAGCACGTGGATCTGGTCATCCTCAACCAGGAGGCGTCCACCTACGGCAGTGAGACCGGTGGGCGTATACAGAGCGTGATCACCCGATGTCACGGACAGGATTGGCTGTCCCGGCGCGGCGGCATCTTCATTATCAATATGGACCAGGTAAGCGCCAGCGACGGCGCACGGCTGGAGGTCGGCGCGATGGCCGTCCTGGACAGCAACCGCGGTACGCTCGCGCAGCAACTTCAACAACGCGACCACGCAATCCATCATCTGCCCCGTCTGGAGCCAACGCTGGCCCCTATGGTCGAGACGCCCGTATCGATGCACATGGAAGGACTTCGATACGAGAACGATTTCGGAGGCTTTTCCCCCGACGGCCGGGAATACATCGTCTACGGTGAGGATGGACGGCGTCCGCCAGCACCATGGAGTAACGTTCTCGCGAATCCCCGCTTCGGTTGTCTCACCACCGAGAGCGGTGGCGGCTACACCTGGTTTCTGAATGCAGGCGAGTACCGGCTCACCCCCTGGAGCAACGATCCGGTCTCGGACCCGGCGGGCGAGTCGCTTTATTTGCGCGACGAGCAAACCGTGCAGGCGTGGAGTCCGCTGCCGTTACCCGGACAAAGCGGCGGCTACAGGACGCACCACGGAGCCGGTTACACGCGTTATGTGCACCACAGTCATCAGCTCGAGCAGGAAACCCGGGTGTTCGTGCCGCCCGACGACACAGTGAAGATAATCCAACTGCGGCTCAAGAACCGCGCCGCTCATCGCCGCCGCCTCACGGCCACATACTACGCCGAGTGGGTGCTCGGCAGTCGGCGCTCGCAGACACAACCCCACATCATGACCGAGTACGACGCAAAAGCGCGGGCGACCTTTGCGAGCTGCTCATGGAATCCCGACTTCGGCGCCTGCACGGCCTTTCTTGCAGCCAGCCACGCTACTCACGGATTTACCTGCGATCGCAAAGAGTTCCTCGGCCGCTACGGGAGCACGCGCGCACCGGCGGCGCTCGCGCGCGTGGGCCTCGCAGGCCGCAACGGTTCGGGGCTCGATCCGTGCGCGGCCCTGCAGATCCATCTCGAGCTCGACCCTCAGGAAGAAATCACCTGCCATTTCGTTCTCGGTGCCGCTGCCGAGCGCGAAACGGCGAGCCGGCTGTGCCGGAAATATTCACAGGACACGGCAGCAGAAGACGCCTGGGAACGCGTGCGCAGCTACTGGGACGAGCTGTTGGGAACAATCACCGTCAGCACGCCTGAGCCGGCCATGGATCTGCTGCTCAATCGCTGGCTGCTCTACCAGACGCTTTGCGCGCGGATCTTCGCGCGCACCGGCTTCTACCAGTCGAGCGGCGCCTACGGCTTCCGTGATCAACTCCAGGACGTGATGGCGTTGCTGCAGGTAAAGCCCGCGCTCGTGCGCGAGCAGATACTCGAGGCGGCACAGCGGCAATTCGACAGCGGCGACGTCTTGCACTGGTGGCACCCGCCGTCGGGAAAAGGCGTGCGCAGCCGATGCTCTGACGACGTACTATGGCTGCCGTTCGTGACCGGTGAGTATGTCGACGTCACGGGTGATACGCAGATCCTCGATGAGACGATCCCGTTTCTCTCGGCTCCACCGCTGGAGACGGGAGAGGAACACCGCTATGGCGCCTTCGAGGCCGGCGCTGAATCGGCGACGCTGCTGGAGCATTGCCGCCGCGCGCTTCACAAAGGCCTCACCACCGGTCCCCAACGGCCTGCCCTTGATGGGGGGCGGCGACTGGAACGACGCCATGAACCGGGTGGGCATCGCCGGTCGCGGCGAAAGTGTCTGGCTCGCCTGGTTTGCATGCTCCGCCGCACGCCGCTTTCTCGATCTTTGCCAAGCGGCCGGCGAAGCACAGCGCGACAGCAAAGTCGAGAAGTGGCTGGCCGCGGTGCAGGAAGCGTTGCAGAACAGCGCCTGGGATGGGGCATGGTATCGGCGCGCATTCTACGACGACGGGTCCGCCATCGGCTCGGCGGCATCTGCCGAGTGCCGCATAGACTCCATTTCCCAATCCTGGGCGACACTGTCACGGTCGCCGTCAGAGGACAGGGCTGGGCAAGCTCTCGAATCCGCCCTCGAGCATCTTGTCGACGAGCAACAACGCATCGTCGCGCTGCTCACGCCACCCTTCGAAGCGGAAGGCCACGACCCGGGCTACATCAAGGCCTATCCGCCGGGAGTCAGAGAGAATGGCGGCCAGTACACCCACGCGGCGGTCTGGCTCGCCTGGGCTTTGGCGCAACGCGGCGACGGCGACCGGGCCGAATGGTTGTTCCGGTTGCTGAATCCCGTCCTGCGCTGCACCGACAGGGCTGCCGTCGAGCGCTACCGTGTGGAGCCCTACGTCCTGGCAGCCGACGTCTACACCTCCCCGCAACACCTGGGACGGGGTGGTTGGACCTGGTACACGGGATCGTCGGCGTGGTTATGGCGATTCGGCATCGAAGGCCTGCTCGGCCTGCGCCGCTCGGGTGGGGAGTTGATCTTCGACCCCTGCATCCCCAGCGAGTGGCCGGGATTCAGCGCGGAAATCCGCGCCCATGGGGCCACGATACACGTGGAGGTGCGCAATCCCCATGGCAAATGCCGCGGCGTACGTGCCCTGGAGCTGGACGACCGGACCATCGCCTCGAACCGGATTGCCATTGCTGATGCTGCCGGCCGGCACGTTGTCGTTCACATGGGTGACGAAGATTAGGAAGGAATAGCGAGATGCGTCCGTTGCTCACAGGGGACGGCCCAGCTGGAAGACGAGCACGGGACCTTCTTGACCCAGGTCATCGGCTTGTACCAGAGGCCAGGCGACGCCGATGCGGAAGGTGGAGAAGCCCCCCCAGCCCAACTCCAGGGAGGTGAGCAGCTCGAAGCCCCCACCGACCAGAAAATCGTCGGTTCGACCGTCGATGCTCGAATAGCCCGCGTCCACGAAAGTCCCGAGTCGCAGTCGGTGCAGGAAAAGAGGCAGTGATTTGTAGCCCATCTGCAGGTTCGCCAAGGGCCAGAATACTTCCGCGCTGGCGGCAGCGGCGGCGGGTGCTTCGAGCAAGTTGGAGTCGAAGCCCCTGACGGGAAAGAGTCGTGTCGGTCTCCGGGTAAAATATCCTTCGGTAAGGCTGCCACCGACGCGAAAGGTCGTGTGGCCGATGGTTGGCTCGCCCCACGACTTACCGGCCACCAGCTGTAGTGAAGTGAGAATCTGGTCACCGAACAGGAAGGCGAGCCCTCCGGCCGCGGATTGTCTGTTGTCGGTAAACAGCTCGATGTTACCCCACGTATTCAGGGCCCCGAAATTCTTGCTGGCGGCAAGGGCGACCCAGGCTTCGTTGTCCGTGGAACCGGCGCCAGTCAGCGGGCTGAACAGTCGCCAGTTGAGGGACAGATCGATTGTGTCGACATACAGATCAGACCCGGTCGTGGCCCTGAGAATGTCGGAGTGCTTGACCCTCTCACCCTGGAAAGGCCGCCAGTACACCCCTACGTCATTGCGCTTCTCACTGACGCTCTGTCCCAACGCGGTTTCATAGCCGAAGGGATACCGCGCATAGCGTGTACCGATGGTCTTCCTCTGAAAGAGCGCCTGCAGGGCAAGAAAATCGCTGTCGAATGAATAGCGAACACCGGCGTCGAACTTGTAGTCTCCGCTGACGTCGCGGCCGTTGGTGGCGACTCCGAGCTGAAAATCGGTGATCCCGGCGAAGAGGTCCGGTCGGAGATAGTTGGGCCAGAGGCTTTTGAATGGATTGTATGCTTGCGGCGCGATCGCCGGTGGCGCAGCCGGTTCTACGCGGTCGATTTCAGATAGATAGTGCAGTCCGGGAAGATCCGGCAGTGTCGATTCATAACCAAGCATTCGCCATCCGTTTGCCGTGAGTTCCAGATACTTGCCGTCTCTCGGCAAAAGGGCTGCGTGGCTAGCGGAGGTGATGGGTGTGCGGTCCGCCTGGTGAATCTGGAACTTTCCTGTCGCATTCGACGCCCAAACGAGGGTTTCGCCTTCCCACCACGGGTCCAGTTCGATGGAGGGTGACTCCGTCAGCCGGTGCCACTGGCCATCGTAGACCCAGATGTCCCAGTTGCCTCTCAGGTTTGCCGCCACCGCGATGTGGCCGCGCTCGTTTCGAACGGGGCCGGAAAGCTGGATTACGCCGGCGGGTGCGGGGATCTTTTCCACTGCATCCATATGGGCTTTGCGCACACGTTCCAAGCCACCTTCACCGTCGTCGGGAAAAACGACTATCCAGCTATTGTGGCCACGACGTCCGACAGCAACGCGCCCGGGCCCGGGATCCCAGAGGGAGTACAACTCCATGGGGCTTTCGACATTGTTCGCATAGCGGTAGATGTGCGATGTACCGGCATACTCGGAAATCCACAGGGTTCCGGCAGCATCGATATATCCGTATCTACCACGCCGCCCGATACGCAGCTTTCCCGGGAACACACCGGCGTTGTTCCAATACACCAGGGGCGCACTCCAGTAGCCGCTGACCAGCAAACCGGGAGGAGCATCGTTGTCTCTTGCATGAACCGCTTGGAATTCGGCCCACAAAGCGGCGCCGGACCTTCCGAATACGCCGATCGCTTTCAGATCGATTTCCCAGGGGACGACGCCGCCACCGTGGGCTTGCAGAAATTCGAGGATCTTGTTCCAGCCGTAGTGTCTATAAAGCCACTTTAGGAATGGCCGCCCGTAGATGCGGTAGGCGTTGTATCCCGGCCAGATCTGCGGATGATGACTGATGATATCGAGGTTGGGGACCGCCGCTGCTTCAAAGATACTCGTTTCGAAAGGGTCCTGAAGGTCCTTTCCCCGGTACAGCGAGTACAAGAGACTGCAGATACCATCGTCCAGCCAGGGAGGAAGAACGAGGTTGGGGGAAATAATTTCGCCGAGTCCCTTGTACAACACACCTGGTATACCGGAGCGGATTCCGTAAATTCCTTGCAGGCACAAGCCCTTGAACATGAAATACGCCCAGGGATCGGCATCGGTGTAGCCGTCTTCCAGCACGCCGGGTGCTCGAAGTGGAATGCGAATCTCCTTGTGGGGGATAACATGAACCTTGACTTCCGGGACATCCCGCCAGTCGTCCAGGATGATATGAACCGACGGAGAAATCGCTAATCCCCTGTCCGCTAGATATCCGAGCATGTCCGGAAGCTCGTCGGCCAGGCGTGCCGCCAGGTCTTCCTCGCTCTCCTCGAAGTACAGGTACATACCATTTACCTGTACCTGAACCAGCGGAGATGCACTGCCCGACGGAGCAAAGAGGATAACGATGCAAAGCAGCAGAAAACGCATAGTCTGGCTCGGGGACTCGGTTCCTATGTGCAAAACCGGTCCCCCAGAGTCGAAGGACGACTCGGGCGGTGTCGGCGGCGCGAGCATCAGCGAGGGGAGGCGAGTGTGCAATCTACAGACTTTACTCTGTCACGCGCGACTATCGACTTGAACCACGGAGATCCGGGGTTGAAGGACTGGCGAGACTATCATCGGCGCTCACGACGCGGTCACGGCCAGCCCGTTTGGCGGCATAGAGGGCTGCATCTGCTCGCTCGATAACGACTTGCGGGTATTCCGACCCATCGCTGACCGCGATACCCTGACTGGCCGTGACGCGGACGGTCACGCCCTTCGCGTGAACCAGACCACCGCCCAAGGTCAACCGCACTCGCTCGGCGATTCGCAGGCTCGTTGTGGGCTCGACCGTAGGCAAGATGATCAAGAACTCGTCGCCTCCGTAGCGTCCTACCGTGTCCATGGAACGCAAGGCGGAACGTATGCGCGCGGCCGCCACTTGTAGGACCTTGTCGCCGGCTCCATGGCCATGACGGTCGTTGATCTGTTTGAAGTGATCCAGATCGAGCAAGATGACGCCCGCCCGTTGCGCGTGGCGGCGCGAATGGTCGAGGGTACTTTGCAACGTCTCCAACACGCCCCGGCGACTCGCCACCCCCGTCAAAGCATCCGTTGAAAGGACTTGCACGAGTTTTTCTCCGCGAGCGCGGAGTGCCTGGAGAGAACACTTCAGTGCCCCCACGCGCGTTCCGTGGTAGGTCTCTATGGCCAGAGAAGTATCCAGGGTCGTGAGCTTGATCACGAGATCTACCAGGGCGCGTCCTCGCCGATCATCTGGAGCGCAGGCACGGATATGACTGATGATCAGTTGCTGCAGTAGCCGGCCGGCCGCCACGTACAGGCTCAACGGCACGCCCACCGATGCGTGAATGGCACCGATCCGCGCGCGTTCCCGGAAGTAATCGGCGCTCTCGAAATCGACACCAAAACTCAGCAAGTAGCGCCGGTAGGTCATCTTGAGATTCTCGAGCCGGGCCCGATTCGCCATGAGAATCCTCTCGAACTCCGGCTCTTTTCGGAGACGTGCGTAGAAGGCGTCGACGATGCTTGCCGCGTTTGGTGCGATTACCTCGCGCTGCAGCTCCCGTACCAGATTGTGATCCTCCCTCGATAGCTCAGCCAGGCGCACGAATTTCTCACGCCCGAGATCGTCGATGTCGAACTGCTGCGTGTCCATCATCTCATCTACCCGGCATCCGGGCCCTGCAGCGCCTATATCAAGTATAGGTCGGTATCGCTGGGTCGCGTCCGGCGCGGCTGCCGTTTGGGTTCGTCTGTGCAATTTGCAGATTTGACCCCCTGTCGATCCCTTATCCCCCTCAGTCAATTGACCTGAATCAAGACACTCCTTAGTCTACGATTGCATAGCTGTTAATCGTAAGCCACGTGTGCCAAATTTCTACCACTGTGACATTTGGTGAAACAGGAAATCAGCGAGTTAGGTCGGGTTTGCGAATGCGGCAAGCATCGCAAGCGACGGTTCTGGTTGAAATGTTGAATTCGTCCGTGTGACTTCGAACCAGGTGGTCGGGGGATTCGAGTCCCGACCGGCGCGCCCTGCTTCATAGCCAAGGGGAGCTACGCAGGACCGGGCACTCGTGAATCCGACCCCGCCTTCCGCCGTTCGATTCCAACGGTGACCCGGATTGAGGCAGGTAAATAGCTAAGGGACCCGCTTCGGCGGATCCTTTTTCGATTCGCCGTCTTGCTGCGTTCTCGACCGCAGCACTTCGTGGAGAACGTTGCCGACCGAGCCGGACGGTGGCTTGATTCCGAGGAACGCTGACAATGTCGGCGCGACGTCGACGGTGTGTACGCGCCGGTAGACGATTTCCGGTTCGATATCGGTGCCCGCGAACACAATCGGCACGTAGGTGTCGTAATTCCAGGGGGATCCATGGGTCGACGCGACCTCGAGTCCGTCGAAGTCGTTGATGAACCAGTTGGGCTTGAAGACGATGTAGATGTCTCCTGAGCGCTTCCCATGGAAGTTGTTGGTCACCGCGCGCAGAAGGGCCGTCTCGGGCACTCTCCCGAGACGAAGCGCGGTGCTCGACACCGCCAGGGACACGCCGGGAAACTTCGCGACCTCCTCAACCACGGCGGCTTCCAGGGACTCCAGGTCAATGTCCGTGTTGCTCTTCACGTCCGTAGTGAAGTACAGATACGGGTGCGCGTAGGTCTCGATGAGATTGTCGGATATCCCGTAGGCGTCCTTGATGCGCGCGATCGCCGCGTCTTTCTCCCAGTCCCCCGGTTGCACGTATCCGGCGGGAATGCCGAGGGCATTCAAATACCCGGGCGTGTCCGGCGCGCCGTGATCCGCCGACAGGACGATGAGAGTGTGCTCGAGTCCCACCTCCCTGTCGACGAAGGCGATCAGCTCCGCGATGGTCCGATCGAGGCGCAGGATGTTGTCCTCGGCTTCGAGGCTCGACGGACCGAATACGTGGCCGACGTAATCCGTCGACGAAAAGCTGATACTGAGGTAGTCGGTGACGGCGTCCTCACCCAGGCTCTCTCCTTTCAGTGCTTCCTTCGCGAACGCGAGAACGAGCTCGTCGCCGGCGGGACTCAGGGTAAGCCACGTGGTGAAGTAACGGCTCGTGCCGTCGCCGAAGCTATGGGGAAAGACGCGGCCGAAGCCTGCCACGTCGGCCTCCCATGCCCGGTCGTCCGAGTCGCCGAAAAGGTAGCCGCCCCGATCATTCATGAGTTCCCAGCTGGTGTTGGCATAGCGCCGGGGAAGTTGTCGCTGGTTGAAGGTGGCCACCCAGTCAGGGTACTGCTTCGCGTAGTAGGTGCTGGTCACGAACTCACCGCCGGCCTTGGAGAACCAGTAAGCCGTGCCGGCATGGCCGGCCATGGCGATGGCGCCACGGTCCTTCACCGAGACGCCGACAGCCCGCGCGCGACCACCGGTACCACTCCGAAGCTCGTCCGAGAACGTCGAGACGAGTATGGCGGCGGGAGAACGGCCTTCGCTGCGGGCCGCCCGCTGGGTGGGATCGATTTCCGCGTCCGCGTCCACGTCGGCACCGGCGGTCAACAGACGATAGTTCGGGTCCTCGACGTTGTAGGTGACGAAGCCTGTTTTGCGATCGAACCAGAGATTGCCCACCATACCGTGACGGGAAGGATGCGCGCCCGTGGCAAGGGTCGTGTGACCGACGATGGTCTCGGTGTTTGCGTGGCCATGGCGCGCGTCACGGTAAACGATGCCATTCTCCCACAGATAGCGAAAGCCACCGTCGCCGAGCCGATCGTAGTAACGCGTGGGCAGATCGCCGCGCAGCTGATCAACCGTAATCTGCAGTACCAGCCGGGGCGGCCCGTGCCCGCTATCCCGGGCGAGGACGGCGCCGGGAGCCGAAAGGCAGCCGGCCAGCAATAACATTACGGCGCGCGAACCCCGCCGGCACGAACAAACCGTCTTCATGTGTGTCTCCAGGGGCGGGCTCAGGCCCGCCCCATCCGTCCTTGCCGGATTACGGCGAGCCGTGGGGCTCCTCCAGAATCTGCATGATCTGATCGATGCTGAAACTCGCCGGCTTCTGGCGTGGTGGAAATTCCTTGAAGGTCGCCAGGAACTGGCCAACATACTGCTGTGCCGGCACCAGCAGGAATATCCGATCGATCATCCAATCGTAGTAAGTGTTGGACGTCACGTGGGCACGCTCGAAAGGATCACGCCGCAGATTGGTAATCAGCGGCACACGCAGGGGCGTCCAGGGCTCGATCCAGGCACGCAGCGTGTTGTACTCCTCCTGCTCCAGGAAGATGAGCTTCCAGTCCTCGTAGCGCAGGGCCGTCAACTCGCCGGTGTCCGCGAAGTAGAAGATCTCCTTGCGAGGTCCCTTCTTCTCCTTGCCGGTCAGGTGGGGGAGGAAGTTGTAGCCGTCCAGGTGCACTTTGTAGCTGCGGCCGATGGCCTCGACGCCGCCCTTCAACAGTTGCTCCTTGATGTCCGGCACGCCCGCTGCCGCCAACAGGGTCGGCATCCAGTCCATATGGTGCATGATCTCGTTGGAGACGCTGCCGGCCTCGATCTTGCCGGGCCAGCGCACCATGGATGGCACCCGCCAACCGCCTTCCCAGTTGGTGTTTTTCTCACCGAAGAACGGTGAGCTGCCCGCATCGGGCCAGGTGTTCATGTGCGGACCGTTGTCGGTGGAGTAGTGCACGATGGTGTTGTCGGTGATTCCCAGCTCGTCGAGCTTGGCGAGAAGCTGACCCACGTGCCCGTCGTGCTCCACCATGCCGTCGCCGTACTCATCCTGGCCGGAGATCCCTCGATTCTCCGCCTTGACGTGGGTGCGGAAATGCATGCGCGTGCCGTTCCACCAGACGTAGAAGGGTTTGCCCGCGGCGTGTGCGCGATCGATGAAATCCAGCGCCGCCGCCAGGGTCTCTTCGTCGATGGTCTCCATGCGCTTCTTGGTGAGCGGGCCGGTGTCGACGATCTCGCCACCCGCGGTGCTCTTGATGACGCCGCGCGGCCCGAAGCGTTTCTTGAAGTTCGGATACTTCTCGGGATCGGGGTAGTCCTCGTTCTCGGGCTCCTCTTCCGCGTTCAGGTGATACAGATTACCCAGGAACTCGTCGAAGCCGTGATTGGTGGGCAGATGCTCGTCCCTGTCGCCGAAGTGATTCTTACCAAACTGACCGGTGACATAGCCCTGAGCTTTCAGGAGCGCCGGGATGTTCGGGTCCTCCTCCTGCATGCCGAGCTCGGCGCCCGGCAGCCCGACCTTGGACAGCCCCGTTCGGAACACACTCTGTCCGGTGATATACGACGAGCGACCAGCGGTGCAGCTCTGCTCGCCGTAGTAGTCGGTGAATATCATGCCCTCGCTGGCGATACGATCGATATTCGGTGTCCGATATCCCATCAACCCCATGGTGTAGGCGCTGATGTTGGACTGACCGATATCGTCACCCCAGATGATCAACATGTTGGGCTTGTCGGCTGCCGCCTGAGCCGCGGCCCCGGCAAAACAGACGATGGCAGCTGCTGCCGCCTTCCAGATTGTTTTCATGACTTACTCCCTTTTTATCAACGTACTGGAAAAAAACCTACCCCCGGTCCTCGGCCGTCATCAGACGTCCATCCGCAGAAAGCACCACGGAAACCCATCGCAAACCCTCAAAATGGGAACACACGATTCCCGCCACCACCATAATGGGTACCGAGAGAAACATTCCCGGAATACCCCACAGGGCACCCCAGAATGTCAATGACAAAATCACCATGAACGGGCTCAAGTTAAGCGTGCGGCCCGTCACTGCCGGCTCGATGATGTTTCCGATGACGAATTGGGTGACGCCAAGGCCTGCTGTCACGGCGATGAGCGGGCCCATGGTATCGAACTGCACGATGGTCAAAAGAGCAGGAAATAGTACGCCTAGAATGGAGCCGACATTGGGAATGAAGTTGAGGAAAAAGATCGCAAGCGCCCAGATGGCGGCAAAGTCGACGCCGACGAGAATCAGGACGACGTAGCTTACCGCTCCCGTCAACAAACTCATCAGCGTTTTGATCCTGATATAGGTTTGCACGGACTTGGATATATTGGCTGCAAGGTTCCGCATTTGCACGGCTCTGGCTTCGTCGCTCTGCAGTCGCGCCAGCTTCTCTGGTATCCGGTGTTGCTCGGCGAGCAGGAATCCGACATAGATAGCGATCAGTACGAAGTGTGACAACAGCGTACCCGCTAATGCCCCAATCCAAGTGAACACCTCTCCCAGATTGATCTGACTCAGCATACGTTCGGCACTCGGCAGCTGTTCGATTCCCAGGAAACCGGCGAGACGTGTTGTCAATGCGGCAAAGTTCTCCTGATAGACCGGGGCGGCAGCTACCATCGCATCCACTTGACTGACCAGAATCCCGTACACCAAGGTGTTCCCGAGCACGACGGTCGAGATAGACAGAACCATCGCCACCCAGCTCGGCATCGGGTGTGCGTCAGGAGCCAACCGGAGAAACATTTCCCGCAGGGCATCCAGCAGACCCCAGAGTAGGATTGCGACGGCGAGTGGAATCAGAAAGTCACGGCCGAACACGAGCATCGCCAGCATGACGGCGAGGATGACGCTCCATCTCGCCAGCTTTCCGACGTCGAACTTCAGGTAGGATGGCTGCTCTGTGGTCACGACGCCAAACCAGCTACTTGCGGCGTTTCTTGAGCATATCCACCAAGAGACCGATTATCGGCCCAAGACTGGTTAGTCCAGCGCCGAGCCCACCGCCTATGGCGGAAAACCCGGATTGAATGCCCTTCACGTCCCTGGCGATATTCGCAAAATTCTGGCGCACACCTTCGACGTCCGCCGACAACTCCGACAGGGTCAGCTGGCGAATCTCCTGAACCATCTTTTCTTCTTCCCCGGGTTTCAATTGCCGAGCGGCGAAGAAGACCAGGAAAGCAAGAACAGCGTTGCCGCCTGCCACGAGAAAAGCCCCCTTTGCGTTACCGTAGGACGCTGCCAGGAGCTCGTAGGCGCCGACGTTCGTCATTATCACGACCAGAAGGATCAGGCCAATGGCTACCGCGGCCAGAATTGCCTTGTTGACGAAGCGTCGCAAGTTGACTCGTGCAAGCATGTATTCGGCATGCATCAGAATTCGCAGCTTTATCATTGTTTCGTTCATGGTCTGTCTCCCTAGCGCAAGAAGCGCCCCATGAGAATTCCGAGCGAGAACACAATCAGGCAGGTAATCGTCGGCAAATCTTTGATTTCGGCTTCCAGAAGCTCGAGCAGTTCATCGATCTGGGAATGCTCCTGTTCCCCCGAATCCCTCGCTGTCGCCTCACCCGCGCCGGTGGCGGGCTCGGCGGCCTGCTCGGCTGGCTCCGCGGCCGACGGCGTCGAACCGGCCTCCCCACGGGCCGCGGAAAGCGCGGCTACCTCGGCACGGAGCTCTGCCAGTCTCCGCTGAACTTCATCGTCACTCATGATTGATACCCTCTATGCCTGGCGAATTCAGCACGAGTCGCCGCGGGAGTCGTCGACTCGCAAATTCAAGGATGAATTCCCAAAACACGGGCTCCGGCCAGCAAGGGCCCATCCCCCGGGACGATAGCGCTACTCGGCCGAATCCTAAACCAGAGCGCCTCAGGTTGGTATCCAGTTTTCCGCCGAATCAGCCTTAGACCGGTTCCCGACGGGCAGATATGGATTGGGATAGAGGTGCCAATAGGAGGTAATGGGGTGGCGGCTAAAAGCCGCCACCCTGAGCCCAAAGTCTCAAGTCGGGAGTCCCCCAGCCTGTGTTGTTAACGTTTCTTGCTGGATTTCCGCTTGGCCGTCTTCTTTTTTGTCTTCTTTTTCGCCGCAGCCTTTTTCTTGTGAGCAGCGAGCCGCTTCTTTTCAGCCGCGAGCCGCTTCTGCAACTTACGGGCCTCTGCGGTAGCCTTTTTCTTCAACGCCGCCAATTGTTTCTTCAACGCAGCGACGTCCTTTTTGTGTTGCTTCTTCAAGGCAGCTGCCAATTTCCTGGCGTCCGCCTTGATCTTCGAAAGGGGTGTCGCTTTCTTCTTCCTCGCCTTTTTCTTCGTCGACTTCTTCTTTGCAGAACCAGCCATAATGACCTCCATACCGATTACAGATACCAGACTACAATCAACCTCTTGACGATGGCAGATTCCTTTTTCCGAAATTCATACCTCTATGGGGCTTGTGCCGCAAAAAAGATTAGAATCTCTCAAAAAATGAAATCCCGTCGAAGATAACTTAGCACAGAAACGGGAAGCTATTTCCTACGGACGCGGGTTTGTTGACCTTCGTCGTCCGCCGGGAGTCCACTACGGCCAGGCGCTTCCGCGGAGTCGCTTGGCGTCGACTCTGTCCTACATCCGCATTCCTGCGATTCGATGACAGCCCGGCGAACTATCCCGTTGCCGACATTCCTCGAGCCAACCA
>PVMK01157914.1_pt1 | contig 26289 bp, 28 predicted proteins | sample 1853481 | NCBI WGS metagenome assembly PVMK01 (sample SAMN08533507, study PRJNA380276) | Marine sediment metagenome, whole genome shotgun sequencing project.
CAGTTTTTCATCTGTATTATTTTATTTGTTTATTATGCAATGTTCTTTTGCCTGACGGGTGGATAAAACTAAGTCAGAATAAGATTACATCCCATCAGAATAAATAAAAAATTATGAGTATTATCTTTCAATATTTAATCTGACGTTATATTGGACCACTTACTCTCCTTCGTGTCTTACAATCAATACAGGACAAGGAGATGAAAACATTACTTTATGGCTTGTTGTGCCGATTGAAATATCCCCTGCTTCATTTCTCACGCCGTGAGATCCCATAATTATTAAATCTATATTATTTTCTTTAGCGTAGTTGTTTATAACTTTCCATCGGGGACCAATTATAATCTCAGCCCGTATTTTAAGATCGGCCTTTTGGAAAATCTCTTTTTCCGCTTCCATTTTTTCCTCTAACTGGTTTTCGAGACCTTTATAAAAATCTATTATGTCCTCATCCATTTCATCATAATCAAGAGGTTCAATTGCATGAAGTAAATCCAGCGATGAATTTAGTGATTGCGCCATATAGATCGCATGCTCTCTTGCACTTTCAGATTTCGCGGAAAAATCCGTGGGATATAAAATTCTCTCGATCTTCATTTAGATTCTCCTTCAGACTGCACTAAGAACAATATCGCATATTCCCTTATGTAAAGTATATACGCAGTAATGTTTTAGACAAAACCTGTTATTAGATATAGTGCGAGGGGGGGATTTAAAACTATAAATTAGAAAGTTTATTCAAATAGCTTCTTTACTTTCTTAAGAGTTTCAATGCAAAGGTCTATTTCTTCTTTGGTGTTATAGAGATAAAAGCTCACTCGCGCGGCAAAGTCCATAGAGAGTTCATGCATAAGCGGCTGTGCGCAGTGATGACCGGAGCGCACTGCAATGCCTTGCTCATCAAGCATCCCGGCCACATCGTGTGGGTGGATACCTTCTATGTTAAAGGAAATAACTCCTACACTTTGGCTATCGCTCTTGTGCCCATAAATTTTTATCCAATCATATTCAGCCATTTTCTCAAGTGCATAGGTTAAAAGCTCTTCTTCATGGTTATATATACTAGTTAGTCCGATGTTCTGAAGATAGTCTACTGCGGTTCCTAAACCTATCCCGCCAACGATATTGGGTGTGCCTGCTTCAAACTTCCAGGGCAGCTCGTTCCAGGTTGTTTTCTCAATCGTGACTTTTTCAATCATGTCTCCGCCGTACATAAACGGCTCCATGTCCTGGAGTAATTCTGTCCGTCCGTAAATAAAACCTATTCCGGTAGGTCCCAGCATTTTGTGTCCTGAGGCTACTAAGAAATCGCAGCCTATGTCATTAATATCAATCGACAAGTGAGGGATTGATTGGGCGGCATCTATTAAAACCAATGCGCCCACTTTCTTTGCTTCTTGAGTTATATACTTTACAGGATTGACTGTGCCTAGAACATTTGACGCATGGATAACACTCACTAGCTTAGTTCTTTCTGATAAAAGCCCTGGAAGATCGTCTAGCTTTAAATTCCCTTTTTCATCAACTCCAAGAACGTTGATCTTGATACCCTTTAAGTCCCGCAGCATCTGCCAGGGGACGATATTGGAATGGTGCTCCATAATGGTGATAAGAATCTCATCCCCTTCTTTTAAATTATGAAGTCCCCATCCGTATGCCACAAGGTTGATGGATTCAGTCGCGTTTCTGGTGAAGATGATATTTCTCCAGTCCTCTGCCCCGATAAGCTCGGCTACCTTTTTATGAGCATCCTCATACATTACGGTGGATTCGTAGCTAAGAGTATGTACACCCCTGTGGATATTTGAGTTGTGATTTCTGTAATAATTATCGATTGAGTTTATTACGCTCTCAGGTTTTTGGGAGGTTGCCGCGTTGTCTAAATAGATTAGCGGTTTACCATTTACCCGACGCTTAAATATGGGGAAGTCCTTTCTTATTAGGAGAGGATCCAAGACCGTGGCTGATTTTATTAACTTTTCCATGATTCTTCAACTTATAAATCAGAAAATAAGGGTTAAATTATGGGGCGGATTTCTTTTCTATTAACGCTTTTTTTAAAACTGTTAATCCTAAGAGCGCACACTTAAACCTGATAGGTGAAACCTGGCCACCAAGTGCTTCAAGCATATCATTATCCGTAAATGATAAGACTTCGCTTACTTCCATACCCGTTACATTTTCAGTAAGTATTGAGACAGATGCCTGACTAATCGCACATCCTGTGCCGGAAAATTTGATATCATCAAGCTTGTTGTTTGTAATTCTTAGATCAAGCCTGATTACATCGCCACAGGAGGGTATACCCTCTTCATAGGAGAAATCAGCATCTTCTATAGTCCCATAGTTCCGTGGGTTCTTAAAGTGATCTAATATAAATTCTAAGTTGTCGCTTTCCATGTCGTTTTTTATTTAAATTATTTTAATTATCCGATTTAATATACCAGTTTTTGCCGGATTTTCACCTGTTATCATTGTAGGTAAAGAGAGTGTGATTAGATTTATTACTCTGAAGGTACAACACTCATCGTGCAGTTGTGTTTTCTGAGCACCTTATCAACTCTTCCCAGATCACAGTCAACTACCCAGAAATAGCTAACCTGTCTATTCATCGGCGCTGAGCTAAAAGAGATTACTTTCTCTGAATTGTTCTGTATCAAATGGAGAGCATCAAAGTGGCCAAGCTCACCAGACAAATTGACCTCTAATTTGATCGGTTTATCATTAAAACTAAATGTTGTACGTAGTGCATCTAAAATATCCGTTACGGTTATAATTCCCAGAAGGTCATTATTCTCAGATACAACGGGGAGAGAGTTGAAACTCTTAATCCTAATTATTTCGGAGGCATTTTCGATCGAGGCATCTTCCATTATTGTAAAAGGATCGGTAACCATAACGTCTTTAACTTTTATGTCATTCTTATCCGAAAGAGCGACCGCTATATCGGTTTCGGTAACAATCCCAACTAACTTGTCTTCTTGCACTACCGGGAATTGTCTGTAATTTAGGGTTTTCATTTTTTCGGAAATATCTTGGGCACTGTCTTGTGGTGTTACCGTTCTCGGGTGAAGTGTCATATAGTCTTTGACCAACATTTGCTTTGACCCCCTGTAAAATTTCCAATTACTCAAATTACTGTGAGTTAGGATGCTTACTCAATATACTGAGAATAATAATACCATGCAAAACGCAGTCTCCAATAAGCGCAGTTGTGCTTGACAATCATAACAGGCTTCGGTTTTCTTTTTAGATAAGCCATGAGTAAAACAGGGACAGTATATCTAATTGGAGCGGGACCGGGGGACAGGGGACTGATTACAGTAAAGGGGAAAAAGCTTCTCGAAAAAGCTGACGTAATAGTATACGACTACCTTGTAAATACAGATCTTTTAGATTTCGCAAAAGAAAATGCTGAGATTATATATGTTGGAAAAAAAGTGGGACAAAAGGAGATGTCTCAACAAAGGATAAACGCACTTTTAGTCCGAAAAGCGAAAAGATTCACTACGGTTGCCAGGCTCAAGGGTGGAGACCCTTTTATATTTGGTAGAGGAGGAGAAGAAGCCGAGTACCTCCATGAGAAACAAGTTTCCTTTGAAATAGTGCCAGGAGTAAGCTCCGTATCTGCCGTGCCTGCCTACGGAGGAATCTCACTTACACACAGGGACTTCACATCTTCTTTTACGGTGGTTACGGGACATGAGATTCCGTCAAAAGGAAAATCCAATATTCCATGGGAAGCCCTTTCACAAGTGGGGACAATAGTTTTCCTTATGGGAGTTAAGAATCTAAAAAAAAATATGTTAAAGCTAATGGGCGCGGGAAAAAGCCCCGATACCCCCGTTGCGGTAATAACATGGGGTACTTATCCGGTGCAGACAACATTGATGGGCAAAATCGCAAACATATCAGACTTAGTCAATAAAAGAAAAGATATTACTTCCCCTGGGATAGTCGTTGTTGGTGAAGTTGTAAACTTGAGGGAAAAAATAAACTGGTATGAATCTGCTCCTCTTTTTGGAAAAACGGTACTCGTAACAAGACCCAAAAAGCAATCTGAATCATTTATTAATTTACTCGAGGCAAAAGGAGCTCAAATAATCTCATTTCCCACAATAGAAATATCTCCTCCTAGGAGTTTCCAAGCGCTTGATAGCGCTATAAATAGCATTAGCTCATATGACTGGATTATTTTTACGAGTGTAAACGGCGTTACAGCTTTTTTTAAAAGACTAAGGGAGCTCGGCAAAGATATAAGAGTGCTTTACGGAGCCAAAATTGCCGCTATTGGTGATATCACTTCTCAGGCAGTTAAGAATATGGGAATTAACGTAGATTTAGTTCCAGAGGATTTTAGGGCCGAGGGGCTCATTAAATTGTTTAAAAAACATAATGTTAATGATACCAAGATACTACTGCCTCGAGCAAAAATAGCGCGCGATATACTCCCTCAAACATTAAGGAACATGGGAGCGCAGGTAAATGTGGTAACAGCCTATATTTCTAAAAAGCCTGAGAGGAGAAAAACCAATATTATACGGAAACTGCTTAATGAGAATAAGATAGATGTATTAACATTCACCAGCTCTTCTACAGCTAGGAATTTTTTTGAATTACTGCCGGATTTAAAGCATCAAAGTAAAAAGCCTTTTATTGCCTGTATCGGACCTATCACAGCTAAAACTGTTAGGGAGTTTGGTTATAAACCCAGGATTATCCCAAAGCAATATACAGTTGAAGACCTAGCAAATGAGATCACGGAATATTTTAGTCATCAAAAAAACCCTTAAATTTAGAAATTGAAAAGGATAGCAGTTGGGGCTTCTAAGCAGTGCGGAAGAACAAAACCAACCCATATAGAAAATACTTTAAATTTTGGCGAGGCAATAAAAAGATATGCTAGTAGGAAGTTAGCTATAATACCTCATGTATACTCTGAGGTAATAGAATAGATGATCTTAAGAACTCTTTACAAACACCTCAAAATATTATATTATTCTAGTACCGGAAGGTGGGTTTTATGGAATGGGGTACATCGTTCTGGGTCTGGGTCCCAGAATTCTAAGAACCGAAACAGCCGTCATCACGGTTCTTTCGGTTCTTCAATTTCACTACGGAGATTTGTGATTAATACCTATCGCAGTCTCCGTATAATCTTTTTAACCTCTTCTATCTTATTTTCTCTATTATTCGTATACTTTCGCTGATCAATATGCCCGGCTTCAAAAATATCATCTAATTCAGCAATTTCCTTTATAAGTGCCAGCCGCTTTTGTCCTAAATCCCCTACCCCTTGGGACTTATCGTCACTTTCATCAGAATCAGAACTCTTTTTTACAACCGAGGAATAAACAACTCCACCTATAATAATTAAAAGTAATAATCCAAGCGCCCCCCATGTAAAATACTCACTTTTAGCAAAAGTGCTTTTAATCTCGATCTTAATTATATGTCCGGGTTTTAAGTCCTTACCTATCCACTTACGAAAGCTCTCCTCATGGATCCTAACGGATTCTCCGCCATTTAGTCCCTGTACTTCAACATTATTATTTGATTCAGACACTAAGAGCAAAAAACTTTCAGTCGAATAATCTATGGTTTTTTCAAACGAAGTGGTTCCTGAACTAAATGGCAGACCGTATGCATAAACCACTCTTTTTTCTCCGGGTAGAACACTTAGAGTGCTAGCAAAACCATATTCTGTATTTACCACATCTTCAGGGGTGAGGCCATGTATAAAGTTAAGGTTTTGAGCCCCTTTCGGTGTGCTTATTCGAAGGGATTCCCTCCTGCCGTCTTCGAGCTCCTTGCCGCCTACGTAGACTTTATCCCCGGTGTTGTTATACAAGGCAATGTCAGCTACAGATAAGGCGCCTTCCGCAACTTGTACTATCATCTGGGATTCAGTAATTCTAATATCATCTTCATCAACTGTGGGATCATAAATAGGTAAATTTAGTATCTTTGTATCTTCCTTCGGATAAAAAACCATTTTGCCTGACGAATACTGAGTGCCCTTAAAATTTACGGTAATTGCGTAGCTTCGGTCCCAATTAAGACCCTCGAATGAAAAGTTGCCCTGTTCATCAGACTGCAGCGTTTTATTACCTGTAGGCTTATCACCCATATATATGGTTAGAGTTAAATCAACACCTGATGCCGGTCCGTCGTTTGTTTTATTAAGGACCTGTCCTGTAATCATCCCGCTAGCTGCCCTATCTTGTGGAACATTAAAAGTAACGAGATATTCGGCAATTGACTTAGCCTGTGCTTCTGGAACATTCATTGGAGGCATAGGAGGATAGCCTTCATTAAAGGGCATTTTACCGCTTGACTGGTAAATTTGCTGAGGGTTCTCAATCCACTTAACAATTTGTCCCTTTGAGTATCTTTCGTTAACCCCCGCTAAATCAGGACCTACGAATCTTCCTCTACCTATTGTATGACACCTTACGCAGCGGTTTTCTATAAAGAGCTCTTCACCCGAAAGACTGAGCGTCGAAGGGCCTTGTTCTTGAGCATTAACATTGGGCGCCTTTAGAACGGGACAGACTAGAATAGTAAGTACGGCAACGAATAATAAATTAAGTGCTATTTCATTTATGGCTTTCATATTAGTTTAAACTGGCTCCGCACTTAGAACAGAACAAATCCCCCGAGCTGTATTCACTGCCGCACTCTGTACATTTATGATCAGTATTCGTTTCCTTAGATGCGCTTGAGAATGCTGAAATCCCCTCTTCTATTTTTTTATCATCAGAGTAGCTATCCGGTTTGCGCTTTCTGTAGGACAATATTTCTTGCTCAAGTTCGTAATCAGGAGTTTTTGTTCCGCTTTGGTTCTGGATTTGATCTATTTCCTTTAAAACTCCAGCCGCCTCAAGCTTGTAGTTGTTTTTAAGCTCAATAAAGTCTTCTTTTGAGAGCTTCCCAAGCTCATAGTCAAAATCTATATCTCTGATAGCTGAATATAATGTCTCTTTTTGGTTATCTAAAGACTTTAGTTTTTCTATTTCATGCTCTCCACTCTCAACCTCTAATATAGCAGGAGCATCATTTCCTTGAGATCCTCTTTTTAGGAAAAACGGTAAAGCTATGTATATAGCCACAGCAGCTGAGATAATTAATATTATTACGGTTTCCAAATTGTTTCCTTTTTGTCGAAATGTTCCGGAAGAAAAATGATTATTGCGCTTTTACTGTAGGGTCTTTTTCCCTTACCGTATACCTTACAAAAGCTTCCTGTCTACTCTTTCTGCCGCTCGGCCACATCGTAACGATTGCTCCCAAAAGTAGCACAATACCCCCAGCCCAAATCCAATTGACCATTGGGTTTATCATTGCCCTGATTGTAGCGCTTCCGTCTGCGTTAAAACTGCTTAGAATAACGTAGAGGTCATCTTTATAAGTAGATCTCAAAGCCACTTCTGTTTCCTGGTTTATTTCACGGTTACCTTCATATTTGTATATATTTTTTTCAGGTGCTATGGTGTCTATTTCCCTGCCCCCTTCAAAGAGGGTAAGGTTTGCCACTGTAGCGTTCTTAGCATCTGTTGTATATTGTTTGAGCCCGTCAAATCTAAGAGTGTAGCCCCTCAGTTCCATTGACTCACCTTTATGAAGAGTCGCTTGCTTTTCCGTTACAAAGACCGAAGAGGCTGTGACCCCAATCACAATGAGAACAACTCCTATATGAACTATATAGCCGCCGTAGCGTCTTTTGTTTCTAGAGACTAATCTCATAAACGCCGTAAGAAAATTTTCTCCTCTTCTCATTCTAACCCAGGTGCCTCTAATAAATTCTGTAAATACTGTCCCGGTCACAAACGCACAGAATGCAAAAGCAATTAGAGCTGTAATATTTTTCATTCCGAGAGCTAAAAGCACTATAACGGTAAAGATCCCGAGAAGTAGAGGATAGAGGAAATTCTTAAGCAGATTGTTAAAGGACGCTTTTCTCCACGAGATTAGAGGTCCTATTCCCATAAGCATGATGAGTACAAGAGCAATTGGTACATTGACTCGGTTAAAATAGGGCGGGCCTACTAAGATTTTGTTCCCAGTCAGGGCTTCAGATAATATGGGGAATATAGTTCCCAGAAAAACTGCGAAAGCGGCTCCTAGAAAAAGTAAGTTGTTAAATATAAATGCGCTTTCTCTTGAGAGAATAGAATCGAATCTGTTTTCAGATTCAAGATCGTTAATTCTGTAGAGAAACATGCCGAAGGAAAAAAGTAGGATAAATGCGATAAACCCTAAAAATAGAGGTCCTATGTCAGACTGGGCAAAGGAATGTACGGAAGATATTATGCCGCTTCTTGTGATAAAAGTTCCGAATATAGCCAGGAAGAAAGTCAGGATGATTAGTGCCATGTTCCACTTTTTAAGCATGCCCTTTTTTTCCTGTATCATCACAGAGTGAATAAATGCTGTAGCCGCAAGCCAGGGCATAAAGGCCGCGTTCTCAACCGGGTCCCATGCCCAGTAGCCTCCCCATCCAAGCTCGAGATAAGCCCACCTGGCTCCCAAAAGAAGACCGATGCCCAGAAACGTCCAAGCAAATAGTGCCCACTTGCGGGAATACCTTATCCACTCATCCCCGAGTTTTCCTGAAAGCAGTGCGCCCATTCCGAATGCGAACGGAACAGTCACACCTACATATCCTATGTAAAGTGTAAGCGGGTGTATGGCCATGTAGGCATTTTGAAGGATGGGATTAAGCCCTCTTCCTTCCTTAGGAATAAATGGCAATTTTTCAAAAGGACTCTCGACAAAAGCTATTATAAAGATAAAGAAGATGGATACAGCAGTAAGAGTTGAAAGAACATACGGCATGAGCTGTCTGTCTTTCTTTCGACTCTGGAGAACAACTATCGCAGTATAGATAGAAAGCACTAAGCACCACAAGAGGAGCGAGCCCGCCTGCCCTGCCCATAGAGAAGTAACCCTGTATATAGTTGCGAGATCGGTACTAGTGTTTAGAGCTACGTATTTTAAGCTGAAGTCAAGATTGATAAGTGAGTGAACGAGCGCTATGGTTGCAATAATCAAAAGAGCGCAAACCGCAAGAGCGCCGTTTTCCGCACTCTTTACAAAATCCCATTTGCGGGTTTTTACTCCGTAAATGGAAGCCACCAGCACGTATATTGAAATTATTAAAGCTAGGAATATTGAAATATTTCCGGTTTCTACCATTTAGTAAGAACTATCCTTCTCGTCATAGAGGGAGTCGGTTGATTCATATTTCGTAGGACATTTCGCAAGCAGGGTGTCCGCTTCAAATACATCGTTCTTTGCATATACACCTTCTACCACTGCCTCAACCTCATCAGCAAATACATCGGGCACTATCCCCGCATAAGCCACGTCTATTGTTTGAGAGCCGTCTGTTATCTTAAATTCAAGGGCGCCGTCAGTATCTTTTATGATAGTACCGGGAACCACCGTTCCTGATACTCTTACTTTAGTGTCATAGACGGTCGGTACCTGCGCCCTAAGCTCTTCCACTGTGAGGTAATAAACCATTGTGTCTTTTACACCATCATACACAAGGTAACTCACTGTGAGGGCGATTACCGCAATTGCTATAATAAATTTTAGTCTTCCCTTTAGCATATGTAATGTTCTCGATAACTAAAACGTTTCTAATTCTCTCTTTAACTGCCTATTTTTTCTAAGTAGATCATAAATATAAATCATTAGCACTATCCAAACAACTATGTGCCCCCAAAGAAGATAGTTTAATCTAAGTGGTATTGCTTCAAGTATTATGCTGTCGACCCATACCTTTCCTTCTCCCTCGACTATAAGATTGAGCTTAACCCGCTCAGGTGAATTACCTTTATCTAAGTATAAAATAGTCTCAACCGGTCTCCACTCAGTAGTGCCGGATAGCGGCACTCTGGGGCCTCGAGAAATAAGCTCTTGTCCGTCTGGGAACTTTGCAATCAATTCTAGATATGAAATACCCCTCATTTCCTCAGTGGATTGAAGATTCTCTGAGCGCATCTGAGCTTTATAGGTTAAACGTTGATTCCCAAAATCTTTATCGTCAAGTTCAAAGAGCTCTACTGTAATAGGCTCTTTCGTGTTGATAATTAAAGACCCGTTGCCATCACTTGAGATATCTCTGTCAATCTCAACTCCGGACTGAGTAATTATCTCTTCGACATTAGAGATGGAGAATATGAGCTCACTCTCTTCCTGAGCAAGAGATTTATAGCCAGTTATGCTAATAATAGATATTAGTAATGCTATAAAATAAAACTTGTTTTTCATGTTTCAAACCTAACTATAGCATACCTGCCATTTTTGACTTAAAAAGCGTATTTAATACTATTAAAGATGCTGAATTGGAGCTATCAGGTTCAAAAAGATTTATTTTGGGAAGTATCTTAATTATTGAGATCTTATCCCCAATCTCTTATTCTTAAAACCCCTTATTCATCTGAAGGAACTAGAGCTTCAGTATTCTTTCCTTTTTTAGGGAAGATTATGTACTGCGTAATAAATCCTAATACACCTAATGCAAGCCAGCTAAATACGATCCTGTATGTTTGGTTTTCACCAAGGCGATCAAGATATTCAAGACTCAATGGGCTGAAATCGCTGCTAATAATATATAGTACTGCCATAACGCTCACCCATGCTCCTGTAAATGAGGTTATAAGTATGATCATAAATTTCTGGAGCAATAAGGCTAAGATTCCGCCTACCAAAGCTGGCAAAATATATAGGATTGGGCTTGTATTGCTGTTCACAAACCCTATAATTCCCGAAAATAGGAGAATTCCAAATATAGCTCCTACGAGGAACACTCCTGCAGAGTATAAAAAAAGAAAAAGGGCTCCAACTATTAAGCCCCCTGCAACTGCGGCTATTAATATTACAACAATTTCCTTCCCATCTGTTAGGGTGAAACCAAAGCCCGCTACAAATGATGCCCCTATTATAAATCCGACTATAGCTAATACAAATCTAAACATTCTAAATCCAAAGAAACATATGAGTAAGCCTAATAAAACAACTGCGGCCAATAAGAAATTGTACATTAATGGAGATAGTGTCAATGTTTCAGCCTTTAATGTTTACTTGAACTATAGTAAATTTATGACCTACTATTTATCCAATGATAACAATATAGTACAGTGAATACTTAAGACATATGCTAGAATACTTAATGTGATGTAATGATCTAATTCTCGTTTAATTTTAATTTTGATACTGCATCTTTCATTCGCTCTAGATCAATACGTTCAAGGAGAAGGACAATAAATAACAGAGTACACGCAGCCATGTTTATAAGGAGCGCATTCATCATCTCGGGAGCAATCCCTCCGCCTCCGGGACCAAAGACTACTGGTGAGATTCCTCTCATTACTCTGACTGAAATGTATACAAGCGGGAGGTCTATAAAGGCTATAATTGCGAAAACAGCAGCGTATTTGGCTTTCTTGGTATCATTCTCGGCTGATGACCTTAATACGAGATAAACAATGTAAAGTATCCAGAGTATAAATGTGGTTGTGAGCTGTGGGTCCCAGGTCCACCATGTACCCCAGATAGGTTTAGCCCAGACACTCCCAGTGATAATCGTAAGTGTTAGAAATAGTACCCCTAACTCTGCCGAGCAGTAAGCCAAAATATCCCACTTACGCGTTCCCTTCCATAAATATATTATGCTGGCGATAAAGACTATAATAAATGCAACAGTGGCAACCCATACGGTTCCCATATGGATATAGAATATCCTCTGAATATGACCCATCTTAGGCTCTGTCGGAGCATATATAAAGGCCGCATAGACTGATGCGATAATGCCGATAAACGCTAAAACAAATAGGATACGTCTCATCATAGGGATTAGATTATTGTAAAACCGTTAAGATTCTTCTATAACGTATTCAAATGTAACCGCACAAGCTGTTAAAAAGATTATATCGAACGATACGAGCAGTTTCAAAGAAGAACTTGCTGCAAATAGTGAATTGCCGTCCAGAACCTGTCCGCTTATTTTAACCGCACTTACTATAACCGGAATTATTATAGGAAAAAGCAAAATAGGTAACAGCACTTCCCTGAGCTTGGTATTAAGCGCCATAGCTGAAAAAAGTGTTCCTACAGAAACGAATCCAACAGCTCCTAGAAAAATGACCGGGATTAAAGGGATTAAGGTGGATAGAAATTCATAGTTAAAGAACAATATGAATATCGGTACCATCAACAAGCCCACTAAAAAAATAAAAATAGTATTACTTATCATCTTGCCCGCGTATATAAGACTCCGGTCAGTAGGAGTCAGCAGCATGCCTATTACAGCGTTACCCTCTTTTTCGAGCGCAAATGAGCGGCTCAGACCCAAAACTCCGGCAAAAATAAATGATATCCATAACATTGCAGGCGCTGCGAGATCTAAAAGTTGCGATGAAAAACCAAAAGCAAAATTAAAAATAACTATTACTAAAAGGGCAAAGACAAGCATTGAAGAGAAGAGCTCCTTAGTCCTGAGCTCGGTAACAATATCTTTTTTTATTATTGCCCATACTTTATTCATTTATGCCTGCTTTCTATAAAATTATCCCATTATTATAACAGATAAGGGAGCAAATATTACAAAGTAATGATTACATATAAATACAATATGTGTTGGTCCATAAATTAAGAATGTTACAACGTATATTTAAATTGACAAATGATATTGGTTGAAATAAAAATGGGCAGCAAGTGTAGCAAACTTGCTGCCCAAAGAGAAGGGAATACAAATAAATTTAGCAAAGTTTATTTATTTTGGTGGTGTCATTATATCGTAAATACCGCCTGCTGATGCCGCGTGGCAACCAACACATCCTTTAGGAGTACCGGCTAAGGTTACACTCATCTTTTTGCCGTCCTTTTCTACTTCTTTTTTGGCAACTGTTCCGTCCGGCATGTACTTAACCCAGAAATAGTCGTCTTTACCGTCTCCGGTTTTATCCATTACCGTTATTGCCCCAAGTTTTTTATCGGGCATATAGTTTTCTTTAATTATTATTGAACCTTTAGGCATTTCTTTTACACCTGCCTTAAGTGCATTCGCGGCGGTTTCGTTTATATAAGTGGTAAGGAAAGCTCCATGAGGGAGTTGAGCTTTATACATTTTGCCCTTTCCCGGCCATAAAGCCCAGTTGTCCTGATACTTGGCGTCCTGAATTGAACTCCAGAGTTTAGCGGCCTGATCTATAGAATCTCCGCTAATCACGGTACTCACATAAACAAAACCGAAAGCCAAAATTATTATCGTTAAATAGAGTAATTTTTTCATATATAACCTCCCTTTTGTGTTTCTATTAATATAAGATGCAGTAAAAGGTTATCCGTTTCAGATAATTTTAAATTTCTGACAAATTAGGTTAATAAGAGAGGGAGGTTTATTACTATTGTTCAACTTTGGAGATGTAAAGATCCTTAAATCCTGATCTTTGAATCTCTGTTTTAGAACAGTCAAGCACGATCTTTCCCTTTGCCAGGATCCCTATTCGGTCACTTAAATCAAGCCCTTCGTCAATGTTATGGGTGGTCATAAGGATAGTGCGTCTTTGGGATTTTAAATTTGAGAGCATTTCCCCAAATATTTGGGCTCCATGTTGATCAAGCCCGGTATAGGGTTCATCAAGGAGTAATATTTTGGGTTCATGAACAATAGCTCTTGCGACTGTAAGGCGCTGTTTCATACCCCTTGAGAATGTTCTTACAAGATCGTTCATTCGTCTTTCAAGTCCGACCTGCTTAATTACGGAACGGGCCCTATTGTCTACATCATCGAGTCCGTATAGGGTTCCAAAAAATTTGATATTTTCAAAAGCACTTAAATTATCGTACAAGTAAGGGTCGTGCGAGATAACGCCTATTACCGATCTAATATTATTTACATCTTTTCTAACATCATAACCGTATACGCTTAGAGTTCCCGAAGTAGGACTTGTAAGCGTAGCGAGCAGTTTTATCAATGTTGTTTTACCAGCGCCATTAGGGCCAAAGAGGGTCATAAACTCCCCCCTTTTAACATGCAGGTCTACTCCGCACAGGGCATCAAAATTGCCAAAAGATTTTTTTAACCCTTCGGCCTGGATATCGTATTGTACGTTTTCTTCTGAGATAATCATATTGGCGGATATACAAATTATATTTTTAAGACATACTTCAAGAGCTCATCGGTCCCGCCTAATTCCGTTACCCATTTCTTAAGCTCTTTTATTCCCTCGTCCATTTTGACCTCAGGCTTGTAACCGAGCTCAGTGCGGGCTTTTTCTATACTATAGCTCCTACTCCCTGAAAGGACAGCGACAGCCATCTTTGTAAGCACAGGAGGTTTTTTGGATTTAATTAGTTTAAATACTACTTCTAAAATTGCAGCTACAGCGTAAGCGAATTTATAGGGAATAGAAAACCCTGCGGTCCAATCTATTCCTGAGGCATTTAGCTGTTTGGCAATAAACTCCATATAAGGGATTTTAACGCCGTCGTTTATGAAGTAGATATTCCCGGGCGCTTTATTATTTTCCGCAATGATTAAAAGTGCGTTGACCAGGTTATTAACATGGCAGGGGGTTACAAACCTTTCCCCGCTACCCATAGGATAGAGTATTCCTTTTTTAGCGGCCATAGCGATCCGGGGCAAAATTACCGTGTCTCCCGCTCCCCATACATTGGACGGTCTGACAACTGTTGTTTCGAGTCCCCTGATTTTTATTGTATTTTAGAACCAGCTTCTCGGCTTGTGTTTTAGAGGCGTTATAATTATCAGTGTGTTTTTCTGTGTAGGGATATGTCTCATCAATATCGATCAGTTTATGGATATTCCAGAAATCAGATTTCCACACAACTGTGGACGAGCTCATATATACGAACCTCTTTACCCCGTGGGTCTTTGAAGATTCTAAGAGTTCCTTAGTGGCAAGAACGTTATATTTGTAAAAATTATCTGCATCACCCCAGTCAGTAACAAGCGCTGCAAGGTGGAATACAACATCCCCTCCATCGGGAAGATTTCTTAAAGCCTCCAGATCTCCTAAATCACCAAGAAATAGCTCTACTCCTAGTTCTTTTAGCCGGGAAACGTTACTGGTTTTTCTTATCAAACACCTTACTTCATAACCCTCACTCACTAAAGCCTCTACTAGTTTTCCTCCAATGAATCCTGTGCCGCCTGTAACGATAGCTTTCATACTTAATGTGTCCTGTTTTATCAGTGCGTAGATTTAATTTCTACTAATATACTCTTAAAGAGGGAATATCGTCAAAGGGTAAGCCTAGGTTCTTTAAATTTAGTTCAGATTTATACAGCTAAAGAAAAAACCCCGTTGCTGCATAAATTTTATACAACAACGGGGCAGGAGGATGGACAATATTTCTTAGTTTCTAGTATCTAGCCAGTTTTCCATCCACTTTTTTGTTTTCTCTGCCTGCTCTTTAGTGGAAGTGGTGGAAATCTCTTTATCATCCAAATAAATTCCCCAATAAGTTATAGGTATATTAGAATTCTCAATGTTTGAATTTATCGTATAAGGTTCAATTGTAATTGTCATATTTAGTTGCCTCCTGTATTTCTTGTTGCTATCTTTATAATCTAAAAATATGCATGAAAGCCGGTTTTTCAAGTGTATTAGATTCGAGACGATTTTTATTTTGATAAATATTGGAATCAATACAATTTATACATCATTGACAAGCGGGGTTATATAGTAGAAAATTTTGCACCTTATTAATGGAGGAATACATTTGTTAATACCTAAAACCGCTTTCATAACTAAAGGTGTCGGAAGACACAAGGAAAAGTTAACTAGTTTTGAGATGGCCCTTAGAAATGCTAAGATTGCCGAATTCAACTTAGTAAAAGTATCAAGCATCTTTCCCCCCTGACTGCCAGCTTGTACAGCGGGCTAAGGGGCTTAAAAACTTATTTCCCAGGACAAATTCTGCATGTTGTTATGAGTGAGAACGCTACCAATGAACCTAACCGTCTGGTTGCGGCTTCTGCAGGTGTTGCTATTCCGAAAGATTCCAGCAGACATGGTTACATTTCCGAGCATCACAGCTTCGGTCAAAATGATACTGTAGCGGGTGAATATGCGGAGGATCTCGCTGCTTATATGTTAGCTACAACTATTGGAGTTCCCTTTGATCCTGATAAGAGTTACGATGAACAGAAAGATATATGGAAGATTAGTGACCATATAGTTAAAACCATAAACGTTACTCAAACAGCAGTAGGAGATAAGAACGGTCTTTGGACTACCGTTGTGGCGGCGGTGGTATTCGCTACATACCGGTAAGGGTGGTATTAAAAAGGTGGTTTTAAAGATAAGGTGTTGGGAAGGGATTAATTGCTAACTGTAATGCTCTTTTATCCAGTTAAGGTATTCGCCGCTTCTTACGCTATTAACCCAGTTCTCATTGGCTAAATACCATTTTATTGTTTTCAGAAGACCTGTTTCAAATGATTCGGTCGGCATCCATCCGAGCTTATCGGTTATTTTCTTTGTATCAATAGCGTAGCGCCTGTCATGGCCGGGCCGGTCTGCAACAAAAGTAATAAGACTTCTTCTTGGCTCTCTATTGGATCTCTTTCCTACTATCACGTCCAGGTAATCACAGATCATCTCGACAACTTTTATATTTTCTATTTCGTTACGCCCACCGATGTTATACGTCTCCCCAATCCTACCTTTTTTCATAATGGTCCATATAGCCATGCAGTGATCACGAACATAAAGCCAGTCCCGTATATTAAGACCGTCTCCGTAAACGGGGAGAGTTTTATCTTCTATTGCGTTTAATACCATTAGCGGTATGAGTTTCTCCGGTAACTGAAAAGGACCGTAGTTGTTCGAGCAGTTTGATATTGTTACGGGGAGGTCGTAGGTTTTGTGGTAAGCCCTTACCAGGTGATCAGATGACGCCTTAGACGCGGAATATGGGCTGTTGGGTTTATAGGGAGTCTCTTCGGTAAAGAACCCTTCATTCCCCAGACTGCCGAATACCTCGTCAGTACTTATATGATGGAAAAGACGAATGCGCCCCCCTCTCTCCCTTGAGAGCTCAAGAAGGTTATAGGTTCCTATGATATTAGTTTTTATGAACTCATCGGGTCTAACTATAGAGCGGTCTACATGTGACTCGGCCGCGAAATGGCAAATCGAATCTATCTCGTATTTATCAAACACAATCTTAAGAGCGTCTCTATCTACAATATCCGCTTTGACAAAGAAATACCGTTGTGGGAATGCATTTTCTATATCACCCAAGCTCTCGGGGTTACCGGCATATGTGAGTTTGTCTACATTGATAACGCGTCCTTCATAATCGGATTCCTCAAGTAGATACCGGATAAAATTTGCCCCGATGAAACCCGCCCCGCCTGTAACTAGTAGATTTTTCATGTTTTATATACCGGTAATTACTCCTCTGGAATTTGATCAAGCGCCAGGTCCTTAACTGGATAGCCAAATACAATCCCACCTTCTTTAAGGAAGCTGCGCTTTTAGTATTTCTAGAATCCCGTGGCCATAAAACAAGTTGTCTCCCAGTATAAGACAAACATTGTCATCCCCGACCGATCCTATAGAATTTGTTTGGATAATTTTAACGGGTTATTAAATATAAGTTAAATGATGATTAGCACTTTAGCATCTCATATGCGGCATCTATGGTCTTTTGAGTAATGTTAAAGCCGCCTATCATTCTTGCAAGCTCAAAAACTCTTTCATCCCCTTCAAGGCTCTTTATAGTAACTTGTGTTTTGTTGTCGTTGTGAGTTTTTGACACAGCAAGATGTGAGTCGGCAAATTTTGCTACCTGAGGCAGATGAGTGATGCATATCACTTGGTAGGACTGAGATAGTTTTCTGATTTTTTGTCCAACTGCCTCTGCAACCGCCCCTCCTACTCCTGAGTCTGCTTCATCGAATATTATGACAGAACCCCCTTCTACTCTTGCAATTACTTCCTTGAGGACCAGCATTATACGGGACAGCTCACCGCCTGAGGCTACTTTTGTAAGGGGTTTTGGTTTCTCATCAGGATTAGCTGAAAATAGAAAAGATATATCGTCTACGCCGTTTGATGATATCTCTTTGTCCGTAAACTCTATATGAAATTGGCCGCCTTTAATACCTACCTCATTTAACTCCTTCTCTAGAACTGAAGTTAATTTCTTTGACGATTGTTTTCTTTTCTTAGATATTTTCCCTGCCAAGCTTAGTAATTCGTCCATTAACATTTGAGATTCACTGCTTAGTGATTTAACACGTTCGTCGAAATGCTCTATATTATTTAGTTCTTTTTCTATTTCATCACGTTTTAGGATTATTTGAGAGACACTCTCCCCATACTTTCTCTTTAGGTCTCCTATGAGATGAATCCTATCTTCAACAATATCCAGTCTGCCTGAGTCATGTGTAAGCTCAGAATTGTAATCCCTCAAGGAAAATGCAGCGTCCTGTATTTGAAGCCTGCCTTTTTCTATTGACTGTCCTATCTCACCAAGTGTAGAGTCTATTTTTGCTGAATTTAGAAGATCGTCACTTACTCGTTGAAGCGAACCCAAGATAGAGCTTTCACTCTCATAAAGGATATCATAAGCGCCCTGGGTCGTAGAATTAAGCTTTTCAGTATTAATTAGTTTTAACTTTTCTGCTTCAAGCTTCTCATCTTCTCCTAACTGAAGCTCGGCCCCGTCAATCTCACTTAGCTGGTATTTTAGATAATCCTCTTTCTCAAATCTATCTTTCTGAGATTGTATAAGGTCATCTAGTTCTTTCTTAGTCTCAAGATAATTTTGATATTGCTCCCTTAACCTAGAAACCTCATTGGCTGTCTCCCCGAAATTGTCTAATATCTTTAGGTGGTTTTCTTCTTTTAAGAGGCTTTGGTGCTCGTGCTGGTTGAATATGTCCACAAGACCCTGGGTGATTGTAGATAAGAGTGTTAATGTTGAAAGGCTGCCGTTAATGAACACACGGCTTCTTGCATTACGATATATCACTCGTTTGATTAGAAGCTCGCCTGAGGAAATATCAAAACCCGAAGATTTCAGCCTTTCTTGGATCACTTCGTCACTCGATATATCAAACAGAGCTTCTATATGAGCTTCTTCTTTGCCCGATTTAATATTATCGGGAGAAGCTTTATCTCCAAGTATAATGTTGATAGCGTCAACAATCACAGACTTACCGGCACCTGTTTCCCCGGTAATAATATTCAAACCGGAGCTAAGGCCTACAGAAAGGTCTTCAATTATAGTGAAGTTTTTAAGTGTGAGTCCTAAAATCACCTGGTCTACTCAAGAAAGCTTTTTAAGATTACTCCTACCTCGGAGGCCTCAAGCTTTTCTAGTGATCTCTTTTCAATTTGTCTAATACGCTCTCTTGTAAGCTCAAAGTGCTTGCCTATTTCGTCCAAAGTGAAAGTGGTTTCATAGTCGATTCCAAAGCGCATCTTTAAAATAAGCTCTTCTCTCGGGGTCAAAGTTGAGAGAGCATCTTTTATCTTTAAACCTAAAGCCGCTTTTGCCACTGCATAGTCAGGTATTCCCGAAATATCATCGGGTATAAAATCAAGTAAGGTAGTTTTTTCTCCATCCAGCACCGGAGAGTCGAGTTGAACAACTTCTTTTGTGGCTTCCAGAACCCTTTTTACCCCCTCTACTGAGATACCGGTTTTATCGGAGATTTCCTCAGGAAGAGGTCTCCTGCCTATCTCTCTATTCATGACTGAGCTTATTCTATGTACTTTAGAAGCTTGCTCCAAGACATAAACCGGTACACGTATCGTTCTCGTCTGATCCAATAGGGACCTTGAGATTGCCTGATGAATCCACCAGGAGGCATAGGTTGAAAATTTGTATCCCTTTGTATGATCAAATCTCTCAACTGCCCTCATAAGCCCTACATTGCCTTCCTGAATAAGATCCGGAAGGGGGAGCCCGCGGCTCATATACCTTTTAGCTATACTGACGACCAATCTCAAATTGGCTTTAATAAATCTTTCTTTAAATCGCCTGGCTCTTAATATATATAATTTACAAAGTAGGCTAGAGCGTCTTATACTTTTTTTAGCAACGGCCTTATCAAATTTTAATTTGGCGGAACTTCCTTTTTTATTTCTGGCGGAACTTTTGATTATGCTGCTGTTAGTTCTTTTTTCTACGTTTGAAACAGTGTTTTGGAGGGATTGGGTTAAGCTTTTTTCAAAAATAGATTCAATAAACATTTTAGCTTCAGCAGCTTTAACCTCACACTTCTTTATTTTGGCTGATACCTCAACTTCTTCCTTGGGAGTAAGAAGAGGTTCTGTGCCCATCTCTTTAAAATAAACTTGAAGCAGCCTGAACTCTTCATCAGGCGTAAACTTAGGTGTATCATTATCAGTAGTATCTTCCTTAGAAGGCACTTCTTTTAAATCAACCTCCGTAGAAGGCACTTCTTTTAAATCAACCTCCGTCTCCGAAAGTTCATTAATTAATTTCTCGTCTATCTCATCCTGGAAAGTACTGTCCAGATCTAAGTTTAGTGCTTCTTTGGAATAATCTTCAAAGGAATTCTTTATTAGCCTTTTTATAGATTCACCTCTCTTTTTTGATCGTTGTTCCACTCTAGGTGAAACGTGCAATGACTGAATGCGCTTATTCGATTTTAATTTTGCCTGTCTCAATACCATCCTCCTTTATAGATGGATTTACTCTCTTATCTGGCCCTCTCCTAGAACAATGAACTTAGTCGTTGTTAATTCTTCAAGTCCCATAGGTCCGAAAGCATGTAGCTTGGATGTGCTTATTCCAATCTCTGCTCCAAGGCCAAGCTCATAACCGTCGCTAAACCTTGTCGAAGCATTGACCATAACGGTGGAAGAATTAACACCATAAATAAAAGCCTGTGAATTTGCATAGTTTTGAGTAATAATGGACTCAGTATGCATGGACCCATATTTCTCAATATGCTTTATTGCATTGTACATATCCTTAACCACTTTTACGTTTAATATGAGATCTAAATATTCCTCAAACCAGTCATTTTCTTTTGCTTCTAGTACTTCAGGAACAATTTCTCTCGTACGCTCACAACCTCTTAATTCAACACCTTCTTCATAAAACGCCTTAGTTATTCGAGGTAAAAAAGTCTCCGCAATATTTTCGTGAACAAGCATGGTTTCCATAGCGTTACAAACTCCAGGGCGCTGAACTTTTGCGTTTATACAAATGCTTTCTGCCATATCCTGATCTGCGCTCTCATCTACAAGGATATGACAAACTCCTTTGTAGTGTTTAAGAACAGGAATTCTTGAATTCTCTGCTACAAATCGTATAAGTCCTTCCCCGCCTCTTGGTATTATAAGATCTATTAGCTCATCCAGCTTGAGCATCTCAAGCACTGCATTTCGGTCAGTAACCGGAATTATCTGTACTGCGTCCCGAGGGAGACCACTTTGAGTAAGAGCGTCTCTTAATACTTCTCCGATAGCCATATTAGATCTTATAGTCTCGGATCCTCCCCTTAATACCACAGCATTACCTGATTTTATACAAAGCCCTGCAGCATCCGCCGTAACATTGGGTCTTGCCTCGTATATAATCCCAATAACGCCAAGCGGAATTCTCATCCTGCCCACTTTAAGGCCGTTAGGACGTGTCTGCATCCGGAGAATTTCACCCACAGGATCCATTAAAGCCGCAACTTCCCTTAGACCGTCGGCTACTTTTTCCAGGCGCTCTGGTGTAAGAGTAAGCCTGTCTATCATGGCATCCGAGAGCCCTTTTGATGTAGCTTCTTCTACATCTTTTTGGTTCTCGGTAATTATGAAATCATTCCTTTCTATGAGCCCCTCAGCCATTTTATAAAGAGCTTCATCTTTTGAGCCGGATATCACCCTTGAAAGCTCTGCAGACGCACCTCTTGCCTTACTCCCAATATCTGTAAGGAGATTATATAAATCGGTGTTCATTTGACTTTTTTTTGCTTTAATTGCAGACATTTAGACCTACTTTAACAAATCACCGCTCCTTTAGGATGATAATACATCTCTTAACATAAAGTCAAGCATATTCTTTATATAATATACCCGGATAATGACTCAAGTTGATTAGATAGCTTGATAATGGGCAAAAGTAGAGTGATGTATTTCGTTTCCTACATTATCTACGGTTCTGTAGTGATATGTGCTCGGTTCTAAAGTATCCCATAATGCTTTTGGAAACCGCCATACCTTAAGCTCAGTATTATGAACCGGCTTAGCAGGTGTCGGTATGCCGAGGTCGTTTTCGGATATCTCTATCCATATAGGAGTGTTTCTAAGGTTATATATTTCGTCTACTTCAATATAAAGCGGCTGACAAATATCGTGCCTGATGACTTCAAAATAAGGATTAGTCAAAAGGTGCTTTATATTATATCCTTTGTGCCGGTAAAAAAGTTGTCCGCACAAACGATTTCATTACCTTCATTTAAAAGCCTCTCACATAAATGAGAGCCGATAAATCCAGCCCCGCCTGTTAGCTGTATCCGTTTATACATTAATTTATTCTTTTAGAATAAAAATCGGACTAATTAGTAGGAAGTACTCCCCTTTTCTCCAGATAATCAAAAATGACATTGACCCCTTCGTCTAAAGAGAGTTCACTTGTGTCGATTGTTATCTCAGGGTTAAGAGGTGCTTCATAAGGGTCATCGATCCCAGTAAAGCCTTTAATAATTCCTTCTCTTGCTTTTTTATACAGTCCCTTAACGTCTCTTTCTTCACATACCTCAAGCGGCGCATCTACAAATACTTCAACAAATTCACCCTCTTCTACAAGTTCTCTGACAGCGTCACGATCCTTTATATAAGGGGATACGAAAGCAGAGAGCACTATACATCCTGCATCTATAAAGAGTTTAGACACCTCTCCGATCCGCCTAATATTCTCACCTCTATCCTCTTCTGAAAAACCCAGATCTTTGCATAGTCCCATTCTAACGTTATCGCCATCAAGGATATATGTTCTAATTCCCAAGGTAATAAGCTTTTTCTCAAGCTCATTTGCTATAGTGGATTTCCCTGAACTAGGAAGTCCTGTGAACCATAAAATAAGAGATCCGTGATTGTTTAGACTTCGTCTGTCTCCCTTAGTGATCTCATGTTCGTGTGGAATTATAAATCGTTCCATTAAATGCCTCCTCTATAATCCATAGATTATGTATTGTTAGTTCCTGAATATTTTGGGTGTTGATTTTAAGTGAAATTACGGAAAGGTCAAAATTTCTTTCCTCTGGTCTCCCACTCCCCTCTAAAAGCAATCCAAAAAGACTAGTATTTAGGGACACTAGGTATCTATATACACCACTCTTTGCATTACGCATTTATTATTAGGAGCTAAGCCCTTAAATATATATAATCCTCTAAGGCTTCGTGCCAATCTCTTAGCAATTTAATTCCACTTTCCTCCATTCTAGAACAAAGTATATATAAACGGAGCTATTGCTGAACCTTGTGCAAATACTATAAGCAGTCCAAACAATAATAAAATGAGAAGCATGGGTGTAATCCACCACCACTTATTTTGAAGAAAAAACTGTAGCAACTCACCCATAATGCTCATCCTATTAGCTATGCTTTTAAAAAATGACATTAATAAACCTCCTCCAGCTGCAAGAAAGAATTATTCAACTACTGAGTCTATATATCAACCAATTAGATATTCTATCCCAATTTTGCTTTTTGTAACGTTTTTCTAATTCTAAAATTGCTCTAATCTATGATTCCGTAAAACTATTTTCCATTTTTTGTTACTAGATAATTGCCTAATACAAGCAAATCCATTCCACTTGCGCTAAAAGAACTAAACGCCTCTGCAGGAGTATTAACCACGGGTTCTCCTTTCAAATTAAATGAGGTGTTTAATAGCACCGGAACCCCTGTTGCATCTCCAAATGTTTCAATCAATTTGTGGTATTTGGGGTTCAAGTCTTTTCTAACCGTCTGAAGCCTACCAGTGCCGTCGACGTGAGTAATTGCTGGCAAGATATCTCTTTTATCTTCACGAACGTCAGTTACGTATAACATAAAGCGGGCCGGGTAGTGTCTTTCAGGCTCGTCAATGTCAAAATACTCTCCTGCTTTTTCCTCTAGTATCGAAGGTGCAAACGGTCTGAACGGCTCCCTAAATTTGATTTTTACGTTTACTATATCCTTCATCTCAGTGCTTCTGGGATCCGCGAGTATGCTTCTATTGCCCAAAGCTCGAGGGCCCCATTCAAACCGGCCCTGATGCCATCCTATTACCTTGCCGTTTTGAATGCTGTCCACAACACGCTCGATTAATTTCTGATCATCTTCGACTAGTTCGTAAGAAATGTTGTTTGCTTTTAAAAATTTTCTGGTATCTGCCGGGCTATGTTCCTGTCCCCAGTAGGCATGTTCCATAACAAAGTTTCGAGGTTTTCCGAGTATTCCGTGATAACAGTAGAGTGCGGCACCTGTTGATGCCCCTCCGTCACCTGCAGCGGGTTGAATATATATCTCTTCAAAAGGTGTCTCAGAGAGAATCTTTCTATTCGCCACACTGTTTAGCGCAACTCCTCCTGCCATACATAAATGCTTTAGGCCAGTCTCTTTATAGGCATAATTGGCCATCTTGACCATTATCTGCTCTGTAACCACCTGTATGCTGGCAGCTATGTCCGCATAGTACTGGTTTTGTTTGGCAATTTCATCATAGTTGTCCGGCTTTTCTTCAAAGTATGAGGGGTATCCGCTCGCGTCTGTGAAGAATTCAGCTTTTGGATCTCTGGGATCGCCAAAGAGCTTTTCAAATTTCTTAGTAAAAGTTTTCTCTGAAGAATAATGGAACGAGAAGTAATCCATATCTAATTCAAAACCGCCCTCGTCATCCACATTAACTACTTCATAGACTTGATCTACATATTTGGGATCACCAAAAGGAGCCATTCCCATTACCTTGTATTCTCCCTCATTAACTTCAAACCCTAAAAATGCAGTAAATGCACTATACAGAAGCCCAAGTGAATTTGGAAACTTTATTTCTTTCAAAAGTTTTATATCCGTACCCCGCCCTATACCCAGGGTTGCCGTTGTCCACTCGCCCACTCCGTCGACGGTAAGTATTGCGGCTTCATTAAAAGGAGAACAATAAAAACTGCTCGCCGCATGAGATAAGTGGTGTTCACTGAAGAGGATTTTGGATGAGTCAATGCCGAGTTTATTCTGAAGAAGGTGCTTTATCCATAACTTATCCCCGAGCCAAGTAATCATAGCTTCCCTAAAAAGCTTCATCGATCTTGGAAATGTCTGCATAGTGCAAAGCAAAAGTCTTTCAAATTTTACAAAAGGTTTTTCGAAAAATACTATATAATCGAGATCCTCGGTCTCAATCCCTTCCAGATTAAGGCAAAAGTTAATAGCATTCTCGGGAAACTCATAGTCATGCTTTATACGGCTAAACCTCTCTTCTTCAGCAGCGGAGATAACAACTCCATCCTTAATAAGAGTTGCAGCAGCATCGTGAAAATAACATGAAATTCCTAGTATATACATGTTTTTACTACTCCTAATTAGATACTGACTTAATTTGAATTACGGCAAACTTCAAATTATTAAAATGTAAACTTTACTTATAACTAAGACTGCTTTGTAGCTTTCTCAAGTGGCGTAATTTCTCCATCTTCTTCCTTGTCATGCCATCCAACATGTTCTTTCTTCTTGATCTCAAGCGGATCGGCAAATAATTTTAGCATTAACGCAAAAGGACAAAGAAGTACAAAATAAAATACAGTAAGTATTACTCTGGCGTTAAAGTCCCCAATCACTCTGGCAATTTTTTTCCATCCTTCCCAAAGCCTCTTGAAAAAACCAAATTTATCAGCTGCATTATTACCGTTTGTATTTTTTTCAGGCTTACTCATCCAGATATATCCTCAATTTATTTATTATTTGTAAAAGCGAGAAATTTACCACTAATTTAGTCGGTTTAATAGCACAAAATTAAACTTAATTTTATTTCCAATTGACTTGAAGCTTCGCAACCTCACTTACAATAAGCGATTTAAAACTCAAACAGTTCTGAATAAAATCAATTATTAAAATTTTACTGATGGAGTTCTACGTCAACTATATCAACTTCTACCGATATAGAACGCTTTATGAGATCAACTGCCAAGATTAATCTGCATACCCCCTTACGTTCTATAATTTTACCGCTCATCCCTTCTAAAGGACCTCTAACAACTACAACTTCTTCCCCTTCCGTAAAATATGGATA
>PVMK01127122.1_pt1 | contig 26285 bp, 21 predicted proteins | sample 1853481 | NCBI WGS metagenome assembly PVMK01 (sample SAMN08533507, study PRJNA380276) | Marine sediment metagenome, whole genome shotgun sequencing project.
ATGAAAGGCCGCTCTCCCGAGAGCGCAATCAAGCCGGTATGACCATGGATCTTCTCATTCAAGCTGCGAAAACGCGAATATTTTCGACGGAGGGCACGCGAAATCCACAAGAGCGGTGGAGAACCGCTCGTCGTAAAGCGCAGGCGTGTCGCTCGAGAGGAGCCAGATGGAGTCCGTGACGTGCCCCCTGGGAATCGCCGCCGGACGTCTCGTGGCGGGCTTCATCGCCGGCGACGCGATACGCTGCGGCGCGACGAATGCCGTACCCGGTTGATGCCACCCCGGAGTCCTCCTGGCGACAGCGTGCCGAGCGCTGGCTCGAGGCCGGCGTGCAGACGATCCCGGGGGCGCGGTGGCTCCGAACCAGTATTCGCAGCCTGCATCTAATCGCGGTGGCCGCGCTCTACGGCGGCCACCTCTACGCCGTGGACTTCACCCGGCTGCAGTCGGCCCTGTTCTCGGTGCTGCTGACGGGCGGGCTGCTGGTCTGCTTCGAAGTCTGGCAGTCTCGGATCTGGTTGGTGCAGGTGCGCGGCGTCGCCACCTTCCTCAAGCTCGGCCTAATGGCCGCCGCGGGCCTCGCTCCCGACCTGACGGTTGCCCTCCTGACACTCGTCCTGCTGATCGGCAGCATCAGCTCCCACATGCCCGGTCGCTGGCGTTACCACTCCGTGCTGCACGGACGCGTTGCCGGACTGACGGAGAAAGGCTGACCGACGATTGGGCGCTAAGGAAATATTAGGCGCGCTTTCGGCAATGTCCGATTGGGCGCCGTCAGATCTTCTCGGACACTTGGGCCGTTAATCTTGGAGAGAGTTCTGGATGATGCGTCCTCATCCGACCTGCACAAGATGTCGAGAACTTCCGACTAGCAGCGGGTATCGACGTGGGTGGGGAGAGCTTGCCTCGGGGTATGCGGTCTCGGCTCAGAAGCCCAGCATCTTTGCCAGGTAGTGGATCATCGTCTCGTCGGAGCCGCCGCCGATGCTGATGAGGCGCGCGTCGACGAAGGCTCGGCCGGCGGCGCTCTCTTTCATGTAGCCGTAGCCTCCGTGGAGCTGCATGCACTCGTCGGCGACGTAGCGAATCGTGCGCCCGCAGAAGACCTTGGCCATGGAGATCTCCCGCGTCGCGTCTTCGCCCTTGATGCGTTTGCGCACACAGGCGTAGGTGAGTTCCCGGGCGGCCTCGAGCTGGATCATCATCTCGACGAACTTGAATTGGGTGACCTGCATCTTCGAGAGCGGCTTGCCGAAGAGCACCCGCTCCTTCGCGTAATCCCGCGTCAGTTCCCACAATTTCCGCGAGCCGGCTACGGCGCTGATGCATGCCACCAGGCGCTCGTCCTGGAACTGCATCATCTGCTGCTGGAAACCGTGGCCGACCTCGCCGATCGTGTTCGCCAAGGGCACGCGCACGTCTTCGAAATACAGGATGCCCGTGTCGGAGCTCCAGTTGCCGATCTTGTCGAGCAACTCATAGTGGAAGCCCGGCGTGTCGGTGGGCACGATGATCTGGGAGAAGCCGCCGTAGCGGGCGTCCGGGTCGGTCACCACCAGCACGCACATCCAGTCGGCGGTGGCGGCGTTCGTGATGTACATCTTGCTGCCGTTGATCACCCACTCGTCGCCGTCGCGGACCGCCCGGGTCTTGATCCCCGCCACGTCGGATCCCGCGTCGGGCTCGGTAACCGCGATGGCGCTCACCATCTCGCCCTGGATGGCGGGCACCAGGAAGCGCTGGCGTAGTTCGTCGCTGCCGAAATCGTGTAGTGAGGGCGTCGCCATGTCGGCGTGGACGCTGATCCCCATGGTGACCCCGGCATTGCCGCTGGCCGCCAGTTCCTCGAAGAGGATCGTGGTGTAGGAGTAGTCGAGGCCGGCGCCGCCCCATTTTGGGTCGTATCGCAGCCCGAGCAGCCCGATGTCGGCCATCTTCCGGTAGATCGACTTGTCGATCCTACCCATCTCGTCGAACTCCCGTTCCCGAGGAACGATCTCGGTCTCGACGAACTTGCGGACCGTCTCGCGAAACATCTGGTGTTCGGGTGTGGAAAAGAGGTCGTCGGGCATCGGGGGCTCCCGGTCGTGGCGCGAGGCTTGGCTAGAGGGTGTCAGGAAATGGCCGCGGCGCCAAGGGGGGGAGGGCTAGCTTTCAATCGGGCGCGAGGGCGCGTATGGCGTCCAGCAAGAAGAGCGTGGATACGGCGATCGTGCCGGCCAGCCGAAGCGGGCCCCTCCGCGATGGGATTGGGGGCCCAGACCCGATGCGCGAAATCAGTGCCGCTGCCGGTCACACCTTGGCAAGTGCCTGGTCGATGTCCTCGAGAATGTCATCGATGTGCTCGATGCCAACCGAGAGCCGCACGTAGCCCGGCGTCACGCCCGATCGCAGGAGTTCTTCATCGTTGAGCTGGCTGTGCGTGGTGCTGCCCGGATGGATCGCCAGGCTGCGGGAGTCGCCGATGTTGGCGACGTGATACAGCAGTTTCAGATTGTCGATGAAGGATTGGCCCGCGGACATTCCGCCTTTCAGTTCCATTCCGACGAGGCCCCCGTAGCCACCCTTCATGTACGCGTCGGCTCGCCGCCGCGCCTCACCCTTCTGTTGGCTCGGGTGGATCACCTTGGTGACCTTCGGGTGCTTGACGAGGTGCGCGGCCACCGCCGTGGCATTCTCCGAGTGTTTTTGCATGCGCAGCACCACGGTCTCGATTCCCTGCAGGAACAGGAACGCATTGAACGGCGACATGCAGGCGCCGCTGTCGCGCAGCAGCGTTACTCGGGCCTTGAGCGCGTAGGCGATCGGGCCGTGCGCCTTGGCGGCCTCGAGCCACACCGCGCCGTGGTACCCCGGATCCGGGCGGGTCAGTACCGGGAAGCGCTCCTTGTGGGCCTCCCAGTCGAAGTTGCCGCCGTCGATCAGGACGCCGCCGATCGAAGTGCCGTGGCCGCCGAGGTATTTGGTGGTGGAGTACATCGTCACCGCGGCCCCGTGGTCGAAGGGGCGACACAGAATCGGCGCCGCGGTGTTGTCCATGATCAGCGGAATCCCGAGCTCGCGCCCGATGGCCGCCACCTCTGCGATGGGGAACATCTCGAGCTTCGGGTTCGGAAGCGTCTCGCCGTAGTAGGCGCGCGTGCGGTCGTCGCTGGCCTTGCGAAACGCTTCGGGGTCGGTCGGATCGACGAACCGCACCTCGATTCCCATGTCGCGCATCGTCACGTTGAAGAGATTCCAGGTCCCCCCGTAGATGTGTGTCGAGCAGACGAAGTTGTCACCGGATTGCGCGAGATTCTGGATCGAGCAGAGCGACGCAGCCTGGCCGGAGGCGAAGGCCAGCCCGGCCACTCCGCCCTCCATCGCCGCGAGGCGCTGCTCGAGGACATCCGTGGTCGGATTCATGATCCGCGTGTAGATGTTCCCGAGCTCCGCGAGCGCGAACAGATCGGAGGCGTGCTTCGTGTCGCGGAACTGGTAGCTCGTGGTCTGGTAGATCGGCACGGCGACAGCGCCCGTGGTCGGATCGGATCGGTAACCCGCGTGCAGGGCCTGCGTCTCGGGGCGATGAGCCATGCGGTCTGGTCCTCCTCAGTTTGGCGGCGCCGGAGTCTATCACCTGAACCGCGCTGTGAGTCAAGCGTAAATTCCCGCCCGGTGGCGAGTGTTCCAGGCACCCCGTATGCCCGGCACGGAGCGAAAAGGTCTTGCACGGAAGATAGGCCCGGCACTGAGCGAGAAGGCCTGGCGCGGAACGGATATGCCCGTCACTGAGCGAAAAGGCCTGGCGCGGAACGGATATGGCCACCACTGAACCAAATGACCGCCGCTGAATATTGGGGAGCGAATCAACGCCGCATGCTGGGTAGCGTGCTCAGGTCGAAGGGCGAGTTGTGATAGAGATCCTTGATCCAGTTGGCAAATAGCAGGAACGCGTAGGTGCGCCAACGGTTCACCGGCGGCAAGAGAGGATCGTCGTTGGGAAAGTAGTGGGCCGGAAGCTTGGTTTTGAGTCCCTCCCTGCGGTCGCGGGCGTACTCGTTGGCCAACGTGTTGGCATCGTACTCCAGGTGATTCAAGACGAAGACGTCCTTGGTGGTGTCGTCGATAACAAGGGCAACTCCCGAATCCGGTGCCCGAGCCAACACGGAGAGGTTGGGCGCTGCCGCGATGTCTGCCGAGTGATTGCCCGTGTAGCGCGAGACCGGCATCGGGAAGCGGTCGGTGAAACCCGCCAATAAGCCGACGCGCTGCCGGCCGGGGTCCAAGACGTGATCGAATACTCCGAACAGCTTTTCCGGCAACTCGAACTTGTCTACACCGTGCAGGTGATACAACAGGGCCTGCGCGCCCCAGCAGGTGCCGAGGCGCCGCAAAACGTGGCTGCCCGACCAGTCGATGATTTCCGTCAACTCGGACCAGTAATCCACTTTTTCGAAGTCGATCGTCTCGACCGGTGCTCCGGTGACGATGAGCCCGTCGAAGAACTCGTCTCGCACGTCAGTGAGCCGGCGATAGAACTGCAGCAGGTAATCCGCCGAGGTGTTCTGCGGCTGGTAGCTGGCCGTGGTCATCAGGGTGAGTTCGATCTGGAGAGGCGTGTTGCTCAGCAACCGGGCGAACTGAATCTCCGTTTCCTTCTTCTTGGGCATGAGATTGAGCAGCAAAATCTTGAGCGGACGGACGTCCTGCCGCAGCGCGGTCTCGCGGGTGATGATCTCCACACCCTCGTTTTCGAGCTCGGTACGAGCCGGTAGTTTGTCTGGAATCTTGATCGGCATTCTGGCAGCCCTACAGTCTCCTCCGCCCCGCGGAAATCCGGCCACCAAAGCTACACAGCTCGGGCGGCCGGGGCCACGCCCCGATCAGGCCTCGCGTGACGGCGCAAGCGAATCCGAAGGATTCGCCGGCTAGCGGCCGCCGATGCGCGCGAGCAGGGCGTCACGCTTCTCGATCATCAACGATTCGCAATCGGCTTCGAGGTTGAGTCGCAGAACGGGCTCGGTATTGGACGGTCGCAAGTTGAACCACCAATCTGGGTAGCGAACCAACAGTCCGTCGAGTTGCGAGACGACAGGAGCGTTCGCGTGCTCCAATCGGATTTCTTCGATGATGGCATCGGCATCGCTCACCCGGCGATTGATCTCCCCACTCGGCGAATAGCGCTTCAGTGGGGCCACGATTTCGGATAGGGGGCGATTTTCCGACGCGAGCAGATCGAGCACTGCCACGAACGCAGCGACGCCGTCGTCTGCGACCAGCGTGGGCGAGAATCGAAAGTAGAAGTGTCCCGAGAGTTCGCCCGCGAAGATGGCGTCGACTTCGCGCATCTGCGCCTTCACGAACGAGTGCCCCACGCGAGACATTTCGGCCACGCCGCCTGCGGCCTCGATTTCCTCCGCCGTGGTGCGGCTGGAGCGCAGGTCGTACAAGACACGCCCGCCGGGGTTGCGCTCGAGCTGCCGCCGGGCGAGCAGGCCCGTCATCAGGTCCGAGGGAATCGGAACGCCCGCCTCGTCGACGATGACCGCGCGATCCCCATCTCCATCGAACGCGACGCCGAGATCGGCTCCGGTCCGACACACCGCGGCCACCAGGTCGCGCAGGTTCTCGGACTTCAGCGGATCGGCTTCGTGGTTCGGAAAAGTGCCGTCCGGCTCGAAGTAGAGGCGTTCGACTTCGAGATCCAGGCGCTCCAGCAGCGGCTCCAATCCGACCGCGGCCATGCCATTGCCGCAGTCGATCGCGACCTTGAGCGTCGGGCGTTCGCTCCCCACCGTGAGGACATGGTCGACGTAGCCCGCGCGAATGTCGGTGGATCGAATCGCTCCTCGTTTCGATCGAGGCGCCTCCGATCCCCGTGTCGAACGAGGTGCCTCGTTCGGGATTTCAGCCGAGATCTTTTCGATCTCCAACAATCCACTCGCTTCGCCGATCGGGATCGCGTGCTCTCGGCAGATCTTGAATCCGTTGTATTGAGCCGGATTGTGAGAGGCGGTGACCATGATGCCCCCGCCGGCCTCCAACGCCTCCACCGCGTAATAGACCATCGGCGTCGAGACGAGTCCGAGGTCGACGACATCGACTCCTTCGTCGTTGACGCCCCGCACGAGCGCTTCGAACATTTCCGGCGAACTCCGCCTCGCGTCTCGGCCCACGACCAGCGTGGCCGCCCCGATGAAGCGCGCCGTCGCGCGTCCAATGCGATAGGCGTCCTCTGCGTCGAGTTCGTCGGGCGTGACGCCGCGGATGTCGTATGCCTTGAAGATCTTCGCCATCAGATCCGTCAGCGGGCCGCTTCGGATTCGTCGGAAGAATTCCGCGCGATCTCTGCGTCGATGACCTCGGAGAATGCTTCGAGGCTCTGTGCACCGTGCAAGGGGATTCCGTTGATCACGAATGAAGGCGTTCCGGATATGTGAAGACTCTCCGCGGCGGCCATGTCTGCCTCGACGATCTGCTGGGTCTCTCGATTCTGCACGCACTGGCGAAATGCCTGCATGTCCAATCCGAGTTCGGACGCATGGCCCTCGAGATCTTCATCAGAGACCGCGCGGTTGTTCGCAAAAATCAGATCGTGGTAATCCCAGAAATTTCCCTGGTTGTCCGCGCAGGCGGCGGCTTCCGCGGCGGCTTGTGCGCGCGGGTGAATCTTGCTGAGGGGAAGGTTCCGGTACACGAACCGCACCTGGGTCGGGTATTTGGCGACGACTTGATCGATGGTCGGCACGACGCGTCCGCAAAATGGACATTGGAAGTCGCTGAATTCGACGATGGTCACGACCGCATCGTCGGGTCCCCTGGAGGGTCCGATTGCTTCCACTGTGACGCGCGTGGGTTCGAGCAGGACTTCAGTGGTGGCCTGGTTTCTGAGGTCGTCGACGATCGTCAAGGCGCGCTGCCCCTTCATGAAGTCGCTGATCCGGTCCCTCATTTCGTCCAGGGGGAGTCCGCCCATCTGATCGATGTGTTCTTCGTAGAACGTGGCGATCTCGTCCTCAGGCACCTCGCCCTGGGCTTTGACCTGTTGGGCGATATATTCCTCGGGCGTGAGGTTCGCCGCGGAGGCGGCTTTCTCGAGGACCCGCTGGTCGAGCATTTCCTTGATAGAGCGCGAGCGCACGTCGTATAGGGTCGCCGGGTTGCGCTCCGAAGTTGCGTCGCTGAAGAGCTCCTCTTTGATGAAATCGTCGAGTTCGCCGATGGTGATCGTTTGACCATCGATGGTCGCCGCCGCCGCTGAACGATCGGACTCTCCCGATCCATCGCCGTGGGCTGGGTTCTGGCCGAAATGCTGACAGGCGAGGGTGGCGAGCAAGCATAAGGCGATCGCCGTCGTGCGTAGGTGGCACATCATCGTAAGGACTCCAATTTATTCGATGGATGATCGATGGACGCTGAACCGAGGATACCGTCCCGGGACTGGTTCAATCGAGGGTTCCGTCTCGGAACTGTAGTATAGACGGCCCCTCTGCTTCTGCAGGAGATGCCACATGGCGCCCCCGCTCTCGCTGTTGGACGGATTTCAACTCCCGTTGGAGGGAGGGCGGCTCCTGCTGAGCGAGAAGCGGCTCTGGGCGCTCGCAGCGGCACCCATCGGGTTTTCGCTGTTGGCCTTCGCGGCCGCGGCTTCACTGCTAGTCGCCTATGCGGGCGATCTCTATGCCTGGGCGACGCTCTGGATGCCCACCCCCGAGGCCGCGAGCTGGGTTGCGTGGTTGTGGGTGGGCCCCGCGAAGGCGGCGTTGGCCATCCTCGGTGCGCTGATCTTCGCCTTGGTTGCGGGCTTCGGTTTACTGGTCTCTTTTCTCGCCGCGAACGTGCTCGCATCTCCGTTCCTCGACGTGCTCGCGAGCCGGGTCGAATTGATCGTGACCGGAGCGGTCGAAGAGGATGCCGCCACGGGTCTGATCGGTACCGGTGCGGATGCGCTTCGCTCGCTGCTCGAGGAACTGCGCAGGGTGATCTTCTTTCTCGTCGTGGTCGGGAGCCTCGTCTTGTTGGGGTTCCTGATTCCGGGGGCTCATCTCTTGACCGGCCCATCGATCGTGGTTTTCGCGATCTTCTTCCTCCCCCTCGACTACGCGAGCTACACGCTCGATCGCCGGCGTTATTCGTTTCGACAGAAGCGGATCTGGCTGATGACCAACAAGCCCGCAGCCGTGGGTTTTGGCGGCGCGGCATTCCTGATCTGCTGGATACCCGGCCTCAACTTTCTCGCGATGCCGCTCCTGGTCGCGGGCGGAACCCTATTGGCGATTCGGAATGCTCCGGTTCGACCGGACGCGCCGGCCTCTGGGTGAGCGCTCAGCGAGCGAGCAGCATCCGGCGGGCGCGGTAGAGGTCGGACTTTACGGCGTCCGTGCTCTTGTTGGTCGCGCGTGCGATTTCCCGGATGCTCTGGTGCTGGAGGTGGTGCATCTCGAATAGCCGCCGTTGAGTCGGCGACAGGTCGCAGTCGGCGGCTGTTTGAAGCCGGTTGAGTCGCTCCCAACACTCGTAGTGCTCGAGCGGAGTGGGCTCGCGCCGGACCGCGTTACCGATCACGCGCGACTCGTCTTCCAGGTCGATGGGCACTGTCGGATGTCGCTTCTTCTTGAATCGGTTGGCGACGGTTCTTCGGGTCACACCAAACACCCAGGCTGCGAAGTCCTTCGATCAACTGGGACCGGCGTGGCGCCTCGGCGAGTCTCAAGTCAGTCAAGCGCGTGGTCCTGTGCATCGTCGAGCAGCAACTGCGCGACATCGCGGAGTGCGCGCGCTGCGCGGCACTGCGGATGCTCGAGTCCGATCGGGCGGTGCGCGACAATGGCCCGGTAGATGTGAAGGTCGTCCACGATAAGACCGTAGCTCACGACGGAATGTCCCAAATGTCGTTGTGCGGTGTCGGCGAGTCGAGAAAACGCACGCTCGGCCTCTTCGATGCGTCGAGCGCCGTGGATCGTGATGCCGATCCGCGGGGTCGGACCGACCCGAACGACGCGCTTGGCCAGTCTGTAGGTTTCTCGCAGGTCCTCGGGCTCCGTGGTCGCGAAGAGCAAGACCCAGCGCAACAGCGCCCGGCCTTCCGACACGCCGTTCAACCACGCCGGTGGCACCCGAGCCAGGATCACACCGCCGTTCTTGGCGTCCGCGGCCCGCGACACCGCGGCATCCAGGGCGGCGCGATTCAGCTCGCGCAGATTCGCCGCGCGCACGAGTTCCAGCTTGGCCCCGACCGGGCCGCGTCCGGAGGGTGGCCAAAGCGATGCGGCCGCTGGATCGGCCGGGGCGAGCAGGGTGGCATTGGCGCCGAGTCGAGCGGCTTCCACGACGAGGTTCCACGCGAACGCCGCGTGTACGACATCTCGGTCCCCGATGGGCAGCGCAATGATCGGCAGCGCGGCGGGTCGCTCCGCGCGCGTCCACGGGACCGGATTCGACCCCGGGTTCGATTCGGAGTGTGAGAGGCTCGTCCGTTTCGGATCTTCGTCCGGGCGCGCGTTGGCGCTCAGTACCGACGCTGGGGCACCGACTCCCGGCAGGAAATAGTCGAGTACGTCTTCGAGTTTTCGCGGCACCTTCGGATCAATTCCCCAACGGCCAGCCATGGCCGACGAAAACCAGCGGGTTACAACCGACTGGCAACTCAGGACTGGCCGCTAATGGGGGATTGCGGCGGTTTACGCGCTTCTCGCCGAGTCGGAGCCGATCCTGCGCACCGTGCGACGGGACAGAGTATTTAGCATCCCGTCAGTTCACCACCAGAACCGAATTGCGCCCGCCGACCGCGCTCGAAATGACCTCGGGATTCTCCGGATCCGCCCGCCATTCTCCGTCGACCACGTAGCGATACTGGTAGGTGCCCGGTGTGAGCCTGAGGATCTTCGTCCAGACCCGGGTCTGCCCCTCGGATTCGATCAACGACCGCACACCCTTGTCGGGAACCCAGCCGTTGAAGTCTCCCGCAATCCTCACGTCGTTGGCGTTCTCGTCGCGGAATCGCACCACGACTTCTCGGGGCGGCAACTGGGCGGGGCTGGCCTCGAGGCTGGCCTCGAGCTGCACGGGCGGCGAGGCCTCCACCTCGACGGCCAGTGCCGCGTGATCCAGCGCTCCGTTTGCCGACCGAGCGAAGCTCGCAATCGGCCGCCCGCGGCCGGCAGCCTCTCGCAGCTTCACGTTGAGCCGGATGACAGTGTCGAAGCACATGTCCTTGTAAGACTCGCGAATCTTCGCCAGCGTGATTCGGGCGAATCGCGTGCGGCCGTCGTAGAGGGTTGTCAGGATCCGTACGTTCAGATCGTGGCCAATCCGCTCGGTCAGCAGCGCGATCGTTTCCAGTAGTTTTTCTACCCCGTGAATCGCGAATTGGCTGGTCTCGAGGGGAATGATCACCTCGCCCGCGGCGCGCAGCGCATTGAAGGTCAACACGCCCACGTTGGGTGGGCAGTCGATCAGCGCGTACTCGTAGGTGCCTTCTGGGATCGAGTCGAGGGCCGCGCCAAGACGCTCCGTCCTCGCTTCGACACGCTCGGAGGCGAGCTTCTGCTCGAGGGCCGAGAGCACGATGCCCGAGGGAGCGAGATCCAGGTTCTCGCCCACTTCGAGGATGATCTCTTGCAGGCGTTCGCCGCCCTCCGGTTCCGCGAGGATCTCGTAGAGGTTCTCATCGACATTGTCTGGGTCGATTCCCAAGGCGAGCGTCGCATGCGCTTGTGGATCGATATCGACGACAAGGACTCGTGCGCCGTCCGAAGCGAGTGCTGCCGCCAGATTGACCGTTGTGGTGGTCTTCCCGCAGCCACCCTTCTGATTCACGATTGCGATGACCCGCATTGGCGCTCCCCCCCCCCTCGCCGAATGACGCTTCGCCAATTGCCTGGCGATTCGCCATCGACGCTGATCCGGTTCGAGCCGCGCCGAGTTGCGACGCAGCCATCTATCCGGTGGGTCGGGCCGAGCTACTGGGTCAAGACAATCTCAAATTCATCAAGCCGTCCGAACGTGGACCGATCTCTCTTTGGGCTGGACTTTGTGAATTGGCGGCAATGTTGCGACGGAGCGCCGCCACGCGTCGACTTCGCGACCAAATTTCGCGACTTCGAACACCCACTCCTGGCCCGAGACAGCATCGAAAGCTCTGCTGTCCCGGAACACCAGAACCACGTCGCCCGTGGCGACGAGTACCAGCTCGGCGAGAGGCCGTTTCACGGTCGGAAGGATCTTGCGCAGCGCACCAATGGAAGCGCGGATCCGTTGGACCGAAACCCCGGAATCGATCAGTCGTTTCGCGGCTTTGAGGGCCACCAGGTCCTCAAAGGTATATCTGCTGTGCCCCCCTGGAGTCTTTGCGCTGGGTTCGACGAGACCCGTCTGAGCCCAATACTGCAGCTGCCGCCGCGAGATCTTCAGCAGATCCACGACATCGCGCGTCTTAAAACAGTCCCTGACGGAATTCATCTCGATCGCCCCGAAATTGCCCAAAGCCTCCACTGTCCTTCATTGCCTAAAACGTAGAGTCCGGCTACCCGACAAGTCAACCCAAAAACATGCAGAATTTGTTGCTTTTTAGGGTAAAACTCTTCGTAAATAGAGGAGTTTGTCAGATTCGCCTCCAATTCGCGGCGCCACCGGACGTGGGTTAGCTTGGGTCCGATGTCAAAATCTGAGGAAAATCAACCCGAGTGGGGCGGTGATTCGGACCCGAATCGGATCCTCGTAGAGGACGCCTCCAGCCGGCGCCCCTTCATGCGTGGCATCATGGTTCACTCACTGATGGCGCGTGGGATCGCCTTTGATCAGGCGTATCGGACCGCCAACCGGATCCGCGAGCGGCTACGGGGCCGTTCGGTCGTTCCCAAAGACGAACTCGCCAAGGCGGTTCTGGAGCTTCTCGGCCCGCCGGGCGATCGCGTCGAACCGGCTCTCCCAGTCGTCGATGAGATCACCGTCACGGGCCCGGGCAATGGCTCACCGTTTTCGAAGGGGATTCTCTCCCAGTCACTGTTCGCGGCGGCCATCGAACCCGAACGATGCCTTCGATGTCGCGCGCGATATCGAGCGGGACCCCGTCAGCCGCGGGCACGCGCGAGGTCGATCGCCGTGAGTTGCGCGCGCTGGCGCCTGAGGTGCTCAGCCGGCGAATGTGTGGCGAGGCCGCTCGGCGCTATCTGGTCTGGCGCAAGTTCCAGGACCCCGATCGGCCCGTGATCATCCTGCTCGGCGGCGCAGCCGGCGTGGGGAAGACCTCCCTCGCGCTCGAGGTCGCCCACCGGCTCGGGATCGGCCGGGTACTGTCCACGGACTCGATCCGTCAGATCATGCGCCTGATGCTCTCACGGGCACTTTCTCCGGCCATTCACGGTTCGTCGTACGATGCCCACAAATTGCTTCCCCCCGAAGGCAGGAGCGTCGACCGGGTGATCGGTGGGTTTCGAGAGCAGGCCGCGACGGTCTCGGTCGGGATTCGGGCTTCACTCGAACGCGCGGTGAACGAAAACGCGAGCCTGGTAATGGACGGCGTATCCATCGTTCCGGGCCTGACCGATCTGGTGCCCTTTCCGGAAATTGCCGACGTGATCTTTCTCGTGGTCGGTACGCTCGACGAGGAAGCCTTCAGCAACCGCTTTGTGGCGCGGGCCGCGGAGGCGAAGGCTCGCCCCCCCCACCGCTACCTGGAGAATCTCGATTCGATTGTCCAGATCCAGGACCACTTCCTCGAACTCGCAGAACGCTTCGAGGTGCCGATCGTCGACAACATCTCCTTCGATCGCTCGGTCTTGCTGATCATTCGGCACGTGACCGACACGCTGAGCCAACGTCACGGTTTCGACCCTGACGAGATTCTCTGATTCCGCGCGGCTGCGGGGTGGTGCATTGACGTGTCGCGAACGATCCAGCGAGAAGTCACCGGAAACGATCGGCGAGTCTGGCCCCAGGAGGTTCGCGGGTTGGGTTGGGCGAAACTCTTCGGCCTTCCCACCGCCACCCCGCTGCGCCTGCATGTCGACATCGGATTTGGCAATGGAGCATTCCTGACCGAGTTGGCTCGCCGAGATTCGGGCAGGGCGGTCGTGGGCGTCGAACTATCGTTCAAACGAGTTCTCAAAGTGGCCCGGAGGCTTTCCCGTACCGATCTTCGCAACGTGCGGCTGCTCGGCGTCGACGCCGCGTGGGCGGTTCGTGAAGCGTTCGAGGACGAATCCGTCGAGTCTTTCTGGATCAATTTCCCCGATCCCTGGCCGAAGCGGCGCCATCGACGAAGGCGGTCCGTCGAACCCGCGTTCATTGCGGATCTCTCCCGCCGGTTGATGGTTGGCGGTTCGCTTCACGTCGCAACCGACGACCCCGCATACGCGGCGGCGATTCAGACTGCGCTGGAAGGCGAGCCTCTGCTCGAGAATGCCCGGGCGCTCGCCGCGCACCAAGACCCGCGATGCGAGTTGTCGCCCACTGCATTTGAGCGGGTGTGGATCGCGCAGGGCCGGCCATGCTTCTTCTTCGAACATCGGCGCGTGAAGCCCATCGCGGCCAGCCGGTCGGCCCACCCTTCTCGGGTCGCCTCGTAGTGCGCGACCCGAGCGCCTACTCTCTGCCTGCCATGTCCGATCGCCCGAATCTCAAGAACTACTCGCTCGAGCGCCTGCGCGAGCGCTTTGTCGGCGACGGGCTGCCCGCGTATCGCGCCGACCAGGTCGCGGGGTGGATCTATCAGCGCGGAGTCGAAGACTTCAGCGAGATGAGCAACCTCGACCGCGCGCTTCGCGAGCGGCTACAAGCGCACTGGCAGAGCCGCTGTCTGGAGATCGATCGCCTGGACCGGTCGACCGATGGCACCCTCAAGGCCATTTTGTTCGCCGCCGATGGCGCGCAGGTCGAGTCGGTCCTGATTCCCGAAGCCGACCGAACGACCCTCTGCGTCTCGACCCAGGTGGGTTGCGCGATGGCGTGCACGTTCTGCGCGACCGGCGCGCTCGGGTTCACGCGCAACCTGACGACCGCCGAGATCATCGAGCAGGTTTGTCGGATGAGGGAAGTCCTGGACGCGCCCCGGAAGATCACGAACATCGTGTTCATGGGGATGGGTGAGCCGCTGCTGAACTTGGCCGCCGTGTCCGAGGCGATCGAAATCCTCGTGCATCCCAAGACTTTTGCGATGGCGCCGCGACGTGTTACGGTGTCTACCGTTGGCATTCTTCCAAAGATCGAGGAGCTCCTGGCGATCGCTCCGGTCAATCTCGCAGTGTCGTTGCACGCGACCACCGATCGCGTTCGGGATCGGCTCGTGCCCCTCAACCGCCGCTACCCGCTCGATGCACTGCTCGGCCTGCTTCGACAACTCGACGGCGTCAACCATCGGCGGCCGGTCTTTTTTGAGTACACGTTGATCGAAGGCGTCAACGACTCCCTGGAGGATGCGAGAAGGTTGCCGGCCTTGCTCCGGGGAATCCCGTCCAAGCTGAATCTGATTCCGATGAATCCGCACCCAGAATCCACCTATCGACCCCCGTCAGAAGCGGTAATCGACGCCTTCTTGCGCGTCCTCGCGAGCGCGGGAATGACGGTGACGTTGCGGCGCAGTCGCGGCGATGACATCGGCGCCGCCTGTGGACAGCTCGCGTTGCGCCGCACGGGAGCGGCGGCTGCGTGAGTGGGGGCAATCAAGCCCCCCCCGCTGCCGCGCCGATGACGCAGCAGCGGGGGCGCGGGGGGCGCTGGATCGACTGACCAGCCACTCGCCCCGCTGGGCTCTGGAGATCAATCGGACTCGTGCTCTACGCGATTGGTGACATCCACGGCGAACGACAGGCGCTCGAAGAGCTCATCGAAGCCCTTCCGCTGCGCGAAGAGGATCGCCTGATCTTCATGGGCGATTACGTGGATCGCGGTCTCGACTCGCACGGCGTGATCGAATACCTGATCGAACTCTCCAAGCAGCGGAACTGCACGTTCTTGATCGGCAATCACGAATCGATGTTCCTCGACTTTCTCGGTTGGGAAGACCCGCTGTACTTCGCAGGTGACGCATTTTTGGTGAACGGCGGCGATCGCACACTGATCAGCTACGACTACTTCGAATCCGATCTCGAACCGCCCCTGTTCGAGATTCCCAAAACGCACGAGGCCTTCTTTCGTAAACTCAAGCTCCACCACCGCGAAGGGGACTATCTCTTCGTCCACGCCGGCCTGAGCAATTCTGCACTCAATGAATCCGACCTCGAGTACGCGCTGCGGTGCACCGATGTGGAGGATTTCTTGTGGAATCGAACGACCGGCGACCTCCCTCACAAACTCGGCATCACGATCATCTACGGCCACACACCCGCGAGCGATCTGCAGGTGCGCTGGAATTCCCCCTTCAGCATCGGCATCGACACCGGCGCCGTCTACGGCGGTAAACTCACCGCGATCCGTTTGCCCGACGAAACCATCTTTCAGATTTGACCTCCCGGCTCCCCAGCGAATTTGCTACGCCCGTTACCTAACAATTTTGTCAAGCGGCGGGTAGAGCGCCGTGGGGGAGCGCAGTCCGTTGATTGATGCGATGATGACCACGTGAGCGCCATCGAGACGGATGGCGTCTCATCCGCGTGCCGACCGGCCAGCGCAGATCAGGGGGCGAGGTGACGGTCACTCCGCAGCAGCCCGCGGCACGCGCAGAACACCTGCTCTTCGTCGTCGTCGTCTGCGCCTCGGCGTTCCTGATCTTTCTCGTCCAGCCGATCGTTGGCAAGCGGATTCTGCCCTGGTTCGGGGGTGCGTCCGCGGTGTGGACGCTGTGCCTCGCGTTCTACCAGTCGGCGCTCTTCCTCGGCTACGCCTACGCGCACCTCTTGATTCGCTTCGCCACTCCCGCACAGCAACTCGGCGTGCACGCGCTCGCCGTGGCTGTCGCGGCGATACTCCTGCCCGTGCTTCCTGGCGACGGCTGGATCCCGCGCGAGCTTGCGAACCCCAGCGCCCAGATCTTGACGATGCTCGCGGCGAACGTGGCGCTGCCCTTCATGGTGCTCGCATCGACGGGTCCGCTCGTTCAGGCGTGGTTCGCGCGTCGCCACCCCCAGCGATCGCCGTACCCACTCTACGCATTCTCCAACGCGGGCTCCCTCGTGGCTCTGCTCGCGTACCCGTTCGTGATCGAGCCCCGCGTCTCCCTATCGAAGACCGGAGACATCTGGTCCGTCGCGTTCGTGGTGGTGGGGTGCCTGGTCATCGCATGTGCCGCGTTCGCGTGGCGAATCCGCCCTTCCGACCGCTCCGTTGCCGCGCCCGACGGCGGTTCGACGGGTCGGCTCGACAGCCTGCTCTGGTTCATGCTCTCCGCGTGCGCCGTGATTCTGCTCATGAGCGTGACGAACAAGCTCTGCCTCGACATCGCCAGCATCCCGTTCTTGTGGATCCTGCCGCTCGCCACCTACCTCGTTACCTTCGTGGTCTGCTTTTCCTCCCAGGGCTTCTATCGCAGGGCGCCCTTCGTGCTCATCGCGGGCGCAACACTCGTCCCGAGCGTCGGCTTCGATATCTACGCCACTTCGATCGGGCTGCCGATGTGGGTCGGCTGGCAGGCTCCGCTCCCGCAGACTGCGAGCTACTGCGCGCTGCTCTTCGCGATGTGCATGATCCTACATGGGGAGTTGTATCGAATCAGGCCACCCGCAAATCGATTGACATCCTTCTACCTCTCGCTGTCGGCCGGCGGCGCCCTCGGCGGCCTTTTCGTCGGCATCGTCGCGCCGCTGATCTTCGGTGACTACTACGAACTCCACGCCGGGCTCGTGTTTGCGGGCGCACTCCTCGCGATTCTCTGCGCGCGTGATCCATCGAGTCGGCTGCACGCAGCTGCGCCCCGTTGGCGTTGGGCCGCGGTCGCGATCGGTGCCTGCGCGCTCGTCGTACTAGGTGGGTGGGCAATCGCTCGACCGCGCGTCGGGCTGATCCACCAGGAGCGCAGTTTCTTCGGCGTGTATCGAGTCTTCGAGGATCGATCGAAAGCAGTGACGATGCATCGCCTCGAGAATGGGACCACGCTGCACGGGATACAGAAGATGGGCCGGCGGAGAAGGCTTCCGACCTCGTACTTCGGCGCGGCGACCGGCGTGGGCCTCGTGCTGGGCTCGCGCGATGGCGCGGCGGCCAGTCGCATCGGGGTGGTGGGTCTCGGCATCGGGACGCTCGCGAGCTATGCCCACGCGGGTGGCACCATTCGCTTCTACGAGATCGACCCGGTCGTCGTCCGGATCGCCCGTGATGATGGGCTCTTCCACTATCTCGAGGACAGTGCGTCCGACGTCGAGATCATCCTCGGAGATGGCCGGCTCGCGCTCGCTCGCGAACAAGCGCAGGATGGTTCACAATCGTTCGACTTCCTGATCATCGATGCCTTCAACAGCGATACCATCCCCGTGCACCTGCTGACGGTCGAAGCGTTCGCACACTACGTCGACGCCCTGGCGCCGGACGGACTGCTCGCGGTGCATGCTTCGAGTCGACATTTTGCGCTGATCCCGCTCGTTGCTCGCGTGAGTCGCGAGCTTGGGCTGCACGGTCTCGAGATCGTCAACAATCGTGCGCCGCGATATCACAGCATCGCGTCGCAGTGGGTCTGGCTGAGCCGCGATGCGGACCAGATTGAGGCGCTCGAAGAGCGGGTGCACCGGCGGGTATCTGCGCTCCGGCTGAAGCCCGAGATGTTGAAGATGCGCCGGTTCGAAGAGAGGGACCTGAGTGGAGTGCCCGTCTGGACAGACGACTACAGCGATCTGCTGGGCGCGCTCGAACGCAGCAACGGCGACTGACGCTGATAGGTTCCCAGGTCCGATAATCCATGATTCTCTAAAGAAGAACGTCAGGCTACGCGGGGGCGAACATTTTAAAATCTAGATACTTCAACGACTGGCCATTGTTCTACATGATCGCCGCGGTCAACAGCTTGGCCGTGATCGGATATATGCCAACGCAGGATCTGACTGTGCCGCGGGGATTGTCCGAGATGATCCAGTGCACGGTTCGTGTTTGCGTACCCTTGCTCTTCCTGGCCTTTGCGTCATCGTCGATGACCAAACTGGTTCCGGGCCCATTCCGAAAGTGGCTTATGCGCAATCGTCGCTATTTCGGCCTCGGATTCGCCGCGGGAATGGCGTGGCAGATGGTCTTCATTCTATGGCTGGCGGCCGCACATCCAGAGTACTACGCGGAAGAGGTGTTCACGGGCGTTAGTGATTTCATCATTTATCGCCTTGGGCCCTACCTCTTCCTCGTCGCGATGACGATCACCTCGTTTCACCCCGTTCGCAGAAAAATGAACCGGAGGGCGTGGTACGTCCTGCACTGGATGGGGATCTATTACCTTTGGTGGGACGTCGAACTCACGTACTGGTACGAAGTAAGCTTCTATCACGATCGGCAGATCATCGACTACATCTACGTAACCCTTGGCGGATTCGCCTATCTCGCGCGGGTCGGCGAGTGGATCCGGCTCCGTGTCGTGAAGCTGCGAAGTTCCTCCGCCCGATAATCCAGGGTTCTGTCGAGTAGCGAGTCAGGCCCTTCGGTCGGGGATAGGCGACGGACTCCGCCATCTTGTGAAAAGGGCGCCGGCCAGCACCGCTCTGGCCAGCGCCCCGGCTTCATGTCGCTCCCGACGAGACCGTTTCGAGGAATACCGCGCTAGGCGCCGGGCTCGACACTGCTGCGCTTCCACTGTGTGGCCGCAGCGCGCGCAAGCAGTGCGGTCAGCATCAGCGCCGACAGGACGGCAACGGGCGTCGGGTTCGTGCCGAAGTAGCTGATCGAGCCGATTGCAATCGAGATACCCGCCGCCGCAGCCGCAAACCCGGCCCGCGCGATCCTTGCGTGCAACTTCGCGAAGCCGAACGCGACCCCGCCCCAGAAGAGCAATCCACCGAAGAGCGCGAGGATCTGCCCGAGGCGCGCGCCCGCGGGCGAGCTGTAGGGAATCGAGAACGCCGCCGGCTGATCGCCCTGGTTCGCATAGAGCTTCTCGAAACCGAAGTGAACACCGGTTGTGGGTACTTCGATGCGCAGCGGATGGTTGGGCTGTTGCGCGAGAACGCTTTCATCGAAGCCCTCGAGTTTCTTGCGCAGCATCTCGGGTGTAACGGTTTCTGCGATCGCAGCGAGATTCATGTTCGTATCGGGGCTCCCGTAGCGAAAGCTCTCCGGCAGGAAGACATCCCAGCGCGTGGCCGTGACGATCATGTCGGGCTGCGGCAGATGGGCGCGGACCCGGCCGAGGCCTCCCATCTCGGGCAGCGGTGTCGCGTATACGAGTTCGACCGGAAAGCCATCGATCGAGTTGATCACCTTGATCAGAATCTCGGGCCCCGCCGTTCCGCCACTCGCATCACTCGGCGTCGCCGAAATCGCCGGCTTCTCGGGTCGGCCCGCAACCGTTGCCGACCAGACCTGTGCACCCTCCGGAAGGTGCACCCGCAAAAACTGCTTGCGGTTGTTTCGCACTGTGAAGCGCGCGGTCGTCACGGCCAGGCCGTCTTGGGTGAAGAGCGTCTGGTAATGGGCCTGGTCGATCGAAGCGCTCTGCACGGTCACCTCGGGGTGGCGCGTAATCTGCAGTGCGAGCTCGTAGGGCGGATCCGTGTGCACGTACTTGTAGGCGAGCAGGATCGGATTGGTGGTCTTGAGGACCAGTTGCTGGGGAAGCTCGCTCGGGTCGACGGAGGAGAGCTGATCCGACCGAGCAACCTGGACCTCGACCGCGGCCAGCGCTTCGACCGCGATGCGGCCCTGCTCGACCTCTGCACCGACCACACTCAGCGTCGGGAACCGGCAATTCGGCGTCTGCGTCGGCGGCGATGCGCTCGTAGTTCGCCTCGATTCGAAACTGCCCGTCCATCTCCTGGGTGAACTCCACATTGATCAGCTGGCGTCCACCTTCGTTGACGACCTTGTGGGTGCGCAGCGACGGTGCACTCAGGCTCAGCAGGTTGACGTCTTCGGGAAGCTCCAGTTGGATGCGCTCGAGACGTCCGGACTTGACGCGAATGTTCGTGCTCGCAGCGCCGCGCATCGTCACATCCATCAGCGAGATCAGGGTGTTGATCTCCGCGTCGAACTTGGCAACGACCGGGTCCGGCGTCGCGGGTGCAACGACGAGTAGCGGCAGCGATTCGACGTACTTGAAGGTGTGAGCGACGGTGCGCTCGAGCAGCTTGCGGAAGAACGCGGGAAGTTGGTTCTCGCCGACCCGCGTGATGTCCGATTCTTTGGTGGGCTTCAGCGCGATTTCCTTGGTGGCGAGCAGCGCCATCATGCCGCGCTGGCGCTGGACGGATCGAACGTGCAAGAACGGCATCTGGAGCTCGTCGTTCGAAGCGAGCGAACGATCGAAATCGATATCCAGACGCATGGTTTCGCGCAGCGGATGGTCGAGAAAGACACTGACCGCTCTGCGGCCGTTGACGATCTCGGGCGCGATTCGCCAATCTGAAATCCCGCCACTCTCGGAATGAATGCGATTCACCTGAACGTCGCTCGGAAGATCGAATTCAATCCGATTGATTTCGCCGCGACTGACCTCGATCGAAATCAGTGCGCGCAGATAGAGCACACCTTCTTCGGCGTGCGCGGCGTGGAAGACGCTCGCGTGGGCGCGCACTTCGGTCTGGAGATCTTCCGGGAGCGCCTCGGTCCACGAGATCCTCACGCGCTCGCTCATCGGGATATTGAAGACCGCGGTGGTGCCCTTCTCGTTTTCGCGATGATTGACGTTGGCCAGGGGGTTGACGCTGACTTCCTTCCGGCCGGGCAGTTCGAGATCGAAGCGTGAGATCGGAATCGACGGGATCTGGAGTTCGACGAACGGCGGGCCCGAGCCGCGCCGGATCGGAACCTGGAAGGACAGCTTCACGCGATGCGCGCCCCGCCCCTTCACGACCGCGGCAAAGCGATCGTTCGCGACCGCGACCGGGGCCGGCTTGCCATCGACCTGGATCTCGTTCAATGTGACGTGCGAGGGCAGCAGCTCGAGGATGACGGTCTCGTCGCTCGAAAGCTCGACGCTGAGATCGACATCCCACTGCAGCGCGTCGCCCACCTGGTGACCCGAGTACACCGCGCGGCTGATCGTATGGCTGTCGAGCACCGGCACGCGCCACGATAGCTGCACGCCACGCGTGGTCGGGATCGTTGCGTGGAGGAGCGTCTTTCCAGCGCTCGAAGTGACCTTGACGCCCGCTGCGGGAATCACCGCCATATCCAGACCCGTGCCCGGAACGGTCGCTTTGAACTGCGTCGCAGCCGCCTGCGGTAGCGGAATTGGAATCACGAAGCCCGCATCGGATCGCACGGCGTCTGCGGAGTAGACGAGCTTCATCGTGTAGGAACCCGCTTTCTTCGTGCCCCAGACGAGGCTGCCGTCCCGGTGCATCAACTGAACCGGCTTGCCGTTGATCGTCGCCGATCGAAGCGGAGTTCCCGCCGGCAGGATCGGCACGGCCGCCCACTCGTCTTCGAGCACGTCGAGTTTGAGATCGACCGCGATCGTGGCCGTCGCTCGCCCGTCGCTGTCGATCACCTGGATGTCGACGATTGCCTGGCCGAGCGCGTAGCCACTTGGAGCATTGGTGGTCGGCCGCGTGTCTTCGATCAATTGGTTGTAGATGTGCAGCGGAATCTGGACTTCGCCACCAGTCGATTCAGTGGCCATGGCGCTGCCGGCTGCGAAAAATACGAGTGCGATGAGGACGTAGCGTAGGTTTTTCATCTTGCCTCCCGGGGGTCGGATCAGTCCGCGCGCGTGCGCGGCAGGGTCTTGAAATGTCCTGCCAGTTGAAGAGAATTGGCGAGATCCTGCCGCGGCCCCCCCAGGCCGGCTGCCTCGCCGCCGAGCAGCGAGAGATATTCGTCGAGCAGCCGCGAATCGGCCGCGAGTTCGGCATCGCTCTGAAATGCGGGCTCCGAAGCGCGAAGTGCAACCAGTCGTTCGCGCTGCTCGCGGAGAGCGTTCACCGCAGCGTTAATGCGGCCATCCGAAAGTGCTCGACCCGCGCTCGTGAGCGCGCTCGCCATGCGCACGGTGAGAACGTTTTTCAGCACGTTGCGCTCGAGCGGCCCGGCGGGTCGCGACTCGGCGCCGAGGTTGAGAGTGGCGCGCGACACACCGTTGCGCTGATAGATGAGATCCTTGTAGCGCAGCGTGACGTCGGCGATCGGCCCCGCTTCGGAGGCGACCACGTCGAGCAGGATCGCATGAGAACCGCCCGCGTAGAAACTCGGGATCACGATCTGAATGCCGTCTTCGTCTTCGCCGCGATCCGCTTCGATGCCGAGCTCGCTTGCCATGCGCAGATCGATGCTCTGCTCGGCCTCGCGCACACGCTCGGCACCTTCGTCGTCGAGGCGCGACGCGTCGAGAATCCGGATCAGCTTGACGCCGGGGGCGAGTCGGATGCGCAGGCGAAGCGCGCGCGCGACCGCACGGCTCAGCGCCGAAAGTTCCCGGTCAACCGCTTCGCGGGCTTCGTCCGGCGTGGTGACGAGGCGTCGATTGCCCTGTCCGGCGAGCGTGAGCCGGTCAACCTCGTCGAGTGCAATACCCGCACCAATACCCGCGACGCTGATCGGAACGCCCGCAACCGCGCTTTTGTGGCCGATCGCCTCGAGTGCGGCGAGATCGCCCGCGATCGACTGCGACGTCACCAACAAAACCATGCTGCTGCCGAGCGGCGCGTCGGGATCGTCGCCCGCGCGCACGGCCTGCGTGGCGGATTTCGAGCACAGCTGCGATCGCCGACTCCCCTGGGCTGTGCCCGGATCGGCGCCAAAGCAAGACTCCAGCGCTACCGACAGCGGACCGTATTCGAAGCGGCCGGAATCGACGCCGACACAGTCGCGGCCCGCGAATCGCAGGTTGAACCGATCGCCAACTTCCTTCGCCGTGCGAAGCGCATCGATGACCGCCCGCATCTGCGTCGCGTTCTCGGCAGAAACCGCACCGCGCAGATCCAGCACGACCCCGATGGTCATCGGCGGTCGCGTGCCCCCCTGGCGCCGCGCGCCCTGGAGCCCCACCTGCAACGTGAGCCGCTCGGCGCCTTCGAGCGCGGTGCGGTCACTGTGGAGAAAGACCTCCATCGCAGCTTCGGTCGGAGCGTCGAAGGGCTGCTGCACGGGATGCGCGCGATCGTGGAGCTGAAGCGGAGCCGCCGCGTAGGTTTGGAGCATCTCGCGATCGGTCGCGTTCAGTCGCGTCTCGAGCAAGCGGATCGCGGGATCACCCGGCACGTACGCGTTGGACCAGTATCCCGAAGCATCCTGGAACACTCGTGTTGCGAATGCCTCCTTGCGGTTTCTGTTGGAGGCACGTTCCCCTTGCCAGCCAGGCGGCCGGGCTCTCTTCAAGAAATCGTCCATCGATGTAGTCTTCGGCGGCGGAGCCGGAGCATTCTCTCGCTTTGAAGAGGAGACTTCGTCGTCTTTTAGCTTCGATTTCGCTTCGGACGCAGTGTCGATCTCGAGATTCGGCGTGAATTCGTCGAGGTCCGCGATGTTCCGGATTTGCAGCGCCTTGAGATCTTCGGCGCTGAAGCGGGTTACCGAAGTCGGTACATCCCGGATCGCTGAACCCTTCTCACCGTGGATGATGATTTCTTCGATGTCGCCTTCCGCGATTTCCATCGCGATCGACAGATTCCCACTAGCCGCGATCTGTGCATCCGGCCGGAGCCTCGCGTCGGAACTGCGGCCCGCATTGCGAAGACCGCCGCCATCGCTGTAACCCAGCGCCCTCAGCTGCTCCATTGCCGGCGCCGGTGCTTCTGCCAGGTGTTCGCGTTTTTGAGGCATCCGTCGCTTCTTGGTCTCGAGCTCGCTTTCGTTCAACGACCGGTATGCTCCCTCGTCTTTTCTGAGGCGTACAAAATCCGTCTCAGAAGCCGAGCGTTCGACCAGGCCCGGAACATCGGTGTAGAGGTCGACCATCGAAACAACGATCGCCACGCCCGCGGCCGACACCACGGCGACGGCCGCTGCCGAAGCCACGAAACGCGCCTGCCATTCGCTGGCGCGCTCGGCTGCGTCCCGCAGGCGCCGAACGAATCCCGCGATTCCAGCAGTCGCTTCTGCTTTTGGCTGCGGCAGGTCGCGAACCCGGGCGAGCAGCGCGTCTACACATTCATCCGAGGCGTCGTGGATCGGCAGCGTGGGAATTGCAGCCTCGAGTTCGCTCATCGCCGTCAATACCGCGTAGCAATCCGCGCAGTCCGCGAGGTGCAGCTGTGCGCTCCCGTCGTCCTGAAACGCGGTAGCACCGGACTCCGCCAAGATGTCTTGGATCTGCTTACACCGACCATTCATGATGACACCTCCTTGGGTGCCTTCCCGCGCCAAAGCGCGAGACCGCGGGCGAGTTCGATTCGCGCCCGGCGCAGCTGGGTTTTGACTGTGTTGAGAGGCATCCCGAGAATCTCGGAAACCTGCTGCTGCGGAAGACCCTGTACGCCGCAGAGAGAGAAGACTTCGCGCTGCTTGCGTGGCAGGTGTGCAAGTGCGGCGTCGATCCAAGCAGCGGTTTCCTGTGCTTCGAGAGATTCTTGCGCGGACGCGCTCTCACTCTTGGGGTCATTCAGTCGGCGTCCTGGAAACACCAGACCCTGAACGCGGCGTTTGCGAAAGTGGCTGCGCACCGTGTTCGCCGCGATCGTGAAGATCCAAGGAGGGAGGGGTTGTTCGGCGCGATACCGGGCCGATGCGTTGTGGATCTTGATGAAGATCTCCTGAAAGAGATCGTCACGGCTAGCGGGCTCGACACCACAGCGCACCAGGTAACTGAAGACCGGCGCCCGAAACCGCTGCACCAATTCTTCGAATGCGTCGGGGTCGCCATCGCGATGGCGAACCAGAAGCTGCCGCTCGAAGCTCTCTTCGGCGGGCAGCAAACCCGGGGAGTTCTCCCCTACCACGGAAGCCATCGCTGCGAGCCCCGAGAGCTCCTGTGCATTCGTCCCATACACAGCCTCCGTACGCGCCGGGGGGACGGGAGTTTCAAAAAACTGAAGGTGGGGGCGAAAATTGGCGACTGCGGTGCGCAAGCCACACGCAACGAAGCAGGTAAGGCCGCTGGATTACCTTGTCAACCCTGCGAAGTCGGCGTTGATGGCGTCGCGTGACCCATTCTGGGGTCACGCTCCCAGACGGGGCCGAGTAGGTCCCGTCGCCGCAAGCGAATCCGAAGGATTCGCCCGCTAGCTGGCGAAGCCGTTGGCTTCCCTTTGCGGCGTCACGTGACCCCATTCTGGGTTCACGCTCCTAGCCCTCGATCGGGGCGATGCGCGGTACGGTGAGGCGGGCGCCAGCCTGCAGGGCGCTGAAGTCGAGGGTGGGGTTGTACTGGCGGAGCAGCCACACCGGCACGCGGTAGCGCTTCTCGGCGAGTTCCCAGAGCGTGTCGCCTTTCTTGAGCCTGTGGGTATCGGTGCCGACCACCTCGTAGGCGTCGAAGAACTCTTCTTGCAGGGTGTGGTGGTACTCAAGTCGTCGCTGTATGAAGGTCTCATGCGAAACGACCGAGAAGTCGAGTTTGGTGGACCGACCGATTCCGACCGGCGTTCCGTAGCGGATTCCGTTCAGCCGGCGTAGGCGGTTGGTCCGGATCTCCAACCAATCCGCATAGTGGCCGAGTGTTTCATTGGCCTGGACGGTGATGCGGTTGTCCCCGGCAACCGCATAGTCCGAAGGGTCCGGCGCGGGGATGACCACCGAGGCAACGGCAGGCGCCTGGCTCGCCATATCTTCTGCTAGCGCATCCGCGATTTCGGTGTGGGCCACCTCGATCGGATTCTCCACTTTGGATCTCGACGCGACCTCGATCGGTTGCGCTTCTTTCGGGGTCGGGGGTTTTACCGCGGCTTGCTCGACGGGTATCGCTGCCGGAGGCGCCGCCGATGCGACCTTCTTTTTGATTGCCGGGACAGGCTGATGGGTGCTTGTGCTCGTCGCCACCATCAGGCGTTGTCCCACGGCAATCTGGTGGCGATTTCGCAGATCGTTCATCGCCACGAGGCCCGCCTCGGTCAGGCCGAAGCGCGTAGCGATTCGCGAGATCGTATCCCCGCGACGGACGTGGTAGACGCCATTGGCGGGCGGATCCACCCGCGCGATCGGCGCCCGGGCGCCCGGTTTGTCGGGCAGAGCCAGAACCTGACCGGCACGAATTCGGTGGCGACTGCGCAGATTGTTGAGGGCGACGAGTTCGCTCTGTTTCACGTTGTACTTGCGGGCGATCTTCGAGAGAGAGTCGCCCCGGCGCACCGTGTAGAGGCGATCGC
>PVMK01159052.1_pt1 | contig 26281 bp, 17 predicted proteins | sample 1853481 | NCBI WGS metagenome assembly PVMK01 (sample SAMN08533507, study PRJNA380276) | Marine sediment metagenome, whole genome shotgun sequencing project.
TAAATCTGGGTCAAAATCTTAAAGTCAATGCCAAAAAGTTCCCGAACACCGTGGCGCTTAAAGACCGCACGCGCACATTTACTTATCCACAGGCCAACAGACGGGTTAATAAACTTGCCCACAGCCTGCTCTCCATGGGATTGTCCAAGGGCGACAAGGTCGCCGTGTTGCTGGAAAACAGCATCGAAATCGTAGAAGTGTATCTGGCGACCGCCAAGACCGGCATCATCATCGTACCGATCAATTTTCGTCTGGTCAGTTCGGAAGTTGAATATATCGCTGGTAATTCGGATGCCAAAGCATTCATCGTCCACGACGAATTTACTTCAACGGTGGATCCGATTAAGGCCAACTTGAAAAATATTGCAGCCGATAATTATATTGCAGTCGGTCAGGCTGTTGAGGGTTACAGACCCTACGAGGCATTTATTGAAAACTCCGCAGACGGTGAACCCGAAGCCGAGGTGGCGCCCGGGGACACCTGGATCTTGATCTACACCTCGGGCACCACCGGCAGACCCAAAGGGGTGGTGCGGTCCCATGAATCCCACATCGCATTTTATCTCATCAATGCTGCGGATTTCGGCTTTAACGAGCATGACTTTTGCCTGAATGTTATGCCGATTTGCCACATTAACTCCACCTTTTTTACCTTCACCTTTATTTACATCGGCGCCTCGGTATACATCCATCCGGCGCGATCGTTCAGACCGGAAGAAATTCTGGAGATTGTCGAACGGGAGAAAATAACGTTCATCTCCCTGATCCCCACTCATTATAACCTGATTCTAAACGCCTCCGGGGAAGCTAAAAAACATGATGTCAGCTCCATCAAAAAACTGATTTGCTCTTCCGCGCCGGTCCGCAAAAGCATGAAACTGGCGATCATGGATTTCTTTCCCGGAGTGGAACTCTACGAAGGATACGGCTCCACGGAAGCCGGCATCGTCACCGTGCTCAAACCCGAGGATCAGATGAGCAAACTGGGTTCCATCGGATTTGAAACATTGGGTACCGATCTTGTCAAAATCCTTGACGAGGAAGGCAACGAAGTCGGTGTCGGGGAGGTCGGCGAATTATACTCACGGGGCCCCATGCTCTTTGACGAATACTACAAGCTTCCTGAAAAAACTGCCGCATCCTTTCAAGGAGGGTGGTTTTCAGCCGGAGACATGGCCACCCGCGATGAAGACGGATTTTATCAAATCGTCGACCGCAAGGATAATATGATCATTAGCGGCGGAGAGAATGTCTATCCCAGCGAGATAGAAGAAGTTATCGGCAGCCATGAGTGCGTGTTTGACTGCGCTGTTGTCGGACTCCCCGATGATAAATGGGGCGAGAGGATCGCTGCGGTAATTGTCCGCAAACCCGGGCTCGATGAATCCAAAATTAATGAAGATACCATCCGGCAATGCTGCAAAAGCCAGATGGCGGGATTCAAACGCCCCAAGGAAATTATTTTTATTGATGAAGATGAAATGCCGCGTACCCCCACCGGAAAGATACTGCACCGCAAACTCAGGGAAAAGTTCCGCAAATAGGGAGAAAATATAAAATGAATTATGCCAATTACGCTGTAGTCCACGCCCGCCATTTGCCCGATAAAGTATGCCTGATCGAAAGAACGCCTTCCATAAACCAGCGACGAACACTTACCTGGCGCCGGTTTAATGATGAAATCAATAAGGTTGCCAATTATTTGTCGAAAGACCTGGGTATCAAAGACGGCGACTTTGTCATGCACCTGCAGAACAATTCTCTCGAATGGCTGATCACCTATTATGGTATTATCAAGATCGGTGCGGTGATCGTCCCCCTTAATTTTCGATTTTTAGGCCGGGACATCCTGTATGCCGCTGATATTTGCAAACCCAAAGCCTTTATCATTGGATCTGAATTCCTCCCGGTGGTTCAACCGGTTCAAAAAGACTTAAAAACGGTGGAAAAGTATATTTGTGTCGGCGATGAAGTACCTGATGATATGATCGATTATTCGACTCTGGCAGCAAATAATGATATTTCTGAGGCCATTGTTGATGTTGACGACCCGCACGATCTGGCCATGATGTTCACCTCCGGCACCACCGGTGACCCGAAGCCGGTATTGCATACCCATTATTCCTTGAATAACACCGCCATCGGCAACGGCATGAGCTATTTTGTGGAGAAAAATGACAATTATGTCTTTTTCCTGCCCCTGTATCACAGCGGCACCATGTTTTTATGGGCGCCCTTTTATGCCACCGGCGCCGTCGGCACGATTCTCAGGGAGTTCACTGATCCAAAATGGATAATAGAGGCTATGGCTGAAGAAAAGGGTACCGATGTTCTTTTTGTGGTTCCCATTGCCATTGCTATGCTAAATGCCATCGACAACGGTGATATCAATCTTGCCGATTATGATCTTTCCAGCTGGCGCTATATGGAGATCGGCGCGCAACCGGTACCTTTCGACGTCATGAAACGGCTGGTGGAGATCCTTCCCTGCGGTGTTTCCAATATCTACGGCATCACCGAGGGTGGTGGGGGCGGGCTTTTTAATCTTTACCCGGATGAGGTATTGCAAAAACCGGGTTCTATCGGCAAACCTACTTTTGGGGTGGAAGGCAAAATCATCGATTATGACGGCAAAGAACTTGGACCCGGACAGGTCGGAGAACTGCTGTTTAAAACCAACCGCATGATGAAGGGATATTTTAACAATCCGGAAATGACTGAAAAAACCCTCAAGGACGGCTGGCTTTATACCGGCGATCTTCTTAAAACCGATGAGGAAGGGTATTACTATATTGTCGACCGTGCCAAAGACATGGTCACCTGCGGCGGGGAAAATATATTTCCGGTGGAAATTGAAGACGCCTTGATGGACCATCCCAAAATCGATGACGTGGCCTGCATCGGATACCCGGACGAGCGCCTGGTGGAAATCGTACTGGCCATCGTCCAGTTGAAGGAAGGGGAATCCATGACGGAAGAGGAGTTGATTGAGTTTGCCAAATCCAAACTGGCACTGTACAAAGTGCCTCGCAAAATAATTTTCGATCAGGTCCTCAGAAATCCCACCGGCAAACTCATGAAACCCAAGTTAAGAGAGAAATATACCGGCCGCAGGGAAGCCTTTCAAAAGCTTGATTGAAAGTGACCGTTCACAGGTTCAGGGTTCAAGGTTCGTGGTTTCGTAAAAAGTCGGATTTTCCCATTTCCTGGATTCCCGCCTGCGCGGGAATGACAATAAGACAATTAATATCAGATAGATACCATAGACGTCATACCCGCGAAGGCGGGTATCCAGTTTTCATAACGACTCTTTACGATTTTATCAAGGTTCGTGGATATTAAAATAAAGTAACCCTGAACGATGAACTCTGAACCTGTGAACGCCTACAATTAAAGGAAAAACCATGCTGATAACTGAGATTTTAGCAAGAAACGCCCGCGTATACGGCAACGAAATTGCCCTGATTGAAAGGGACCCGGCTAAAAACAGCCGCAGAGAGATTACCTGGGAACAATTCGATGCCGAGGCCAACCGTGTTGCCAACGCCCTGATTGCCAAAGGAGTCCGCAAAGGCGACAGGGTTGTACACCTGATGATGAACTGCATCGAATGGCTGCCGGCATATTTCGGCATACTTCGCGCCGGCGCCTGGGTGGTGCCCTTGAATTTCAGGTTTTCAGGTGATGATATCAAACTGTGCTGCGAAATTTCAGAAGCAAAGGTCCTGTTGTTCGGCGAAGAATTTATCGACCGGGTCGATTCGGTAAAAGCCGCATTGGACAAAACCATTGAGAACTACATTTTTGTCGGCCCGGAAAACAAGCGACCCGACGATGCCGAACACTATACGGATTTTCTGGCTTCAGGCAATGTTGAAAACCCCGCGATACCATTCGACCTGCTCGACAACGCGGGCTTATACTTCACATCCGGCACAACCGGCACACCCAAAGCCGTCCTCCTGACCCACCGTAATCTGGAACATGCCTGTTATGTTGAAAACCGCCACCACAATCAGACCCACGAAGACAATTTTTTGTGCATCCCACCACTTTACCACACCGGTGCAAAAATGCACTGGTTCGGCAATTTTATCGTCGGCGCCAGGGCGGTTATCCTGAAAGGGATCAAGCCGGAGTGGATCCTGGAGGCAGTCTCGGAAGAAAAAGCCACCATCGTCTGGCTGCTTGTTCCCTGGGCCCACGACATCCTGATTGCCATTGAAAATAAGGATGTAAATCTTAAGGACTATGAGCTGGACCAGTGGCGGCTGATGCATATCGGTGCCCAGCCGATTCCCCCCAGCCTGATCAACAACTGGAAAAAAGTTTTTCCTCACCATGACTATGACACCAATTATGGCCTGACCGAATCAACCGGCCCGGGATGTGTGCACCTGGGGCTGGAAAATACCGCCAAAGTCGGGGCCATCGGGATCCCCGGATTTGACTGGGAATGCCGCATTGTAGATTTCGAATTGCAGCCCGTCCCCCAGGGCGACCCCGGTGAGCTGCTGATCAGAGGCCCCGGGCTGATGAAAGAATATTATAAAAATCCTGAAGCCACTGCTGCGACGTTAAAAGATGGCTGGCTGCTCACCGGTGATATTGCCCGCATGGATGAAGATGGCTTCATTTGGCTGGTTGATCGCGCCAAGGATATCATCATCACCGGTGGTGAAAACATCTTTCCGGTGGAGATTGAAAGCTTCATCATGGAGCACACCAAAGTACAGGATGTCGGAGTCATCGGACTGCCCGATGAGCGCCTGGGTGAAATAGTGGCGGCGATCATCAAGCCCAAGCCCAATCAAACCCTGACGGAAAAAGAAATAGTCGACTTTTGTGAAGGGCTTTCAAGATACAAAAGACCCCGAAAAATAATTTTCGGCGAAGTACCCAGAAGCCCTACAGGAAAAATAGAAAAACCGAAACTGAGAAAGGAATACACGGGAATCAGCGAAAAAATAAGGCAGCCGGAGTAGAGGTTTCAGGTGTCAGTGTTCAGGTTTCAGAAATAGATGAATTGATCCGGCTATAGCGAAACGAATTGTGAATGTCGCTCTCCGAGGCGTAAGCGCTATAACCCCTACGAGCCGGAGGCTTCGCTCTGCTCATTTAATAAATAGAATAGAAAGAATTCCTTAATTCGTCATTCGTCAATCGACATTCGTCAATTGTCTTAGGGTACCCACTCAAAGAATAAAACATCACCGGCTTCAGCGAACGAACCGGAAAGCCTGACAGCTTCCTCGCCATCGGGCGTGGATGCAAACAATTCAAAAACCGCGTTATTTTCCTGATCTGCGATATACCCGATGCCTGAATTATCCGGGGCCCATATAAATTCCTCAACATTACCACCGCTAAAAAGATCACCGGAGACCCTGTCATTTTCCTGACCATCAGGGGTAGACGTAAAGAGTTCGATGGAATTTGCCGTCCTCTGATTTGCCCGATAGGCGACTCTGGTGCTGTCCGGCGACCATTCAAAAAAAACTTCGACATCCCCCGCCATCGATCTGCCGGATACTCTAGTATCGCTTAAGCGACCATCCGGAGTCGTCACATACAGTTCAAAAATGGCTACAGAATCCTGGTTTGCCCGATAGGCAATAAAGCTGCTGTCCGGCGCCCAGACAAAATCAGTCACATCACCACCGGTTGTAAGGTCGCCGGAAATTCGTAAATCATCGTTACCATCCGGTTCGACGGTAAACAACTCGAAGACCTCGTCGGATCTCTGGTCGGCCCGATAAGCAATTCTCGTACTGTCCGGCGCCCAGCTAAAATCAGATATGCTCCCACCAACTATCAGGCCCGGTGTGACCGGTTTATTGCTGCCACCATTCGGGGACGCCGTAAAAATTATCCGGTCAGTTGAATAGGCCAAACTTTCGTCTATTTCATCCGGTGCCCAGGCAAAGTCCTGGACGCTTTCACCCTCCGATATCGGGTCAGGATCCTCACTACGTCTCGGCAAACTTGTAAAAAATTCAATTACGCCGGCCAGTCGCTGATTGGATAAATAAGCAACCCTCGAACTACCGGGCGACCAGCTAAATTCCGTAACATCACCATTGTTCGGAAAGACGGTTCCGGATACTTTGACTGGATCCTGCCGGGTGGGTAGGGTGCTAAACAGTTCAAATTCACCCAAATTATTCTGATCTGCTGTATACGCGATTAACAAGCTGTCCGGAGACCATTCAAAGGCTTCGACCCTGCCGCCAAGCGGAAGAAGACCGGACACTTTAACATTGTCGTCGCCTTCGGCTAGATTGGTATACAGCTCAAAGCGACCATCGATTTCGCCGTCGGCCAAATATGCGATGCGGGAACCATCCGGAGACCAGTCGAATTCGACGACATCGGCATCTCCTGACGGTAATTCTGAAATCCTGGTTTCAGTACCGCCTCTCACCGGCACGACGAAAAGATCGATTCGGCCGTCATCTTCCTCGATCAGATAGGCAACCAGTGTCCCATCCGGTGTAACTTTAAATTCATTTCCCGCCCCTCCGCGATTGATGACACCCGTAAGCGCTGTGATATCGGATCCATTATCAAATGAGGAAAAAAGCTCAACAGGTTCGTTGATTTTTGTACCGCCGATGTTGGCGGAAAAAACAGAAGGCGGAAATTTAGCAGAAATACCGTCGCCGTCATTGCCGTCTCCGTTATTATCGTCTCCCCCACCAGAATCGTCACCATCCTCATTAACGGGATCGCCGCCAAACAAATCGAAATCCCAACTATCCCCCTTGCAGCCAAAGATAGTTGATAGGCTGAATAAAATTAAAATTATAACTAATGTGGTAGAAAAAATATCAGAGCTCTTTGTCATAACTCAGATCTATTCATTTCGTATAAAATTGGGCCATATTATTTGGACTAACCACTGTACCGGCAATCGACCAATTTCCAGCATCCAGCACCCAGTAACCAGCATCCAGAACCCAGTACCCAGCATCCAGCACCCAGTAACCAGCACCCAGTAACCAGCACCCAGTAACCAGCACCCAGCACCCAGTAACCAGCACCCAGTAACCAGCACCCAGTTTTGCTATTTGTTGATTAGATCGGCCAATTCATCCGCTTTTTTCTTGTCGAGAGTTTCTATAATCTTGTAATGTTCCAGCGCATCTTCTCTGTTGTTAAGAATTAAATATTCAATCGCCAGGTTAAAGTGGGCTTTCACGTTATCGGGATCAACCCGGATGACCTGTTTGTAAGCTTTAACAGCTTCTTTGTTAAGGTCAAGTTCCCCGTAGCTGATTCCCAGGTTGTAATGGGCCTTGAAAAAATCAGGATCAACTCGGACGGCCTGTTTGTATGCCACAATGGCTTCTTTGTGGAGACCAAAATTACTGTACATATATCCCAGGGTGAAGTGGGCTTTTACGTTAGCGGGATCAACCCGGATAGCCTGGTTGAATGCATCCATAGCTTTTCTGCGAAGGCCGAGCTCGAGGTAAATATTTCCCAGGGTGAAATGGGCGTCTCCGGCATCAGGCTTGATCCGAATGACCTGTTGGTAGTCCTTAAAAGCTTCTTTCGGGAGACCGAGTTTTCTGTGCATATGTCCCAGGTTGTAGTAGGCTGACACGTTATCGGGGTCAATCCGGCTGACCCGTTTGAATGCATCAATGGCCTCTTTGTACAGCTCGAGTCTACCGTAGCTGATTCCCAGGTTGTAATAGACATTTGCATCATCGGGCTTAATCCGAATGGCTTGTTTGTAAGCCTCTACAGCTTCCCGCTGAAGGTCAAGTTTACTGTAACTGACACCCAGCAAGTAGTGGGCATCTGCATACTCGGGATCGATCCGGATGGCCTGCTTGAATGCATCAACGACCTCTCTGTGAAGGTCGAGTTTGCCGTAACTGATCCCCAGGTTGTAGTAGGCATCTGCATACTCGGGATCGATCCGGATGGCCTGCTTGAATGAATCAATGGCCTCTCTGTGAAGGTCGAGTTTGCCGTAACTGATCCCCAGGTTGTAATGAGCGTCTTTATTATCGGGATCAATCCGGATGGCCTGCTGGTAAGCTTCCATAGCTTCTTTGTGAAGACCGAAGCCGAGGTAGGTATTACCCAGGTTGTAGTGGGCGTCTGCAGCATCTGGATTAAGGCGGGTGGCCTGTTGGTAGGCCTCTATCGCTTTCCGGTGCAGGTCAAGTTCGCTGTAGCTGATACCCAGGTTGTAGTAAGCGTCTGTGTAATTGGGATCTAACCGGGTGGCCTGCTGGTAGGCTTCCACAGCTTTTCGGTGAAAGCCGAGTTCCCCGTAACTGATGCCCAGCATGTAGTAGGCATCTGCATAATAGGGATTTATCCGGATAGCCTGTTGGCAGGCCTCTCCGGCTTCTCCGTGAAGACCCAGTTTCCGGTAAATGATGCCCAGATTGTAGTAAGCGTTTGCATCATCGGGCTTAATCCCGATGGCCTGTTTATAGGCCTCCACGGCTTCTTTGTGAAGCCCCAGTTCACCGTAGATAGTTCCCAGGTTATGATGAGCGTTTGCATAACCAGGCTGGATCCGGATGGCCTGTTTATAGGCTTCCACGGCTTTTTTGTGAAACCCGAGTTTGCTGTAGCTGATTCCCAGGTTGTAGTGGGCGTCTGCAGCATCTGAATCAATACGGATAGCCTCTTTATAGGCCTTTATGGCTTCCCGTTGAAGATCAAGTTCACCGAAGCTGATGCCCAGGTTGTAGCGGGCATTTGCATCATCGGGCTTAAGCCCGATGCCCCGGTTGTAAGCCGCTATAGCTTTTTTGTGAAGGCCGAGTTTGCTGTAGCTAATCCCCAGATTGTAGTGGGCGTCTGCACTAGCGGGCTTAAGCCGGACGGCCTGTTTGTAAGCCTCTGCGGCTTCACTGTGAAGACCGAGTTTACTGTAACCATATCCCAGGTTGTAATAGGCATCCACATAATCGGGATCCATCCGAATGACCTGTTTGTAAGCTTCTATGGCTTGTTTGTGTTCCTTTCTTTTTTGATGGTCGATACCCAACAGTACCAATTCATCCGGATTCCCTGAGAGCGGGGACGAAAGTTTTTTTAATGAAATTCCTAAATTCCTTTCCTCGCCTGGCTCGATTGTTATCCATATATTTCTCGTCTCATATCCATCAGCCGAAATCTCGATTCGGTGCGGCCCGGGTTTAAGCAAAATACCTTGATGAAATCTGGGTTTAATACTGAGTATCCGAATTCTTGCCTCTTCAGGTGCTGTCCGCACAAAAAGGCGACCGTCCCCGGACTTTTGCACCTGTGCCGATAAATGGCCGGCCGGAAGAATGAATAAAAAACACATCCAGAAAATTTTCAGCTTTCTAATTAGATTCATTTGAATTCGGAAGGCGGAAAGCTAACGGCTGAAACGGGGGACAGAATCACTAAAATCACGTCGGAAGGACACGGACAAACACCGACTACACAGTTCATCATAGATAGGCAACCTTTAAAGAAGGCATTCTGTTTTTGATAATTTGGAAATGGGTTTTATCCTCTGTATAGAGCAAAGCACCGATCGAAAGCGTCGTAAAGGCGAGATGCACATCATTCACAAAACCTGCATTCTTTGCCAACGTATCATATTGTCTCGGAAGATCAGCGAAAAATTGCCCCACAGCGATGTAGTTTGCCGGCACCCAGCGTAACTATCCGTCCTGCGCCGACATAGGGTTTTTGAAGTTGGCTGATGAGCTTCTTTGCTTTTTTTTTCTTTGTTCCAGCCCAAAGCTCCATAAGGACAATGGCTGCAAGATATTTTACGGTACCTCTACGCTGGAGCTCCATGCTATGGGACCGATCCCGAATGAAAGAAATGTAAATATTCGTATCGAACATACATTTCATTCAAAGACCTCATTAACCACAGCCCCTTTTCCACCAACTAGTTCGTGAGCCTTAATAATCTCATCATCTATCATCACCATTTCCAGAGCTTTATTGACTGCCGCCTTTTCCGTTTTCACGCCAAAGATCACACGTGCTCTATCGATGTAGTCCTGGTCTAATTCAATTGTCTTTTTCACTATCTTGCCCATGAGCTTCTCTCCCAGCAAACCATATTTTTTGCTATTTTATATGGTTCCAATAGAAGAATCAAGAAAAAAGTTCGTAGGCACGAGATTTACTCTCCACCAACTCGCCAACAGGAAAAAAATGTCTTTCGGCCAGGTCAAACTTTCCCATTTCTGCATAAGCTTCTCCCCAGTGTGAATATCATAAATCCAACCTATCATATTCCTGTCTAATCAAATCTTTGTCATAGAGTCTTTCAAGTCTACGTATAATAAAATGTCCCCGAGCCATATTTTGAAAATGATCTATAAAAATCGTGTTAATCAATGCCCCACCAGCTGCTCCAATCAGAGGTACAGCTTGGGCAGCAGCTTTCTCGGACACAATTATTCCAAATCGAGATGCCAAAACGGCAATTAATTTAACAAGTGCTGGTGCGCCTTCCCTTGCCAATCCTTTTTCCGCAATATATTTGGTTGCAACAGAGATTGTTTGAGCCAAAGCAGCTCTAACAAAAAAATAGCCGGTTTCTGTTCCGTCATCGCTCTTTGACGTACCTCCCAAGGGCGAAAACCTCTAAACAGGCAATTTTTGTTTCCAACAACCTAATCTGTTCGCCTTCACTCCGTGCTATGTCTGCTATGGAGCGGAGCATGATGGTTGTGGTCACCGGAAGTTCGATTGTTAATGCTGGAAGTCCAAAAGATCCGCCCCCAGCCCCTGTGGCGAACACGAGAATTTTATGCGTCTTGTCTGAAGAAGCTGATATAGTTCTATCATTCATCGTTTGAATGGCAAAATTAAGCGCTTTTTCAAGTGATTTTTCTGTGGCCCTTTGGACAACGCCCTTCCATTTTGCAGGCAGGTGCTCAAAACCTTTCTCTATCGGGGTTCCCAACAGGTTAGAAATTCTGGCTGCCAGGCTTGGGTCTTCAAGTAGAATTTTCGCATATCTGAGATCATCGAAATCATCTTTAGCTATACTCATGATATTTCTCCTGGATGGATCTTCTCGATTCTAAATTAATCCTGCTTTCTCCTTGTGATCGCTTTTAGGATAAAGGAGCCGGTTGCAACAATCGTAATCGTGAAAATACTGCCCATTGCCCTTCGGACTTGCTTGCTTTTCTTTTTTCCGGTGGCACAATAGGTGGCAAAGTGCTCGCAATTATTCACTCGAAGAGAATACCCTTTTTTTAAAAGATTCCCGCGCGCAATTCTCAGAGATTCGGAATACGGTAAACGTTCCTTGTATTTACGCCTTCTGAGCTTTCCACCATCGAGAAATTTATCCATGTCTGTAATTATGACCACTGGGTCCCGTTTCTCCTTATCTTCTCCTTTAAAATGGATGACAGTTCCTTCTCCGGCGTATATTCCATGATGAGAATAGAGCAATCCTTTCCGTCTCACATAAATATGATCCCCTCGTATTAAATCTTCTTCGGTCGACCGCTTTTGTCGATTGGCACCATCGCTGGTTTCAGATTTGATTTTCTTGAGCATTTTTATTCCCTACAATTCAGACCATCCAATTCCTCTGAAAAATGGCTTTGTGTTCATTATTTAACATAAACTAAAAAATAGGTACAGTGTAGACCGCAAGCCAATCAGTCGCACTGATAATCCGAATAAAAGTGTATTTGGAGTAAATCTTAGCCATATGTGGAACGAAAGAGACAAAATAGGCGAATGGATGAAAAAAATTCTCAAAGGAGTTGATGAAGGGTGGGTTCGACCTCATGTAGATAGAACCTTGCTATTTGAACAGGCAGGTGAAGCACATGCTTATATTGAAGCACGAAAAAACATCGGCTAAATTGCAGAAACGAAAACAAAAAATCCCTACGATGCCTTTTTTGATCTATTGATTGATTTGAAAATCCATTGCAACCTCCCACGGGAATCAACTGGGTCATCGTCAACGGTGAAGTCGCGGTGGAACACGGCAAAGTAAACGGAGCAACTTCGGGGCGGGTGCTCCGATGGGGATAACGTCTCAGAATTTCCCAAACGAATTTGGAATTCCTTAACGACCTGATCTTAATATCACTTAATTCAGATAGTTGAATGGCCACCCATACAGCCGGCATCTCAGTTTGAACCTCCTAAATCAACCCCACTCTTGCAAAAAGAACCCAATATGCGGTATTGAAGTGAATAAAAACGGTAACCGTTCACAGGTCAGGGTTGAAAAAACCCTAACGCTGCAACACTGGGGAGAACCCAGACAGAGGCTCGTATCAAAGGGATCGTGTCTTCATCTGGCTATAAAGCCGTTTCACTCAATGGGGTATGACGGGTATGCCGGAAATTGATTAATACTGGGTGCAGTATCCATCGGTTGTAACCTTTGAACTTTGAACCCTGAACCTGGAACCTTTTTGTATAGTTTAAGGAGCCAAAATGAATAACCCAATTCGATTCCATGATTTAAATCAACTTTCCGTAACTGAAATACACGCACTTCTCCAACGAACCGAAAGCGATCTGGGTCGCTACATCGAGTCTGTTGAACCGATTTTAAAAGCGGTTAAAGAAGAAGGGGATCGAGCGCTGGTCAGATTTGCCCGTGAATTTGACCAGGCTGAACTAAAACCGGATGCAATTAAAGTGCGATCGGAGGAGTTTGAAAAAGCGTTTGAATCCGTCGCGGATGATGTCGTCGAATCCATCAGCTTTGCTGCCGATAGTATTCGGGTCTTCCACCAGGGTCAACTGCCCGAACCGATGCGAATGAGCGAAATCCGCCCCGGCGTGTTCTGCGGGGAAAAAATAAATCCGATACCATCGGTGGCCTGTTATGTGCCTCGCGGTAAGGGTTCTTTCCCCAGCGTAGTGCTGATGACCACAATTCCTGCGGTGGTGGCGGGCGTGTCGAAGATATGCATCCTCACGCCGCCCGGACCGGACGGCCGGGTGGATGATGCCACCCTGGTTGCAGCCCGACAAGCCGGTGTTGAAGAGATTTATAAGAGCGGCGGCGCCCAGGCTGTGGCCGCGGCAGCCTATGGTACCGCCACCATCCCCAAATTCGATAAAATCGTAGGACCCGGCAGCCCCTGGGTAGTGGCGGCAAAGCGGCTGCTGGCAGATAAAATAGATCCCGGACCGCCGGCAGGTCCAAGTGAATCGATTATTTTTGCCGACCCTACCGCCGATGGTCGTCTCGCCGCCTTGGATTTGATCATCGAGTCCGAGCATGGTCCCGACTCTTCCGCCTTTCTGGTGACCAACAGCACGGAAGTCGCTGACAGGGCTATGGAAGCCATTCCGAAATACTGGCAATCCTTGGGGAAAACAAGAAAAAAATTTTCAACCACCGTCCTGTGCGGACCTCACGGCGGCATCGTACTGGCCCGGGACGAAGATGCCTGCATCCGGTTTATTAATGACTATGCCCCCGAGCATCTGATGATTCACAGCCGGGAGCCTTTTAAGTACCTGGGGGCCATAAAGCATGCAGGGTGAAATCCTTCTCGGTCAGGACACGCCGATTTCACTCGGCAATTATGTTCTGGGACCCAATGCGGTCCTGCCGACATCCGGCGCGGCGAGAATTCACTCACCGCTTGGGGTTCATGATTTTATTAAAAGGACCGGCATCGGCTATGTAACCTCCAATGCTTATGATCTATTGGCAAAACATGCGCATACCCTGGCTGTTTATGAAGGGTTTGATGGTCACGCCCTGGCTGTTTCGGAATTGCGAAAAAAGCTGATGGCTGAAGACTAAACCGGACAAGCCAGGATTGAATATTGAAGATTGAAGATTGAAGATTTGTGGTATCGCTTCGCTCTGTCTTTTCTATTTAAATCGACAGAATTGCTTGTAAGCGTTCAAGGGTTCAAAGGTTCAGGGGTTCAAAGTTGCATTCTCGTCCCTGGACTGCATTTGGGATGCGTATTTACGAGAAAAGCGTCAACTTCCTCAGGCTAAACCACCAAAATTTGGAGCCAAATTGGCAATTATTTGAGGAAATGAGCATTTTAAGCAAGGACTTCGGGTCTTTAATGCCTTTTTTGTCCTTAACCCTGAACGTTGAACCCTGAACCTGTGAACGGTTACGCTATGGCATAAATCATGTGCAAACATGATGTGATTTCAATAGATAGGTACTGATAAAGCGGAAATAACAAATTACAAGCACCACCTGATCTTAAAATTGGGCCAAATAAATTCCAAATCTCAATATCCAAATCTCAAATAACATCAAAAGCCAAGTGTTTGGTCCGCCGCCGGCGGATTAGTCATTGTGATTTGTTTGATATTTGTGATTTGTTATTTGGAATTTTTTAATACCGACACCTGACACCTTCATTTCCTTATAACATGCTGTCAGAAAAACCCGATAAGGACCCAAAGCCAACCCTTAACCGGAGGGTTTCATGGAAGCGAAAATTATATTCCCGGATTTTGATCTCGGCGGGCGAAAGGCCATCGTAACGGGGGCCTCGCGAGGCATTGGTCGCGCCCTCGCCCTGGGGCTGGCCCATGCCGGAGCAAAGGTTGCCTTGACCGGCAGGAATGAAAAAACCCTTGGCGAGGCGGCTGAACAAATAAAGACACTCGGCGGCAATGCTGTCGTTCAACGGATGGACGTTACCGACACCGACGATATACGGCAGGGGATTGACGAGTGCACCCATCGGATGGAAGGTCTGGATATTTTAGTCAACAATGCCGGATATGAAAACGTCAGCGATTCTTTTGAAGTGACTTCCGATCTTTGGGATACCATCCTCGACACCAATTTGAAGGGTGCCTTCTTCTGCTCCCAGGCGGCTGGGAAAAAGATGGCCGCGGTGGGCGGCGGCGCCATCGTGAACGTCTGCTCACTGACATCCAGCGTCGGCGTTGCCACAGCTGTCCCATATACGAGCAGCAAAAGCGGCCTTTTGGGCATGACGCGGGCGCTGGCCGCCGAATGGGCCTCCCGGGGAATCCGGGTAAACGCCATTGCTCCCGGCTATTTTCGCACGGCAATGACCGACGTTTTTTTCCAAAATAAAGATTGGGCCAAGAATATGAAAACTAAAATTCCGCTGGCCCGATTCGGTCATGTGCAGGATTTGATCGGTCCGACTGTATTTCTGTGCAGTAAGGCCGCTGAGTATATTACCGGCCAGATGATCACCATCGACGGTGGGTATCTCGCTTCAATTTAAGAATTGGACTCGGACATAAATCTTGACAAAAGCAAATTATTATCTGATAGTTTTCCAATTTTGAGTTATCGAGTATCCAGTACCCAGTACCCAGTAACCAGTAACCAATACCCAGTATCGAGCATCCAGTACCCAGTACCAGTAACCAGTACCCAGTATCGAGCACCCAGTAACCAGTATGCTGACTCCCAGAGTGAGTGACCCCGAATATCCCGCAGTAGTTAAACCCGCCATCCCGCGACCCAGCTATCCCGCCTAAAGAAAAAAAAGAAACTATCCCGCCTTGCTTGAAAAAGTATCCCTCCCATATTAGGCGGCCGTTTCGGTGGTCTATATCGTGGTCGCATTCCTCGCGGTTTGGCTGTTGGACAAGCTGGTCGGCCTGGAATTATTCCTGAAATCAAAATGACATGAATACTATTTTACTCGCCTTCGGGGATGTCCAATCCAAGCGGATTAAAACCCCCAATGATTTCATCAGCCACATGGTGGAACACATTGCCTGGCGTTTGGGGTGTTCAATTGACCTTCAGTGGCCAAATGAGGATTGGAGGTCATTGGGAAGCACCCTCGGCGCTCAGATACGATCTTTCACGCCGCGGTGTCAATCGGCGGCGGCTTTGGGAATGATTGACGACGGCAGTGCCGAAGTGCTGATTGATTTAGGCAAAAACAGCGGTCTTGACATCAGCGCCGGTGCAAATATCGACCTAAAATTGATTGCGGCGATATAATTATCACCTCCCGTTCCGGCTACCTGGCAGAAATAAGCCGGCAAACGGCGGAAAGCAAATTGTCCATAAGGGTCGATTTCGAAAAAAATCGGCCGTTTGTTTTTCAATATGAGGGCGCGTCCATCCGTCATTATCGCGGAACCAACGCCATGGAAGGCTTCCGGGAACTCCTGCAATTGGTTGCCGGGGAAGCCGGGTTTTCTTTGCAGGCCGTTTTTAGGTCCAAAGTGCTGAACTCAAGTCACGTGCTCTTGGAAGACACGGGAATGGTGATCGGCAAAGCGCTGAGAGAAATTCTGGTTAAACGGATGATGAATTTGGGTGTCAACGGCGCGGGAAGCAGTATTCAAAATCCGCTCGATTTTACTGATCAGAAAATAAGTGTCGGCGTCAGTGTGGAGGGTCGCAAATTCTGGCGGTTCGTACCGCTTAGCACAACCTGCGATGACATCAGACAGCGCCTGATCATCGGCCATACCATCATGGGCGGCCTGTTTTCAGAAGATCTGGATGATTTCCTGGACGGTTTGTCCTAGGGCCTCGGTTGCAGCATGGTTATTCATATCAAGGATCTTCCGCCGGCCGAAGATGCCTGGCCCATGATTTTTAAAAATCTCGGTATCGCACTGGGTGAGGTTTTCGAAATCAACCCCTATCGCAAAGGCGTTCCGCCTGGGGTGAAAGCGAGTTTATATTGAACGGTTCTGGGTTCAAGGTTCAAAGGTTATAACCGGTGGATGCAGGTTCCAATATTAATCAAAATCTGGAATACCCGTCATACCCCCTATCTGTTGGAATAAATGGTTTCCAGGTACCAAAGTTTCGTTGTTTGACACATCGGTTTATAAGTGTATAATAAAATTCAGCAAATTCAGTTTATTTAACCTAACCCGGACAAGCCGGGACCAAGCAGGCTTTTGAGTTTTTGATTTCCTGATTGTCCAAAAATTCGATATTCGGATTTTGTTATCTCAATGAGTTGTCTGTCTTGATAAATTTTTTGCCACAAAATGCGCAAAACATGTTTCAACAATCGCAACATTCTGAAATTATGACTATAATTTACCTAATCAACCATTCAACCAGTAAACTATTCAACGAGGTCTGAATAAGGGCCTAATCCCTAACAAGGTACCCGAGAAAATGCGCACAGAGCTTACCGATGAGGAATTAGAAACATACTCCAGACAAATCGTTCTGGCCGACATTGGTTACGACGGACAGCTTAAGCTCAGAAACGCCAGAGTCTGCCTGGTGGGGGTGGGGGGTCTGGGCTCACCGGTCGCGCTGAAACTCGTTGGCATGGGTATCGGATTCCTGCGCGTCATTGATCGAGATATTGTCTCCCGTTCGGATCTGCACCGGCAATACCTTTACGATGTCGATTCCATCGGGATGCCCAAAGTGGAGGTGCTCCTTAAAAAATTAAGCCGGTTGAATCCGGATGTTACCATAGACCCCGTGCCTGAATCGCTGAACTCAATCAATGCGGAAGAACTACTGGCGGGCATGGACGTGATTATCGACGGTCTGGACCGGCCTGAGCCGCGCTACATTGTGAATAGGACCTGCAACAGGCTGAAGATCCCCTATGTCTTCGGTGCCGCCATCGAGGCTTTCGGCAATGTATCGACCCTAATACCCGGTCAGACCTTTTGTCTGGAATGCTTTATGTCCGGTCTTCAGGATGAAGACCTTCCGGCCTGCGGGGTGGTCGGTGTCCACCCCTCCGTTTTGGGTATCGTATCTTCAGTACAGGTATCCGAGGCCGTCAGGGTACTGACAGGCCGGGAGCCGAAACTTTTCAACAAGCTGCTGTATGTTGATCTCCGAGAATTTGAATTTAACATCCTGGACATCCCATCGCTGGAATCCTGCAAGGTGTGCGGTACGAAGCCGGATGGTGCACCGCAAATAGTTAAAGACAGATTCTTTGAAGAAACCTGTGCCCGTGACGGCCGCCGGAATTTTGTCATTTCCCCCAAAAAGAGACTGGATATCGACATGAATCGACTCGCGGCAATCATCGAAAAGCAGGGCATGGGGCTTAAAATATCGGGACGTTTGGGGATCACGTTTGAAAAATCGGATAAGATCACCGCCTGCATCCTCAAAAGCGGCATCATGATTGCACAGACCCCCCCCCCAGCTTGATGATAACTTAAAAACCGAAGTATTTGAAATCTACCGATCCATTCTCATCGATGGTCTGGGGTTGTCAAAGGACATGTTGCCTGAACCCTAAAAAAATGAACATCGAACATCGAACGTTCAACATCGAATAATGTATTCTGGCAATTTAAAAAAAGACTGAGCAAAGCTACGTCTCGGAATTTCTATAATATATTGAAATCATATAGCTTTTAACGACACTGGTTTTATGCCGCCTACATGGAATGATGGAATGTTGGAATCATGGAATAATGGTCAAAAACGAATAACTTCAGTTATTTTACAGGCCAAGACATAAAGGGAAACAGCATCTTGCCCGCCGGGGCGTAGGGCCTACGGGCCGCAGGCCAAACTCGGAGTTTTTTAAATCCTCTGTTGATGTTTTTTCGATCCATGGTTTGTTTATCCCATGAAACGTATTATTTTTCAACCAGATGGAACACCAATGGTCCCAATATTCCATCATTCCATTGTTCCATTATTCCAATTGTGAGCGAAGCGAACTAAGTTCCTCTTCGAAATTCGATTCGGCTGAGTCATTCGACCCTGAGCTCGCGACCGAAGGGCTCGTCGCAGGCTGCGGTTCAGTGTTTTGCGGTTCGCTTGTTTTAAAATCGATAAAGCGAAGCGTCATCAATATTCAACGTTCGATGTTGGACGTTCGATGTTCGATGTTCAATCTGTTCACTGTTCCAGCCAAGCAGAGTTTCATAGTGTATTACGAGGTCTGGAGCAAGGCGAGCCGGATTTCTTTTTACGTAGGCGTTCACGGGTTAAAAGTTCCATTTTTGTCCTGAACTGCATTTGGGATACTTATTTACGAGAAAAGCGTCAGCTTCATCAGGCCTAATCCAAAATTTGGAGCCAAATTGGCAATTATTTGGCAAAATAAGCCTTTTTAACGAGTACTTCGGGTCTTTAATGCCCTCTTTGTCCTTAACCCTGAACCTGTGAACGGTTAAAGCTTGACATATCGCATTATTCGCTTATACTTCGGTGCGTTATCTATAGACTCAGTAACATCTCAATAACCCCAGTATAAAGTAGGTTGGGTTAAGCGGGATGCCGGCACAATTTATGTTGGGTTCGCCTATCTTAATGCACCTCAAAATTTTGAAATAGCAACAAAATTAGCGAACCCAACAAGATTGGCTGCAGACCGTCGGCTTAACCCAACCTACAATTTATCGTTTAGGCCGATGAAATGGCTACCCCCTTACCATAATTTATTGAAAACTTACCAGACTCAACCATCAGGCAAATGTTGATCTGTAAAAGCTCAGCCGACCGATGGATGCATGAGCCAAGGCAGACGAAATGGAAATAGAACAATCCATCATAGATCGCATCAGCACCCTGAAGGAGCTGCCCAGTCTTCCCCACATTATAGTGAAGCTTATGGAGGCTTGTCATGACGAAAACGGCAGCCTGGGAGACATTGCTGAAATTCTAACGAATGATCCGTCTCTTTGCGCCAAAGTGCTGAGATTGGTAAATTCAGCGTACTATGGACTGGACAGCAGAGTGGAAGGTATTGATCAGGCCGTTGCATATCTTGGCACCGATGCCGTGAAAAATATTGCGATCTGCTCGGCGGTGTATCAGGCCTTCAATTCGCGTAAAGGAGATAGCGGCTTCAACCTCAAAGTATTCTGGTGGCACTCTTTGAAGTGTGCGCTGTTGTCGAGAATTTTCGCCAGGGAGATCGCCTACGGCAGTCCGGAGGAGGCCTTTGTTGCCGGGCTGCTCCATGACATCGGAAAACTGGCCTTATGGGTGAATTTTTCTGATAAATATACTGAGCTTAATAAACAATATGAACATCGTCCCGAAATGCTCGCAGCGGGCGAAAGCCAGTTGGGCGCAACCCACAGCCAAATTGGGGCCTGGTTGCTGGATCGATGGAAATTTCAGTCGTTTGTCGCGGATTCAGCGCTTTACCACCACGAGCCCCTGGAGAGGATCGCAGACGCCCTTCCGCTGGTACAGATTGTGTACACGGCAAATAAGCTGTCGGGACAGACAGTGGATGGGCGGGGGGATGGCATAAGGGTTGCGGAAAAACTCTACGGATTTTCCCAGGAACAGGTCATAGGATTTTTAGCGCGCAGTGATGAAGAGCTTGGGGAAGTGGCTCGATCATTCGGAATAGAAATTGAGGCACCGCAAGAATCCGCTGAGAATCTGTCTGATAAAGATCGCGAGACGCAAGAAAATCTGGTTCGGGAGGTACGTGATATATCGCTGCTGCTGGGGACCATACGGAATCTGGTTGCAGCACAAGAGGAGAAAGACATTTTGAAAGTCTTACAAGAGGGTCTTCAGATCCTCTTTGATGTAAGGCATATTCTTTTTTTTCTCTATGACGATGAAAATAAAAGACTGGTCGGAAAAGCGGTTGAAGGTCATGAAGCCACAAGGATCAGCGATCTGATTATACCGATGGAGCTGGAGAAAAGCTTATTGGTGTCATGCTTATCAGGGGGGAAAGCGCTTGATTCCTTTAGTCTCGGACAAAACCCGGACCTGGTTATTACAGACGTCCAGATGATTCGATTTTTGAGAACGGATGGTATGCTGTGCCTGCCGCTGGCGGTCCGGGGTGAATATGTGGCAGTAATTGTGGTGGGGTTGGACCCTGCGCAGCGTTCTCACCTTGGGAAGCATTTCAAACTTTTAGAGATGTTTATAAATGAGGCGGCTCTGACCCTTCGGGTCGAGCAGCTCAGGGAGAGGCAGCTCAGGAAGATACAATCAGAACGTGCAGCCGCCTCATTTGCCATGGCTCGAAAAGTTGTGCACGAGGTCAACAACCCCCTTGCAATCATGAAGAACTATCTGAAGATACTTGGCATAAAACTGAAGAAGCAGGGAATAGAACTAGATGAAATCGGGATTTTAAACGAAGAGATTGACAGGGTTGCACACATCCTTGGGGGATTAACCCAGGTTTCCGAGAAAAAGTCTCGCAAATGGGCTCCGGTGGATATAAATGCCCTTGTAAATGATCTGGTCAAGCTCACCGCAGAGTCATTGATGAAGGGGAAAAAAGTGGCGGTTCATGTAGATCTGGACCCGGCACTGCCCAAGCTGATGAGTGAAAGGGATAGTTTGAAACAAATCCTTATAAATTTAATGAAGAATGCCTCCGAGGCAATGACGAATGGAGGAAATCTTTACTTTAAAACACGTCATCGAGGTACGCCCCTTGAAGGAGGGGGTGAAAGCCGGGGGTTTGTGGAGGTGACGGTCAGCGATGACGGACCGGGTATCTCCGATAAGATGAAGAAAAGAATTTTTGAACCGTTTGTAAGTTCTAAAGGAGGCGGGCACTCGGGCCTTGGCCTTTCGATAGTGCTCAATCTGATCAATGGCTTAAAGGGGAGCCTTGTATGTCAGAGCGAGGAAGGAAAGGGTACCCGTTTCAAGATAGAATTGCCGGTTGTGAAATAAAATATAGGTTAAGCAGTTCAGGGTTCAACGTTCCGGGTTAAAAAAAAACCAGACAGCTCGTATCAAAGGAATCGTGTCTTCATCTGGTCAAAATTCCGTTTCACTCAAGGGGGTAAATCGGGTATTCCAGATCTTGATCAATATTGTGAGCAGTATCCTTCGGTAGTAACCTTTGAACCCTGAACCCCGAACCTGGAACCGCTCAGTTTAGGTAGCAGTTGAGAGATACTCAGGAGCATCGGCAACACGAGAATGCTCCCCCGCAAACTGGGAACACACGTGGAGGTTGAGAAGTCATGGCATTTTCACCCAGGATTTTGATTGTAGATGATGAACCTAGAATGTGTGAAAGCCTCCGGATGTTGTTAGACGGACATGGCTATGAAGTTGTTACGGCCGGCAGCGGCGCGGAAGCCCGGGCAATTTTGCAGGACAAACGGTTTGATGTGGCATTATTAGACATGGTGATGCCCGATACGGACGGCCACCAACTGATGGACCTTATCAACCAAAAGAACCCGGATACGAATGTGATTGTGATCACAGGTCACGCGTCTCTGGAATTTGCCATCGGCGCCTTGAAAAGAGGCGCCTATGATTATGTGAGAAAGCCGTTTGAGTTCGAAGAACTGCTGACGACGATTGAGAATGCGTTAAAACAAAAGAGGCTCAAGAGAGAAAACGAAATCATACATGAAAAGCTGGAGTGGTCGGAGAGCCGTTACCGCCGTCTGGTAGAAAATTCACCCGATATTATTTACACGCTGGATGAGGCCGGAAACTTTACCTTTATCAGCAACGCCGCCGGACGTCTGCTATGCGTGGATCAACAGCAGTTGATCTCCAAGCACTATAACACGATTATTCATGAAGATGATCAGGAAAAAGCCAAATGGTTTTTCAATGAGAGGAGAACCGGGGAACGATCGACCGCGGGTGTTGAATTGAGGCTTATCTCTACAGAAGGCTGTGGAGAACCTAAATCCTACGAAGTTAAGCACCTGACCATTGAGCTGAAGTCCACCGGTATCTATGACAAGAATGTAACTGACAGTTCCAAAAAATTTCTTGGAACTTACGGGGTGGCCAGAGACATCAGCAACAGGAAACGACTGGAAACCCAACTGCTACATGCCCAGAAAATGGAAGCCATCGGCACTCTGGCAGGGGGCATCGCCCACGACTTTAACAATCTTCTTATGGGTATACAGGGGTACGCTTCTTTAATGCTGCTAAAAACCGACCCGCAACACCCACATTTTAAAAACCTGAACAGCATCGAACAGCTGGTTCAGAACGGCGCCGATCTGACCAAACAACTGCTGGGTTTTGCCCGGGACGGCAAGTACGATGTCAAGTCGACCAATATGAATGAATTAGCCCGTGACACCATCCGGATGTTTGGCAGGACCAAAAAGGAGATCAGCATTTATGAGGATTATGAGGAGGCTATCTGGCCTGTTGAGGTAGACCAGGGGCAGCTTCAGCAGGTGCTGTTAAACATATTTGTCAACGCCGGACACGCCATGCCCGGAGGGGGCGATCTCACCCTGGTAACAAAAAATGTAATTCTAGCCGCACAAGACGCCAAGGCATTCGGACTGCCGCCGGCCCGATATGTGCGAGCATCTATTTCCGACACCGGCGTAGGCATTGACGAGGGAACCCGGCGAAGAATTTTTGAACCCTTTTTTACGACAAAGGAGTTAGGCCAAGGCACCGGCCTCGGGTTGGCATCCGCATACGGAATTATCCAAAACCATCAGGGCGTTATTGATGTAAACAGTCGGGTGGGTCAGGGAACAACGTTTCATATATACCTGCCGGCATCCGAAAAAGTCAAAAAATACGAAAAGCCATTTTTTGAATTCAAGCATAACGGCCCGGAAACTGTCTTGCTGGTGGATGATGAAGATGTCGTACTCAAGATTGGATCGCAAATCCTACAAGAGCTAGGGTACACGGTGTTGACTGCCGGCAGCGGTAAAGAGGCCCTTGAAATCTATACCACAAATAGAGATGAGATCGACATTGTGGTTCTGGACATGATCATGCCCGGTATGGGCGGCGGGGAAACATACGACAGCATCAAAGCGCTCAAGCTGGACGTAAAAGTTCTTCTTTCCAGCGGCTATAGCATCATGGGTGAGGCCAGTGCCATCTTGAATAGGGGCTGCCAGGGGTTTATACAAAAACCATTTACCCTGAAAAGCTTTTCCGAAAAATTGAGAGAAATATTGGATGGAGAGAACAATTCAATGTATCAAAATTTGCTTACTCCAAACCTCGTTGAATAGTTTACTGGTTGAATGGTTGATTAAGTAAATTATAGTCATAATTTCAAATTGTTACGATTGTTTAAAAACTTGTCCTTTCTTTTGAGACATAAAGCGTCCAATTATTTTGCAGATATGGGATAAATCCATACTTATAACCACTTAACCAATCAACTAATCGACCAATCAACGATATTTGTAATCAGGAGACACCATGGCCTTGCATTTTTCGTCGGAAGAATTCGCCCAACGGAACCACCGCACTGTTGAAGCATTGAAGAGCCGCAAACTGGACGGGCTTCTCATGTTCCGCCAGGAAAGCATGTATTATTTGAGCGGTTACGACAGCTTCGGATATGTATTTTTCCAATGCCTCTATCTCAGTGCCGACGGGCGTTTAATGCTGTTCACCCGGGCGCCGGATCTTCGACAGGCGCATCACACATCCATTATAGAAGATATCCGCATTTGGACCGACGGTCCCGATGTCGATCCGGCCGTGCAGTTAAAACACATTCTGGACGAGTTCGGCTGCAAGGGCCGGCGGCTGGGAGTGGAATACGATGCTTATGGTCTGACAGCCAAAAACGGCAAACTTCTGGAAACCGCCCTGTCTGATTTCTGCACCCTTGAGGATGCATCCGATCTGGTAAACCGGCTGCGGGTGGTAAAAAGCGCCGCCGAGCTGGAATATGTTCGCAAGGCGGCCGAACTGGCCGATCGTGCCTGTGATGAGGCCTATCGCCTGGCCGAACCGGGCGCAGACGAAGGGGATATTCTGGCAGCCATGCAGGGGGTGATTTTTTCCGGCGACGGTGATTATCCCTGCAAATGAGTTCATTATCGGCTCCGGGTAAAGACGCACTTCTGTGCCGTTACAAATCCGGCCGCCGCAAGCTCGACCCCCAGGATCAGCTCACCCTTGAGTGGGCGGCGGCTTATCGACACTACCATGCCGCCATGATGCGCACCATCCCCATCGGTCAGGCAACCGAACTCCATAAAAAGATGCACTCGGTAACCATAGATGCCATGGATGCCTGCCTGGAGGCTCTGAAACCCGGACGTCCCATCGGCGAGGTATTTGACGCCTATGCGCATGTCTGCGACACAGCCGGAATGCGGGACCACCGTTTAAATGCCACCGGCTACAGTCTGGGGACCACCTTTGCCCCCAATTGGATGGATTGGCCCATGTTTTATCACGGCAACCCGATCATTGCTGCGGAAAACATGGTATTTTTTTTACACATGATCTTGATGGACAGCAACACCAACCACGCCATGTGTTTCGGCCACACGGTTGTGGTAACCGAGACCGGGAGTGAGGTGTTGTCGGATCGCTCGCTTGAGCTGGTGGTCAGGTGACAGAGTTTAACGAAGTCGGAATTCGGAATGCGGCCTCCGGCCCGTAGGGGCCATAGGGGCCTACGCCCCGGAGGGAAGTCGGAAAAAGAACAAAACACGGAATATTGAATTCGGATGGTTAGAGCATTGTCCGGACGGAAAAGGGCATAGTATAAGAAGACCAAGGTCAGAGGGTTCTGAATGCGGAAAACCTAGGATAAAAAAGGTTGAAGGAGAGATGATATGACTGCTTAATTCAGGATATTAAGCTCCGAACGTACTTGGAGATGGTCTTCAGAAACCATCAGCCTTCATATGATATCTGTATTTTCATCAGAGTTTGGATAGTCTCAATCACCAGTATGGCAATAAAAAGGCTCACCGCAATATCTTGTGTCTAAAACCAATCTGAAATTTATTGAAGTATATCATCGGTATTGTTAAAAATGTAGAGGTTCAAGTATCATTTAAGGATGGTTGAATCCTATACATTATCATTTAACGCAAATTCTGGCATTAATTGGCTAACAGTCCGTTATCGTATGCTTAAGTACGGGTATTTTATTTTTATTTAGAATATTAGACTAAAATTCCGATATAAGGATTAAAAAATTTGCAATTTTTTTCAAAAATATTGTAACCTCTTGAATTTCAATTGTATTTCCACAACCCCATTAGAATTAACTGCAGAATGCCTAATAGCCACGCAGGGCCACGATCACATACTGATACCAGAGCGGGTATATTTAAAAAAATAAAAGACGATTACGGCCAAATAAAAAACGTCGTAACTAATTTATATAATTGTATATATAGAGGGACCCGATTTGACATTCCCGCCGTTTTATGGTCTGCTTTAAGACATGACGACACGGGAACAATTACAGCAAACTCTCTGCGACCGACTCTTCTGGCATACCGCCGAGCGCGATGATGCCATCGTTGCAAAACATCTGTTGTTGACTGATGAACTGCTTATGAGCATGTGCGGTTTCAATGCCTATCAGGTAAGAAATGGCAGCTGTCAAAGAGGAGTTAAACTTCGCAAAACGCACAGCCCTGAAATCAGAGGTTCTTTGTGTGTCGACACGCTAG
>PVMK01128018.1_pt1 | contig 26272 bp, 24 predicted proteins | sample 1853481 | NCBI WGS metagenome assembly PVMK01 (sample SAMN08533507, study PRJNA380276) | Marine sediment metagenome, whole genome shotgun sequencing project.
CGCGTCCCTACGAAACTGACCGTGTCGCCTCGACCGAAGCCACCACTCTTGGCGATGTCGAAGAGAAGCGGTCCATCTTCGGTCTGGGCCACCACCCAATACCCATATCGACCCTCGACCGGGTCACCGGCCAGCACCGCAACTCCCGAAACGGGCCCTGGATCGAGGGGTTGGGGCGCTGAGTTCTGTGCGATTAGCGTCGTCACCAACCACGTGGCGACCGCCACCGCTATCCAGGGACGAGACACCGAAGGCGGCAGGGCCGGATGCTCGAGTGTCAAGGGACACGGACCAGATCACGAATCGAAGCCAGCTTCGCCTCACCTATCCCACCGACCTGGAGCAGATCCTCAACCTCGGTGAAGGGACCGTTCTGCTCCCGGTAGGCAACGATCCGCTCGGCCAGAACCGGTCCCACACCAGGGAGTTCCTCGAGATCTTTCGCCGACGCCCTGTTGAGTGCCAGGGGGCCGTCTTCGGATGACCCGTTCATCGAGTCCGGGCCGGGAACCACGACCTGATCACCCGAGTGGAGCGGAGCAGCAAGATTGATCCGATCGACCAGCGCTCCCGGGCGAAGACCGCCCGCGGCCTCGATGGCGTCGGCAACGATCGATTCTGGCGCGACACGAACCACCCCCGGTGAGAGCACCCATCCCGCAACGTGGACGTCAATGCTCTCCGTGGCTATCACCACGTCTGGCTGGGTGGGCGCTGTCATTTCTGGGGGACGGTTCAGGGAGCCAAGTGAGCCACCAACTAGAGCTGCTGCCCCAACAACAGCCGCGACTGCCACGGCGCGGCTCACCGACCGCCTACCCACTCCACCCACATACTCGACTAACTAGCCGATTCGACCGCCCAAGGGAACCCTCCCGACAGCCTTCCTACCTGGCACCACACGAACCTGAGGTTGTTACGCCCGTATATGGGCGTAACAACCTCAGGTTCACATGAAGCGGGACTGGAGGTGACGGGCCTCTATTTCGAGGGGGATGGCCATGTAGGAGTCGCGGTGGCTCAGACCATCACGTCTTCCGCGCAGGTAATCACCCAGGTAGCGACGAAGGAAGCCGAGAACACCGAGATCGGACCATTGCCGGACATGGACCAACTCGTGGATGATGAGAAGGCTGAGACTCGCCCTGTCCCCGTTGAGAGCTCCCGGATCGACAAAGATCCAGCGGGACACGGTCATCGCCTGGATGCCGGGGCCCCAGATCCTCATCATCAGCGGAGATGCAGATCTGAGCCACACTTGTTCGGGCCGTATCGGGTGGATGAGAACCCTGAGCTCGTCGATGTTCACACCTGACGCCGTGAGGATGCGCCCGGCGTTCACCCGATAACGATGTTGACCAGGTTTGGCTGGCGAACGATCACCTTGCGCACTTCGTGACCGCCGATCCAACCCTGGATCTTCTCGAGGCCCAACGCTTGTTCCTCCGCTTCCTCGGGCGTGATATCGGTCGCCACCTCGACCCGATCCCGGACTTTCCCGTTGACCTGGACGATCATGGTCACCGTCTCCACCAGAACCAGTTGCTCATCCCAGGCCGGCCAGTCTTGGAGGGCCAGCATCACCTCGTTGCCCCGGATCTCCCAGAGTTCGTGGGCAATGTGCGGCGCCATCGGGGAAAGCATCAGCAGCAGGAGCCGGATCGCTTCGTCATAGGTCTCCTGCCGGGGCTCGTCGGACGCATAGTCGCCCAAATCGTTGGCGAGGATCATCAGCGCAGGTATCGCCGTGTTGAATCGGAATCTCTCAATGTCGTCGGTGACCTTGCGTACCGTGCGGTGGGTTATTCCGAGAATCTCTCGATCCGCCTCGGACTCTTCGCGATCGACAAAGGCCACATCATCCGAGCCGAGTTTCCACACACGCTCGAGGAATCGACGGGTCCCGTCGACTCCGTTTGGGTTCCAGGCGGCGTCGTCCGTCGGCGGTCCGATGAAAAGGTGGAACAGCCGCAACGAATCTGCACCGTGCGAGGCAAACAGATCGACCGGGTCAACCACGTTGCCTTTCGACTTCGACATCTTGGCGCCGTCGAGCGTGATCATCCCCTGCGTGAATAGTCGTGTGAAAGGCTCCTCAACCGTGGACAGCCCCATGTCGAAGAGGACCTTGGTGATGAACCGGGCATAAAGCAGATGAAGAACGGCGTGTTCGATGCCGCCGATGTACTGGTCGATCGGCATCCAATACGCCGGCTTGGCCGGATCGAAGATGGCCTTGCCGTTGTGAGGGTCAGCGTATCGAAAGTAGTACCAGGAGGAGTCGACAAAGGTGTCCATGGTGTCGGTCTCTCGCGTCGCGGGACCATCGCAACTCGGGCATGTCGTGTTGACGAAATTGTCGTCCGCTGCCAACGGTGACTTGCCTTTGGGGACGTAGTCCTCGATGTCAGGGAGCAGCACGGGAAGCTCTTCCTTGGGAACGGGCACCAGTCCGCAGTGGTCACAGTTGACCATCGGAATTGGGGATCCCCAATAACGCTGCCGGGAGATCAGCCAGTCGTGCAGACGATATTGGACCGTCGGCTTGCCGATCCCTTCTTCTTCCATCCAGGCGATGATCCGCTTCTTCGCCTCGACCTGGTTGAGACCGTCGAGAAAATCGGAGTTGATAGTGAGGCCGTCTTCGAGATAGGCCTCGCCGTCCCAATCGTCCGGAGGCTGGACCGTGCGAATGATGTCGATCCCGTACTTGGTGGCGAATTCCCAGTCTCGCTGGTCCTGGCCAGGGACTGCCATGATCGCCCCGGTGCCGTACCCCATCAGCACGTAATCGGCGATATAGATGGGGAACCTCGGTTCCGCTCACCGGGTTGATGGCGAACGCACCGGTGAACACACCGGTCTTGTCACCCTCGGCCATCCGCTCGATCTCGGACTGACGCTGAGCGGCGACGATGTACTCCCTGGTCTCGGTCTCGGTCTCGGAGCCGTCGATGAGAGACTCCACCAACGGATGCTCGGGAGCGAGGACACAGAAGGTCATTCCGAAAACTGTGTCGGGTCTTGTCGTGAACACGTCGAACGAATCAGCCCCCTCGACATCGATGCTGAACGTCGCGCCCTCGGAGCGGCCGATCCAGTTCCTCTGCATGGTGCGCACCCGGTCGGGCCAGTGCTCCAACTGCTCGATGTCGTCGAGCAGACGATCGGCATAGTCGGTGATCTTGAAGAACCACTGGGCAAGGTTCTTCTTGACGACGGGTGTGTCGCAACGCTCGCAGAGACCGTCGACTACTTGTTCGTTGGCCAGAACCGTCTGATCCTTGGGACACCAATTGACCGGCGCCTCGGCCTTGTAGGCCAGACCACGCTCGTAGAGCTCGAGGACGAGCCACTGGTCCCAGCGATAGAAATCGGGCTGATGGGATGCGAGCTCTCGATTCCAGTCGTACATCGACCCGAGCTGTCTGATTTGAGCCGACATCGTGGAGATCTGATTCTCGGTGTTGGACTTGGGATGAATGCCGCTGTCGATCGCAGCGTTCTCCGCGGGTAGCCCAAAGCTGTCCCAGCCCATCGGGGAGAGGACGTTGTAGCCCTGCATTGTCTTGTATCGGGTCAGCAGGTCGCCGTATGTGTAGTTCCTGACATGACCCTGGTGGATTGCACCCGACGGATACGGATACATGCAGACGTTGTAGAACTTGGGCTTGGACGCGTCTTCGGTGACCTGGAAGACCTTCTCGCTCTCCCAGCGCTCCTGCCACTTGGATTCGATGGATTTGTGGTCGTAGGACATCTGAAGCCGGGAGGGTAACCACCAATGGGACGTGAACAACGGGCGCCGCCAACTGGCACACCGGTGAGCCTCACACCATGATGGCCGTCAAGCCAACGAGGAGTCGAAGAGCATGACGATCGAGCGTGTCGGTGTTATCGGTGGGGGTCTGATGGGGTCCGGGATCGCCGAGGTGTGTGCCAGAGCCGGTAGCGATGTCATCGTTCACGAGATCAACGCGGAGGTCGCAGAAGCTGCCCTCGGTCGAATGGAGAAGTCTCTGGACAGAGCGGTAGAACGGGACAAACTCGATCAGACAGGACGAAGCGAGATTCTCAGCCGAATCACGCTTTCTACGGACCTGACCGAGCAGGCCGACCGGCAACTCGTGATTGAGGCCGCAACCGAAAACGAGGGGCTGAAGAAGCAGATCTTCATCGACCTCGATGAGATCGTCACCGACTCCGACGCCATCTTCGCTTCCAACACATCCTCGATTCCCATCACCAGGATCGCCTCGGCAACCCGTCGTCCCGATCATGTCGTCGGATTGCACTTCTTCAACCCGGTGCCGGTGATGAGCCTGGTGGAGTTGGTGACAACTGTGATGTCAGATCCCGATGTGGAGAACCGAGCCCAGGCATACGCCGAGAGCGTCGGCAAGACCGTGATCCGCGCCAAGGACCGTGCCGGCTTCGTGGTCAACATGCTTCTGATCCCCTTCCTTCTGGGAGCGGTCCGGATGTACGAGGCGGGAGTGGCGACCAAAGAGGACATCGACACAGCGATGCGGCTCGGAGCCAACCATCCGATGGGACCGCTCGAGCTGGCCGACTTCGTCGGTCTCGACACCACGAAGTATGTGGCAGACGTGCTTTTCGAGGAGTACAAGGAGCCGATGTACGCCTCTCCCCCGCTGTTGACCCGGATGGTGGAGGCCGGTCTCCACGGTCGCAAGACAGGACGCGGCTTCTACGACTACAGCTAGCTCAGTCGCAAGCGGCGGTCCAATTCATTGAAGAAGTCCTTTGTATTGTGTCAGCCGCGAAGTGCCGACACGAATATGCCGGGAAACCGGGTCAGTTTGCCATCTCCTGCGTAATAGGTGAGACGTTTCGCTGTGGTGTGCGCGGTGTCGTTGGTCACGAACCACGGCGGTCGCGGCGAGAGGTAGAGACTGCCATGCCTGACTCCCCGAGGGAACGGCCGGAACGGCGCCTTGACCACCGACTTCTGAGGATGATCGAATAGCAACGCGTTGTGGACCACCCCGATGCCGGACTGGACATCGTCCAGTGAGGAACCGGGATAGGCGCCCCAGGCCGCCCTTCCGGTCAGGAACCCGACTCCGGTCCAGGCATTGACGGCAACGGTCCCGTATCGAAGATCGGCGATGGCCTTGTCCAGACCCTCGCCAAGTTCCTTTGCGGTCTGAGGATGAATGATGATGTTGGCCCCAAGGGTCCCCTGCAGCGTCTCGTTGGAGAACCTCACCGCCTCCTCGAGAAATTCGGCAGGGGTGGAGGCCTCGAGCTTGGTGGTCGCATAGACCGGGGCAAAGAACTCCTCGTTGAAGCAATAGGCGGTGGCATCCGTCGGGTCGACACCGACGATGAGAGTCCGCTCGACGTTGGATTCGAGTTTTTCGGCGTTGGGATGGTGGTCTCGGGCCACTTGCTGCCGCTCGTCGGCGCCCGGGTAGTAGGCGGGTCGCTCCTCGGCTTTGGCCAAAGCAACTCTCACAGCATCGACCAGCGCATCACCATGCTCCCAGTCGGCAGCCAGCACGAGTATTTGAGACGCGATGCAGTTGAACCCGTCGTTGTGCAGCTTTTGTGTCGCCAGGTGTTCCGCCTGGTAGGCAATGTCGGGTTTGGTCCAGGGTCCGGGAACGATGATGGTCGGGCTGACACCGCCCAACTCGGATGTGATCGGCTTACCGATCGTCGGCTGGTTGTTCGCCTTCCTCTGAGCTCCCTGCTCCCCCGAGCCGAACACGATGGCGTCGTGGGTGCGAGAGTTCCCCGTTAAGTGAATGCTGTCAACACCATCGTGTCCCGTGAGATAAGCGCCGACCTCACCGGCGCCATAGGAGAACCGCACGAAGCCGGCCTCGATCAGAGAGGCGAAGATTCGCTCGAAGATCGGACCGAGGTAGTCGTTGACCGGATTCATCTTGACTATGACGACCTCCCCGTCGGCATACATCTTGTAGAGGATGTCGAGGGGAACGATGGATGAGATGTTGCCGGCGCCGAGAACGAGGGCAACCTTCCCCTCGTGATCTGGCTTGCGATAGAAGCGGGCCGTTTGTTCAGACAACTCGTCGCGCTTGACACCAGGCTGCATCCAGACATCCACGGTGTAGCCATGCAACAGGAGAGTTTCGTAGATATTGGTCGGATAAACCCGGGCCACGGCTTGACCGTCCGGCTGTTCCCAGGTCTTGAGACCTTTGAGGACATCGTCGGCGGCGTCGAGCGCAGACAGTGTTGCTGAGGCGGCGTGGAGCCAGCCAAGAAATGCATACGGGCCCGAGATCCACTCTTCTCCGGCGAGAGGTGACTGCGGGTCGATCCCCTTGGCGGCTACTCCAGCGTCAGCCCAGTCCTCGGCATTGGCCACCGTCAGTTCAACAAGCTCATGGAGATGATCGATCTTCTCAGCGATCGGGAGGGTTGCCCACGACTTCTTGCTCTGGGAGAGGGCTTCGAGATCTTCGTCTATCCGAGCTGTGTCCATCGCATTCCTCACGTTGGAGCCATGAATCGTAGTGATGGATCAACCCGATTGATGGGTCAGGGCATGTCAGCGATCAGAGCTCTGTACTCGTCCTCGGTGAGTGCCACCATCGACTTGGTGCTGATGTTGCCCTGGACTCCAATAGCGATGAGCGCCTTGGCTGCCGCGACGTTGTCCGGAGCCTCCACAATCGTGACGAGGTCGTACTCCCCCATCGTCAGATAGAAGTCCTTGATCGTCACGCCGATCGCGGCAAGCTGCTCTCTTGCGGCATCCAGCCGGGCCGGACCCTCCTTGATGTTTGCTATCCCTTGGGCCGTGAAGTTGGCCAGAGTGATAAACGTCGCCATCTTTCCTCCTATGTTGACGGCGATTATCGAACTTAGTCTTCTCCCTTGTCGCTCGCGTTCGTCCTACCGAAAGACGTCAGGTGCGATCGGGTCCTGTTCCCGGCGTCGTGAGCCAAGACCGGACAAATACTGTTTTGGGTAGTCGTGGTTGGTGTAGGCGAGATCGATTGCGGCGTTCATGGTCCAGTAGGGGTCAACGAGATGGGGACGAGCCATCACACACAGGTCGGCGCGCCCGGAGACCAGAATGTTGTGGATGTCGTCAATCGAAGACACCGCACCCACGGTCATCGTGGCAATCCCCACTTCGTTGCGGATCCGATCACTGAACGGGGTCTGATACAGCCGCCCATACTCGGGGCGGGCATCGGCGGACGTCTGGCCGGTCGACACATCGATCAGGTCACAAGCATGATCCTTGAGTGCTTGCGCCAACACGACGGCGTCGTCACCGTCAAACCCCCCTTCGACCCAATCGGTTGCCGAGATGCGCACCGAGATGGGTCTTCCTTCAGGCCAGACCTCGCGCACGGAGTCGAAGACTTCCAGCGGGTACCGCATCCGGTTCTCCAGCGAACCCCCGTACTCGTCAGTTCTCTGGTTGGCGAGGGGTGTCAGAAAGCTGGACAGGAGATACCCGTGGGCGAAGTGCAGCTCGAGCCAATCGAAGCCGGCGCGGACGGCTCGAACGACAGCCTCCACATGTTGATCCCGCACCAAATCCAGGTCTTCTCTGGTCATCTCCCGCGGCACCTGGGCGTCGGAGCGGTATTTGATGGGAGACGGGCCGATGATCTCCCAATTGCCCTCGTCGAGCGGATCGGTGTCGCCCTCCCACATGAGCTTGGTGGAACCCTTCCTCCCGGCATGACCTAGCTGGATACCCACCTTCGACTCCGAGTGGCTGTGGATGAACTCGGTGATCCGCTTCCACTCGTCACCCTGCTCATCGGTCCAGAGGCCAACATCTCCGGGAGAGATTCGCCCTTCGGGCGAGACACATGTCATCTCGGTCATGATCAGACCCGCACCTCCCACGGCACGACTCCCCAGATGGACCAGGTGCCACTCGTTTGGCATGCCTTCGACCGACGAATACTGGTCCATGGGAGATACCACGATCCGGTTTGGAAGGACGAGATCGCGAACCTGATAGGGGTGAAACATCGGAGGTGTCGATGCATCCGTTTCGACAGGTGAACCGTGGTCCGATCCGGCGTACCAGACGTCGACCGACTCCATGTAGCCCGGGTCGCGGAGCCTGAGATTGTCGTAAGTGACCCGCTGGCTTCGGGTCAGCATGCTGAAGACGAACTGCTCGGGTTCCAGATTCCGATACCGGTCGGCTCCCTCGAACCACTCCAGACTGGTCTTGGCTGCTCTTTGCAGGCTATCGACTGCGGGACGTCGCTCCTCTTCGTATCGCTCGAGCGCTTCGGGCAGCGGCAGTCCTTCCAGTAACACGGTCGATAGAGCGATCGAGTCTTCCATGGCCAGTTTCGTCCCGGAGCCAATTGAGAAATGGGCGGTGTGGATGGCGTCTCCCATCAGAACAATGTTCTCGTGATGCCATTTCTCGCAGCTGATGTCCGGGAACTGGAGCCATTTCGAGTTGTTACCCAGCAGCGGATGACCATCGAGATGCTCGGCGAACAGCGTCTCGCATGCTTTCAGCGCGTACTCATCGCTGACTCCCGGAAGAAACACCTCGTTCTCGGTTCGGTCGAAGCCAAGACCGCGCCACGTCTTCGGCGCCATCTCCACGATGAACGTGCTTCCATCCTGGGAGTAGGGGTAGATGTGGGCCCAGACCATTCCGGCCGGGGTGTCTTCGAAGATGAAGTGGAACTTGTCGTAGACCTTTGGCGTGCCAAACCACACATACTTGTTGACTCGTTGCCCAAGCGTTGGGTTGAGATGGGAAGCAAGAGCCGTTCGAACCATCGAGTTGGCGCCGTCGGCACCGACGATGAGATCTGCCTCCGGCAGTGAGGCCAGGTCTGTCACGTCGGTGGAAAAGTGGAGATCTGCACCCAACTCAGTCGCCCGCTCGGTGAGGATCTCCAGGAGCGACCGCCTACTTGCTGCGGCAAACCCGTGACCGCCGGAGAGAAACCGTCTACCAGAAAAGTGGCGAACCTCGATGTCACCCCAGTGCACGAAGCTCTCGGTCAGGGCACGATAGGTCGGCTCGTCGGCCTCCCCGAAGTGATCGAGTGTCTCATCGGAGAAAACAACCCCAAATCCAAAGGCATCTCCAGGATTATTGCGCTCGAAAACCGTGACATCGATGTCCGGTTGATGCTTCTTGAGAAGTATCGCCAGGTAGAGACTCGCCGGACCTCCTCCAACACATACGACCTTCATGGGCCAAACATATCGTGTGTGGATGGTTGGCCGCACACGGATTGTGGAGCAGAGTGAACGGCGTCCACTACCTTGCCGTCGTGATATCGGCGAAACTGCTGGGGAACAATGAGTGACCCAAGCCGGAACCAGGCAAGAACGAAGGTCGTGGCCTGGTCGTTCGTGGCAGCGCAGTTCGTGTTGATAGGTCTCATGGTGTTCGGCCCCAGGGATGACAGTTTCACTCTGGTTGGTCTCGCCCACGGTCTCGCCGTGGCCGCGGCGATAGCCGGCGTCGTCGTGGGCGTGTGGTCAGCCATATACCTCGGTCGGGGACTCACCGCCTCACCGCTGCCCAATGGAGCAACAGATCTGGTGTCTGCCGGACCGTACCGATGGGCTCGTCACCCCATGTATCTGGCTGTGATGTTGTTCATGGCGAGCGTCGCGGCACGATCCGGGTCATGGCTTGTGGTCGTCGAGTGTCTCGGACTCATCATTCTCTTCAATATCAAGGCCCGATGGGAAGAGCGTCAGCTCGACGCTGCCTTTCCCGGGTATGAAGGATACGCAGCATCTACATCGCGATTCATCCCTGGCCTACCGAGGAGAGCCACGATCGAGGGATGACCTGCCAGTGTCCGGGTCAAACCTCAGTTGCCAACTCGACAAGACTCTCAAGACTCAGATTCTGTCCTTCTGCAAGCAATCGATCGGTTTCAGTGTCACCGAGTTTCTTTTTCGCGCTCGTGATCACCTCGCCGACCGCGAAAGCCTGCTCGGGCCAGCGGAATGCCCCGATAGTTGCCAGCACCGCATTGGCGCCTCCGATCAAGTTCAGGGCTCGCTCTAGCTCAGCCCGATGGAACTTGATCACGGCAACCAGGTCGGCACCCGCTGCAATTCCCTCCTGATACCCGCCGGCCACCATTTGGGCGAGGCCAAGCCGGTTGTGATCCTCAGCGTCGTCGATCCGTCCCACCACGACAAGGGCGAGCGCCACCTGCCACTCACTCCACCCAATCAACACCTTGTAGTCCGCGGCCTTCGACGCCGAAAGCAACTCCTCACGCATCCGCAGCGCCGTATCCGGGTCGCCTCTCATCTGAGAATTGACACTCAGGAACATCTTGACGAGGAAGCCGCTCACGCTGAAGTCTTTCTCCCCGAAGTGAACCAGAGCCTCCTCCAACATTTGGCGGCCCGCGTCGAGGTCCTCGAAGAGAGCACCGGCGAACGATTGCGACATTGCCGTCCACTCGGTGTCACCGGATTCTTCGAAACGTCCGAGGGCGCTCATCAGTCGATTCACCGCCTCTTCGTAATCAGCGGCCTGAAAAGCAAAGAAACCCGCAAGCCAATCGAGCCTCGCCGTGTTGATCTGCGAGTCGGCTTTAGCAACCCACTGTGCACCGTCCGAAGCGTGATCACCGTTGAACCAGTAGACCCAAACATGACAAAGCACCTCGGACATGTCTGCAATCCGGTGGTGGCTCAGACTCCAGTTCATTGCTGTCATCCAACTGGCGTGATCCGCCCGGATCTCCTTCTCCACAGTATCGCTGATCTGGATCCGTCGCCCCTGCTCAGGGGCGATATCGACGTAGTAGTCCACCAAACGACCCATGACGAGATCGGTGTCACCCGACTGGCCCAATAGCTCGGCTCCATAGTCTCGAAGAAGCGCCAGTTGCCGGTAGCGCGTGCCGCCGGGCTGGTCTCTGGCCACATTGACAAGGGAGTTGTCCACCAACGCGGCGAGCTCCTCCAGCAGGTCGCCATCGATGTCCGGGCCGGCTACATGATCCAGTTGGGTCAATGTGGCCCCGGCAGGGAAGACCGACAAGCGGGCAAACAAACTGCGCTGGTTGTCGGTGAGAGCCTGCAAGCTCCAGTCGATTGTTGAGCGAATCGTGCGCTGCCGATCGGGAGAATCTGTCGCCCCCGATCCAACAGCATCCAGCGATCCAGCGATCATGACATCCAGTTCGACCACACCCACCAATCTGGTCCGGGCGGCAACGAGTTCGATAGCGAGAGGCAACCCATCGAGTCGGCGAACGATGGACCTCACGGCTTTTGCGTCGGTGCCCTCGTCATCCAGACTCACCCCAAGACTGGCAGCTCTCTCGTAAAAGAGCTCGACTGCAGCCGACGCTGACCCGTCACCGTTCTGAGAGGAAAGCGGCTCGACTGGGAATATGCGCTCACCGCGGATACGCAAAGGGGTTCTGCTCGTAACGATCACTCGTGCCTCGCTGGCGAGTTCGAGCAACTCAGCAACAGTTGTCGCAGCTGGAGCCAGATGCTCGAAGTTGTCCAAGACCAGCAACGTAGGCCTGGTTATGCGCGCCGCCGCGAGTGACACGTTGGACGCCGTACCCTCGGGGTGAGCACCTACCGCCTCGGCCATCGCGAAGCCCACATCCTCGACATCGGCGAAGCGGGCCAGATCCACGAAGAACGCTCCCCCGGCAAACTCATCCGCCATGCCCCTTGCCGTCTCTACGGCCAGCCGGGTTTTGCCTATCCCCCCGGGCCGAGAAGTGTCACCAATCGTCCGGGATCGTCGAATAGGTCACCAATGGCCTGAACCGCTGACAAGCGACCGACAAATGAGGTCGGATAGACGGGAAGAGCCACACCGCGGCTAGCCGTGTTGACTAACGGAGGAAACTCCTCAGAGAGGCCAGGCGCGGTGACCTGAAAAACTCGCTCCGAGCGCTCCATCCCGCGCAACGTGTGTGCTCCAAGGTCCAGCAAAGAGGATCCGTCGGGCAGACGGTCTACGACCAGTGCCCTGGTGGCTTCGGAGACAAGAACCTGACCACCATGGGCAATCGCTTCCAGGCGGGCAACCCGGTTGACAACTGGTCCGTGATAATCACCCTTCTCACTCTCGATGGCTCCCGTGTGAATTGCCATCCGCACTTTCAGAGCGCCAATGGCTTCAGGCCAATCGATCGCACGCAATGATCGTTGAGCGCTGAGGGCGCAGGTCACGGCCTGGTCCGCAGCCGGGAACGCGGCGAAGAAGCCGTCACCTTTGTCCTTGACCACCACTCCCCCGTTACCGGAGATGGCATCGATGAGCACGCTGTTGTGCTCGGCTAGAGCCATCGCCATCTGGGACCGGTGGTCATCCCACATGCGACTGCTGTCTTCAATGTCTGTGAAGAGAAGCGTGATCGTGCCTGAGGGGAGGGAATCCGTCATTGGTGGAGATTGAACTATATCGACGAGAGGGCCTGTCTCCGGTGGCCATCCGCATACCAGAAATCATCACACCGTTGCCAGCAGATCCCTCTCGATCCGCAGCAGTATCCAATTGGCCCATCCAGGTGAGACGACCGCCGGAAGCGATGCCAGCACCATCGTGATTGCCCAGCGAGGCCCTGACCATGTGGGTACGCCGGCGTCTACGGCGCAATCCCGATAGTGGCGATCTGTGAAGAACATCATAAGGACCGCAGCGGCCCGCGCGGGACTGAGTCGAGGAAGGTCGGCAGTTTCTACCAAACGGCGAAACGAACCGGCGCGCTTGGTGGCCAAAAGCATGAGATCACGGCGTGCCACGGCCACATCCTTGGCCGCCTCACCGGCGCCGTCCGAGCCAAGGTGGGGCTGGAGTATGGGGTGATAGGCGATGCCCCGTCGAAGATCCTTTTCTATGTCCCGGGTGATGTTGGCAAGCTGGATGAGCTCTGACACTTCCAAGGCGTCTCGCTCATGTTCGCCGGAAATCTCACCCAATAGGAGTTCCATCACAAACAACGCCGGGAGACCGATGACACGGTGGCAATAGTCGAGAACCTGCTGCTCCTCGTGTAGTACCCCGCCCTGCTGCTCGAAGAGGCTGGAAAACTCGATCATCCCTGACGCCATCTCCTCGACGAGGCGGGTGATACGGCTTCGAGTAATCCTATCGAGCTGGAGAAACATCTCATCGACCAGTCGGTGACAGTCGATCAGCAGGAGGTGCGTCTGGTCGCGTGAGTCGGCTGTCGACGGATTGGGAGAGGGTGGGGCCTCTCCGGGACGACCGGTGCTGAAGCGGCCGGCGAACAGCAAAAGCGCCTCTCGAGCCTCGGATGGGGTGGCGGAGAGATCCTCGTAGGTGTCGAGCATGCGGGCGTACAGATAGCCCACCGCCGCAGCGCGGGCAGCGTCTTCCGGAAGAAGCAGAATGCTGGGTGCGAACGACCGGGCCGCGTGAGGGAGGATTGCCCAGACAAACTGCTCGGGATCCTCTATCGAGCCCAGATAATCGAAGCGGGGATCGTCCCGATCGACCATTGCGCCACGGACCAGAAGCCAGAGACGACGGATAGAGAACGGCAGGAGCACTAGACGTTTGCTGGTTCCAGTCGGCAGAAGCAAGACGCCTCTATCGGCACATCGGCCCAAGCCTCGGCTATATCCAGCCGCTGCTTGATCGATCCTGCCTCGACTGTCTCCCCGCGGAGGACCAGGCATTCGTGTAAGCCGTGGAGCGCCCAGACATTGTCGGGATGTTGAGATGCGCGGCTGAGCGTGTCATCCAGTCCCAGGTCGGCGCGGTAGACGGCTTCGGCTTCTTCGGTCTTTCCCTGCTCGAGCAGAAGTGCCCCGAGGGCGTGACGGGCCGGCTGCATCCAGGCCCACGGCTCGTCGTAAGGAAGGGCGTCGTCCAACTCGACTGATCGACGGAGATGATCAAAGGCCGTGTCGTAGTCGCCTCGGCGATAACTCAGCTCACCTTCCAACATCGCTTCGGCAACGTTCAAGATGTCGGCACAAGTGTTGTTGAACAGCATACGACTCTCGGGCACGGCTGTCTTTGCATCCCGGAAAGCCTCTCTCGATGAGAGGGCGGCCGCAATATCGCCGGTTGCCGCGTAGGCGACCGTCTTTGCGTAGTGGATCATCGAGGTGGTCACGCTGTGGAGCTCAGGATCTTGGGGAAGCTCCTGAGCCTTGATCTGCTCCCACTTGCCAAACCGAATCAAAACATGTTGTTTCATCGGGATAAAGGACTCCAACCAGTCGGCCAACGGCCGGACGATGTCGTCTGTCAGCGTCTCGGCAAGTTCGTCGGCGGCTTCCATGGCCGGCCGAAGCTGACCCAGGAACATGGCGCCGTAGATCTTGAAGTGATAATTGTGACAGCGATAGACGGTGTAGAAGTTGTCCGCTCCGGAGCGGATGAGATACTTGCGATCGGCGACGATGGCTAGATCGTTTCGTACAACGACATTCTGATAGCGCCCGCAGAGCACATCGATGTGGGTGGCCATGTGTTGGAGATGGCCCGCGTCGGGAGCGAGACCAACCAACGCGTCACCGGCTTCGAGTGCCTTCTCGGGGTTCGGTGACATCTCCATCAGATGGATGTACATATGTAGCAAGCCGGGGTGAGTCTCCGCTCCTTGATCGGCCAGATCTCGAAACGCTGACTCGATAACGTCGACGGCTTCAAGTGTGTCTGCCCCTTGGGCGGGTTCTCCCGTCGAAAGATCCCACAACTGCCAGGGAGTGCGGTTCATCAGTGCCTCCGCGAAAAAGGAGCTGACATCCATGTCGGCTGGGTGCGCCTTGTGCACCTCGCGCATGGCGTCGGCGTAGGCGTCGTTCCACGGCCCGAAGTCCTCGACCGAGGGGTCCTCGGGATACCGGACCGACAGGGCCGCAATCAGAGCTTTCTCAACCGGCTTCGCTCCGGCTGCACTTTGTGTCGCAGCTTCGATCGCCTCGAGGGCGCGGCCGAGGTACAACCGTTTCTCGTCATCGTCGAAATCGCCCCACTGCCTGTTGTAGTTGGGCCCGATCGCATATGCGACACCCCAGTGGGCCAACGCGAGACCCGGATCGCTCTCCAGCGCCTTCTCAAAACACTCGATCGCCTCCTCGTGGTGATAGGCGTAGGTCCACATGAGACCCCGGCTGAACCAATGTTGCGCGTCGGCGGAGGTGGTCGACACGGCACGCTCATATGTCCCAAGGTCGTAGTAGTCGTCGGTCATCGCGTCTCCTCACCGCAGATCGCTTGCAGCAATGAATGAGGCTAGATCGGCAGCCCCCCTCAGGGCGATTTAGGAGCCGCTCTGTGCCCAGAGAGCCTCGAGAAAGCCACGACCGTCCCCGGCCAGCTCGGTGGTCTTCTCCACCCCGGCCTCCCAACGAGCCTCGGCTAGCTCTGTGCTGGAGCGCCAGATGGAAGCGGCCTTCTGCTTTCCGGCCTCCCTGAGATCATCCATCTCTCTCGTGCCGTAGTCCACAAGATAGGTCCATGTCTCCTGACCAATGGCCAAAGCCACATCAGCACTCTCGTCAACAAGATCAACGACTTCATCGGCATTCTCCTTGGTGGTGGCAGTAAGGAGAATGCCGGCCTCGACAATCTCATCGACACTCTCGAACGTGGAGTCCACCGCAGAGCTCACCGAGTCTGTGGTGTTCTCAATAACGTCGAGGACTCGTTGGAAAGCAGACTCGACGGGGTCGATCACAGCCTCGGTGACTCGTTCGACGGTCTGGGTGATGGCATAAGCCGCTATCCCCACCGCGCCCGCAACCATCAGGAGGCTGACCGCGAACGACCTGAACAGCTTCATGGTGTGTTCACTCATGGTTCTTGGACGCCGACGGGAGCCGGATCGGTTCCGAGGAACCTCGACCCGGCAATCGGTAGGGTCGCGCTTATGGAGAATATCTACTCAACGGACTGGGACGGCACCCAGGATCATCCCGGGTACGAATGGCATCGCATCCGTCTCGGCCGACGACTTGATGGTGAGATGCTTGGAGCAAGCATCTACGTCATGGATCCGGGACAACACAGCTTTCCCTACCACCTCCATCACGCCAACGAGGAGATGCTCATCGTCATCGAAGGGACCGTTCACGTCCGTACACCCGAGGGCGAACAGGAGGCCGGCAAGGGTGATGCCATGTTGTTCCGACGGGGCCCGTCAGGTGCTCATCAGGTGATCAACAGATCGGACAGCGAGGCTCGAATCCTGATGATGTCGACCCTGGTCGAGCCGGAGATCGCGGAGTACCCGGACTCGGGAAACATAGGAGTGTTTGCCGGCATGGCGCCAGGCGCGGACAACAGATCGAGCTTGGCGAAGTTCATCGATGGATCCGCGGAGGTCGACTACTTCGAAGGCAAGTAGTCCTCATCTGGCTCCAGCCAGGCTCGCACCTGCCCGTGGACGGCGGCATCGTGGAGCAGGTCGGGGTGTCTCTTGCCTCCCACCACATGCACGTCATTGGCGTCAACACGACGACGGCGTCCGCGGCCGGTGCCACTTCCAACCCGAACAATCAGGTCACCAACGAGAGCCCCAATGGGATGCTTTGGCCCGGGGGTGATCACGCCGGCAATGAAGTGCTGATCCACCCCTTGCGGTGGGGGAAGATCTACCACGAAGTCGTTCAGTAGCTCGTCGGGGTCGAATCCCAGCCAATCTTCCTCACTGACGGCGCCATAACGAAGGTCCTTGATCCCGACGCTGCGATTATTGATGAACTCGCCCAGAGGGCGACTTTCGGGCACAAGACCCAGCCCCCATGCGGCGATGTTCGCTCCTTTCTCGACCGGGGAGCCCAAATGCGGAGAGCCCAGCGCCACCACGTGTTGAGCAGCACTCACCCAGTCCTGCCCAGCGTCCTGACCGGCGTGTACCGCGCTGCGCGCTACCAGCCCGCCCATTGAATGGCCCACCAGGGCAATCTCCTCCACCGGAACGGGCCAGGTGTCTGTGATCTCGCTCAACAGCGCAGCCAGGGCAACACCGTTGTCCGACACATGTCGGCCCGTGTTGTAACGCACCAGCAAAGGAGTGAACGAGTCAGAGATGAGAAGATCGGCCAGGCCGGGTGCCGATCCTTCTTCGGAAGTCTGTGGCTGCCAGCAGCGCTCGGTTTCCCCCAGGCCATGGACCAGCACGACCAGCCGAGAGGATGGCTCGGAGAATGCCAGGGCAAGTGAGTCGACATCCAAGCCGACCGGTTCGCCACCGGCGTCCCGAAGACCGAATTCGATGCTCATCGAGCTGTTGCGACGTTCGAGCTCGTCTCCCCACAGCGCGTTGAAAAAGGCCTGGATACCGCTGCCACGTGGTGAACGCCACAGGGGGCGCAACTCTTTTCGGCCGGCAACAGCAATCGCACCGAGGCCGACCGCCGTGCCCAGAGCCGACCCGGTGAGACGGACCGACTTGTAGACAGGTGCAGTCAAGGCACGGTAGGCATTGCGCGCGGGCGCAACTCGCCGCCCGGCGACACCGAACCATCGGTCTGCAATCGCATCGTGAATGCCCTGAACCGGTTCCGTCAATCGTTCAGTTGCCAAATCGATCAGATCGCCCAACCCCTTCCAGTCGTGGCTGGCGCTCTGAGAGTTTTTGGATGACACCGGGAGATCATATTGCTCTGTGGCCGCATAGCTCTAACCCTTTCGGTGTTCCTATCATGCTGGTCATGAGACGCGACCAGCCGATTCTGATCCAGGGGGGCATGGGTGTGGCCGTTTCCGGCTGGCAATTGGCTCGCGCCGTCTCCAAAGAAGGGCATCTCGGCGTCGTTTCAGGCACAGCCTTGGACTCAGTGTTAGCTCGCCGTCTCCAAATCGGAGACCCGGGCGGGCACATGAGAAGGGCTCTTGCCGAGTTTCCGGTTCCCGAGGTGGCAGATCGAGTCCTCACCCGCTACTTCGTGGAAGGAGGCAAGCAAACCGACCAGAGGTTCAAGCAGACCTCGATGCGAAGAGACAACCCGTCGAAGAATGTTGACGGTCTTCTGGTGGCCTCCAATTTCGTCGAGGTATACCTCGCCAAGGAAGGCCACGACGGACTGGTGGGGATCAACTACCTCGAGAAACTCCAGTCCCCTACCTTGCCGTCCCTTTACGGTGCGATGCTCGCCGATGTCGACTACGTGCTTATGGGTGCCGGGATACCCAGAACCACCCCCGCGATACTCGACGACCTCTCCAAGGGTCTTCCAGTCGAGCTGCGGCTCGAACTGAAGGATGCCACCGCTGACGACAGCTATTACACCCATTTTGACCCCGCAGCAGTGATGAATGGGAGTGATCCCGACGGTGAAACGACCAGAATTTCTCGCCATCGTGTCGTCACATGTCCTCGCCACAATGCTTGCCCGCAGGATCGACACACCGGTTGACGGGTTTGTCGTCGAATTTCCCACAGCCGGTGGCCACAATGCACCACCGCGAGGCAAACTGCAGCTGAACGAGCAGGGTGAGCCGATTTACGGAGACCGTGACCTGCCTGATTTCTCCGTTATTCGCGAGCTCAACCTGCCGTTCTGGCTAGCGGGTGGGTACGCAGATCCGGATCGTGTTCAGGAGGCCCTGGAACTGGGTGCGGCCGGCGTCCAGGTAGGCACCGCCTTTGCCTATTGCGAGGAGTCGGGTTTCGACAGTGATATGAAGCGCAAGGTCTTGGGCCAAAGTCGGCAAGACCAAGCCCATGTCTTCACCGACCCCGTGGGATCGCCGACCGGCTTTCCCTTCAAGGTGGTTGAGCTGGAAGGAACGCTTTCCGAGCCCGATGTGTACGAACACAGAATACGGATCTGCGAGCTGGGGTACCTCCGATCCGCCTATCGAAAAGACAACGGCAAAGTCGGCTGGCGATGTGCTGCAGAACCGGTGGATGAATACGTCGAGAAGGGCGGGAAGGCCGAGGACACGATCGGCAAGAAGTGTCTGTGCAGCGCCCTCATGGCCAACGTCGGACTCGGCCAGATCCAACGTCAGGGAGCCCGAGAGCTCACCCTGGTCACTTCCGGTGACGACGTGAAGGATGTAGCTCGATTCCTCCCCCCAGGGGCTGATTCCTACAGCGCCGCGGATGTCATTCGGCATCTGCTGCCGAACGGCTAGCCCCGGTTCTGTAGCCGAGAGATCACTCTCGGCTACGCCTCTACCCGCAGATCCGATCCGGGTGGTGATCTGCCGTCGCCGCCAGAAAGACCCCGGGCATCCCCGGATTGGCTTTGCTAGGCTCGCCAATTCTGTCTAGCGGAGGGGAGACTTCTATGTCACGCGGCTCACTTTTGCTTGCTTTGACACTTGCGTTGGCTGCCTGCGGCGGTACGGCCGAAGAAGCTGACGTCGCTGACAGCGTGACGCCATCACAAACAGAGGCACCGTCTCAACCGGAACCTACGACAACGGAAGCTTCTTCGGATGACGGATCATCCGATGGTGGAGGCAGGGCTGATCTCCTCATCGTCCCCGCAGGTGACAGCACGGTGTCCGTTGACGGCAAGGCCATGACGACTCAGGAACTGTTGCGCTGCATACCGTTCGATGAGTCCGACGGGACCCTGGATCTACAAGTCTTTGGCGACGGATTCCAGCTGAATGTGTACATCACCACAGGCGGGGCCCCCTTTATGGAGTTGAGTATCAGCGGACGAGCTGTGGGTGATGGCGAGTCGACGGGTGTCTTCAGCGCGATGGTGAGCGAGCTAGGGGGGACTTGGTACCTCGATGCCGAGGAGCCAGTGGACGGGCCTCCATTCGACTGGCAGGGCGATCGTATCAGGGGGTCTTTGACCTTGGCTGACATCTTCGAGGAAGCCGACCCGATCGAAGTGGACTTCGATGTGATTGTCCCCGGCGATGTCAACGATTGCAGTCTCTGACGCCCTTCTCAAGTGGCCGTGGCGCGATCGCGGCATCCCCATGAAACAACATGAAACGGATGATCGAATGCTGCCAGACCGCTGGTTTCGGGTTCCATCCAACGGTCAACCAGCAAGACCTGCAATGGCAGGGAGGACGATCAGGGCGACCAACAGAAACAGCCCCATGCCCACCAGCATCCAGACCACAATCGTGATCCATCGATCAAGCTGATGGTTGTGGGGGTTCGCCGGAGGGGCGGCCTCACCGAGATGTTCCCGGCGCGCACGACGCATGTTCGCCGAGAAGACCAACCCGACGACGGGTAATACCAAGAGGGTTACAGCGTGTAACAAGCCCATCAGCATGAGCAAGCCACCAACCCGGAAGGTCTCAAAACCCAACCACCCGACAAGATCCTCGGCTCCAGGAGCGTCAGCCGGGGGCGCGTACTGCAGAGTTATGAATGTGTATGCACCGAAGATCAGGTAGTAGGCAACGTCCATCAGGCTGAGAAAGCGGAGGCCTGTGGCTGGGTTGGACCGGAAGATGTCGCTTTCGAAGGCGATGCCGAACCGCCGAATGGTGGGTCCCAGTACCAACACCAGACCAACCATGATCCCGGTCACCAGCAATTCGAGAGTCCAGAACGGCATCTGAAATGCTCCATCGACTCGGTCTATCGTCACAAACAAGTACACCGCGATGAGACCGAGAATGCCGATGAGGTCGATGACAAGACGGCGCACTCTTCTGCGATGAGAAGCATCCTCTTCGATCGATCTGGTGACCTTGGCGAACAGATCAGAGCTCGGCTGATACTGGTCGGCCGCGCGGAAGGCAGCGGTGAGCCGTTCTTCGACTGTCATCGCTCATCTCCGATCGTCTTGCGGAGGGATGCCATTCCTCGGCGGCAGTGTGTTTTCACCGAGTTGGGTGAAATGCTCAGCACTTCGGCGATCTCCCGCTCTGAAAGCTCGAGGTAGAACCGGAGAAAAATGCAGTCCCGCTGCCGGGGAGACAGCGCCCTAACCTCATCGAGCAGAAGTCTCTGCTCCTCATCGAGAAGAAGACGGTCTTCAGGTGCGTCGGCATCACTCCCTCCGGGAGTTGCCTCCTGATGCCGAAGCGACATCAGACCGCGCCTGTTGTGATCACGCGCCAAATTGATCACGATCGAACGTAGATATGGCGCGGCTTTTTCGGGGCTTTGTATCCGGTGAGCCGACTTGTGCAGGCGAATGAACGCTTCTTGGACCAGATCCTCGGCGGCATTGCGATCGTCCGTGAAAAGACGTGCCATCCGCACCAGGGCAGCGCCCTCTTCTTCGAACAACCGGGCAACAAGGGTGTCACGATCGACTCCGACGACGAAAGTGGTCACCTTCTGCGCCCTCTCGACTGTCATCAGAACCCAGCGGAGTGAGACCCCCCTGACGCCTACGGCAAACGACGCGACGGTCATACGACCCCTGTTTGACCTGCGTCTTCTTCCATGCGTCTTGACAACCCGAGCAACCGACCGATGATGGGGAGGCTCAACACGTTGGCACCGTGAAGGATCCCCATCAGCAGAAGCATTCCGCCAAGCCGTATCGTCTCGCCCCGGAGTTGTTCGGCTCCCACGGTGTCGCCCCACCCGGTGTCCGGCTCGAAGCGGGTGGTGAAGAGGATGTACGCCGTGAAGATCAGGTAGTAGGCGACATCCATCAGGATGATGTAGCTCTTGCCCGTCCTCGGATTGGCACGAAACACGTCCGCTGCATAACTGCGACCGAACCTCTTGATGAGCGGTCCCAGAATCAGCAGAGCGGCGACGAGCGCCCCGACTGTTATCAACTCGAGAATCCACCAGTCCATGTCACTCCTCTCTCGATCATCCTGCCAGATACATCACCGTCGTGCCCGAGGGCAGGTGAATGCTCTATTCATCTCACTCACCAATACAGACGTCCAACGAACGGTATTGGGTGACAGGGCTTCAATCTCGCAGGCGCTGTCACCCGTGCCCGGGATTCGCTCGTCTGTATTCATGACGCTTCAGAAAGGAAGATCATGAACAAGGCAGGCAGATGGCTCGGGCCACTCAGCGGCATCCTCTTCGTCGCTGCCGTCGTGATAGGCGGCGCCATCTTTGGAGGACTCGACGCCGAGCCCTCCGACTCGGCGAGTCAGGTACTCGCCGAATTTCGAGAAAGCGCTGACGACATAGGGACGGCGACCCTGCTGACGATGCTCGGCATCGGCTTTCTTCTCATCTTCCTGGGACATCTGCGGACCAGGTTCAGAGACGGTGGATCAGGCTGGGCAGCGGACGGCTTCCTGGCAGGCGGAGTCGCTCTGGCCGGCGCGTGGATCGTCCTCCTTGGCGTACAACTCGCTGGCAGAGTTGCCGGTGAGAACGGCCATGCCGAGGTTGCTCAAGGTGCCATCGACTTCATGTGGGAAGGGGTCTTCATGTTCACCCCCGGTCTACTGGCAGTTGGGATAGCGGCTGCAGCAGTGAGCTTCACCCACCGGACACTGCCGATCTGGCTTGGAATCTTCGCGGTATTGGTGGCGCTTGGATCGATTGCTCCGTGGATGGGTATTTTCGTCTTCCTTGCGTGGGTCGTGGCAACAAGCCTCGTTGAGCTCATCGGGGCATTCCGACCGGGAACCGCGGCCGAAGTGGGTTGACTGTCAAACAATCTTGGCGGGCACTCGCCTCCTGCGAAGATGTTGGCGATTTGACTCATATGGTTTCATGCTGGAACGGAGGTTCATGTGACGGAGTTCTGGCGGAAGTGGCTGATCACTGCAGCCGGGATCACCGCCTTGGCCGGATTGGGATTTGCGACTCTGGCGGCGATCGGAGCCACCGAGACCCTCGACGCTATGTTCGACCTCGTCTACCTCCCGGGCGAACTGGAGGCCCCTGCCGGTGAGGTTGCGTCGTTTGCGATGGGCGTTGCAGGCGCGGTGATGGTGGGCTGGGCTGCGACGATGCTCATCCTGGTTCGCAGTCCGAGCACGAGTGCCCTGCCTTCAACATGGCGGGCCCTGACCGTCGGTCTGTTGGCCTGGTTCGTCGTGGACGGCATCGTGTCGATCGCCGCTGGTGCCACCGGCAACCTGGTCTTGAACGTTGTCTTCCTCGCGCTGTTCGCCCCACCCCTCATCGCAACCCGACCCGGTCGTCGCTCAGTAGGGGCGGACCGACCCTCGGCTTCTCGCGCCTAGCCTCGGACTTTTCTGGCGATCAGGCTCGCCGAGGGTGCTGAGGGCGATGGAAAGTACGACGGGTGGCTCTACTCCTCCGTCGACTCCAAGGAGCGGCGGAGCTCAGTCAGAGTCTCGAGAGTCACCGGGAGCACCTCGTCGATCGTCTTCGCTGACCACTCCGACTCAACGGCGTCCGGGTCGTCGACATGGTCCGTGATCGCGGCCCATGCGGCGTCCCACTCCTCCTGCATCTTCGGAGGGAATCTTGAACCATCGCGAGTCATGTCGGCAATGCCGAAGGCCAGCAGAGGCGCCGCCAAATCGTGCCGACCGACGTCGGAAGCGACCAGGCCGCACTCCAGCATAAAGTCCGCCCACGGGATGGAGCCTTTCGCGGCATACTCCTCGAGCGCTTCTACCGCTGCACCCAGGTTCCCTCGACGCCGTTGGATCGACGAGATGATCGGACCCCAATTGAAGTTCTTGGTGAGTTCGGTCAGAAGCTCCATCGCCTCGCCGGCAGCTTCCAAGGCCTCGTCATGGCGGCCCAGGCAGGAGAGCGTGATCGCGATGCCGAACAGCGCCCAACTCATCGCTCCGCGACTGCCTGTTATCGCATGAGTCTCCAGTGCAGCCTTGAAGAGATCGAGGGACCCTTCGTTGTCTCCAGCCCAGCGTCGGCTTGCCCCAAGGCCCGAGAGCGCCCACCCGAGCCCCATCGGTATCTCGGCACGCTGAAAGTGATCACGAGCGACCAGGAGCCATCGTTCGGACTCGCCGAGTTCAGCCTCGAGGCGATGGATCCAGCCCTTGTTGAGGGCATGCCATCCCATAAGCCAGTCACTCCCGACCTGCTCGCCTAACGCATACCCCTCGTCGTACCCGGCGTGTGCCTCATCCCACATCCCGAAGTTGTTGGAGGCGGTGTTTGCCCAATAGATGAGGGCGAGGCTCAGAACAGAAGGGTCATCGAGCGTTCGAGCGAGCTCCACAGCCTCCTGCCCGGCGGGGAGGGACGCGCTGATGTCGCCACCCTCGAACTCCAGGACGGCGGCGCCCGTGAGTAGACCCGTCCGGAGTGCCACCGGTAGGTCATCGCGAGCGAGCAACGCTCGAATGTGGGTCAGGCCCGTGTCGATGTGGCCTCGCGCCTGCCAGAACCACCACAACCCGTTCGCGATGCGAGCAGCGTTCTCGAATCGAGCATGCTCCGTCGCCCAGGTGAGGGCTGCCTTCAGGTTCTCGTGGTCGCGGTCCAACCGCTCGAACCATGCCACCTGGTCGCGGCTCCTCGTCCCGGAATGCGCCTCCTCGGCCACGTCCGCGTAGTAGGCGGCGTGTCGCTCTCGCCAACGGTCACCCTCCCCGGCGTCGGTGAACCTCTGGAGCGCGAATTGGCGAAGTGTCTCCAGTAGTCCAAACCGGCCGGACTCGGCCCTCGCCTGCACCATCGACTTGTCCACCAACGACGCCACGACGTCGAACACTTCGACTTCGTCGACCCCCTCGCCGGACACTATCGCCTCGGCCGCTTCGAGGAAGAACCCACCACGGAAGACCGCCAGCCGAGCGAACACAATCCTCTCCCTGTCATCGAGCAGCTGATAAGACCAATCCACCGTCGCCAACAGCGTTTGCTGACGGGGCAGCGCAGTCCGCGCCCCACCGGTGAGCAGGCGGAATGTGTCGGTGAGCCGCTCCAAGATCTGATCCACGTTGAGCACCCGGGTCCGTGCAGCGGCAAGCTCGATTGCCAACGGCATCCCGTCGAGCCGGCTGCAGATATCCGCGACCGTCGGCGCCGTCTCATCGTTCAGTTCGAAGTGGGAAACGGCAGCGGCCCGCTCGGCAAACAACTCCATCGCATCCGGATACCGACCCTCGTCGTTGAGGCCGAACATCGACGAAAGCTCGAGCGAGGGGACCTGGATGAGGTTCTCGCCGCGCACCCCCAACCCTTCTCGCGACGTGGCCAACACGCGCACGCCGCGACAACTCTGCAGCAGTCGGTCTGTGAACTCCGCCGCCGCGCCGATGAGGTGCTCACAATTGTCCAATACCAACAACGCAGTTCGGTCCCCTAAGAACTCCGAGATCGCGTCCATCGCCGTGCGGCGATCCTGGGCGCTGCTTTCTTGCGGGGAAAGCCACTCCAGACCAAGCGTTTTCGCCACGCGTTGGGAGATCTCAGTGCCATCCACCACCGGGGCCAACTCCACCATCCACACCCCGTCGGGGAAACCGTCGAACATCTCGGCCGCGGTATGCAATGCCAACCGCGTCTTCCCTGAGCCCCCAACTCCGATCAGTGTCACCAAGCGACTGCTCCGCATGTGCGCCATGGTCTCCTCGAGTTCATCATGCCGTCCGATGAACGAGGTCATCTCCACCGGCAGGTTGTTCTTGTGAACGTTGAGGGTGCGCAACGGAGGGAACTCGAACCGCAGGTCACCATGCACCACCTGGTGAAGCATCTCCGGCGAGCCGAGATCCTTCAGCCGGTGCTCCCCCAGCGACCGCAGTCCCACCTCGTCCGGGAGTCGATCAACAGCGAGATCTCGCGTAGTCTGACTGACCAGGACCTGCCCGCCATGCCCCGCATCCGCGATCCGCGCCGTCCGGTTCACCGCAGGGCCGAAGTAGTCGCCCTCCCGCTCTTGAGCCACCCCCGTGTTCAGACCCATCCGAACCACCAACTCACCGACCCCCCACGACTCGCTACCAAGCGACTGTTGGGTTGTCAGGGCCGCGGTCACCGCATCCAGCGGATCCGAAAAAGCGGCGGCGAACCCATCGCCCGCAGTCGTGAACACATAACCGTCATAGGACTCGATGGTCGTCCGCAACAGCTCGTCATGACGCGCCACAGTGCTCTCCATCAACCCGGGCTGTTCCTCCCAGAGCCGCGTACTCCCGACAATGTCGGTGAACAGGAACGTGATCGTCCCCGTCGGCTGCGTCAGCATGCGGGCGAGCGTACCCCGTGCCAGGTCGGCGTCCTGGTCTGTTAGCACGATCCGGTAGAGGGCGGCGTTGGCTTGACGGTCGCCGCCCCGGTTGAGCCGGAACCTGTTGGTCATTTTGCCTGAGTTGGCGGGGAGCGGGGCGACTCCGCAGAGGTGAGCCCACGACGGTTCGCTGTGAAGTCGTTCGGGGTTGTCCCCTGCAGTGACGAGGAGACTGGCTGCAGTGTCGACACCGACCCCGTAAAGCTCGAACAGTTTCGGTGCAGTTTCGGTGATGAGAGGG
>PVMK01127070.1_pt1 | contig 26261 bp, 25 predicted proteins | sample 1853481 | NCBI WGS metagenome assembly PVMK01 (sample SAMN08533507, study PRJNA380276) | Marine sediment metagenome, whole genome shotgun sequencing project.
TTGAACAACGTGAGCACCCTTATATGAACACCAACCTGCTAAAGAGCCAATTAAATATTCTGGAAGAACCCTCGGACGGTTTATGGGTGGATATATCCCCTGTTCCCGAAAAGATTGTTAGCTCCATAATTGAATCCTTAGGGCTTGCGCAAAAATAACTTCGCAGAATTGGCGCCCGGTTCTTCTTCCAGAAATTCCCACGATAAGGTAAGAGGGTGCCCCTATAAGTTCATTTAAGTTTAAGCCCATTTAGAAAGAGAGCGCTATGAATACCTCGTCAGAGGCCCGCAAACACCCTCTCGAACCCTTGTTTAGTCCGCGATCGGTTGCTGTAGTGGGCGTTTCAAAGAATACCGAAAGCCAGGGATTTACGTATCTTCGGCAACTACTGGAATTTCCCTTCCATGGACCGGTGTACCCGGTCAGTATGGACGAGCAGGAAATCCTTGGCGTCAGGTGTTTCAAAACGCTTCGACATATAACCGGTCCGGTCGATCATGTGATCTCCTGTATACCTCATCATCAGGCGCTTTCGCTTGTGGAGGATTGTGTGTTCAAGAACGTTCGGAGCGTTCACTTTTTTACCGCCAGGATGGCGGAGACTCAGATGGCGGATCGCCTCGATCTCGAAGACCAGATCGTTCACCTGGCACGACAAGGGGGGGTAAGGGTTATCGGGCCCAACTGCATGGGTCTTTATTGTCCGAATGTGGGGCTGACTTTTCGTTTTAGCCTTCCAAAGGAACCGGGACATGTGGCCTTTGTCTCTCAGAGCGGGGGGAATGCTGCGGATCTTGAGTATCAGGGAGCGGGAAGAGGGCTCCGTTTCAGCAAGATTATCAGCTTTGGAAATGCCGCAGACCTCAATGAATCAGATTTTCTCGACTACCTGATTGAGGATCCGGACACGAGGGTTATCGCCTTGTATCTGGAAGGCGTAAAACAAGGAAGACGGTTTCTGGACCTCCTTCGCCGCGCAGACGGCAAAAAACCAGTGGTTCTTTTTAAAGCAGGCAGGACCAAGGCTGGTACCAGGGCCGTGATCTCTCATACGGCTTCAATGAGTGGAGAGTTTGCCTTGTGGGAGGCTGTTTGTCGTCAATTCGGGGTTGTGACTGTACAATTCATACAAGAGATGGCTGATGTGCTCCTCGCCTTTCAATTCTTAACACCTTCAACGGGCAAAAGGGTGCTGGTGATGGGGGGCGGAGGAGGGGGGAGTGTGGCTGCTACAGACGTGTGTGAATCTGAGGGCTTTGAGGTTCCCCCGTTGCCACCGGAGATGCGAGAGGAGATCCGCTCCTTTGCACCCAAGGTCTGGTCGCTGATTTCAAATCCCATGGATGGATCGGTTATGGGAAGCATCGATACAATGGTTGCTGCTTTTCAAACGGGAACACGATGGAACGGGGTGGATCTTCTAATTGGAAACAGCAGCGCCGTGTGGCTGCTTGACGATCCCCAAATGGCCGCAACTCATGATCTGAGCAGTCATTTCCTGGTAGACCTTGCAAAGGGTACCAAAAAACCAATGGTAATCTATATTAACAGCGGAGACCCAACCACAAAATGGCGTGTGGAATCAGTCCTCAAGGCGCAGGAGCTGTGCCGCGATGCAGGCATCCCGTATACCAAACATCCAAAGGGCCGCACGGGCCCTTGCCCACTTCACCCGGTATCATCAACGAAAACAGCATGTTTTTTCCCGGGACTCTAATGCCCTGGAAAATCAGACCTGAAAGAAAACCAAACATCACTGGTAACTACTCAGGTGGATAGGCTGAAGGTCCCGCGGAGCGCGGGATTAGGAAAAAGCGAATTTTAAAGCCATGTTTGATACAAGAATCAGATATTTCCGCCAAAGTACGGCAATTGTGCTTTTCTGCCCCCTTCAGCCTTCAGTCTAAACAGCTTCAGCCTGACTACGTGAGTAGTTACCATCACTGAATCATTGCGGAGACAGTGACAAAATGATTACTAAATCGAGTTATGAAATAATCATAATCGGTGGCGGCATTGCGGGTGCCTCTCTTGCCTATTTTCTTACCCAGCGGGGCATTAAAGATGTCCTTGTCCTCGAAAAAGAAGAACAACCCGGGTATCACGCAACCGGAAGAGCAGCAGGTGTACTCGCTGAATTGGATTTTATCTCTTCCACCCGGAAGTTGAAACTCCTGAGTGCAAATTTTCTGAGAAGACCGCCCCTCGGGTTTTCAGACCATCCCATCCTCAAACCGTCGGGAATTCTTGTGATGTCCCAGGGGGAACTTTGGAAATTGACACAGCAGATGGTGCCCGAGTTGAGAATGGGGGGGGCAACCGTGGATGTGCTGTCGCAAGAAGAGGTCATCTCCAAGGTCCCGGTTGTCTCATCTGACAATTTTGACGGCGCCTTGTTTTTGCCAAAAGACGGCCATTTGGATGTCAACGAACTCCTGTTGGGATATCTACGGCATGCCAGAAAAAAGGGGGCACGGCTTCATCTGTCCGAAACCGCGCAAGGGATAAAGGTGGATAACGGACAATGCAGCGGTGTTATCACCGATAAGGGCGAATACCAGTGCCGGTGGGTCGTCAACGCCGCAGGCGCGTGGGCGGGTGCCATCAGAGAACTCATCGGTCCGTCCCCTGTTCAGCTTACGCCTCTTAGACGTACCATCATCACCTTCAGGGCCCCCGAGGATCTGGACGTTAAAGATTGGCCCTTCACTGCGGATATAAGTCACGAACTCTATATTTCGCCTGAATCATCCGGTCTGCTGGCCAGTCCAATGGATGAAGAACCCATGGCGCCTTGTGACGCACGACCCGATGATTTTGTTATCGCCCAGACAATTGAGCGCCTACGGCAGTTTGCGCCACGGCTTGTGCCAAAGGCTATCAGCCACAAATGGGCCGGATTAAGGACATTTTCACCCGATCAGGCAATGGTGGTGGGAGAGGATCCCTATGGTGAAAGGGATTCTTTTGGCTTTCGGGGCAGGGGAGGGGGCCGGCATAGAAACCAGCCCCGTGGTGGGGCAGATGGCCGCGGATCTGATTCTTGATGGTCAAACAAAGATAATGGATATCGAGCCCATATCGCCCGACCGGTTTGAGAACGGAAGCTAATGGGTTTGCCTGGCGGCAAAGTCGATGTCACATGGGAAAGGGCCTTTCAAGCTGTGGATATTTCTCAACAAATCCCTTGATTTCGGAAATGATCCTCGGATTATTGGGTGTTTTCTTAAGCAGATCAGAGAATATCTTTGAAGCTTCATTCAGTTGTTTCCTTATGGCATGAATTCGTGCCATCCCCATAGACGCATACCTGTCATATCCCAAGGCCAGAGCGGCTTTATAGCTTTTTTCTGCCTTATCAAGGTCGTCCAGGTTAAAGTAGGCATCGCCAATTCGAGTCATGACAATTCTCGAATTCATTCCACATTTTTGTGCCACCCGCCACGCTTTTATGGCACCCGGGTAATCCCTCATCCCTCTCAAACAATCAGCCTTCCCATGCCACATGTGAGAATTTTCCGGATCGATTTTGAGGACTTTCTCGTAGTACCCTATTGCCTTCCCATATTTTCTTTGCCTCCGGTAGATATTTGCAATAGCAGTAAGTGGAAAAATGGGATCTCCCGACAGCTCATTGAGCGCATCAAAAAATTTTAGCGCTTCGATATCATTTCCCTCTTTTGTAAAAACGTTGCCGAGCCCCATCATGGCATATGTATCGAATGGGTTTTTTTTAAGGGCGCTCAAATAGAGGCGTTTGGCCTGATTCAGATCTCCAGTCTTACGCAACCCATCGGCGAGTCTTGTCATCACCTTGTAATCATCAGGATCCAGCGAGAGACACCGGGACCACGCCCCAATAGCCTTTTCGATGTTTCCCAAACCCCTGTACGCATCTCCCAATCCGGCAAGGGAAAATCTGTTTTTTTTCTCGATCACAAGCGATCGCTGATAATACTGAACGGCTTCCTCAAACTGTTTTTCCCTTCGTCTGAGATCACCCATGCCGACCAGGGCATACACATTGCCAGGATCCATTTCCAAGACCAGGGAATATTTTTCTTCAGCCGATCGAAGGTCCCCCTCTTTTCTCAAAACGTGAGCGAGTCTACAGAGATTCGTCACTTTCTTGGCAGTTCCCATTCCCTTTCTCTTTATGGTCATCGAAGAGCCCCCTCCATATCGCAAGTGGTTTCTAAGGGCCTTGGTAGACGTGCTTATAGGCATATCCATATCTCAGAAAGATCAAAAAAGATACGGAAATATCAAATTGCACTCAAAACGCTGACGGCTCAGAGGTAAAGGAGCCCCTCCCTGGACCCCGCCTATTCCGGTCGGGTGCCCAAATGGCGCGCAAACAATTTCGGATCTTGTCCGGACTTTTCTCTTTGTTCCGGCACTACTTGTAAAGAAGCTCTAGAAGTGTGTGCAAATCTTCAATCTTTTCCAGATCCACCAACATCTCCCAGGTTTGTTCGATGTCTTCGTTACTCAGCACATTACGAGTGTATTTTTGGTAGAGCTGATGGAATTCCTCCACCTCCAGGGGAAATTCCGGGCCGCCTTTGGCCTGAATTCTTTTTTTGACAAGTGCCCTGCCATCACTCAGAAATACCTCGATTTTTGCCTCTCCGCTCATAAATTCAGCCGGCCAACTTGGGTGGTTTTGAACAATGACTTTTCGCCAGGCATCCTGGTACCTGGGGTCATTTATCTTTTCTTCTGTAAAATGATAACTGTCAATTTCGCCATCGAGCATGAGCGCCGACATAACATGATGAAAACTGAATCGGGCATCTTCGGTATCAATTGGTTTGGGTCGATTACAGGTGTTGTCAATGGGGCCCACATGTATGACAATCTTTTCAATCGTATCGTATGAGATGTCGTTTTCAGCAAGAATTTCCAGCATCATGTCAATGTGACGGTGAGTCAGAAAACAGCAAGGGTATTTCTTTATCCAAATACAATGCATATACCACGGGATCTGCCCCAGACCATGGATGACCTTTGCCAGATCAAGAGTCAACCCGGAGCAGACATCCTGGAGCCATTTTTCAATATCCGTGCCGCCGGTCATGCCCAGCCGGGCAAGCTGAGCAGCCATCAATCCGTCACGACAGGCACAGGCCGATTCAATGTAGTGGGCATCGGTACCAAAATTGGTTATGTATCCGCTGGCGCGGCCCAGGGAAATGCCAACCGCGGACTTGAGTTGGGTGGGGGTCAGGTTCAGGGCCTTTCCTGCCGTGATGGCAGCGCCGATGACGCCATAAAACGGCAAGTCCGTGATCCCTTTTGAGGAAAGGGGAAACATCCCCAATCGGGTCATGACCTCCAGACCCAACGCCGAAGCCTGTATGATTTGCCTGCCATTGAGCTTGTTTTTTTCAGCCAGGGGGAAAATCACGGGAAAGACGGTGATATCACTTGTGGCTGAAGGGAATTGGTCGTCCTCCAGCTCTGCACCGTGAGAGGTGATCCCATTTACAAAAACGGCATCTTCAAGGGAAACGCGACTCCCGGCGCCGATAACGCCCGTCTCCTTATTGCCTCCTTTTGATTCAGCATATTCGATCGCTCCAAGGCCTACCGTGGTGGTGGCCCCGGAAAGCATGGCCGCCACGATCTTTGAACAGAGGAGTTTTGTGTAAAAGACGGTTTCTTCCGGAATATCATCAAAACCTGTCTCATACACAAACTCAGCGACTTGATCCATAATAGCCATAATTCTACCCTCCGATGAAAATAACGCCGTTATTTATTTAGGACTTCGACTCAAAAGAAACCAATGCGAGCACCTTTTTTCTGTATCTGCTCAATATTTCGGGGAACCCGAATTTATGCGGACATCTCTGGATAGCGACTGGCGATGGCTGAACATACAGACCTCTCTTTTAAGAGCCGCAAAACCCAGAAGATACTCGCATCACGGCGGTGAGGTTTACAATTCTGCCCGGAACAGCCCCTAAGATGATTGCCCCTATTACGTTTGGCTGTCCCGCCTGTCCCGGGCAGATTGGTTAAGGTATTTGGGGCGTGGCAGATGCGCTGCAAGAATTTAAATTGCGCCTCTTAAAAGAGATGTCTGTATGTTCCGCTACTATGAACTAAATCCCCTGCTTATTGAGCTATTGCTTTTTCCTCGTATAACAAAAAACCGATTTAAAACCAAGTCCTCATCTCCATGAGTCATGAGGATCCTGCCACCGTTAAATGCAGCTCCCCAAATGGCTATTTCTTGACACAATAGCGGGTTTCTGGTTTAAACCGACCAATCGGTCAACTCCGGGTCTTCAATTCCGTCCTTAGTCTTTAACCCTGAACGTTGAACCCCTGGCCCAGACCGATCATCGGCACTATGTATGCGAAAAGTATAGTCTAAGCCTAGTCAGCACAACTTTGGAATTATGCCACGAGTCGCACCAGGGCAGGCCTGAACCTGTGAACGGTTACTCCAGGTCCTATTTCATGGAGGATTATAAATGAAGGAAAACAGAGAAAAGACATCAACCTATCTCAAAGGGGAAAAGGTTCCCCATTTCAGGAGCCTTTCGGGGTTTGAGTATAAAGAGGCCTATGACAGATCAGACTGGAACAAGGAACTTCCTGGTCCGGGCACATACCCGTTTACAAGGGGGATTCACAAGGATATGTACCGGGGCAGGTTGTGGACCAGACGGCAACAGAGCGGTTTTGGGACTCCCCGGGAAAGCAACAAACGATTCAAATACCTGCTCAAGATCGGCCAGACGGGAATCAATATGGATACAGACATCGGGACCAAGTTGGGGCTGGATCCGGATTACCCTCTCGCCAGGGCTGACGTTGGCCTCCAGGGAACATCCCTGAGCACTTATGAAGATATGAAGGCCTTATATGCAGATATCCCTCTTGACCAGGTCAGCTCAACGTTGATCGTCCAGCCGCCCTACTCGGCCGTGGTCATGTCGCAGTATCTCTTGCTGGCCAGAGAACGGGGTATTTCATGGGAGAAACTGATAGGTACCATTATGAACTGTGCAATAACACAATTTGTGGGGCCTACCTATGAATCAAACACCACTTTTTTCCCTATCGATCTCACCATAAAGATCGGACTGGATGTCATGGAATACATCGTTCCCAGGGTACCCAGGTGGAACATCGTCAATATCAATGCCTATAATGTCCGTGAGACAGGGGTTGATGCGGTACAGGAAGCGGCGTTTTCGCTTTCGGTTGCGGCTGATTATATAAAGGCCCTTATGTCACGAGGTCTGGATGTGGACAGCTTTGCCCCACGTATGGCCTTTTTCTCTGCCGCCCATATGGATCTTTTTGAAGAGGTGGCCAAGTTGAGGGCCATGAGAAGGATATGGGCCAGGATGCTCAAAGAAAAATTCGGGGCCAAAAACGAAAAATCCATGTGGTTTCGAACGGCAATCCAGACGTCCGCCCTGCCACTTACGGCCCAGCAACCCATGAACAATATCGTTCGCACAACCATCCAGACCCTGACCGCTGTGTTGGCGGGGACCCAGTCCATACACACAACCGGTTATGATGAGGCCTATTCCCTCCCCACGGAAGAGAGCCACAAGCTCTCCATTCGAACGCAACAGATCATCGCTTACGAGACCAAGGTGGCCAATTCTGTCGACCCCCTTGGGGGGTCCTATTTGGTGGAATCCCTTACTGACCAGATCGAAGAAGAAATTTGGGAACTGATGAAGGTAATTGAAGACAAGGGAGGCTTTATCCAATGCTTCAAACAGGGGTGGGTGGAAGACCAGATCAACGAGGCCCGCTACAAGATGGCAGAAGAAATTGAAAATGCAGAACAACCCCTGGTGGGTGTCAACATTTTTAAGGAAGATGATGAAGAGGTAAAGATTAATATCTTCAGACAAACATCGGATATGCAGGCCAAACGAATTCAATATATTCAGGAATACAGACAAAACCGGGATCAGGAGCCTGTAAAAAAGACCTTGGGAGAGCTTTGCGATCTGGTCAGAAAAAAACCCGACGAAAACCTCTTTGAACCGATTATGAAGAGCGTTGAGGCCGGGGCAACAATCCAGGAGATATCGGATGCCTTCAGGGCAACGTTGGATTTCAAGATCCCGGCCTAAACCCTGGGAAATACCCTGTAAGATAAATTGCCGATAGCATTTATTGAATATCATTTTTATTTGGAGACGAGATTATGTCGCGGCAGAAGCGTATTATTGTTGGTAAAATGGGATTGGATTCCCATGACAACGGGCTGAAAATTATTGCCAAGTGGCTTATGGACAGTGGTTATGAAGTCGTCTATGCTGGTCTTTATAATACATCGGAACGTATGGTTCAGATGGCTGCCCAGGAAGACGTGGATGTTGTGGGGATCAGTTTTTTAGGGGGTGAACATCTCCATTACACCAATGAATTGGTGCAAAAACTAGACCATGGTGGAATGGGTCATATAAAGGTTGTTGTTGGCGGTGTGATCCCCCCTCATGATTTGGAGCCACTAAAAAAAACAGGGGCTGACGCTGTTTTTGTGTCTGGAACGTCAAAGAAGGCCATACTGGAAACCATAGACGGCCTGTTTGAATAAAATAAAGATGGACGGTTGGTTTATTTAATCCCGTTACCATAGATGTCAAAAGGAGTAAAACATGAATAAAATGATACCCAAAAACATGCAGGCTTTGGTTCTCACAAGTCCCGGCGAATTTGAGATCCAGGAAGTTTCGGTGCCTGTACCGGGGCCTTACGAAGTCCTGTGCCGGATTCGCGGCGTGGCAATCTGCGGCAGCGATCCTGAAATCGTCAGAGGAGGTCTGGCCGGGACCTGGCCGCCATCCTATCCATTTATTCCCGGCCATGAATGGGCAGGCGAGGTGGTTGCGGTCGGCGAGAATGTGTTGAATTTTGAAATAGGAGACCGGGTAGCGGGAGAACCGTGGAAGGGGTGTGGATACTGCGTCAATTGCCTGGAAGGACGATACAACCTGTGCGAAAATTATGGTAAGCCAGAGACTGGATTTCGGCACTATGGCTTTATTTCTCAAGGTGCCTATGCCCAATACAACGTTTATTCGATAAAAAGTATAAAAAAAATGCCGCCATCCATTTCCTTTCTTGAAGGAGCGCTGGTTGATACCGCTGGGGTGGCCCTCCACGGCCTGGAGTTGACAGGTGTAACCCCGGGCGGAACTGTGGCGATAATCGGCCCTGGCCCCATAGGGCTGTTGGCCATGCGTTTGGCCCGTTGTATGGGTGCTGCAAAAATTATCGTTGTTGGTCGGGGGGCCCGGTTGGAGGCTGCCGGTAAACTGGGCGCGGATCTGTTGATCGATTTTGAAAAAGAAGACCCTGTCGACGCGGTTCGAGCTGCAGCCGACGGTTTTGGAGTTAATGAAGTTCTTGAATGTTCGGGTGCCAAGGGGACCTTTAATCAAGCCGTCCGTATGGTGAAACAGGGCGGACGGGTTGCCCTGCTGGGTGTCCCCGAGGGGGAGTTTATGGAAGCATTGCCCTTTAAGTATATCTGTCGAAATGAGATCGCCATATTTGCTTCAAAGGCAGACCCCAACACCACACAAAAGATTGTCCCTTTGATCTCTTCAGGCCAGCTTATTGTAAAGGATCTGATTACCCACACATTTCCCTTGAGTGAGTTTGGGAAGGCATTAGACACCTTTGTTAACCGTCGTGATGGGGCTGTAAAGGTTGTTATTGAACCCAACGGAACAGAAGAAGGTTAAGCTATCCTATTCAAATACGAACGCTGTTCGGCCAGGGAGTTCCATCCTGTCTATAAGCGGCTGGACCTTATTTGCCTCATCCAGCGGAAAGGTGTTTATTACCACAGGGGTCACAACACCTCTCTTTACCAGTTCCAATGATTCCTTTATCTCCTGCCGGGTAGCACAGCGAGATCCTGTGATATTCAGCTCCTCACGGAGAAAACGCCCAGGGTCGAAATCCAGAGACGTGACGTTCTGGGGAACCCCAACCACCACGAGTGTCCCGCCAACCCCCAAGGATTTGATTCCCTCTTCCAGCGTCTCTTTTGTGCAGACCATATCCACTACTGCATCAACGCCGCCCCCGGCCGTGATTTTCATAACCTTCCGGGACATATTTTCTCCGTCGACGTTTATGACTTCATCTGCCCCGTGCTTTTCGGCGAGTTCCAATTTCTCATCAGAAACATCAACACCGATCACATGGGCGCCAAAAACCTTGGCTACCTGGACTGTATGAACCCCCACACCACCTCCGGCACCGATCACCAGAACACGGTCATTGGGTTTTGTCTTGCACCGTTCCTTAAAAACGTGCCAGTTGGTGGCCACTGCATCGGTCGTTATTCCCGCCTCGGCAAAGCCAACACCTTCAGGAATGGGGAGTATGTTACGCTCCGGTAGACTGGCGTACTCAGCAAATCCGCCGTCGACAGCTGCCCCCACATATCCCCCGAAATTTTCGCACAAGGTCTCTCGGCCGTTCATACACCATTTACAATGACCACATGTGATATAAAAGTGGACGCAAACCCGGTCACCCGGTTTACACGTGGTAACCATGGAGCCGATACCCTCTACAATCCCGCCGATCTCATGGCCGATGATACGGGGCACACTTCCTCCCAGTCTTCCTGCCCTTAGATTGGTGAGGGTGTACCCTATGCCGCAAGCCCTTATTTTGATCAACACATCCAGAGGACCAATTTGCGGAATGGGACGCTCCTCCAGCACATAGGGCCCATTCCATTCTTCTATCACCATAGCCTTCATCGGTATCCTCCTAATCTTTCAAGTTTCAGATGTCTTTAGCTTAGAACATTAGACACGGAATACCTTCTCCAATCCACCTTGTCAATTCGTAACCGGCGCCCACTCCTTCGCCTTGACAAATACACGGCCTGCCGATAGCTTGGGCATTACTTATTGTATTTCTTCTGCTTTTCACTTTTCTGTAAAGCAGGCTTTATACTGACGTAAAGGAGGGACCCCATTATCAAGGATCTGAACAGCCTGGAGACGGCCCTTCTCCCCTATGAAAAGAAATTGCGCGCACAGGAGAGGCTGCGTAGACTTCTTGGTGTAAAGGAAGTGGACCGTCCGACTTATGAAAGATATATCATAGCGCCCATAAAGCGGTTTGACCGCAGGAAGAGTGCGTTTATGGCCCTGGAGCCGGATAACCCTTTTGGGGAAACGTATCGCAGACAATTTAAGGCCCGCACCGGACATGATACCTGGACAGATCCTCTACCCTATGGCGAGCTGGACCCCTTGGATCGCGTTGGACAAAGCCTGGGTTCAGCGGCTTGGCGACTGTGCAGAGAGTACCTCCCGAAACCACGGCCGGTTACGTCCGCTGAGGGCCGGTTCGAGATGAACAATACGGGGCAGATGACGCGATTGATCAAGAAGGCGGCACTTTTCTTTGGGGCTGAGATGGTGGGTATCACCAAATTAGACCCCCGGTGGGTATACAAGGATATTGATATCTCCCACAAATACGTTATTGTGGTTGCGGTTCCTCACACGCGTAGCCTCAATAACACAGCCCCTTCCCATTTTGCCTGGACATCTGTGGGTGATGTCTACTCACGACTCAAATTTATCACAACCCAACTGGCCGACTTCATTTGTGGGTTAGGCTATGATGCAATGTATCGCGAAACCCTTCACTGGAACCCGGAGATGTTGATGGTGCCCATCGCCATAGACGCCGGTCTCGGTGAGTTCGCTCGTAACGGCCGTGTCCTGTCTCCCGAGTTCGGGATCAATATGCGTCTGAAAGCGGTTACCACCGATCTGCCACTGAGGGTAGATAAGCCAATCTCATTCGGCGTACACAAGTTCTGCATGGCCTGCGAAAGCTGTGCAACCTTTTGCCCGGCCAATGCCATTCCTTTCGGACCCCCCACAGAGACACCCCCCAGCCCGCTTTTCAACAATCCCGGCTTCAGAAAATGGTATGTTCGGGCTGATCGCTGTCTGACCTTCTGGGCAGTCAACAAAAAGAAATGGCTCAGCTGCGGCGGTCGATGCATGGCCGTCTGCCCCTGGAATAAACCCCTGATCCTCCATCACAACCTGGTTCGCCGGATGGCTGCCCATTCCCCCACGATTGTCAAAAAGGCACTTGTTCGGGCTGACAAAGTGGTATATGGTCGCAAGAAAAGCATACGAAAGGATTGATTAGGGGCCTTAAACAACCAGTATTTTTTACTTAAAAAGTCTCAAATCGTCCCTTGACATCAAGAGGAATTATCTATAGACATTACTTGTAGAATTGCATTAATTGCGTATATGTGTTCATTGTCCTTATGATGCAGTGGTCTTAAGCTGGATCTCTCACACCAAAAGGGGATAAGTATTGGATTTCTTTATCATTCAAACCCTCAGCGGCGTTTCCTTTGCAGCTATCCTATTTCTCCTGACAAGCGGACTTTCCCTGATTTTCGGGGTGATGAACATTGTAAACGTCGCCCACGGTTCCTACTATATGCTGGGTGGATATATTGGCCTGACCGTTTACGATGTGACGGGAAGCTATTTTCTTGCCCTCCTTGGCGGTGGCATCTCGATAGGCATTATAGGCATTGCGATGCAGCGGTTTTTCCTCCGGAAATATGTGGATCATTTTCCACAGGTTCTGATGACCATGGGTTTTGCCCTCATTTTCCGGGACCTGGCGCTCCTGATCTGGGGAGGAGACCCGCTTTCCTTTCCCGCCCCGGCCCTCCTTCAAGGCTCTGTGCACTTTGGAGATGTCGTTTTTCCTATTTATCGATTGTTTGTGATCCTTATTTCGATTGTGGTCGCCATTGCGCTTTGGCTCTTCAATGAAAAGACCTCCTTCGGGGCGCAACTCCGGGCAACAGTAGACGACAAGGAGATGGCCGCAGGTGTCGGAATCAATGTCCCTCTGGTTTCAGCCCTCATGTTTGGTCTTGGGGCTTTTCTGGCTGCCATTGGTGGTGTCGTTGCCGCCCCTTTTTTTGGTGTCTATGCCGGAGCCGATTTTGAGGTCTTACCGATAGCTTTTCTTGTGGTGATCATAGGGGGCATGGGGAGCCTAAAAGGGGCAGCGGTTGGGAGTCTCCTGGTGGGATTGGTCGACAATTTCGGTAAGGCCCTGTTTCCGGATTTTTCCTATTTTACTCTCTTTCTTCCCATGGCCATTATACTTGCCATTAGACCAACAGGCCTTTTCGGCATAAAAACAAATTAGGGGAATTTGATATATGGGGGCAATCACTGGGTTCAGGCTGAAGATAGCGGGGATTGTGGCATCATTTATCCTTTTGATAATTCTCCCCCCACTTCTCCCATCCTATTGGTTAACCATTCTCACCCAAATGCTTATATATGGGGTATTGGCCATGAGTCTTGATATCCTAATGGGACACACCGGCCTTCCCTCCTTTGGTCATTGCGCCTTTTTTGGTGCGTCAGCATATGTGGTCGCCATACTGAGTACCCGATATCAAGTTGGTTTCCTGGGTTGCGTTGGTAGTGCCCTCCTTGCAGCAATTGTCATAGGTGCCATATTCGGTCTGTTGGTGGCACGTACAGTGGGCGTCTATTTCCTCATGATCACACTCGCCCTTGGGATGGTCATCTGGGGGCTTGCCTTCAGGTGGGTTACCATGACCGGGGGTGATAACGGTATTGCCGGAATTCCCAGACCCGACCTGGGAATTCCCGTTTCCCTGGATGATCCGATCGTTTTCTATTACGCCGTCCTCCTCGTTTTTCTCATATCATTCCTTCTTCTTTATATTTTCATCCGTTCCCCCTTTGGGCAAAGCCTTTTGGGGGTCCGGGAAAGCCCATCACGCATGCGGAACCTCGGTTACAATACATGGCTGCAAAAATATCTGGTCTATGTGGTAGCCGGGACTTTTAGTGGGGTGGCCGGAATCCTCTGGGCCTATTACAACGGTTTTGTGAGCCCAATGGATGCCGAGCTGACCTCATCATTCGAGGTATTTCTTATGGTCATCCTTGGGGGAGCCGGTACACTGGCTGGCCCCGCGGTAGGGGCTGGAATTATCGTTTTTCTGAAGAATTTTATCAGCGCCTATACCCATAGATGGCTATTGATCATAGGAGCGATTTACATACTGATCATCATGTACGCCCCCGGGGGCCTGGGCGAATTGGTGCAACGATTCACGAAAGGAGGGAGTAAGAAGGCATAGTGTATGGAAGAAATCCAACAATCAATGTTTAAGCGACAGATCCAAAAGGAGGAAAAATCATGAAAAAAGCCTTTTTGTTTTCCATTTTTATAGGTCTGATAATTGGCATCGCAGCAATGCCCGTATCCGTTTTGGCAAAGGACAAAGGTCCCATAAAGATCGGCTTTTTCGCACCGATGAGCGGCCATGCAGCGCAGGTGGGAAAGGATATGCTTGCGGGTTTAAAAGTGGCTCTCGAGGACCAGGGTTGGCAAGTTGCTGGAAGAAAGATCGTGTTGATCTCCGAGGATACGGAGGCCAAACCCGCCGTCGCCATGACCAAAATAAGGAAATTGGTGGAAAGAGATGGTGTTCATGTTCTCATTGGAGGCCTTATGGCATCCACAGGTTACGCCCTCATGCCCTATCTGGATTCGAAAAAGATCCCGGCAATTTATGCTATTATGGCCTCTGACGACCTCACACAGAGGAAACCGGGCAAGTATATGGTTCGCACGGGATGGTCCAGCAGCCAGCCTTCTCATCCATTCGGGGTCTACGCGGCAAAGGAACTCGGACTAAAGAAGATTGTTACCATAGGCTACGACTATGCCTTTGGTTGGGAAGTCGTCGGAGGCTTTCAGAGAACCTTTGAAGATTCAGGGGGGAAAATCATACAAAAACTATGGACCCCTGTGGGTACCATGGATTACGGACCTTATTTAGGACAAATCGATAAGGACGCTGATGCGGTCTTTGCACTCTTTTTTGGCGGCGGCGCACTGCAGTTCGTAAAACAGTTCAAAGAATATGGGCTAAAAGATAAGATGCTCCTTCTCGGTGGCGGAACAACGACAGATGAAAGCGTTCTTCCCTCAATGGGAGACGAGGCCATAGGCACAATAACCACTCTTCACTACAGCGGGGCCCTGGACACGCCCGTGAACAAGAAATTTGGAAAGGGCTTTGAGGCTCAGGCGGGAAAAATAGCTTCCTACTATGGCGAGGGGCCGTATACCGGAGGGATGTGGATCATTGAAGCCGCCAAGGCTATTAATGGGGATGTGGAAAACCGTGAGAAGTTCCTGGCCGCTTTGAAAAATCTTAAAATGACCAAGGCCCCCCCGGGGTCCCATTGTGCTCGACAAGTTTGGCAACCCCATCCAGAATATCTACATCAGAAAAGTGGAAAGGGTTGGGGGAAAACTCCAGAATACCGTCATCAAGACCTATCCGAAGGTCTCCCAATTCTGGACCTTTGATGAGGATTGGTATTTAAAGCAGCCGCTTTACTCGAGGAACTATCCGCCTCTGAAAAAGTAGTGGCGCCGGAAACAAATATTTTTTGACCAACCAGGGAGGAAATGGGTGAATACGCCGTGTCTGGTTCTTGAGGGCCTCACAAAGGAGTTCGGTGGGCTGATGGCAGTCGATCACGTGAGCCTTGAAATAAAGGCCGGGGAAAGACATGCCATCATCGGACCAAATGGTGCCGGGAAGACGACCCTCTTTAATCTCATCTGTGGAGACCTATCGCCCACAGATGGTAAGATCGTCCACTTTGGGCAAGATGTGACCCGGCTTCCCACGCATAAAAGGATTGCTCTGGGAATTTCGAGGACATTTCAGATCAACAACTTGTTCCCAAAACTAACGGTCCTCCAGAACGTTCTTTTAGCCGCTCAAGGGCTCGAAAAAACAAAATATGTAATGTATAGACCCATTTCCTCCTATAAATTCCTCTATGATAAAGCAAAAAATATTTTAGAAGACTTTGAGATGTGGGACAAACAAGACTCCCTTATCATGAATCTCTCCTATGGTGATCAGCGCCAGGTCGAGGTCTGTCTGGCCCTCATCGGAAACCCGCGTTTGCTTCTTTTGGATGAACCAACAGCGGGATTGTCCCGAGCCGAAACCCTTACATTCACATCCATTTTAAAGAAGCTTAACCCCGATATTACTATTTTGCTCATCGAGCACGATATGGACGTGGCCTTTGAACTGACCGAGAACATAACGGTCCTTCAGTCAGGGAAACTGGTCGCATCAGGAAACAAAGATGAGATCAAGGCCAATAAAAAGGTGCAGGAGATATATTTGGGAACCGGACGATGATGCTGGAAATAATCGATATCCACACCTATTATGGAGAGAGTTACGTCCTTCAGGGAATTTCCATTCAAATTGAAAAGGGAAATATCATCGGTATTCTCGGCCGAAACGGGATGGGAAAAACAACCCTTATACGATCTATTGTGGGCTTTACGCCGCCTCGTCAAGGTCAGATTTTACTAAAAGGTGTCGATATCACCCATATGCCTTCCTACAAGATCGTAAGAATGAGTTTGGGACTCGTGCCTCAGGGGAGGCGGATATTTCCCTCTTTGAGCGTACTTGAAAACCTTAATGTGGGGGCACGGGGTCAGGAAGGCGGTCTGTGGGACAAAGAGAAGATTTACGCCCTCTTTCCTGTCCTCAAAGCGCGCAGCAACAACAGGGGTGACCAACTAAGTGGCGGAGAACAGCAAATGTTGGCCATCGCGAGAGCCCTGATGACAAATCCGGAATTACTCCTTATGGATGAACCGAGTGAAGGCCTGGCACCTCTATTGGTCCAGGCCATCGGTCAATCCATTCTGCAGCTTAAGGAAGGCGGGTTATCCATCATGCTCGTGGAACAGAATCTACCCTTCGCAATTGAGGTCTGCGATTACATCCATGTCCTTGGCAAAGGAATGGTTGTTCATTCATCAACCCCAAAAGAACTCTGGGAAGACGAAGAGGTAAAGGCCCGGTATCTCGGGATATAGTTCATCTTTTCATCAGTTCGACCAAGAGTTGAACGGCTGCTTCAGCGAATTCCGGATCGTTGAGGTGGGCATCAACCTCTACCCATTTCACTCTTGAACCGTCCAAACAGTTCTTAATGGACGTTGTCAACGCTGAATTGGCCGCCTCATCGTGCCACTCCCCTGAGACCGTACCATCAATGGTTGTCATCTTTCTGCCCTCTATCCGGTCCAGGGCAGAAAACCCTCGCAATGGGATGATGATGGCCGCAGGTCCAACGCTCGCGTTGAGTTTTTCGGCTATCTTTTTGCCCAGAATTTGATTCTCTTCCACGTTGGTCCGCATAAGCGTAATAGACGGGGTGTAGAAAAAGAAATTCCTATCCCTGTATTTCTGAGGCACGGTTTCCCTTGACCCAAAGTTCCCGAAGTCAAGGGCCCCCAGAGAGACCACCTGTGGAACCCCCATGGCACCCGCTGCCTCCAATCTACGGGGGCCTGCGCTATAGATCCCATCCACTAAATCGTCTACAAGTTCGGAGGTGGTGATGTCCAAAACCCCACTGATCTCTCCGGACCTTACCAGTTCTTCAAGGGCCATGCCACCCGTTCCTGAGGCGTGAAGCTCAATCACTTCAAAGCCCTTCCCCTCCAACAAACTCTTTGCCTTTTCAACACACGGCAGCGTGGTCCCAAAAGTGGACATACAGATCTGAGGCTTAATCTCTTCATCTTCAAAGGGTTCTTCGCTCGCCATATGTGCTATGGCCCTGGCAGCATTATGAATCACCCTTTTTGTGATTCTGTTTAGCGAGATATCGCCAATTGAATTGGCCATCATGATGTCCTTGGTTCCCACATAAGGACGAACATTGCCTGACGCGACACACGTTATCATGAGTTTTGGAAACCCGATCGGGAGTGTCCGCATCACGCTGCAAGTGATCTCAGCGCCGTTTGCACCACCCAACCCGATCACACCATGAATTCTTCTTTCACCAAACATCCTTTTGACGATTTTTATCGCCCCTTCGGTCATCAGATTCACGGCAGAAACCTTATCCAATCGGCCGATTTCATCAAAATTCTTTCCGCATTCCCTTGCCACGATGGTGCAAGAGATATCCGAAAGGGACTCAGCCGTCACCGCTTTGCAGCTCACGTCCATCAGAAGCGACTCAACATCTTCGGTCTCTATCTTTTTCTGAAGATAACCCAACTCCTTTGCCTTTGTATCAAGGGTACCAATAACCAGGATGGTCTTGGCCATCTAGCGTTCCTTTCTGATAAATGACTTCAGGATGTCCCAAGTTTTTTTGATCCCGGTGATCTGCTTTCAGGCAAGGTCGGTCGGCTCTGATCAGGCGTTTGTCCCCCCTTTACGGCAGCTTACGGGCGCACTGGGGCGTACGCTCTCTTCTATCTGGAGAACGGGGGATACGGTTTTGCTAAAGAGCAGGCAACATTACCTCCGGGCAAAAAGAGCAGATTTTATGCGCACTCAGGATGACTTCAACCGTCAGCTTGGCCCCCGTATAATAAACCTTCCCACAGTTGCCCGCCAGATTTCGGGAGGGATCTTCACTGATCTTGAAATGAAAGGGCTTAAGGACGCTGCAGGTTTTTGAGCCCAAGGTCTCCAGAAATCTTTTGTGGAGTTCAAAAGACAACTCGCTGGCACAGGTAATATCGTCTTCCGGACTTCTTCTACCAAATAGATATCCTATTATCATGACACCCGCGGCCAGAGCCCCGCAAAGGCTCTCCCAGTATTTATGAGTTTTGTACCGGTCTTTATCCGGTACAGCATAAGCCGGGTGTCTTAAATCTTCAGGCCCTTTCAAGCCCGCCTCCATGTGGCGCCCGCCTCCCCCGTGAAAACCGGAAGCCATCCGTACGAGGTCCTTGTCAATATCAAGTCTTAGAGTCTCCGCGACCGCGGTGAATACACCCTCGCTTCAATGGAATCCTTTTTTTGTAGGGGTGTACCGATACTCGTCAGCAAGCCTTCCGGCTGCCTCGGATAGTTCGTTAATGTCCATATGATAACCTCCTTTTCACAACTTCCAAATTGCAGCATACTCTGCCTATTTCGCAACAACGTCGTTATACCAATCCAGGATTTCTTCGCCGGTCATAAACAAAACATCTTGGTGCCCCTTGATATACTGAAGGATCTTGTCGATGTATTTGATCCGGTGGGCTGCACCTGATACATACGGATGTACAGAAATCCCCATGAACCGGGCACTCTCTGCCCCTTCTTCATAGAGCGTATCAAACGCGTCGCGCGACCGTTCGTAGATTTCCGGAGAACGATGGTGCTGGACAAGATAAATGGGAATGTCATTGAGCTCAACAGTGTAAGGGACGGCGATCAGACTGCCGGTTTTGACTTTTAGCGGGTAGGGTTGATCATCATTCACCCAGTCGGCCACATACTCAAAGCCCTCTTCAGCCAGTATGTCCGGTGTGTCAAAGGTTTCGTGAAGTCCCGGGCCCATCCACCCTCGCGGTCTTTTACCTGTAAAATCTTGGATCGTTTTAATGGTTTTTCGAATAACCTCCCGTTCATCTTTTTCAAGGTTTATGGCTCGCTGCTCATATCCGTGGGCGAGAATCTCCCAACCGCTCCGAAGGGCTTCCTCAACGATAACCGGATGGGTTTTACAAACAGGAGCGTTGAGGCTTATGGTTGCCCTAATCTGGTGTTTATCCAGGACCTTTTTTAACCGCCAAAAACCTATCCGTAGCCCATAATCAAACCAACTATAGTTGGGGATATCCGGCGTCACGGTTACCCCCTGTGGTGCCGGAAGAACCGATCGAGCCATGGTCGCCTCGATATCCCATTTCTCCACATTGATAATAAACCAGACTCCCAGACGGGCAGCGCCTGGAAGCTTCACAGGCTTGCGATCCATAATGGCCGAGTATTCTGCGCGTTCCTTTTGTATGTTTCCCATAAAACGTCACCCCCTTCGATTTCAGAATACCGGGAGTTTACCTCACAGATATTTCGCTTTGTCAAGTCATTTTGTTTCAACCGTGCCCTCTCAAGATGATTACCGATCGTTGTTAAGAATCAGTCGCGTCTTTTATTGACAGTCTATGCGCGGGGAGGTATTTTCAATATTTCATGTCATTCCAAAACGGAGGAGATAGTATGGCAAAAAGATATGAAAGGGAGGAGATTGTTGACAGGCTTAAGGGGGAAGCCGAGCAAGGCCGATCGGTTTTTAACGCCTTTGCCGGGACCGGAATCTCAGCCAAATTTGCCGAGGCGGGTGGTGCGGACCTGATCACAACCCATATTCTTGCCAGGTTTCGGATGGCGGGTCTTTCGTCAATGGCGGGGTATCTCTCCATAGCAGACGCCAACGCCGTTACCCTGGAACTCGGGAAAAGGGATATTATCCCTATTATCAAGGAAACGCCCGTTTTGGCCGGACTTCTCGGAACAGACCCTACCCGAGACATGGGGTCCTTTCTGGATGAGATCATAGCCGCAGGTTTTTCAGGGCTACTGAATTGCCCCACAATAGCCCTCATTGATGGGAATTTCAGACAGGTACTGGAAGAGACAGGCCTGACCTATGACAAAGAGGTGGAGATGACGGCCATTGCAAGCCGGAAGGGCCTCTACACGACAGCATTCTGTACCACACCTGAAGAGGCGCTCAAGATGTTGGGAGCAGGATGTGATAATATCATTGCACATGGGGGCAACACCAGTGGGGGCAGCACCGGTGCCAAAACCGTAACGCCTCTCGATACTATGGTTGAACTGGTCCAGAATATTATTGACGTTGTAAAGGCGGAAAATCAGGAAACCCTTGTAACGTGCCATGGTGGCGCAACGGTTACGCCTCAGGATGTTCAATACCTTCTGGACAACACCAAAGGGCTGGATGGGTATGTTGGCGGTTCTACGGCGGAAAGGTTACCCGTCGAAAAATCCATCACCGGAGCAGTAAAGGATTTTAAAAATATCAAACTTGGGGCCGCCTTCTGATACCCCCAGGTTGGATTCAGAAAGGGATTGACGCTCTCCCAAGGAATTGGAGGTAATAAAATGAAAATTGATCTGGTAATAGATGGGGGAACCGTCGCCACCCCAACAGGCACTTTTAAAGCAAACATCTACGTTCAAGACGGCAAGATCCTGGCTGTTGGGAAAGTAACCGATGTTGACGCAAAGCAAAAGATCGATGCCCGGGGACTGCTGGTGATGCCTGGCGCGGTGGATGCTCATGTCCATATGATGGATCCCGGCCATACCGAACGTGAGGATTTTGTGACGGGTACCTCGGCGGCCGCCGTTGGCGGCGCAACCACTGTGATCGAACATCACCGAACCGAACCCCCGGTCCTGAATGCCAAACTGTTTGCTGAAAAACGTGATCATTGCAAGCCTAAGGCCGTGATAGATTTTGCCTTCATGGGTGGGGCCGTGCCTGACAACCTGGAAGAACTCAAAGGCATGTGGGATCAGGGGGCGGTGGCCTTTAAGACATTTACGTGTGCGCTGCACGGCGTCACACCCATGCCTGCAGGAAACCTTCGGGAGCTGTTTCGCACGCTCACAGGTTTTGATGGTATCACCCTGATCCATGCTGAAGATGATTCTATCCTCAGAGTCAATGAGAAAATGTTGCGCGAGTCAGGACGTACGGATTATTTGACGGTCTCTGACTGGCGCTCTGAAGATGCCGAGTTTTTGGCGATTTCTATTGCGGTGACATTGGCAGGGCAGACCGGCGCCCGTGCCATATTCGCCCACGTCAGCCTTCCTGCTTCGCTCCATATCATTCGAAATGCAAGACTGGAAGGTACAAAGGTCTATGCGGAGAGTTGTCCCCAATATTTTTATCTAACACGCGATGATTTGGCAGAAAAAGGGCCGTGGCTCAAGTTCGCCCCATCGGTACGCAGCAGTGAAACCACAGCACAGATGTGGACTGAGCTGGAAATGGGAAACATAGATGTCCTGGGTACCGATCATTGTCCGTTTCCAAAGGATGAGAAAGCAGCGGGAGTCAAAGATATCTGGGAGGCACCCTATGGGATTCCGGGTATCGAAACAACCGTACGATTGATGCTAAACGGTGTGAACAAAAAGATGGTGAGCCTTGAACGGGTCGTACAGGCGTTGTGTGAAACACCGGCAATGCTTTATGGTCTCTACCCACGCAAAGGGTGTCTGATGCCAGGATCAGACGCGGATATTCTCCTGGTGGATATGGATGTACGTGAGAAGTTGTCCAACAAACAAATCGTATCCAAGTGCGGCTGGACCCCCTACGATGGTATGGAAGTGCAAGGGAAAGTGGTAATGACCCTGCTTCGGGGCGCCGTTGTCGCGGAGAACGGACAACCGACAGGTGATCCGGGTTTTGGGGAGTTTGTCCCGCGTCTTGGAACAAAGAATAATAGATAGTGAAAGGAGCATTAAATGAGCCAAAAAGTTGGTATGATCGGTTTGGGTATCATGGGATCGGCCATGTCCGCAAATCTGTTGAAGGCAGGCTTTCAGATGGTTGGGTATGATATCTTGCCCGAGTTGGTGGGCGCTTTCACAGAAAGAGGGGGGGGTTGGCGCGGTCTCTCCCAAAGAAGTGGCTGCTAATTCTGATGTGGTCATCACTTCGCTGCCCAGCGTGGAGGCCCTGCAAAATGTTGTGTCCGGGAAAAAGGGCCTTTTAACGGGTGCAAAAACGAATTTGATTATTATCGAAACCAGCACACTCCCCCTTGCGGCCAAGGAGGAGGCTTGCAAAACGCTAAAGGCCGGTAATGTGGATTTGTTGGACTGCCCGCTCAGCGGCACTGGCGCACAGGCGGTCAAAAAAAGACCTCGTAGTCTACGCAAGCGGTAACAAAAACGCCTGTGAAAGCTGTATTTCCGTATTTGACGGATTTGCCCGGGCAAACTACTATTTGGGTGAGTTCGGGATGGGCACAAAGATGAAGTTCGTCGCAAATCTGCTTGTAACCATCCACAACGTGTCTGCAGCGGAGGCATTTGTTCTGGGAATGAAAGCAGGACTGGACTCGGAAATGATCCTCAAGGTTATCAGTGATGGCGCAGGCACCTCGCGAATGTTTGAAATTAGGGGGCCTCAAATGGTGGCTGGGGATTATGACAACCCCACCATGAAGATGGACGTCTTTCAGAAAGATATAAGAATCATCACCGCTTTTGCAAACGAACTTCAGTGCCCCACACCTCTCCTCTCCACAGCAACCCAGATCTACACGACGGCTCTGGCAAACGGGCGGGCAAAACAGGACACGGCTGCGGTTTGTGCGGTCATGGAGGAAATGGCAGGACAAAAGCGGGAATCATAACGGCAGCAGGCTCAAGCGGCACAGCCAAATCTGACCCAAATCCGGGCGCCAATTCTGCGAAATTATTTCTGCGCAGGCCATAATCTAATTTGCCCTAACCTCATTTATCCTAACCTCATTTGTTATGAAGCAGGGCTGAAATTGGATCAACTGCGAAGCTTGTACCCTTTGTGAAGTATCAGGAGGCAAACACCACTGACCAGGACAAAAAAGCAGCAGACCACACCCAGGCTGAAGAGGACAGATGTATCAGAGCGGCCAAGAAAACCATACCGGAATCCATCGATCATATAAAAAAACGGATTTAATCTGGAAACGATCTGCCAGAATTTTGGCAGAATAGTTATGGTGTAAAATGCACCGCTTAAAAATGACAGCGGAAGAATGACAAAATTCTGAAATGCGGCTACATGATCCCACTTGTCTGCGCTGATTGCAGAAATCATTCCTAAAGAAGCCAATATCCCGCTTCCAAGTATTGCAAACGTTATCAAAAGCCACGGATTGTAAACCGGCAATACGGCAAACCAGCACGAAGCCAACCATGCACCGATTCCTACAAGAAGCCCCCTTAATATTCCGGCTGCCGTATACGCAATATAGATTTCCAGATTTGAAAGCGGCGAAAGCAACATAAAAATGATGTTGCCATTGAGTTTGGACTGAAAGATACTGGATGAATTGTTTGCAAATGCATTTTGAAGAACAGACATCATGATAAGACCGGGAATCAAAAAAGTAGTATAGCTGATCCCTTCATAAATTGCCACATGCCCGGAAAGAACAGACGAAAATATTAGAAGATACAACACAACAGACACGACAGGTGTGATGATAGTTTGTATCGTCACTTTTAGAAAGCGCCATACCTCTTTGGCAAACAATGTATACATGCCGTGACGGTTAAACATGGTTTTTTCCAGTCAAGGTAATAAAAGCATCTTCAAGCTTCGGTTCATCAGTTCTCAAATCGCTGAAAGTAATATTTTCCGAATGCAGAACATCAAGGATATCACCAATTCGGTCTGTGTTACGATGCAATCGCAAAGTCAATTGATTACCGGAAAATAAATCCACTTTTTCTTTTATGGAATCCGGAAGCTCAGCATCGGGTTTTTTTAGGGTCAGATGCAATAAACGGTAAGAATAGCGGTCAAGTAGCGCTTTTGTCGTATCAAGGGCAATCAAACGGCCTTTATCCAGGATGGCAATACGTTCACAAAGTGATTCAGCTTCTTCTAAATAATGAGTCGTCAATAAAATGGTATGACCGTTTTTATGGAGGTGCCTTATAAATTCCCATAAAACCTTGCGTAGCCCAACATCTACGCCTGCGGTGGGCTCATCAAGCACGACCACTTTTGGTTTATGCACAAGCGCCTGAGCTATAAGCACCCGTCTTTTCATGCCGCCTGAAAGCTGCATCAGGTTAGCCCCTGCTTTTTCCCCTAAGTTGAGTCGCTCCATCAGTTCGTCAACCCAGGGGTAGTTGGACCGGTCTCTCCCAAAATATCCCAACTGAAGACGCAACATTTCCCGCACCGTAAAAAAGGGGTCGTAGGCAAGTTCCTGGGGCACAACGCCTATGATATTACGTGTCTGCCGCCAATTCTTTCTTACATCATAGCCCATAACCCGTATACTGCCCCTATTGGCATGCGTCAAACCGGCCATGATATTTATTAGCGTTGATTTGCCGGCTCCATTGGGGCCAAGAAGCCCAAAAAAACAGCCTTGTTCAATGGTAAAATCAACATCACGAAAGGGCCTGAAGCGCACTGTAATTCTTGTGAATATGTGAAATTTCAACCGCATAATCCATATGAAAATCCAATCAAAACATATTTTACTGCCAAGACCATCAAGCAATCAGGGACAATCCAAATTCATAAAACAACCTCAGGAATTACTGATTAAGGGATTTTGTGTGGGCAAGCAAGAATCACACTATCCGATCTCCGGCATGAGGGTCCATTTGATCACCCAGACCTTTGTCTCTGGATCTTCATCCAGGCACACTATCCCGCCATTCTGGAACCTGAAGACCGGTCTTTCCGTATCTCCGGTGATCAGATAGGATGTTAGCCTCTCCATAAAAGGCAGATGCCCTACAATCATAATATTGTCCTGCCCCTTAAGACCCTCCGCAAAGGTCTTCACATCGTCTAACGGTTTCAGACCTCTTTTCTCATGCACGCCACCTTCAGGCCTTAGTGCCGAGGCAAAGATTTCAGCTGTTTGTTGGGCCCTTTTCTTCCCGCTGTGTGAAATGGATGCCGGATAGACTCCGTACCCCCTTGCCACCTCGGCAATACCCTCCACATCATGGATCCCCTCCCGGGACAAGCCTCGGTCGGGGTCCTGTTCCTTGGGCAGGCTCTTGCCATGTTGGACTAATAGAACAGACATAATGGATAACCTATTTCTTTGTTAATATTTACCTGACATTCCCCACCTTCCCCCCATCCTTCCGCTTTACTCCTCCTCCGTCTCGCCGTCCTGCACGATGACAATGGTGAATCGTCCCATGGCTACCGCCTTTTTCTTCTCGTCCACCACATCCACCCCACTGAAGGCGATGTGTCCGCCCATCTTCTTGATCCGCCCCTCGGCAACAATCCGGCCATTTCTGACGGGAGCGAGATAATGCATGTCCATTTGGATGGTCACACCGCGTTGCCCTTTCGTAAAACGAGTCTTTGCGGCCAGCATCCCGACCTGGTCTGCCATAGAGGCGATGGCTCCTCCGTGGACAAAGCCGTGGATGTTCCCATGGTGGGGTTTGATGTACATGCCCAGCCTGGCCCACCCGTCCACCGCATCAAGAAGCTCCATGTTCAACTGATTGAAGTATGGGGACTTCAGGCCCAACTTCTTCAGACATGCATCTTCGACCATATAGCCTCTCCTGAATAAGGGTCATCCATTAATCATGAGTTATG
>PVMK01127325.1_pt1 | contig 26258 bp, 26 predicted proteins | sample 1853481 | NCBI WGS metagenome assembly PVMK01 (sample SAMN08533507, study PRJNA380276) | Marine sediment metagenome, whole genome shotgun sequencing project.
TGCGATCGACCAGTGCAAAGGAGCCGGCTTCTACATGGCATCCGATCTCGGATGCCATGTAGAAGTAGAATGCATTGAATTCCTGTTGCAGACAGCCGTTGCAGGCACGCTTCAGCATTTCGAGTACATAACCGGCGTTAGCCGTATTCGGAGCGCCGATTTTACAGGGTTCTGCAAGTGGAATATGTAATATCTCGAGGGCACCCGAATCAGGCGGATTACGATCGGGATGGTATTCGACAAACTCGCGATTCGCGACCTGGGCCTTGCAGCGGGACTCTATTAATTCACGGTCTCCGAGTATTACCAGTCGTGCGGCAAAGGTATTAGTATCAATACCGCTGATAATATCAGGACCAATACCAGCCGGCTCACCCGAAGTAATGGCAATTTTAAACCTAGGTCTGGACATCGGGAAAAACTACGTAGGCCTCGTCCCTGAGTTGCCGCCTCCATATATCAAAGGCATCACGTTGTTTTTGCTGCAATAGCTGGGACTCGATTTTTCTGCGCTTACTCTCTTCAGTTTCATCGACAGTCCTGCGATCGGTCACCTCCACTATGTGCCAGCCAAACTGCGAACGAAAGGGTTCGCTAATTTGACCGGGCCTCAGAAATTTCGCGACAGATTCGTATTCGGGTACTGTTCCGCCGGGATCCATCCAGCCGATATCGCCGCCTTCGGCTCCGGAGGTGTAGTCGATTGAGTGAAGGCGAGCCAGCTTGTCAAATTCACCACCAGCTAAAATTTGGTCGCGTAACTGGTCGAGACGTTTTTTAGCATCCTCCTCGGAAATTAAATCGTTGGAACGTATTAGTATGTGTCGTGATCTGAACTGCCGTGTCAGAATTTGCTGGGCGTCGCGCCGATCTGTTAGCGACACAATGTGAAAACCGCTAGGACTGCGAATTGGTCCGGCATAATCTCCCGGCGTCATACTTATGACAGCCTCGGAAAACAGGCTTGGAATTCCGGTTTTTTTACGCCATCCCAGGTCACCTCCCTGCAGCGCGTTAGAACCTTGAGAGTACTCGTTAGCAAGCCTTCCAAACTGTCCTCCCTGGGCGAGGCGATCTAAAATTAAATTGGCTGTTTTGAGGGCAGTATTTACCTGCTCTGGTGAAGCCGCGTCAGGCAGCGCAATTAAAATATGTGCCAGCCGGTATTCGAATTCGATATTATCACCACCAGTCCGATGCATAAATTCATCAACCTCAGCCCTGGTAACGGTAGAACTTCGTGTGCCATATTGTCGGCGCAGAGTATCAATTGTTAATTCCTTGCGTATGGTTTCCCTGTATCCTTCATATTTAAATCCTTTGTTGATCAACGCTTGCCGGAAAGCAGCCAGGCTCATGTTGTTTTCACGGGCGATATTTTGCATTGCCTGGTTTAGCTGGCCATCGGTTATTTCTATACCTCGATTGCTCGCCTCCTGAAGCAGTACCGAGTCGCTAATCATGATTTCCAGCACCTGTCGATATAAAGTTGCTGGTTCTGGTAGATTTCGGTTGGATTGCTCCAGGTCGGCGCGAACAGTTTCAATTCTGGATTCGAGTTCGCGTTTCGATATCACATTCTCATCGACGATTACGACGATTGAATCGATCAGTTTTTGCTCAGCCAACACCGCTTGCATAGCGAATGCAAAAATCACAATAATAATTATTCTACGAATCATAGGTGATGAGTGGTCTGCGTTGGCTAAAATTGAGTTTGATATCCGGGGATCGAATTAAATAATTTAGTATCGATATCCTGTCCCACCTGACTCAGTCCCTTCAGCGTCAATTCAAAATAAATCGCTTGATCGATTTCGACAAAATTGTCGTCACTGGTCTGGCTGGCGAGTATTTTAAAGCCCCAGCAACAGGATTCATAGCTCAGGCCAAATAAATTTTCGACTGGTTCGTCAAACAAAATAGACTGATGATGCTTGGCCACAACTGTCCATCGATCATTTAGCGGATAGGCCGCCGATAACAGGTATTGTTCCAGTTCCAGGTCGGTGAAAAAGTACCCGATATTGGCCGCAAAACCCTGTTTATGGTAATGGATAGTCAGGTTCTTATCTGACCGTGTGTTATCTTGATGGCGCGTAATATTTGAGCTTAACCTCCAGTTAGGATTGGGTGTTATCTCCATTTGCGTGATTAAGTCCGATTTTGGTGCTTCTGCGGGGGGGAGTGTTATCGAGGCTTACCCGTCGGTCTTGCTGATAAAATATCTGTCCCACTGTGAAATTAAAGAGTTCCGCTCCGCTAGTAGTGCTTAACACTCGCGATCCAATGGCGAGCGTGAACTGATTGGCATCGCCAATTCGATCGAAGCCACTAAATCGATTGGTTGCAAATAAATTGTTATAAGAATCTGAAAGATCCGCAGTATCAAAATTGGGAATATTGCTTTGATCTTCAAACGGCGTGTTCAGGTAAAACAGGCGTGGTTCCAGAGTTTGTATCCAGCCGCGTCTGGCGTTGAAGACGCGTTCGAATATCAAGCCGGTATCCAGGCTGAAAGTAGGAATTGCGCGCGAGATGGAATTGTTCGGACCATTATTGTCGAGCCGATATTCGGTCAACGCGAATTGCAGCTTCGGTTTGAAAAAATTCCAGCTATCGGTTTTCGACCAGGCTAAAGACGGTGCTATATATAATCGGGATCCGGTAACACTGTTGTCGCGATCGAAATCGACCCATTGATTGCGTATCTCAAACTGCAATCCATTATCGAACGGTTTGAACAGGCTGTTGAGTGAAAGCCCAGGCAGGCGCTGATAGGGTTGGTCGGGAATAGGGATGGTCTGATCGAGCGTCTGATAGTCTTGCCACCTTAGCCTGGTTTCCCAGGTTCTACTGGTGTGGCTAAGTGTAATATGCCTTTCGAGGTAATCGATGTCCCCTCTTTCCGATGTGAGCGGTTCGAAATCGTCAAAATAAAAATTATCGGAAACCTCCTGCAGCAGGATATTGGTCTTTATATTTAGACCCAGATCGGCTTTATGCTGCCATTTTTTGAGCCACCGTTTGCTATTTGTAAAGTCATCGTCCAGATAAGACAGGTCAACCTGACCTTCGTAGTTATGCGAAAGGTAGCGGTTTTCGCTATTCCACTGGAGTCCCCGTTTGCCATACCAGGCAGGCGTAATAGTGGCATCGGTATGTGTCGCAATATTCCAGTAAAGCGGTACTGCGATACTGCCACCGCGCGTATTAGAATAACTGATCAACGGGGTGAGCATACCCGACATGCGGCGATCATCGATCGGAAACATGATGTAGGGAAGATAGAAAAATGGAACTTCCTGAAAGTATATTGTGGCGTTTTTTGCCGTGCCGCGGCCGCTGCTCTGATCGATATTCAATTCGTCCGCCTTCAGGTGCCAGTCCCTGTCGTCCGGGTCACAGGTGGTGTATAGAATATTCCGAAATCGACTGTGATTGGCATCGATCATAAAAATTTCGTCGGCGCTACCACGAGCGTGCTGTCCTACCAGCTCAAATTTGGTTGCTTCGAATCGAGCCGACTGGGCTTTCTGGTTCAGAGTAAAAGCCTCGGCCTGGAGACGAAAATTGGCATCCTCGTAAACTGTCTGACCGTTTGCCTCTAACTGCTCGGTCAGGCTATCAATGATCAGTTCATCGGCTTTAATTTTTTGCCCGGCGCGAAGAAGTTCAACCTGACCACTAAAGTTAATCAAATTGTTATTATCCTGGCTCATGCGTTCGGCCAGTATCTCGGTGGAAGACTGGTTAGGATCCTGGACATCGATGAATTCGAAACTGGGAATCCGGCACAGGCCCCAATTCTGATCGGCCAGAATATTAGTAAAAGGCAGGCTCAGAAATAGACCTGCAAAATATATATATCGTAGGGGCAGCAATTTGAATGAACAATGGATAAATGAAACGATTTTGGCACATTAACCCGCGAACGGCGAGTAACGAAGCCTATTATAGACGTGCAGGTGTTAACCCTGCCTGAACAGGCAGGTGTGAAAAATTCGATCCCAGGCTGGGTAGGGTTAATTAACTGGCCTGAAATACCAGTGTGTCGGGATGAAATGCAAACCAGGCAAACCAGAACCCCTGAATTCCGGCGATTCTGACACCCTCGCTGTCTGACAGGGTTACCGACTGGTTTGTGCTGTCCCAATCGATCGTTACCGAAATACCATTGACGGTATCCTGGAACTGGGGGCGGCCGTATTTTTCTAGTTCAACAAAAGGATAAGCCTTATACACCCCGTTGAATTCGAGCCCGATCACCTGTTCCTTCGGATGGTAGTTTTCCGGCGCTCTATTATTGACGCCGAAATATAATTGCCTGGACTGCTCATATCCCTGATAGGGATTTCGACCATAATCACGGGAGTAACCGGTATTGGTCGATATTACTTTGGTGTCTGGATGCCGTGCCAGCCAGTCACGCCATGTGGTGTGGCTAATCGGAATGGCCTTCAGTTTTTCACCAACCAGCTTACCCGCAACAGCCTCTCCCATAATTTGAGACCACAGGGATTCGGTTTTTCGGTCATACAGCAATACATCACTGTTATAGAGTAACCCGGAAACACCAAAATCGGTTGTCTGACCACCCACGTCAGCATTAAACACGACACCGGTACCACACAGAGGACAGTAGGTGACCGCATATCGTTGATCATTGATCTGGTCGTTGACAATTTCGTGCCAGTTTAAAATGGATATTGGATAGGCCCGTGCAATGCCATCCAGTTCGATACCTATGACTCGATCATTGGGTCGCATAAAGGTAGCGTCGGCTGCTGCGAGCAGCTCCGGGTCGGACAATGCAGGTATGCCGTCTTTAGGCGGACCGCCGGCCAGGATATCGTCGACCGGAATTGATGCGTTGGAAACGTCGAAGCCGTTTTTAGAACCAGCCGATGCTGTGAAATAGATTGCCAGGAAGCCCAGTAACAAGCCCGACATTATTAGAATTCGATTTTCTTTAACCCAGTTGAGTCTCATCAGGTACTCCACGCGGTGATTAAACGGATTACATCCATCTGAGTGTAAAACTACCAAGTAATTCAATAAATACCACTCTAATTTCGAAATTTATCAATAGGGTCTCTTTCTTGACTGTATGAATCAATCAAATTAGTCTGCAAGCCTCAACCCTTCCAAAAATAATCTCAAAGAGGTCGATCAATGAAATGTAAAGCAGCAGTAGCCTGGGAACCGAAAAAGCCTTTACAAATTGAAGAGGTCGAGGTCGAGGGGCCCCGTGAAGGAGAAGTGCTGCTCAAAGTCATTGCCTCCGGCGTTTGCCACACCGATGCCTTCACCCTGTCGGGTAATGATCCGGAGGGTGCATTCCCGGCAATATTGGGGCACGAGGGGGGGATGCGAAGTAGTTGAATGTGGTCAGGGCGTGAAAAATTTAAAGCCCGGAGATCATGTTATTCCGCTTTATATACCCGAGTGTGGAGAATGTGAATTTTGCCAGTCGAATAAATCGAATCTGTGCCAGTCGATCGCGGGTACCGTATGGACAGGATATATGCCTGACGGTACACGTCGATTCTCCCAGAATGGCAAGCACATCTTCCACTACATGGGCTGTTCTACCTTTTCCGAATATACCGTGGTGCCTGAAATCGCTCTGGCAAAGATCAATCCGGCGGCACCATTGGAAAAGGTCTGCTTGCTAGGCTGTGGCGTCACAACTGGAATTGGTGCAGTATTGAATACTGCCAAGGTCGAACCCGGCTCGACTGTGGCTGTATTCGGACTGGGCGGCATCGGGTTGTCGGTTATCCAGGGTGCGGTAATGGCAAAGGCAGGGCGAATTCTCGCGATTGATATTAACCCGGCCAAATGGGAAATTGCAAAATCACTGGGCGCGACCGATTTTGTCAATCCTGACGAAGTCGACGGTTCGCTGAGCGAGGCTATCCAGGAAATGACCAATGGCGGCGCCGATTACTCGTTTGAGTGTATCGGAAACGTACACGTAATGCGCGATGCGCTTGAATGTACACACATGGGCTGGGGCGTATCGACGGTTATTGGTGTAGCCGGTGCCGGAGAGGAGATCAGGACGCGACCCTTTAACCTGGTGGTCGGGCGTCGATGGCAAGGCACCGCGTTTGGCGGTGTTAAAGGGCGAACCGAGTTGCCGGGTTATGTAGAGCGCTACATGAGTGGAGAAATTGAACTCGATAAGATGGTTACTCATACTATGCCTCTGGAAGATATCAATCGTGCATTTGAGCTAATGCATAGCGGTGAAAGTATTCGGTCAGTGATTATCTACTAGGGTTTTCAGGACGTATGAAAGCGATCGAAAGTGTCAAGGAAAGCGGGGGTTATTTAAAACGCTACATTCACGACTCCAAAACTTGTCAATGCGAGATGACCTTTTCGGTCTACCTGCCGCCACAGGCCGCCACCGAAAAGGTGCCCGCTCTATACTGGTTATCAGGGCTTACCTGTACCGATGACAATGCAAGAACCAAGGCCGGCGCGCAGCGTTTCGCCGCGAAACAGGGTATCGCCATCGTATTTCCCGATACCAGTCCGCGCGGTGATCAGGTTGCCGATCATCCTGATCGTTACGATCTGGGGAAGGGAGCCGGATTTTACGTCAATGCAACCCAGCAACCCTGGTCCAGTCACTACCAGATGTACGATTATGTCAACAGCGAGCTACCCGATTTAATCGAACGAAACCTACCCTTGATAGCAGGCGTTAAGTCGGTCAGTGGACATTCTATGGGTGGGCACGGGGCGTTGATCTGTGCACTAAAAAATCCTGGTGCGTATCGTTCAGTATCGGCTTTTGCGCCTATTTGTAATCCGCTCGTCAGTGGTTGGGGGCAGGAATGTTTCGGCCTCTACCTGGGAAACGATAAATCAGCCTGGGCAGCCTATGACGCCACCAGTCTGGTTGAATCTGGTGCCCGGGTTGATGATATCTTTATCGACCAGGGTGACGCCGATGAATTTTTACACGATGGTCAGTTGTTACCAGGTAATCTACAAGCCGCCTGCGATGCCCAAGGTCAGCCCTGTACCATCCGTATGCAACCCGGGTATGACCACAGCTACCATTTTATCGCCAGTTTCATCGGTGATCATATTGAGTATCACGCCAGGTTCCTGAAATAGCGGGTATCTCTATGCCGCTGTGCGGTGGGTATCGTGACACGCGCTACCGTTATAATTGGCAGGCAGGCGCATTGCAGGGAAATCGAGTGGCTTGTTTGCCGTTTTCCACCACAACGGGTTGCTCTCCTCGGGCAGCAGCAGATTATGGTCGTGAAAAGCGTATTGTTGCCGACGCCGCTGTAAAATCCCCCACGATTTAGCTTTCGGGCCATGTATAAACAGAGTCCAGGCTTCCCTGTTGTCGATCAGATTGATGTGATGAAATACCGTGCCATTAATCCAGTTCAGGTGGCAGGCACTTAAATGCCGCGTTTGCAGGGCGTTGTTGTTGCTCGAACCTGCCATACGAATTTCTTCATACTGCCCACATAAAACCAGGGAAAATGCGGCCTTCCAGGGATGATTGTGTAAACCGCGCCCCGGGTCGCTGGCGACAAATCGATGTAAATAAACCCGGTATCCAAGGGGTAATCGAAACAGATGATAGCGTTCCAGGTAAGGTGTCTGGTCAGGGCCATTGATGATTCGGCAACGGCAGTAAGATGTTATCTTGAATAGTAACGAGCTGAGCAAAGTCATGGATATTCCGCCTGGAAACTAGATCGTGCTATTATGCTTGTACTGGTAGCTCATAACATGAGCTAGCAAATAAAATCACCCATGGACCGAACCGAAAGATTCCACATAATTGACCAGTTACTGTGCAACCAGCGCCTGGTTAGCCGTGTACAGTTTCTGGATGCACTCGAGGTTTCGCCGGCTACCTTCAAACGCGACCTGGAGTACATGCGCGATCGTCTGGCGGCACCTATTGTCTGGGACCGTGAGCAGAACGGTTACCGCTATGACAGCAGTGAAACGGGCGCAGATCAGTACCAGTTGCCGGGACTCTGGTTCAATACCAGTGAGATTCAGGCATTACTGAGCATGGATGCATTGCTGGAAAATTTGCAGCCGGGGATACTCTCCAATCATGTTAAACCGTTACAGTCGCGAATCCGCCTGCTACTCGATAAGGGTGATCACAGTGTCGAAGAAATTTCGAAACGCATCCGTATTTTACCCCTGGCGGCGAAAAAGTACCTGAGTCAGCATTTTCAACTCATCAGCCAGGCGTTATTGACGCGCAAGCGCCTGCGTATGCGTTACTACAGTCGTCAGCTAGACAGCGAATCCAGTCGTGAAATATCGCCACAACGCCTGATCTACTATCGCGACAACTGGTATCTCGATAGCTGGTGCCATTGGCGAAAAGGATTGCGCAGCTTTTCAGTCGATGCCATTAAACAGGTTGAGATGTTAGTCGAAACGGCGAAAGATATTGATGAGACCTATTTGAATAATGAACTGGCAAGTGGCTACGGAATTTTTTCTGGTGCCGAAACTGATCAGGCGGTATTACGTTTCAGCCCCAGAATCGCGCGTTGGGTATCGCGGGAACTATGGCATTCGCAACAGCAAAGCGAATATGACGAGTCGGGCTATTATATCTTGCAGATTCCCTATAGTCAGGATACCGAACTGATAATGGATATCCTCAAACATGGGCCGGAAGTTGAAGTTTTACAACCACCCGAACTACGCCGCAAAGTCATCGACCGAATCGGGGGCATGCAGGCGTTATATTGACTGAATCGGGGTCCCCCGGGGACTCACCAGAGATCGATTTCAATATTGTCCAGCAGACGGGTATCACCGAGGCGGGTGGTTACCAGAATGACCAGCTTTTTATCCCCGCTGGTCGCGGGTTTTAATGTGTCAGCGTTGCAGACATTAAAATAGTCGGTATCAAATCCCGCCTGGCTGAGGCTGTCGATCGCCTGCTTTTCGACCACCGCGAATTTTTTCTGGCCGCCGATAATCTTGTCGGAGGCTTCCTGCAGGGTTCGATATATTAATGCTGCCTTTAATTTTTGCTCCTCGTTCAAGTATTGATTCCGGGTGCTAGTAGCAAGACCCGAGGGCTCACGAGTGGTCTCCTGGCCAATTATTTCGACATCCAGATTCAAGTCCTGGGCCATCTTCTTAATCACGCAATATTGCTGGTAGTCCTTTTTTCCGAATACCGAAATGTCCGGCCTGACGATATTAAACAACTTGGCAACGATGGTGGCGACACCGGTGAAATGCCCGGGCCTGTGAGCGCCCTCGAAAGTTTCGGTCAGGTCGGTGACAATAATCTGGCTAATTTTTCCCAGCCCCTGCGGATAAAGTTCGGACGCGGTTGGCATGTATACCAGGTCACAGGCAACCGATTCGAGCAGTTCGATATCCTCATCCAGAGTGCGCGGGTAATGATTGAAATCCTCGTTAGGGCCAAATTGCATCGGATTTACAAAAATACTGCAAATTGATCTATCGCATAATGACTGACCCTTTTCGATTAACGACAGATGGCCCTGGTGCAGATTTCCCATGGTCGGAATAAAAGCAATCGACTGCTGGTGATCCTTCCAGTGCTGGATATATTGTCGCAATTCGCTGACCGAGTTCGCCTGGTTCATGAGCAGCTGTTTAACGTCTATGAAAAACTATGTGATTGATCGGGGAAGCGGCCCTGCTTGACTTCGCTGACGTAACGGCTTATTGCTGCCTGAATACTGGGTTGGCCTTGCATGAAATTTTTCGAAAACTTTGGTTTTTTACCTGCGGTTATATTCAACAGGTCCTGCAAAACCAGAATCTGGCCATCGACACCCACTCCGGCACCAATACCAATCACTGGTATTTCCAGGGTTGCGGTAATCTCGGCGGCCAGGCCGGCTGGTACGCATTCGAGTAGCAACAGATCGGCCCCGGCCTGTTGCAATTCGCAGGCTGTTTCAATCATTTGCCTGGCCGCATCCTTGCCTTTCCCCTGTACGCGATAGCCTCCCATTTTGTGGACCGACTGCGGTTGTAGACCTAAATGGGCACAGGTTGCGATGCTGAATTTTGCTAGCATTTCAACCGTTTTGAGTTGTGTAATACCGCCTTCAAGCTTGACTACCTGGGCCTCGGTCGCTTTCAGTAAGTCACTGGCATTATCGAGTGCCTGTTGCGGAGAATTGAGCGATCCAAACGGCATGTCTAACATTAGCATGGCGTTGTTCAAGCCGGTCATTACGGTCGTGCCATGGTATTTGATCTGCTCTAGCGTGACCGGGATCGTGGTATCGTGTCCTTGAATCACCATGCCCAGAGAATCACCGACCAGGACTACTTCTACGCCACATTCTTCAATCAACCGCGCGAAGCTATAGTCATAAGCCGTCAGGCAGGCAAATTTTTCTCCCTGTTGCTTGAGCTTCCTCAGATAAGGAACGGTTATCTTGTCTTCGAGTGGTTTCGGTATATACATAAGTAATAAGAGTTTACTAGGAGTCTGTCGGTTTTAGCTAATTGTAACCAAAATGGCTTTTCCGCAGCAGATTAACCTAAAATCGACTGGCTCCGCTAATAGGCAAATGATGACTGATTGAAATAATGACGTCCAGAACGGATATTGTTAATTTCGTCGAGTAGTGTCTGGTAATCCTGGTCGCTATTGATCAGATCGATGGACTGGGTGTTGACGGTTAACAGTGTACTTTCATCGTAGTCGTAAAAGAAGCGCGTATACAGCTCGGAAAGTCGGTTCAGGTAATCGTCCTTAATCGCCTGTTCGTAATCGATACCACGCTTGATGATGCGTTCGCGCAGAACCCCGGTGGTTGCCTGTAAATAAATTACCAGATCGGGTTTCGGGGCGTCGATGGTCATGTGCTGGTATATCTGCTGGTAAAGCTTCAACTCCTCGGCGGTCAGTGTCAGCTCGGCAAATAAACGGTCTTTGTCGATCATAAAATCTGCGATATACGAGCTCTGGAATAGGTCTATCTGGCGAAAGCCCTGTACCTGTTGTGCGCGCTGTAACAAAAAATACAACTGCGTCGACAAGGCGTACTGGCGGGGATTCTGGTAAAACCTGGCTATAAACGGGTTTTCCTCGGCTTTCTCCAGCAGCAACCCGCTACCAAAACTATCACACAGTTTTCTGACCAGACTGGTTTTACCGACCCCTATTGGCCCTTCGACAACAATATAACGGTGTTGATTCTGCATGCCCGGATCAATGTTTAACCAGGTTAATTTTTAATGCCGGCGCCCGGTCTATTAATTCACCAAGGCTGCCCAGGCCTGGAATAGTTATTTCACCGCTAATTTCAAAAAGCGGTTTCAATACAAACAACCGATTATGCATTTCGGGATGGGGTATCGTGAGGCCGTTTTCATTGATAAGGTGATTACCATAGAGAATAATATCGAGGTCCAGTGTTCTGGGGCCCCATCGTATCGCCGGATCGCGCTGCCGGTGATACACCTTTTCGATTGCCTGTAACTCGAGCAACAGGACTGCCGGTTGCAGGCTGGTTTTGAGGGCTGCGACTGCATTCACATAATCGTCCTGGACAATATCGCCCAAAGGCTCTGACTGGTAAAACGAGGAGTATTCAATCAGCTCGCTATCCGAAACCTTAGCCAGTAAATCGACAGCGCCCTGGACATTTGAGGCCGGGTCACCGAGATTACTGCCAATACCGATATATACCTGCTCAGCCGACATTAGGTTTTGACTTCCGACGACGATTGCCGGACCTTTGTCGCGGTTTACTGTTTGTCGGGGCCTGATGATGTTGCTGATATTCTGTCCACCATTGGCACAGATTACCGGATACCAGGCTGACCATAGACTGAATGCACATAAAATCGTAGGCGGCACGGAAACAGGGTTGAGCCAATAAACGCGCGGGTTGTTTTCCCTGGGTGCGCTGAAACTTGGGTTGTGCAGTCCAGATATCGCGGGCCATCTGGCTGAAACGCCGGGGAATCGAGATGTATTTGAGCTGGTGACTCATCACACTCGAGCCAGCCTGGAACAAAGCCGGAACGATTTTTAGCTTGTCCGATTGTAAATTCATAGCCTGTTTGTGCACTGCCGGCCACAATAGGATCGCAAATAAAAATGCGGGTGATACATGCTGGTTATTATTGATTCGAATATCGGTATTCATCAGGCCCTGATCGACAAAATCCAGCATTGCCTCATCTGGCTCATGGCACAGTATTTCATCCAGCGCCGGAAACAGGTACTGGAGTAAATTATAGTGGCGTAGCAGTTCCAGAACACGTGTCGCGTTGCCCGAGTGAAACAGTTTTACGGTTTCATCGAAAAGTCGGGCAGGGGGTATATCCGCGAGTAACTGGCCACATTGGTATATCGCCTCAGCGGCGTCCTTTTCTATTTCAAAATCCAGTTTGGTGGCGAATCTTATGGCTCGCAGCATACGAACCGGGTCTTCCTGGTAACGTGTTTCAGCGTCACCAATCAGGCACAGGGTTCGTGTCTTGAGGTCTTCCAGCCCATGGGTGTAGTCGAGTATGGAGAAATTGGCGATGTCGTAGTAGAGCGCGTTAGCAGTAAAATCGCGCCGAATAGCGTCATCTTCGATTTCGCCAAAGGTGTTGTCGCGCAAGATGCGGCCTTCGGTGTTGAGTTCGGTTTTGGGAGAATCGGAAGAATGGCTGCGGAAAGTGGCCACCTCGATAATTTCGCGACCGAAACGGATATGGACGAGCCGAAAGCGTCGTCCGATGATACGACTGTTTTTGAACAGCGAACGCAATTGTTCCGGTGTCGCATCGGTTGCAACGTCGAAATCCTTGGGTTGTAATCCCAATAGCAGATCACGTACTCCCCCGCCGACCAAGCAGGCATGAAAACCTGAATTGCTGAGTCGATACAAAACCTTTAATGCAGCTTCAGATATCGATTTCCTCGATATGTTGTGTTTGGTTCTGGGGATGGTCGCTAATCTGTCTGAACTTGCCTCTTTCCTGCTCGCCACGTTGAGATAATCCGGTAGAATGCGCCAATCATAGCATTTCATGGTTCGAAAGTAGTGTTAAGTTTGGCCCCCGGACTGGTCTATTCGGCTCACTTAAATTCGTCAATCTTCCAGGAACTCCCAACGATCGAATAATATCTGTAACGATTTCTGGCGCTGTGCTAGTTGCTTTTGAGACTCGGTGAATAGCCGGGGATCCTTCCTGAACAATTCAGGATCGCTAAAACGATTCTGTATTTCAGCTATTTCGATTTCCAGCTGTTCTATTTTACCTGGCATTGTTTTTAGCTCTTTTTGATCCTGCTGGTTAATACGAGGCCTGGGTATTCTCTGCTTTACCTGGGTCAATCCGGTATTTCCCAGCTCGCTAATCGAGGGCTTTTGACGCAACCAGTCCTCGTAACCACCGACATATTCATTAATCTCTGCGGGCGCATCGAAAACCAGCGTACTGGTTACGATGTTGTCGATAAAGCTTCGGTCGTGGCTTATCAGCAGTAAAGTGCCTTTGAATTCAAGTAGTAGTTCCTCCAACAATTCGAGCGTTTCCATGTCGAGGTCATTAGTCGGTTCGTCCATAATGAGAAAATTAAAACTACGCGTAAAAAGCTTTGCCAGCAGCAGGCGGTTGCGTTCCCCTCCCGACAGGGCTTTCGCCGGCATATTGATCTTTTTCTCGGTAAACAGGAAGTTCTTGAGATAACTGATGACGTGTTTCGGCTGCCCATTGATCGTTACCTGGTCGGATCTATCGGCAATATTCTCCCGCACCGACCTGTTCAGATCGATGGTTTCGCGGTGCTGGTCGAAATAAGCAACTTCGAGTCTGGTGCCGAGTGTGACCCGGCCCTGTTGAGGTGCAAGTTGGCCCAGTAATAACTGGATCAGCGTCGTTTTACCACACCCGTTAGGTCCGATGATTCCGATTTTATCGCCGCGAAGTATTTTACAGTTAAATTTATCGACGATTAACTTATCCGGCCACTCGTACCTGAGGTCTTCCACATCAACGACAATTTTGCCCGACAACTCAGATTTTTGCGCCGCCAGGTTCACCCGCCCCTGCATCTCGCGACGTTGTGATCGTTGCTCGCGTAATTTTTTAAGCGCCCGCACACGGCCTTCATTGCGTGTTCTTCTGGCTTTGATACCCTGGCGAATCCAGACTTCTTCCTGCGCCAGTTTTTTATCGAATAACGTGTTGTGTGTGGCTTCCGTATCCAGTAGCGCCTGTTTCGCCTGCAGGAAGTTTTTGTAATCTCCGGGCCAACTGCTTAACTGGCCGCGGTCCAGGTCGATAATACGAGTAGCCAGGGCCTGGAGAAAAGAACGATCATGGGTAATAAATAGCAGGCTACCCTTGAATGCGCGAAGAAATTCTTCCAGCCAGACAATCGATTCGATATCGAGGTGGTTGGTCGGCTCATCAAGCAATAGCAGGTCAGGATTGGCAACCAACGCCTGGCCGAGTAATACGCGTCGTTGCATTCCACCTGAAAGCTGGCTGAAATCGGTGTCGGCCGGCAAACCCAGTCTTGATATTGTTGTGGAAACCCGGTTTTCCAGATTCCAGGCATCATTAGCCTCGATGTTATCCTGCAGTTTCTGCATACGGGCCAACGCTGCTGGATCGCTGGATGCATCGACCAGGCTGTGATGCCAGTCGGTAATTAGACTCGATAGAGAACCAAGACCAGTAGCTATGCAGTCATAAACGCTACCCTGCAAACCCGCGGGTACTTCCTGCTTCAGTTCAGCGATTCGAATATCGCGGGCAAAGCTGATACTCCCCTCGTCGGGGTTTATCTGGCGAATCAGTATCTTTAATAATGTGGACTTGCCGGCACCGTTTCTGCCTACCAGGCAGATCCGTTCTCCAGCCTCGATAGTCAGGTTGGCGTACTCCAGTAATGGCTGGTCGCCGTAACTATGATAAATATTATTCGCGTTTACCAGGCTCATCGAATCGCCATTAGTTGGATTCGGTATTATGCGGCTTTTATGTGTATTTTGCGGTATATTTTTACCCGTGGCAGGTCGTCAGCCGGGATCTTTTCTATCTAATGAGATTGGGGGTTTGTACTATGTGTGGTCGTTTTTTTCTGGATACCGACGTCAAGGATATTATGGAGCATTATAATGAGCCTCCCCCCGATATTTTTAGCGCTCGATACAATATAGCCCCCACCACACCGGTACTCGCCTGTACCGATAAAGGTCTGACCCTGTTTCGCTGGGGGCTGATTCCCTCCTGGGCAAAAGACCTGTCGATGGGTAATCGTATGTTCAATGCGCGCGCCGAGACAGTAGCGGAAAAACCATCGTTTCGACACGCCTTCCGTCGACGTCGCTGTTTGATCCCTGCCAGCGGTTACTACGAGTGGCGCCAGGAGAATGGAATCAAGCAACCCTATTGCTGTCATATTGATCACAGCCTGTTTTCAATGGCCGGAATATGGGAACACTGGCAGGATGCGGATGGCAATGAAATTCAGACCTGCGCCATCATAACTACCGAAGCAAAGCAGGCCATCGCCGAGATCCATCATCGGATGCCGGTTCATATAGACAGGGTCAACTACTCGAAATGGCTCGACTCTAGTACCGAAAATACTGAGGATGCCAGTGCATTGCTTGCTAACACATCGCCGAATTACCAGTATTATGCGGTCAGTACCCAGGTCAATAATTCTCGTAACGAGGGCAGGGATTTGATTCGGGGGATTGAGCTGGATGTTTAGTTGATTTAACCGCCCACAACCCCGCCACTGCGTACCAGTTTGGCCAGTCGATCGTCATCGTAGGCCTGTTCCAGCTTGCTCGCCGCTGCTTCGACCGCGGCCTGTAAATCCCTGCCACAGTTCACCGCTTCCTGTCGCCATTGTTCCAGGTAGGCGTCGGTACCGGCCATTTTGGCGCGCATAGCCGCTTTATCGATGGCGAAAGCAAAGCGCTCGCTTAGTACCAGTTTGGCATTTTCGCGACGCTCTTTGGCAATCACCTGGGCCGGGATATCACGCCAGTAAAGGGTAGTTAATTTGGGCATCCTAACGGTTCACCTGTCGATTGGACAGGTGAGTATAAATAGCCATTTAACGAAAATCCAGTTGTCAATTCGCGATAGCATTTATTAACAGCTAGACGAGGTCGAATGGTTTTCAATTAACCATGGTGAGCGGCAAAATTGTCTATGATTGCAGCCAGGCTATCATGATAATAGACATTATGTTTGCAACAAAACCTGGAGAGGTGAGTGATGGTCAAAGTGGGTTTTATCGGTTTGGGCAATGTTGGTGGTAAATTGGCTGGCAGTTTATTGCGCAACGGTATCGATCTAACCGTGCGCGATTTGCATAAGAATATCGCGCAACCGTTCCTCGATAGTGGCGCCGGCTGGGCCGATAGTCCGCGTGAAATGGCCGAGAAGGTCGATGTATTGATTACCTGCTTGCCAAGTCCGGCGACGAGTGCGGCCGTGATGGAAGCCGAGGATGGGGTACTCGCAGGTCTGGGTGACGGCAAGGTCTGGGCTGAAATGAGCACCACGGACAGGGATGAAGTCCTGCGCCTCGGTGATAAGGTCAAAGCGGTAGGTGCCGAACCGGTTGATTGCCCGGTTTCAGGTGGGTGTCACCGCGCAGCGACCGGCAATATTGCAATATTTGCGGGCTGCGAGCGCTCAACCTTTGAAACCATTTTACCACTTCTAACGACTATGGGGCGGCGGATATTGCACACTGGTCCGCTGGGATCGGCGTCGGTTTTAAAGGTGGTTACCAATTACCTGGCTACGGCTAATTTACTCAGTCTGTGCGAGGCAATGGTCACCGCTAAAGTCGCCGGCATGGATTTAAACACCACCTACGAGGCGATTCGAATTTCCTCGGGTAATTCCTTCGTGCATGAAACCGAGACCCAGGTGATCTTGAACGGTAGCCGTGATATCAGTTTTACCATGGACCTGGTGTGCAAGGATATCGGCCTGTTCAATGATGTCGCCGAACGTGGCAATTTGAAACTGGAACTGGCGCCGCTTATCGAGCAAATCTTTAAAGACGGGCAGGCACGTTATGGTTCGCGTGAACTGTCACCGAATATCATCAAACGCCTGGAGGAAATCGCCGGTGTCGAGATACTCGCGTCCGGTTTCCCCCCGGAAATGCTTGACGATGAACCCGAAGAACCCGGCTACGAGGTAAAAGTGAAGGGCCTCTAGAGAGGTCCTTCGTCCCGGAAGACACGAAGTGTTTATCCGGGACCTTGAAAAGGTGGCGCTCTTACATGACTCCGGGGCGCTGGATCGCTGCGTACGCAGGAATGGTGATTGTTTTGGGAATGACGGGTCAGAGGCTCGCCATTCCGGCCTTTAGAGCCGGAATCTTATTCAGATGACCGGTTACAAGGCTAGAACCCCTCATAATCAGCTGCTGAACACATTTTTTCGACAACAACACGAAGAGTCGATACTGGTATCTGTATTATTTATCGCAAGGTTCAACTTGTCCTGGAAAACCTCGACTCCCGCGGATAGCCCCAGCCGATTAAGGCACTCCAGGTAGCCATGCAATGCCCAGATATTGTCACGATGTTGCAGGCACCTGGGCAGGGTATCGTTGATACCAAGATCGTCACCATAATGTTGCATCGCCTCTTCGATATGGCCCTGTTCCAGTAAAAGCGCGCCGAGTGCGTGGCGTGGCGGATGCATCCAGGGCCATGGCTCCGAGTAGGCGAGATTGTCGCAGAGATCACATGCCCTGCGCAGGTGCTCAAATCCGATATCGTGATTACCGGCGTGATACTCGAGTTCACCGTCAGACATCGCGGCCGCCACTGCCAAAATGTTAGTGCTGGGATTATTGGCCATAATATGCCAGTCAGGAATTGCCTCATGCAGTTCTTTGAATCTCGATCTGCATAGTCGGGCGTTGGAGATGTCCCCGAGCGCGGCATGTCCAATCGTTTTGGCATAATAGAGCAAGGCCGTGGTAATTGGATACAGGGCTTCATTTTCGGGCAGTGGCTCGTCGACAATATCCTGCCAGTGACCAAACCTGATCAGCACGTGTACCTTGCTCGAATAGTAGCCCTCGAGTGTCGAAGCCAGGTAACGACAGTCGATTTGTAACATATCATCATCAATAATTGACCGAATACTGTTGGCCGCCTGCAACGCCGGAGCATACTGGCCCACAAGCATGGCGGCGTACATCTGGGAATGAAAATCGTGTATGCATGAAATCATGTAAAACTCGCTTTTGCCGCGCAGACCGATGTATTTCAGGTCGGCGTTGGACGCACGAATATTTGCTTCTAGCGCTTCGATGTACTGCCCACAGAGCACATCGATATGGGTTGCCATGTGCAGCAGGTGCCCACATTCGGTAGATATCTCACGTAACTGGTTGGCCGCGGGTAATGCTTTTTCGGGATGGGGTGACATTTCCAGCGCGTGAATATAAAAATGCAGGATACCGGAATGTGGACTTAATTGATTTTCTTCGATCAGTAGCAATGCCTGCTCGAGCAGGTCAATCGATGCCTCGGTCAGTGCTCCAACGGCAGGTACACCCCGGTGAAAGTCCCACAGTTTCCAGCGTGTCAGGTTCATCATCGACTCGGCGGTCAGGCATAGGATATCCAGATCATCGGCAAAATCTTTCTGTAGCGCGCGCATTCGACCTGAATAGTTTTCCTCCCATTGCCCCAGTTCGGTGAGTTCTTTGGCCTGTCCGGCCGCATGTTTCACGCACAATGCGGCGATTAACTGCTGTTCGAGAGGGGTCGCTGTAGAACTTAACTCGAGCGCTGTCTGGACATGGTGATAACAGGTTTTGACCACCTGCGTGCGCTCTTCATCGCCAAACCATTCCCAGGGTTTGTTATAAAAAGAACCCGATGCGTAGGCGATACCCCAGTGTCCCATTGCGCACGATGGGTCCTGCTCCAGTGTTTTTTCAAAACAGCGTACCGCTTCTTCGTGATTAAAGCCGTAACACCAGGCTAGTCCACGATCAAACCATGTCTGGGCTACCGGCGAACCGGTTGAAACTGGCAGGCTGTGGTTACCGAGGTCGAAATAATTGTTATCTACTGCGGGTTCCAAACAACATGATCCATGAAATCGAAAGATATCGAAGTATAAGTAATATCATTATCAATCATACGGTGATGTCAAAAAAAACAGTGTTGTTTTATCAACAGTCTGGAATTCTCTAATAGTGCTCAGCTATGTAGATAAAGACTGGCAAGGTGACAATCGCTGCGATCACCTGGAAGGTCATAATATTAGACATCAGTTCGGCATTACCGCCCATCTTTCGGGCCATGACGTAGGAGGTTGCCGCCGTGGGAACTGCGCCGGCTATAATTGCCACGGTACGGGGTAAGCCCTCGAGCCCTATCAGCGCGGCCATGCCGATCATTAACAGCGGCATACCGATTAAACGAGTAATCACACCGATGGCAATCAGTAATTTCTGATCTGCCGCCTGCCCTATTCGTAAACCCGCCCCTACCGCCAACAGGGCGAGGCCGAGGCCTCCGTTACCAATGATAACGATAGTATCGAAGATGACATCGGGCACACCGATCCAGTTGAGTGCGAGGCCTGCCACGCAGGCGATAATTAGCGGATTTCGCAAAACACGCATGAATACGGCTACAAATTCGGGATTATTCGAACCCGATCCATACAGCGACAATACGACCACCGATAACATATTCAGCATTGGCACCATGATTGCCAGCGCGAGTGCGGCGAGTGCGACGCCATCGTCACCGTACAAGGGTCCTATGGTTGCCAGTGCGACAAATCCGTGGAAGCGTGTGATACCCTGAAACAGGCTGGTAAAGCTGGGTCCACCTTCCGGGTAGCGCCCACGAAGAGCGGTGTGTATCAGAAGCAACAACACCGACATGCCGAGAATGGCGGCTACCAGGACCAGCATAAAATCGGCAACAGGGACGCTACCCAGATTAGCCCGACTCAGGGTGCGGATAATCAGAAAAGGTAATAACAGATAAAAGCAGAGATGTTCTATCGCCGACCAGACTTCTTCACCGACGATACGGGTGCGGTATAACAGGTACCCGATCGCGATGATCAGGAAAATCGGCGTAATGGCATTAAGCGTAGCGAGCATTATTAATCTCGTGTATCGGTGTTATAAAAAAATTTGAAAATACCTGCTAGTCCGAAATTTTGTTTACTTCTTCGGAAAATTTATTAGCTGAATCGAAGGTATTTGTTTGGCGACAGTAGATCGATCTAGCAAGTATTCTACCACCGTCAACAATACCGGCAGGGATTGTTTCGGCAATATTAATCTCACATTCAGGTCAGATATCTGTAGTATCGTTGACTGGAACCCAACCCGGTGAATCAGTGGACTGGCTGCTTTACCTGAAATAAAAAAAATATTAAAATACTGTGTTTAACTACATCAAACGACATTGGCAGGGTAAATTGCCATTGACCCAGGCATTCTGGGTAAATTTGGTTTTTTTATTTTTTGTGTTTGCAATATGCGAACGATTTTTATTTCCACCCTATATCGAGAATGAATTAGCAGTCACCGGCGGCGTAATCGCATATATCATCGTCGTAAAATTAATCGTTTACCCCTGGCAGGTGGTTGGTGTGTTACGCAGCTGCGATCTTCGATTCAAGTCCGACATCGGCAGGTTGTGGGCAACTGCTGCGCAAGTCGCCCTGGTAATAAGCCTGGCGGCAACCCTGGTCGCGACCATAGAGACCTACCAGTCTCTGCAGGTTTTTAATCAGAACTTGATTCTCAAGCAAATACCCTTGCCGGAGCCTCAGTATTCACTTGATCTGATTAAGCAAGATACGCTCATTCATCTGCGTGGTCCCTTTGAGATTGGCATCACCAATAGAGTCGCGGAATTGATTGAACAGTATCCAGAAGTAACGGGCATAATTCTTGACAGTGGGGGCGGGCAAATATATGAGGGCCGAGGATTGGCTAGGCTGGTAAGGGAAAATAAACTGCAAACATATTCGCTGGATAAATGCCTGTCGTCCTGCACCACTGCCTTTGTCGCAGGCACGATTCGAACTCTGGGAACCAACGCGAGGTTAGGGTTTCACCAATACAGGACCTACAGCGTTTTTCCATCTATCGATGTTGAACAGGAACAATCGAAAGACATGGCAATATTCGTGATGCAGGGGATTTCACCGGAGTTTCTCGAAAAGGTATTTATCCAACCTCCTGAGGAGATGTGGTGGCCGGATATTGACGAGTTGGTAAATGCCGGGGTTGTGCACCAAACCGGATTTACTCTCGATAATTAGTGAGGTGTAATACCGCGTAAGCGTTCGTTACGGCGACGCATCAGTTCTAAAAATATTAACAATAATACTGAAAGAGTAATCAGTATAGTAGCCACCGCCATGATGGTAGGGCTGATCTGTTCCCTGATTCCTGAAAACATTTGCCAGGGTATGGTTCTTTGATTGTAGCTGCCAACGAATAACACAACCACGACCTCGTCGAATGAAGTGATAAACGCGAACAGCGCCCCGGAGATGACACCAGGAATAATCAGTGGCACGGTGACATGAAAAAATGTATGGGTAGGGGCAGATCCCAGGCTGGCGGCAGCCCGCGTGAGGCTGTGATCAAAGCCGGATAGCGTGGCTGTCACTACAATTACCACAAATGGCGTTGCCAGGGCCGCATGTGCCAATATGACCCCGACATGAGTACCCTGTAAACCGATTCTTGAATAAAAGAAAAACATCCCTGCTGCGGAAATGATCAGTGGAACCACCATCGGCGAGATCAATAAACCCATTATCGTGGTTTTAAACGGGAAATCGGGTCGACTCAATCCCAGCGCGGCCAGCGTGCCCAAAAAAGTGGATATAATCGTCGAGAAAAACGCGATGATGAAACTGTTTTTAACCGCGCCCTGCCAGTTCAGGCTGGTGAAAAATTCCTGGTACCACTTGGTGGTATAAGCATCGGGTTCCAGTCGAAGCATTTCCGCAGTAAAGGAGAAATAGGGTTGTTGATTAAACGACAGCGGCAGAATAATCAGGATTGGAAATATCAGGAAAAAAAATACTGATACGCAAATAGCGATAAAGCAGTAATGCCAGACGTGCTCGCCTATTGAGGCGTGTATCGGTAATGCCATGAGTCTACCCCAGCCTCATGTTACTGATACCGACAACCTTGTCGTACAAGATATACAGGATCAATACCAGGGCCAGCAGTATGGCTCCGAGCGCAGCGGCCAGGCCCCAGTTCAAAGACGACGAGATATGATGAGCGATAAAGTTGCTGATCAAGGTGCCCTTGGTACCGCCAACCAGCGCCGGCGTGATGTAATAACCAATGGCCAATATAAAAACCAAAATGCCTCCCGCGCCAATACCGGCGATGGTATTTGGCAGGTAAACGCGCATAAATGCAGTAAAAGGTGTTGCACCCATCGATCGTGCCGCGCGCACCCAGCTGGGAGGAATGGTTTTCATCACGCTAAACAGCGGCAGGATCATGAATGGAAGCAGGATATGGGTCATCGCGATAATGGTGCCAGTTTCGTTATGTATCATCCCCAGTCTGCCATCGTCACTTAATATCCCTATGCCGACCAGTATGTCGTTAATCACCCCTTCTTTTTGTAAAAGCGCAATCCAGGCCGAGGTTCTTACCAACAGCGAGGTCCAAAATGGAAGCAGCACCAGGATGATTAACATGTTGCTGGTTTTGGTTGTGACGGTCGCCATCAGATAGGCGATCGGGTAGCCTAAAATTATGGTGAGCAGAGTTATCGTGGTACTTAGCCTGATGGTTCGCCAGAATAAAGTCATATAGACCTGGCGATCCTCGCTTTTCATTCCAACCGAGCCATCGCTTTTCTTTTCCGCGTCGATGGCGGACAAATAGTACGAACTGGTGTATTTACCACTTTCTCGTTTGATCACCCGCCAGGTATCGAGCTTGCCCCATTTTTTATCCAGGCCAATCATTGCCTCGGTTGCTGATTCCGGGGTTTCCAGTTTTTTAATCTTGCGCGCGGTTTTTCTAAAAAGGCTCGACATGCCTGACTTCTCATAATTCAGTCGCCTGCCCAATCGGCTGATGGTTTTTGCCTTCGCGCCAGCTTTGAAATCTTTGAACAGCGCCTGGAAGGTCGCCTCATCTGGCAGCTCAGTGGAATTGAGTTCCCAATGCCTGATTTCTACCACGACAGCTGGAAATTGTTCTGAAACAATTGAATTATCGACACTTCGAAGCAGCATATCGAAGATAGGAATAAGGAAGGTGATCAATACGAAAAAGAACAGTGGTGCTACCAACAGTAATGCTGTTTTTTTACGCTGCCAGAGCGCCTTTTTCAGGCTGATCTTCAATGGAACGCCATCAGCGGTTGTAATCACTTCATTAGTTGCTTCAGCAATTGCCATTATGATCCGTTTCCATTGTCAGGTCCGGGGTCCTTTTTCTATCGGGACCCCGGATTGTATTGCTAGAGACGATCTTAACGATCTACCCTTTAGCTAGCCATGCTTCGAAACGCTCGGTCATATCATCCTTGTTATCCGCCCACCACAGGAAGTCAAAGAAAAACGCACCTTTCATATTTTCGGGCGCAGTAGGCATATGCGGAGCCATATCTATGCCCAGATCGGCATGCTTACCAACCAACTTTGCCGAAGATGCGCGCAAAGGGCCATAAGAAATGAACTTGGCCTGGTCTGCATTGCGTTGGGTATCCGATGCGAAACGCAGATATTTCATAACTTCAGCCTTATTGGGAGCGCCTTTGGGGACTACCCAGCCGTCCAGCTGGATCGCTTGTGCATCCCAGAGCATTTTTATCGGCTGCTTGTCGACAACGATCGACTGAAACAGCCGGCCGTTGTAACTGGAACCAAATGCAACTTCTCCATCAGATAGTAATTGCATCGGCTGGGAACCTTTGGTCCACCAGATCACCTGGTCCTTGATAGTGTCGAGTTTTGCAAAGGCTCGCTTCACGCCTGCCTCGGTATCCAGCACCTTATAGACATCTTTTACAGGGACACCGTCGGCAATCAAGGCCCATTCCAGGTTCGGATCGGGACGCTTTTCCAACGCACGCTTTCCGGGAAATTTCTTCAGGTCGAATAGATCCGCCATCTTGGTAGGCCCGACATCGAAAATATCAGAACGATAGCCAAGTGTGGTTGAATAGGCGATCTGCGGTATAAAGCAGGGTGATACAATCGACTCACCAAAATCCACACTGGCCAGGGTTCCGTCTGGGGCAGGATCCAGTTGCGTATCAAAGTTGATTTCTTCTACCAGGCCTTCGTCACACAGCGTAATTGCAGCAGGTGCTTCCGCGTCGAGTAAATCCCAGGTGACATTGCCGGCTTCCACCTGTGCGCGAAGCTTCGATGCGCCCTCCGAGGAGGAATCATCGTTGACAATTATAATGCCTGGATTCGCATCCATATAAGGCTGATGATAAGCGCGTTGCTGGCTGGCCGTGTAGGCACCACCCCAGGACACGATAACCATCGTAATTTCTGCCTGAGCAGCGACCACAAACGTGGTTGTTGCTACTGCAAGCAGGGCTTGTTTAAAAATCTTATTCATTAAAAAATGCTCCTCTGTTGTCTATCTAATTATCACTAAATGAAAATAATTCGAGCGATTGGTCCACTTTTATACTAATCCGATGGATCCAGCGCTCGACAGTCTTCCGCGGTCCAGCCGATATTAACCGTATCACCTTGTTTAAGATGTGCATGATCGGCTGAATTTGGAATCTTTACAATAAAATCGTCGTGGCCACATACAGTAAACCGGGTACGGATGTGATCCCCGAGGTAAATCAGTTCTTCGGCAACGCCGGAGAATATATTGGGTAATGCACCCGGTTCCGGGTTAACCGTAACTCGCTCGGGTCTCAGCGAAACGGTACTACGTACGCCGATACCCTCAACATTGACTTTCTTGGCAACCAGCGTACCTGCGTTGTTGTCGATTTCGACCTTGACCGTATCGCCATTGTCTTCGATTACCTTGCCGAGAAAGCGGTTGTTCTCGCCGATAAAATTGGCGCAAAAAGCGTTTTCCGGTTCCTCGTATAATACTTCGGGTGGTGCGCACTGCTGGATGATGCCATCGTCGAATACCGCGATCCGGTTAGACATGGTCAGCGCCTCGCTCTGGTCGTGGGTAACATAAACCACCGTGAGCCCAGGTTTTCATGGATATGCTTGATTTCGTATTGCATTTGCTCGCGCAGGTTTTTATCCAGCGCACCCAATGGCTCGTCCATTAATACCAGCTCCGGGTCGAACACCAGTGAACGCGCGACCGCGACACGCTGCTGCTGTCCACCGGACAACTGTCGCGGGGCGGCGATCGCCAAGGCGTCCCAGCTGTCCACCATCTCGAGTGCCCGTTTGACCGGGCCTCGCGTTCGGATTTGTCCATGCCGCGCACTTCCAGACGGGAAGGCCAGGTTTTCGGCGACGGTCATATGCGGGAAAAGCGCATAGTTTCTGGAATACCATGCCAATGCCGCGCTTGTGCGGGGGTACCCGGTTGATCGGTTTACTCGTTCAGGAAAATTTCGCCGTGCGTTGCTGGTTCGAATCCGCTAGCATCATCAGGCAGGTGGTCTACCCGACCCGAAGGTCCAGCATGGTGAGAAATTCACCTTGGCCACATCCAGATTCAGGTCTTTAACCACCAGCGATCTCACCATCGTAGCTTTTCTGGATGTTTACGAAGCGAACAAGGGGCTCATCACTCGGCATAATGAGTATATCTCGGTAAATGAATTAGAACGTGATAATTTTCTGTATAAATATCTCGACAGGATTTTGCGGCCTCCTCAGATCGCGTTCCCGTACTTATATAGACGTGCACCATAACTACCTTGAACTATTAAATCAATAGCATATACGGAACTTCGGTAGGTTCGAGCCGGATTGCGACTGGATCGATCTCAGGTGGTAGGCGACCTAGTGCCTCGGCTAACCGTTTGTTTTCTTTTAACTTTAAAAATAGACTGACCCGATCGCAATCTGTTATCACCTACTTGCAGCACCGATGAGATCAGATAGACCTGCCCCTGCGCTCCCGGTGGCATTTGTCACGCTTGAAAAATACCTGCAGTAGGGCAAACCTGTCGCCGCTGAAAATTAATCATAATCGGACCGCAAATACCAGGATTCAACTATAATTTAACTGCTTGAACTGACAGGATATGCTCTCT
>PVMK01177686.1_pt1 | contig 26254 bp, 29 predicted proteins | sample 1853481 | NCBI WGS metagenome assembly PVMK01 (sample SAMN08533507, study PRJNA380276) | Marine sediment metagenome, whole genome shotgun sequencing project.
GTCGTTTCCTTCATATATCCTAGTACTAGGATTAATAGCACTAAGGAGATTTAGGAGAAAATGAACACATATATTTCTTGCTTTAAGACAGGGATTGTATAATAATAGGAATAGCGGCGAGTTCTCGAACGGAGGTTATCTTAATATGAAAAAAATATTTTTTGGGTTTATTGTTACTGTCTTTATAATTGCAGGTGCTATTTATGTATCACCAAAATCTGGTGAATGTGAGGATTGCAAACAAGGAAAACAGTGCAGCACTTCTTATGATTGTGGTGAAATAGGGGTTTGCTATTGCCAGTATTCATATGAGACTGAGCAGGAAACGGGTGGTGGAATACCCGATTTCGGTACATGCTACTTTGAATAGATTGTAGTGTTTATTTACAGCTTTGTCGCCAATTTGTTACAGCAGCTTCAAATCCCCTTAATGCAGGCGGTACATCCAAGCCCTCAAGTATTATATCGATAGGAATTATACTTTGCTGATACGCATTGAATGTATCACGATTACCATAAATAAGTGTGCTTCCGTTAAGATCATAACCTTGTGTGGGATTGCCTGAAATCATAGCGAATGAAACAAAGGATTTAATAGACTCAGAATTTGACCCGGTAGTGCCAATAGTAGTGTTTTCAGGATTTAGTTCAACTTGCTCAGCTAATATTGATTTTACACCTGCCTCATTCATTACCAACAAAATGACCCCTCCTCCGCTCTCATAGAATGATTTGAGCTCCGTCAGTTTATAAAATATAGGGATACTCAGCATGTTGGAATCACTTTTTCGGCAGCTAAGAATACCGTTCCCCTCAAAATCTTCTCTAGTAGGCACTTCATATATTGAGGGTATAACAAGATAACATTTTGCATTGCAAATCAAATCTTTCGATATAGATTTTCTAGGGTTATTCTTTGATTCATCTATTATTTCTTCCAAAAACTTCGATGCGGCATCGGCCATCTTTTCAGTCGGGGTTTTTACATTAAATCCCTCTGTCTGTGAGTAGGTCGTATTTCCCAGTAGGGCACATAACATTAATACCGCCATTAATTCGTAATAGGTTCTTGGCACACAACTCTCCCATAATTATAAAAGACAGGAGTCTGATTAGTCTCTAAAGCAAATGGTATATAAGCATAAAATGGAATCTTAGGTTTGGACTCGAATTCTTTGTTGCTTGGACATCGCTCATAGTCCTTGCGTCAATGCCTAAAAAAGCATGATAATTGGCAGCAACATCCTTAAATTCATCGAAATCGATCGTTGTTGGATTGTGAACAGTTAATGGTCTGACGTTTATTTTTGCAGTTTCAATAATGATGGTATATCCGTTCGTAGTAGCTTTGAACCAGCGGTCCGAATCAGGCAGTGGTAGCTCAATACCGTTTCCAACTTTTGATATTATTAATTCCCATTCTTCTTCCATTGAATCACTCCAGTCTATTTTTCTATCGAATAGCAATTTTTCATACCTCCTTATTAATTCTTGATCGAATAGTTAAGGTAATGTAACTGTTTTTTCGAGTTTTTCTACTGGATCCCTTCTACCTTCAGCTCCTCTGCCTCCCAGGGGTTCGCCCTGAGGTACCATCGGAGCAGACTGTTCAACTAAAGGCTCAGGTTGCTCCACAAGAGCTGGGGGCTGTTCAACCAACGGATTGGGTTGGTCTACTAGTGGATCGGGCTGTTCTACAAGCGCCTCGGGTTGACGCACAAACGGGTCAGGCTGTTCAACGAAGGGCTCGCGCTGCTCGACTAACGCTTCAGGTTGACGGACTAATGGATCTTCTACTAAAGGCTCTTTTTGTTCTACCAAAGAATCAGGTTCTGTAACCACGCCTCCGGGCGGCATTTCTACTGTTTCGGGTTCAGTGACGATTCCTCCAGGCCCTGGATCTATTACAGGGTCAGGCTCAGATATAACGCTATCTTGACTCAGAGCAGGGTCGGGTGCATCTAAAACAGTGTTAGGAGCAAAAGCCGGATCCTCTGCTTCTATTTCTCTTGGGTCAGGAGCCCTTGGTGTATCAGGCGCCGGTGGAGGGCCGGGATCGCCGTACTGGGCCATAGAGAGAGGTGCTATTATAAATATTGCTAATAAAGCCAGTTCAAGTAATAGAACTCTTCCGATTACTTTTTTCACGTCTTACTCCCTCCTAAATGAATACAGCTGCTTAATTTATTAGATTTCAGTCAATCCGTTATTGGCGTTGCAGAAAGAACCTGTATATCCGAAACCCTGTAGCTTTGACTACCAGCGCCCATTGTAGTTCCGCCTTTTAAATAAGTACCCGTACTTTTAGGCGGTATAGTTATCGGCAGTACACCTTGGGTAGTTGCTATAGTTTGACCCACAGCAGGGCCCGCAGAATTGTAAAATAATAGTCTTACTTTGATATCTTTATATGGGATGTCCGCTGTGTTCTCAATTTTGACCGAGCTTAACATGGCAACCCTTGCGGCTGTAAAGTACGACCAATCAGTAATTTTGATAAACCACTCAGGATGTGTGATCTGATTGCTATTATAACTTGTGGGATTTTCAGCTTCAGTAGTGTCTTCTGCGTAGCTCAAAAGACTAAAAGAAAACAGCAATGCAAACAAAATGTATAATCCTTTTAGTTTCATCATATAATAAGTTTAATCTATAAAGGTTCTATCTTCTACTATTATATTTCTTCTTTTTCTCCAGGATTAGGGAGTCGGTTATACTTTAAATATCGGCGGATAATGATGAAGGATAAACGGATTTTTCTACTTGTATTAGCTCTTATGGTTTTAGGATGGGGTATTGCTGTTTATCTCTACCTCGATTATAAAAATAAAGACCTGTACCACGGTAAGATATATCACAGGCAGGCTCCTCGTTTTGTTCTAACGGGGAATCAAGGCAACAAAGTAAGACTCGATCAATTTCAAGATAAAATCGTTCTCATAGCATGGGGTTACACCAATTGTCCCGATATATGTCCGCTTACCCTCACAAATCTTAAAGAGGTCATGGATTCCCTTGGTCAGGACTCAAAAGATGTCCAGGTTCTATTCATCACAGTAGACCCCGAGAGGGATACAGTTGAGAGACTGAACTCTTATGTGCCTTATTTCCATCAGGATTTTATTGGTCTTACCGGTAGTCAGGAGGAAATAGAGGAAATTGCTGATGATTACATGGTTACGGTAGTTAAGCACCCTGCAGTATACGGAAGGGGACGGTTTGATACTTGGGACAGATACCTGATGACTCATACGAATACAGTTCATCTTGTTGATCAAAACGGGAGGCTATTTCTAACCTATCCGCATTACAAACATGATCCCCAAGAGATGGCGAAGGACATAAAAAAGTTGTTGCATGAGAGGTAAAATCTTTTTCTACTGAAGTTAGCGATATAAAAGGGGGAAGTATCATGTTAAATATTCGGAAAGTTTTTACATTATTTGCGGTAGTTTTAATAATTTCCTTTTTTTCGGTTAGCGGTTGTAAAAAGAACAACAATACTCCTCTGGGTCCGCCTTTCCAAAATCCCATACAGATATCAAGCGTAAACGGAGTACTCGAAATAACATTTGATGCACAAGTCTCTCCGGCCGAAGTTGACGGTAAGCAGTTTATGAGCGCCCAGTATAACGGCATGTTAGCTCCTCCTACGCTCAGGGTAAATCCAGGAGATACGATTAGGCTCACCTTGAATAACTTTCTTGAAATGATGACCAATGTGCACTACCACGGGATGAATGTGAGTCCTATGTCTCCTTCAGATGATGTTTTTATTATGATCACTCCTAATAGCGGTTTTGAATATGAAGTTGAAATTCCTGAAGAACACCCGGAGGGTATGTTTTATTATCACGCACACCTTTTTGGAATAACAGAGTTTCAGATAATGAGCGGTCTTTCGGGTGGTTTGATTGTAGGCGATATACTTGCTCCATTCCCTCAATTAGATGGTATAACAGAGCAGATTATGTATCTTAAGGATTTTCAGCTAATGGACGGAGAAATTCCTCCTGAAGGAATGATTGACCCAAGTGCACCTACAAATTTTACAGTCAACGGGCAAACTAATCCGACCATCACTATGCGTCCCGGTGAGACACAGTTCTGGCATTTAGGTAATATCGGAGCTGATCTTTACTACGATCTTGTGCTAGAAGGGCATTTATTCTATCAGATCGAGAGAGACGGAAACAGGCGTAATCAAACTGTAGAAAGAAATAGCATTTTAATGCCTACAAGCTCCCGTGTTGGAGTATTGGTTCAGGCTAATGAACCAGGACGTTACAAACTAAGAGCCAGAAAATTTAACACTGGACCTCAAGGGGATCAATACGGAGGAGCCACACTTCTCACCGTGAAGGTTGAGGGAGAGCCTGTACAAGATCCAATTACTCTTCCTATACCGATGAATGAATTTCCTCCGGTTGAGAATCTGTGTGATCAAGTGATTGCGGTAGATAGGGCAATTGTTTTCTCAGAAACGGCTGACGGAAAGACTTTTTTTATTAACGGACAGGAGTTTGATGCTGAAAGGGTTGATACCGAAGTTAAAATAGGCGACTTTGAAAGATGGACTGTTACAAATACCTCAGGGGAGCTTCATGTTTTTCATATTCACCTGACTGATTTCGTTGTCTGTGAAGTAAACGGTGTGCAGCAGCCTTTTGTTGGAAAGCAGGATACTATAAATGTTCCGTATCAGGGACAGGACCCCGATTTTGAAGGACCTGGTGAAGTTGTAATCGTCATAGATTTCACAGATCCCGTGATAGAAGGGAAGGCAGTGTATCATTGCCACATCGGAGAGCATGAGGATCAGGGTATGATGGCAGTGTTTGAAGCCTGCTTTGACCCGCCTTGTCCGGATTTCTAATAGAATCTGAATTTGTTAATTTATCCTAGTCAGATTCTTCGATTACATTAAGTTTCTCAAGATGCCTCACTACTTCCCAAACAAGCTCTTTCGTTCCTTCGCCTGTAGCGGAAGATATTGGGAAAGTTTTGATGCCGGATTTGCTAAAGTGTTTTTCAATCTTTTCTAAGTCTTCCCGGACTTCTGTTATGTCAATTTTGTTAAGCGCCAGTATCTGGGGCTTCTTAGAGAGTTCTTCGCTATAAGCTTTTAGCTCCCTGTTCATTGTCTCATAGTCTTCTATAGGGTCCCTTTGTGTAATAGGTGAAAGATCCAGTAAGTGGATTAAGATTTTTGTGCGCTCTATGTGTCTTAAGAACTGTATTCCAAGCCCGGCTCCTTCATGAGCGCCTTCAATCAGTCCTGGAATATCCGCCAGGACAAATGTTGCGCCGTCTCCGTAGCTTACTACTCCTAGGTTTGGTACCAGTGTGGTAAAAGGGTAGTCTGCAATTTTAGGTCTTGCCGCAGAGATTGTTGAAATAAGAGTCGATTTGCCGGCATTGGGAAATCCTAGTAAGCCGACATCAGCTAATAATTTTAATTCAAGCTTGAGGGTTTTTTCCTCTCCTTCACCGCCCGGCTCGGCTTCTTTAGGAGCTTGGTTGGTAGAGCTTACAAATCTGGCATTACCTTTACCGCCTCTTCCAGCTTTAGCTACTATCAGTTCCTGATTGTTTTCTGTAAGGTCTCCAAGGAACTCTTCGGTTTCAAAGTCTTTAACAATAGTTCCCATTGGAACAGGAATTAATAGATGCTCGGAATTTTTACCGTGCTGGTCTTTTCCACGTCCATGCTCGCCCCTTTTTGCTCTATAGTGCTGCTGGTAGCGGTGATCAAGGAGAGAAGACATATTTCTTCTAGCTACCATTATCACATTCCCGCCGTGTCCACCGTCCCCGCCGTTCGGGCCACCCCTTGGGACATACTTCTCTCGCCGAAAGCTCACACAGCCTCTGCCTCCGTCTCCTGCCTTTATATATATCTTCGCTTCATCAATAAACTTAACCATGGCTAACTATTATAAACGATTTAATTTGTCCTAATAGACGTGTGCTAATGTATAATGTTCTCTGAATAGATTAAATTCTCTTTTTTGGAGATTAAATATGATATTTTATTTGTTACGGAGCTTATAGATGTCTAAATCAACTTCAAAATCGCATGGCTATACAACTACCCCTAGCAATGAACCGCCAGTTCCTGAGCCTTCCTACGCCGAGCGGGTGAGAACGCTTGTATACAGAACCCACATGGGAACGCTGTCTACTCTTTCAGCCAAACATCCGGACTGGCCATTTGGCTCCTTAATGCCTTACGGACTGGATGAGAAAGGGCGCCCCACATTTTTAATAAGTACAATGGCGATGCATACACATAATTTAATCCGTGATCCGAGAGCAAGCTTGTTTGTGTCACAGACGGATTCGGGCGGTGATCCATTAGATGCTTCAAGAGTTACGCTTATGGGTGAGACATCAAAAGTCCCGGAAGATGAACTCGGCGATGTTAAAGAGCTTTATTTATCTCGTTATAAAAACGCGAGGTACTGGGTGGATTTTGATGATTTTTCTTTCTATCGAATGGATATAAATGACATATATTTTGTTGGAGGATTCGGTGCTATGGGCTGGGTTGCGGTCGAAGACTATTACGATGCTGATGTCGACCCTCTTGCCGATTCGGCTGCAGGAATAATACAGCATATGAATGGGGATCATGCGGATGCTTTGGTGCTTTTAGCAAAGGAATTCTCTAAAATAGATGCCCAGGAAGCATCTATAATCTCGGTTGACAGGCTTGGGTTTCGGGTTCGGCTAAAATCAGGTGATGAGGTCTTTAGTAGGCGGATAGGATTCTTTAGGGAAGTAAAAACCACAGAAGAATGCAGAGAAGTCATCGTTGAGATGGTAGGGCAAGCGCGCGGTTAATTTCAGATCACAATCATGAAAAACAAGAAAGCTCTAGTATTAGGATGCGGAGTTATTGGTCTTACTTCAGGCATCAGGCTTCTGGAAAACGGTTTTGAAGTTGAGATAGTAGCGGCTAGAATTCCCCCTGATACCACTTCCAATGTCGCGACTGCATACTGGTATCCGTTTAGGGTATCTCCTCCTGATAGAGTTTTGCCCTGGGCGGCTTTTACATATAAAAAATACATGGAACTAAGTAATATTCCCGGGATCGGTGTTGGAATATTTGATTTTGTTCAAATATTTGACCATGAGGTGGATGACCCGTTCTGGAAACCGGCTGTTCAGGACTTCAGAAGAGTGAGAATGGAGGAACTACTACCAGGTTATGTAGATGGATATGTTGCACCCATAGCCCGCATAGAAACACCAATTTATATGGACTATTTAGTCAAAAGATTTGAGGAGTCGGGCGGTAGAATTACAAAACTCGATAGAGAAATAGAGAAGATTGAGGAGATTTCAGCGGACACGCGGCTCATCATTAATTGCTCCGGGCTTGGAGCAGGAAAAATGTTTAATGATAAAGAAGTATTTCCTATTCGAGGGCAGTTGGTAATAACATCCAATCCGGGGCTTAAGGACTGTATCAACGAAGAAGAAGGACCTCTTGCTGTCTCTTATGTTGTGCCGCACCCATCATATTGCATCCTTGGGGGAACTGCCGAAGACAACAACTGGAATCTCGAGGTAGATCCGAAAATTAGTGATGAAATCCTCCGCAAATGCAGGGTACTTGAGCCCAGATTAGAGGAGGCTGAGGTTTTGGGACATAGGGTAGGGCTTCGACCAGGAAGAACGGAAGTGCGTCTTGAGCTTGAACAGATATCGTCTGATTGTACGGTGATACACAATTACGGGCACGGCGGAGCGGGGTTTACACTGTCGTGGGGTTGCGCCGAAGATGTGTCTATAATGGCAGAGAGGGTATCTAGATAAGGTGTTATGAATATTAATAGAACAATTTTATTGCTTGCCCCAATTACTTTGTTTCTTTTGCTAACTTTAATTGCAGAAATAAATGCAAATTCCTGTGAACCTACGAAATATCCACCGCCGCCTGAATTGATCTGGCCCCCTGATCTGGCAAAGTCAGTACCACTGGATTCTGTACTTATTGTTAAAGATTTTAAATCTATATCCAAAACTCCTCATAAACTGGATATAGAATTAATAGATAAGAGCGGAAATAAAGTTGATTATAAACTTAAAAGATATCAGTCCAGAAGATCGGTTTATAATCATGAGGCGGGATTTATTTTTGTTACACCGTCAGAAAGACTGAAACCTCTGAACGAGTATTTGTTGACTGTAAAAGCAAAAGAGGGGTTTGTTGAGCCCTTTGAAGAAACCATTAAATTTAGCACAGGAGACGAAAATACTTTAGTAACTGATCCAAAAGAAATTGATGTAACCTATCTTCTGAGTGAGCCTGGTTATTATTTAAGCAACTGTCAGACTTCCACTTGGGAGAAGGCAACTTCTCTTGTTTTTATTAACTCAAAGGTTGATAATTACCCTCTCATATTCGTTCTTGAGTCTAATTTATTAAAGGATGTATCCTTTTTTCATTCATCTTTTAATAAAAGGGATCTCGCTGTTTTATTCCTCCCTAATGAAAAGGGGGTCCATCAGTGTTTTGATCTAACCGTCTATGCTGTTAGTGGTAAGAAAGTTTTTAGTGAAAAACTCTGCAAACCTGACGGCTGCGTAAAGGGAAGATACTTATCCAAAGAAGAGGCTGAGGAAGAATATAAAAAACACGGTGCTTTTGGATTTTCATTAATTGAGTTTCCCGCTCCTAAAGAGGGGATTCCGAACTACTGCACTCTCTATCCGCCACTTTGCAGGGAATATTGGTTTTCAATACCGACAGATAAATGTGAAAACTCCTAATTGAATTTGTAAAAGTGTAATATAGCCATAGGTACTAGGTTAAGCGTCCAATGCGCAGGGATTGCGTGCCAGATCGAGTGTGTTCGAAACGTAATATAGGAAACCAATATGCCTCCCGGCAGTGATAGTGCCACTTCAAAGGGATTCGCTCTACCCAGATGGATCATAAAAAAGACAAGCCCCGACACGGATATAGCGAAAAGTGAAGTCCAATTTAAACCGAACCACGCAAGTATTGGATTATCAGAGTCGCTTGTTACGGGTTGGGCTATACCAAGCCAGCGTAGTATCTTCCGGCCAGTTGACCCTTCAATTTGGGCTAAGAATGCAGGGTAGGGCAGGCGCCTGTGCGGGAGCATTAGGGCGACAAGGATGCCAAGAATGAGAAAATGTTCAGGAATCTTATTAAATAACGACAGTACATACATAGTCGTTAATCTATGAGGGTAGGGTGACGTGATTTGAATCCATAGGCCAAAGGGGATTGAAACTATAATCGCTATGCCTGTGAGCCTGATACCAAGCTTATTTAACATCCCTATACCGAAGTCGGTAAGCTTTCTTCTGATAAGAACAAGGAAAATAATTGGTATAACCAGAGAAGAAACAAAGCACAGAATATACCAAAGTATCTCAAGTCTTATGTATTCAGGTTGATCAAGGAAAAAATTATTTATCCACCAGGGGCCAATTAAAGGTTCATATATAAAAGTCCATTGATTATAGGGTGGCGGAAGAAGCTTTGCCAAGCGCGCCCAGAAAATAGCTATATAACTTGTGAGTGATATTAATAATACAAGGGATATACCCCATTCACGGAAAGTGCGATTTTTTGTAATATCAATATAGTCGGATTTGGTATAGTTAGATTCTTCTTTCATGCTTCTTGGTTATTATTATGCGGAAGAATTAGAATATTCTAAAGTAATGGAAACTGTCTCAAGAGAAATAATGCCGGCAATAAATATTTGAGAACTATTTTATTTTCTCTAGAAATTTAGTGCCTTTACCTACCGGCTTACTTGGATTTTCAATCTCTAACTGCATAACATTATCCAGCACGCTAACCCAGTAGCGCCACCAATATGAATTTTCTTTGTGTTTACTCTTTTGAGTACCTGCCATGGAAATTATCTGATGGATATTACCGTGATATAAATGCAGTTTGCTTGCGGCGTCTTTGGTTGCTTCAGGGTCGATGGGAATTTTGTCGAGTTCAGTTTCAATCAGACTCTTTATTTCTTCAACATATTGGGTCATATCGTTAGAAAGTTTCTTTATATGTTCACCTGCCGGCGTTACATCTCCCTCAAGCTTATTAGCATCATTATTCATTAGATCGACAAAATCCAATAGGTTGTCTAAATTGCGTCTTGCTTTCGCAGTTTGTTCTGTAAGATCAGTTAACTCTTTTACGTTTAGCCCCATAGTATTGCCTCCTTATTATTAATTGCCAGTATGATAATACTATCATTTAATTTTATAAATTATAGTAAATGAGTCAAGAAATTAACGTCTTAAGCGATTCATCTGCAAGTGCCCGTTCTTTAAATGACGAATCTAACTTTATCGCTTTCTCTAAATCCGACTTTGCATTTTCTAAATCTTCTAATTTAACGTAGAGACCAGCCCGGTTGTAATAAGCTTCCGGATAGTTTGGGTGTAGTTCAAGCGCCCTGTTATAAGCCTTGAGCGCTCCCAGTGGTTTGTCTAGATTATGTAGAGATACTGCTTTATTAAACCATGCCTCTAGATAAGTTTCTTGAATTTTAATAGCTTCATCATAAGCTGCTACGGCTTCGAGTTCCCTTTCCAGGCCGCTAAGTGAGGCCCCTTTGTTGCACCATGCAACTGCGAATAGTGGTTTTAACTCAATTGCTTTTTCTGTACATTGGAGTGCCTCTTCAAGCCGCCCTTCTCTCCCCAATGCAGAAGCCTTATTGCTCCATGCCTCAGCATAATCAGGGTTAATTTCTATTGCGTTATCATAGGAATTGATTTCATCCTGAACGTGTCCCATAACTGAATAAGTTATCCCTTTGTTATACCAGGCCTCAGCAAAGTCGGGCTTTAAATCGATTGCTTTGTCAAGAGATTTTATCGCCTGCTTAAAATCGCCTTTATGGTAATAATCTGTGGCTTCAAGAACTAGGTCTTCTGGTTTGTGTCTCTGATCTGTCATTGGGGTCTAAATATAACCATTCCAGGAGTATTTTGAATATATTCTATAAGATCCTCATCGACCACTTTATTGTTTTTCTGTCTAGAAGATGCGTGTCTTAAAAAGACTTGATCATCTTTTTTTATAACTATCCCAGTGTGAGTAACGTCAAGTCCTTCTATATCGGTATATATTCCAACATAATCCCCGGTATGAAGTTTTCCTATCATTCCATTATCGATTTCAAATGAAGGTATGTAGTAGAATTTCCTTTCTACAACGGGAATACCGGGAAGGAATTTAGAGCCGTCACTTTTTAGGTTAAGATTTTTCTCGACTTCTATTGCCTTCTTACCACCTATTTCATAAGTAACATCCTTTACATTGTTGCTGTTCCGAACAGGCCAATCTGAGAAAAAATGGTTTCTGTTCTCAAACGTAACATTACCGTCCTGATATCTTATATCTTTTAGGTTGCTATTAAAATCGTCTAAATTTGCGGATAATCTCATTGCCTCCACGTAGTCAATATAGGTAAAACAGTCCATACCTCCCAGATTTACTGTGAAAACCTCAGGAGTGTTTATATCACCGGTAAGAGTCGATCCTAAGTATGGAGTGCCAAGGAATTGTTCTGATAAAAATTCTATTTGTTCTCCAGTAGTACTTGGCTTAGCCCTGATAATTTCCTGTAAATTTTCCTGATCCCATTTCCCCAGTTTGATTATTTCATCGCTCTTTTCTTCTGAACAGGCATAGAAAGGTGCAATAAAGATCATTACCAAGACAAAGCTTAGTAATGCCTTAGTGTATATATAGAAATATCTCATTAATAAAAGTGTACCTTAAGCTTGGGTTTTTACATGGAATGCAGGCTTTTTCCGAGATTGTTTCAGATACCGAGTTATTTCCAGCCAATCATGCGCAACTGCGGCTGACTATGAGAGATTTTCAATCTGGCAATATATGTCGGCGCTTTCAAAGTCAGTGAATGTGTGTTTGGTAACCGGGCCTGCATGCCTAATTCCTGCCATGTTTTTTGCGACCATGTATTAATATAACAGATGTGTCCGGTGCTATAATTAAAAAATTATAAATAGAATATTATGAACTCTTTTCCCCAGAAATTGTTACTATAATTTTCCGCGATCCGCCGTGGTTACGGTGCTCACAAAGATAAATTCCCTGCCATATCCCTACATTGAAATTGCCGTCTTTAATCGGTATAGATACAGAGCTCCCGAGTAGGGAAGCTTTAATATGCGCTGGCATATCATCGGGACCTTCAATTGTGTGAACATAATAAGGCGCTTTCTCTGGAACGTATTTATTAAAATGGCTCTCGAAATCCACCCTAACATCAGGGTCAGCGTTTTCATTCAGCGTTAAAGAGGCGGACGTGTGGCATATAAAAATATGAGCTATTCCGATCGAATATTCCTTCAGTTCAGGAACTTGTTCAAGAATTTCACTTGTAACAAGGTGAAATCCTCTAGGCTTTGGTGATAGGTTAATTTCTTTTTGTATCCAGTTCATATCTTGGGAATGGGATTATAATATTAGTTTTATCTTTCTTCAAATACTTTAACGTCCAGTCTCTTGGCTAGACTCTCAGCGCCCCAGCTCATTACTACTTTGTGATTCCTTTCAAATAACGGTTTTGCCAACGGGGAGAGAATATTCACCCAAGTTTTAGTAGTAGTAGTTACCAGCCAATCATATCTTGCTATCGTAATATCACCATCTTTAGTCAGATGCCATAGAAGCTACCTAATCCACCATTTTTTCCACAACGTCTGCTATTGCCTCAATAAATTTAGGGTCGTCATTTACAGTTTTAGCACGGAGTAAATTTATCCCAGCTTCATCTGACACTTCTTGGGCTTCGATACCTATATCGAAAAGCACCTCAATATGATCACAAATAAATCCTATAGGCTGTGCTATAACGTTCTTAACTCCTTCTTTTGCAATTTCTTCTATCACATCGCATACATCGGGCTCAAGCCAGGGATCGGTTGGTTGACCGCTTCGGCTTTGATATACCAATCTCCAATTATCATAATTTAGCCTTTGGGCAATCAAACGCGCTGTAGTCATTAACTGTTCTACATACGGCGAAGCCTCTGCCATAGGCGTGGGTATGCTATGAGCTGTAAATAGAATCATGGTTTGAGAATATTCTTCGGGCGGAATTTCATTCAAGCAATCAAGAACGCGGTCTGCTGAATCCTCTATAAAAAGTGGATGGTTAAAAAGGGGGGCACTATACTTAAATTCCATTTCAATTCCCAACTCTGTAAGCGCCTCCTGTACATCTCTCTGATATCTCTCCCAGCTAGCGTCGGACTGATGAGCAGCCATAATCATCCCTATAGCCTTTTTGACTCCACTGTCCGACATTTGTTTTATAACATCGGGTATAAGCGGGTGCCAATTCCTCATACCTACGTATACAGGGATCTCATACCCATTTTCCGCCAATTTGTTTTGCAATCCGCTAGCCTGCTTGTATGTGTATTCATTAAGCGGAGACTTGCCCCCGAACAGCTCATAGTGGTGAGCGACCTCTTCTAATCTATCAGGAGGAATAGAGCGTCCCTTTGGCTACATTTTGGAGAAAAGGACGTATGTCCTCAATTCTCTCCGGCGCTCCGTATCCTATCATGAGTATAGCGTCAAACTTCTCGGGCATTTAATTCTCCTACTGTGCCGTTTCATATCCTAGATTATTTCTTAGTCGAGTATTCATGAACAAAGTCTATAAGCGCTAGTACATTATCTACGGGAGTCTTGGGCAATATCCCATGACCCAGGTTGAATATGAACCCTGGTCTTCCTTTGGCTTTATCCATTATCTTTTTAGTGCGCCTGCGGATTTCTGAGGGGGTTGAGAAAAGTAAAACAGGGTCCAGATTTCCCTGAACCGCTCTGTCGTAACCTATTTGTCGCCATGCTTTGGCTAAATCGACCCTCCAATCAAGCCCTATGACTTGGCTCCCGGATTCTTTAATCAGGTCTAATAATGCCCCAGTACCGGTACCAAAATGAATTACAGGGGTATCTTTGTGAATTTCAGATATTATTTTTTTCATATGAGGTAATACAAATTCCTTATAGTCGTCCCTCGAAAGGCAGCCTACCCAGCTATCAAATAACTGCACAGCGTCTGCACCGGCTTTGATTTGGTTGTTTAAGTAAGAAGCTGTGGCAGTGGACAGTTTCTCCATCATCGTGTGCCAGGCCCCGGGGTCTTTATACATTAAACCCTTGGTGTTTTCATAGGTCCTCGATCCGCCGCCTTCGATCATGTAAGAAGCTACGGTGAAAGGGGCACCTGCAAAACCGATTAAGGCTTTTTTAGGATCAAGCGCTCTTCTGGTTATTTTTAGTGCATCATAAACGTATTGTAGGGACTCTGGATCAAAATCATTTATACGATCTACCGCCTTACCCGAACGGACAGGTCTTTTAATTCTGGGTCCCTCTCCTTTGGAAAATTCAAGTCCTACCCCTAGCGGTTCAACTATGAGCAGTATGTCGGCAAATATAATTGCCGCATCTACTCCTAAGCGGTCTACTGCGCTAAGTGTTACTTCGGCTGCAAGCTCAGAGGTTTTACATAACTCAAGGAAGGATATTTTTGATCTTATCTCCCTATATTCCCTCATGTATCTTCCTGCTTGACGCATAAGCCATATAGGCGTGTAATCAGTTTCCTCAAGACGGCAGGCTTTCATAAATACCGAGTTTTTAGTTGTTTCCTTTCTTTTTTTCTGTGAGCCTTTGCTCCAGACCATATCCATCTGTCTCCAGTTATTCGTATCAACACCATTCTTATATGCAGTGCGCTTTTTACGGACTAGCTCTTTCCCGAGTCTCGCTACCTCTCGTATCAGGTTGCCCATCTTGGGGCTGTCTGGCTCGTAGTCAGGAGATAATCCAAACCTATTTAAAGTTTCTGATGTAGTAGGTCCAATTGATGCTATTACTATTTTTTTAAATCCTTCTTTTAATTCATCCTGCAATCCATCTTGAGAGGCTACTTCAAATAAATGATATATCTGCTGAGAGCTTGTAAATATGGATATATCTTCTTTAGAATCTTTTATTGATTTTATTGCATTATGTAATGGCTCTAGGTCTTCGGGGAGAGCCCATTTATAAATCGGCACAGGTGTGACTTTAGCTCCTTTCTTTCTCAAGCTATTAATAAACTCTTTATTGGAGATACCGTATTCCTGTATTGCAATCCTTTTGCCTTTTAATTGGAGCTCGCTATCTAGTGTGGTTAACACGTCCCGCCATGTATTGGGCTCCGGCACTATTATATTGGGTTTGAGCCTCATCTCACGTAGAGCTGCTACTGGTTTTGGACCGCGCACGACTATTGTGGTTTTCTTAAGTTCTTTTATAAACTCTTTTTCCGGATATTTAGTTGTTGCAGCTTTTAATAGAGCACGGGTACCCACTCCGGTCATGAGAATGACTATATCAAATTTCTCACCTATTAAGTTTTTAGCGAATTTTAGAGCGTCTGTTGATTTAGAAAGTGGGATTTCCCTCATAGATGGGGCAATGCGCGGGACGCCGCCGTGATAGCGTATCAGTTTTTCAATTTCTTTTGCTCTACGGCTTTCAAAAGACGTGACCTTTAGACCGTCGAAATTATAGAGGCTTTTCATAATTAAATTGAGTTAGTAAAGTTATATCTGAGTTTAGCATAGGGGGGGAGAGGGTCAATTTGTAATATATATTATTGAGATTAGGGCATATTTCTTGATATTAGCACCCATACTTCTTATAATCCCTACTGAATATTATGTTAATGGAGACTTAAATGGGTAAGAAAGTTGAATTTTATTATGACTTTAGCAGTCCATATACATATATTGCTTCGACCAGGATTGAAGCAATTTGTGAGGATAACGGAGCAGAGCTTGAATGGAAGCCGTTTTTATTAGGCGGCGTTTTTAACGAAATAGGTTCAATACCTGCAGTACAGATTGACAACAAATTCAGATATTTAAAGCGGGATTTTGAGGAATCTGCAAGATATTATGGAGCAGATTTTAATTTCCCTGAACTATTTCCTCTAAACAGCGTGAGATCAATGAGGGGGGCATTTGCAGCTTTGGAGCAAAATAAACTAGTAGAATATAATCATGAAATGTTCAGGCTTTACTGGATCCAAGGGATAGATCTAAGTAAGGCTGAGATTTTGGGCGAAGCGGTAAGTAAAATCGGGATTGACAGCGAGTGGTTTGTAAATAGAATCGCAGAGCAGGAAATAAAAGATAACCTCAGGGAAGAGACAAATATAGCAGTGCAGAGGGGAGTTTTCGGAGCCCCCACAATGTTTGTGGATGAAAAGATGTTTTGGGGTAACGACAGGCTTGATTTCTTGGATAGATATTTGAAGGGCCAAGTTTAAATCTAGTAGTCCTACTCGATGTTTCCATTTAAATAAATTTGTGTAGATTTCTGGTTATTAATCGAAGGAGAATCGCACTGGTGCACAGCTCATATCAATACAAGGATGGTGAATTTCATATTGGAGATGTATCCATAGCTAAGATTGCTAAGTCGGTAGGAACACCCTGCTATATTTACAGCTATGAATTCTTAAAAGACAGTTTCTTAAGCTATAAGGAAGCTTTCTCCGATATGGATACGTTAATCTGCTACTCTGTAAAGGCTAATTCCAATCTTGCGATTCTAAAATCTTTTTCAGATCTTGGTTCGGGTTTTGATATTGTATCGGGTGGCGAGCTGCTCCGTATTAAGCGCGCGGGGGGGGGATCCCGGCAAAGTTGTATTCTCGGGTGTAGGAAAGACAAGGGAGGAAATGAAAAGGCTGCCATAGAAGCCGGAATCCTATTTTTTAATGTGGAATCCGAAGAGGAGCTAAATGTCTTAAATTCTGTCGGTACAGAGCTTGGCAAAAAAGCTCCCGTTGCGCTCAGAGTGAATCCTGATATTGATCCCAAAACTCATCCATACATTTCGACCGGATTTAAAAAGAGTAAATTTGGTATAGAGATTGGTAGAGCATTCGAGGTCTATAAGGAAGCTAATACAATGGAAGGGGTCTCAGTAATAGCAATTGACGCCCACATAGGTTCACAAATTTTTGACTTGACCCCGTTTGTAGATTCTGTAAGAAAACTGATAAAGCTTGCGGATGATCTTGTAAGTGAGGGGATGGACATACAGTATATCGACATTGGCGGTGGCTTGGGAATTAGCTACAAAAAAGAAGAAAATCCACCTCACCCAAAAATGTATGCTGATAGCATTATGAAAGAATTCTCAGGCAAACCCTACAAACTCGTGTTAGAACCCGGAAGATCACTAATAGGGAATGCCGGTATGCTGGTAACCAAGGTGCTCTATCTTAAAGAAGGTACCGCAAAAAAATTCGTTATTGTTGATGCGGCGATGAATGATCTTATAAGACCAGCATTCTATGGATCCTATCACGAAATTCTAACTGTTAGGCAAGACTCTAAAGGTAGTGCGGTTGTTGATGTTGTAGGGCCAATCTGCGAGTCAGGGGATTTTCTTGCACAGGATAGAGAGCTTCCTGTAGTAAAGAGTGGTGATTTATTGGCACTACTCAGCGCTGGAGCTTATGGTTTTGTAATGTCCTCAAATTACAATACCCGTCCCCGTGTTGCCGAGGTACTTGTTAAAGGGAATGAATTCTCAGTAGTCAGGGAAAGGGAAACATATGAAGAATTACTAAGTCTCGAGCGAATTCCCGAATTCATCTAGAAAGTATCTTGCCTATGGAAGCTGACTACTCTCTATGTTTTATGGCGCGGCTCTACCCTCAATTTAATGTGCAATAATATAAATGTTTAGGATTGTGTAAGGAGGGGTAATTAACCATCCCCTGGACATACATTTAAAAGCTTGGGGGAGTGTCTATTAGCTTCTCTGCTTCTTCAATTATTTCCATTAATCTCTCTTTAAACAGAGTTATTCCGCCAAGGGGAATTACTATACAAGATCTACCACCGCTTAATTCTGTAATTCTCAAATATTTACCTTTATGGTTTTCTTTTACATCGAAGAAAAACCTTTTTGATTCAATGTCAACGTGTTTGCTTGCGTGTTCTTTTTCAGTCCTCTCTGCTCTCTCTGCTCTTTCCATCTTCTTATGACCTCCGCCTCATTCCCTATGGTTGGGATATTATTTGTGGTTTACTGCGTATGGGTCGAAATAATAACCCTATGATTTATAAAAATCAAGATGAAAAGTTAAAATTAGATGATGTATAATTTGAGGACAGCAATTTAACTCAGAAGGAGAAAGAAATATGTCCAATAGGGTAAAATTTGGTATAGCTGCACCAGTACCTGGAGAGTCAGTTCAGGCATTGATTGATTTCTCTAAGAAAGCTGAAGAAGGTGGTTTTGATACTGTATGGTTTCCGGATCATGTTGTATTTATGGCTAAAAAGCTGACACCTGAGGTTTGGTCTGTAATTACAGCTGCGTCTACTCAAACGGACTCTATACACTTTGGAAGCGTAGGAGATGCTCATAGGATGCATCCTGCAATTTTTGCTCAAAGACTGGCGACAGTCGATCATATCTCCAACGGAAGAAGTTTTGTATGTATTGGCTACGGAGAGAAAATGAACCTTGATCCTTACGGGATTAAGTGGAATAAACCTCTCTCACGGGTGGTTGAATCGGTAAAAATTATGCGTGCTCTTTGGAAAGGTGAATCAGTTAATTTTGAGGGGGAATTCTACAACCTCACTGATGCGGAGCTCAGAATACAACCGATCTCTAAAAAAAGTATACCGATTTACATTGCCGCCACAGGGCCCAGAGCGCTAAGAGTTGCGGGGGAATACGGGGATGGATGGCTTACCAATGCAATGCCCTCAAGAGTTTTTAAGGAGAAATCTCTTGCAGTAGATGAAGTGGCTCAGAATAGAGATGAGAGCCTCGGCCCTATTGAGAAAACTCTGTTTATCTTTATCTCAATTGCTACAGATGAGGACGAGGCATATTCAACCCTCGAACCAGTCAAGCATGCGCTCATATGGCCCGAGCTTTTATCTCAAGCGGGTTATGATATAGAGATTGATGATGAGTATAAGGGGCTTGAATACACAAAAATTATGCCTAATGACACTGTTATGCTTAGAAAATTCAAAGAGATGGGGGAAAAATATTATTCTCGGGACATTGTAATGGATTTTGTAATAGCGGGCTCAAAACAGGATGTAATAAAAAGGATTGAAGAATATATAGAGGCCGGGGTCGGCCATTTCTTTTTAAGAGATTTCAGCCCTGATAAGCAAAAATCGTTTGATATAATTTCTAAGGAAATAATGCCTTACTTCAGGAAATGAAATATAATAGATTATTTACTCCATTTTATTTGTGTATTCTTTAGACTGAGAATTCCGATATGAAATTGTTCTAAAGTATTTTGTTTCCTAATGCTCAATTCTTGTAAGAATCTGAGCAAAGTCTCCGCAAGGGCCACTGAACTTATCAGATTTGACATAAACTTTTCTCATATAGTCTAATGCACCTGAGTAGAATTTAAAATCTCTTGATAATTTGCTAAAAATAACGGGGTCCCCTTTACCCATTTCAAGATCAAGCCTGGAAACTACGAAATACGATTTCATCCCCTCATTAAGGTAGTAACTTAGGTAAGAATTCTTGTCTACATATTCTCTAAACATACCGCTCATAAAAAGGGAAAAATCTCCAACATATTTTCTCAGTTCTCTCTCAGTGTTTTCACTCGTGTTCTTTTGGTTTTCTATGAGCATACCCACTATGGTTTCAACCTTCCTGCCATCAGAATCGGTTAATTTGTAAAGTTTTTCTGTTCGTGCAAATTCAGTGAGCATATCAGTAAGATACATAGCTCCTTTATCGTCTTTCTCTTTTCCCAGATCAAAAAAGCTCATATTTACTATTTTGCTAAAATATGATTTTATAGAAGTAGGATTGATTTTTCTGAAGTTCACCATATCTCGATCCTCCCTTGAGTGTGAATAAGCTTATAATATCACTTTAGGAAAAGAGTGAACAAATGTCAAACGGTGTTTTCGTTTTAGAGTGCTATGGGATATAATCTCCAAGCTATAGCTTTTATACTTCGAATGAAAATTGATTATAACTAAAACAATTAAGACGAGGATTTCATGGCCAGAATAAAAATAACCCCTCCTAAAAAATTTGATTTCTCAACTGAAATAAGTCTTAGGATAAGTGATATTAATTACGGCGGACATTTAGGGCATGACTCAATACTGTCTCTAGCTCATGAGGCGAGGGTGAGATTTTTTAAGAGCCACGGCTTTACCGAGCTAAATGTTTTCGGTCCTGCAATGATACTTTCTGATGTAGCGATTTACTATAAATCAGAGGGTTTTTACGGGGATAGTATAGTAATAGATATTGCAGTGTGTGATTATCTTAAATACGGTTGTGATCTTGTATACAGATTGACTGAGAAGAAAACAGGTAGGGTAGTTGCGATATTAAAGACGGGGATTGTGTTTATCTATTATGAAAAACGTGAAGTTGCTCCTGTACCTAAAGAATTTAAGAAATTGTTTAGAGAACGTAAGTACAGCATAGAAATACAAAGTAAAACTTCGGACTGATTAACTATTTCTAAGTCCCTTCTATATTTTCTCTACTATTATTGCAATGCCCATTCCGCCGCCGATGCATAGAGAAGCTAGACCCAGTTTTACATCCTCTCTCTTTTTCATTTCGTGAAGTAGAGTAACAAGTATTCGAGTACCCGAAGCACCTATAGGATGACCGAGTGCAATAGCCCCTCCGTTAACATTAATTTTATCTTCCGGAATAGGGAGGTCCCTTAGTACAGCTAAAGATTGTGCCGCGAATGCTTCATTTAATTCGAATAGATCGATGTCATCAAGTGAAAGTTCTGCCTTATCAAGAGCTTTCTGAATAGCAGGCACCGGCCCGATTCCCATGATTGATGGGTCTACTCCCACAACTGCATAAGATATTATTGAAGCAACAGGCTTTAGCCCAAGTTCCTTAGATTTCTCATCGGAAGTAACAAGCACTACCGCAGCGCCGTCATTAATCCCTGATGCATTACCAGCAGTAACAGTTCCATCTTTTTTAAAGGCTGGCCTTAGTTTTGAAAGACCCTCAATTGTAGTATTCCCCTTAGGATGTTCATCAATTTCAAATGGGATAGGGTCAGCTCTTCTTTGAGGTATCATTACAGGAACTATCTCATTTTTAAATTTGCCCTCTTCCATGGCAGCTTTGTATTTAACCTGGCTCTTATACGCAAATTGGTCTTGTTCTTCTCTGCTTATATTGTAAGCTTCTGCAAGATTTTCAGCGGTAACACCCATATGATAGTCATTGAAAATATCCCAAAGACCATCATAAACCATTCCATCAACAATCTCTTCCTTTGGCATACCCATCTTATATCCATACCGTGCTTTATTTAGATAAAAGGGAGCCTGATTCATGTTCTCAACCCCGCCTGCAATAATTGTCTCAGCATCCCCTGCTTTAATTGCCTGAGCCGCCAATGCTATAGACTGAACCCCTGATCCGCACACCCTGTTAATTGTGAAAGCAGGCGTCTCTATTGGTAATCCCGCATCTAGAGCTATTTGTCTAGATGTATTCATTCCCTGCCCAGCAGTAAGGATACTACCCATTATGCAGTCATCAATTTCTTTTGGATCCACATTAGTACGTTTAAGTATTTCCTTTATAACAGTTGATCCTAATTTTACTGTAGAGGTATCTTTCAACGTACCACCGAAAGATCCGATTGCAGTTCGTAGAGGTTCACTGATAACAACTTTTTGCATTGATTTGCCTCCAAAGGGGTTTTGAGCGAGTGCGAAGCGGTTATTTCTGGATACTACCTTACGAAAATGTTATATCAAGTAATATGCTGCTTTCCTTGACACTCCCTTTCATGTTGGGTAATTCGTTAGATAACAAAATAAGGAGACTAATCGAAATTGTCTAAGATAAAGGTTGGCGTTATTTTTGGAGGAAGGTCTGTTGAGCATGAAGTTTCTTTACTTTCCGCAAAATCCATAATTAAGCATATAGATTCAGATATCTATGATATATATCCTATCTTCATAGATAAAAACGGTTTGTGGCATAAAGTACGAATAGATGAATGGCTAAATGACGGAGAACTTGAAGTACATCTCGACTCGTTTCTTACTCCTTCATTGAATCATGAAGATCCGGGGTTTTTTCAGATCAGCGAATCAAATGTGTTAAATGAGATTAAACTAGATGCTGTCTTTCCTGTTCTTCATGGTACTCACGGAGAGGACGGTACTATTCAGGGCATGCTAGAGCTCATGGGTATACCTTTTGTTGGGGCATCGGTATTGGGTTCTTCAATAGGTATGGATAAGATAGTAATGAAAGCTGTGCTGAAAGAAGCTTCACTTCCCGTTGTTCCCTATATCGGTTTTTATAAATATGAGTGGGAAACTGACAAAAAAACAATAAGAGATAGAGTCCTTAGCTCCATTGGTTTTCCGTGTTTTGTTAAATCTGCGGATCTGGGCTCTAGCGTAGGTATTTCTAAAGTTAGTTCAGATGCCGGATTAAACGGAGCAGTAGATTCTTCATGCCAGTTTTCAAATAGGGTATTAGTTGAAAAAGCTGTATCAAATCCAAGAGAGATAGAGATTAGCGTTCTTGGGCATGAGAATCCTATCGCATCTTTGCCTGGAGAGGTTATACCTCATAGGGAGTTCTACGATTACACTGCTAAATATTTGGAAGAGGGGACTGAGCTAATTGCACCTGCTCCGCTTGATGAAGATATGAATAACAAACTCAAAGAATTAGCAGTAAAAACATTTAAAGCTCTTGATTGCAGCGGTATGGGAAGAGTTGATTTTCTAATAGACGGAGATACTGGAGATATCTTTATAAGTGAAATTAACACCATTCCGGGTTTTACTCAAATCAGTATGTACCCAAAGCTTTGGGAAATAAGTGGGATAAGTTTTACCGAGCTAATTACTAAACTCATTCAATTTGCGATAGATAGAAAAAATGATAAGTTGAAACTGAGAACCGATATAAAAGAGACAAGCTAAAAGGAGTAAAGAAATATCTTAATAAAACTTGCATAGGTCTATCTTATAGTTGTAAGCTTCATCTCTTGGGACTTAGCAAATATAACAATTTCTATTAAGTAAGAATACTGTTTTCAATACGAAATAGCGGGTTATTATGAGCACTCAAAAATCAAGTCAGCCACCGCGGCTTAAGAAAAGTTTAAAGTTGTTTGACGTTTATGCATTAGCTACAGGAACAACTCTAAGTGCCGGGTTTTTTTTGTTGCCGGGGATTGCGGCTATGAGTACCGGACCTGCTATCACTATGGCTTATCTAATAGCTGCACTACCTCTTATTCCGGCTACATTCTGTATAGTGGAGCTTTCTACAGCAATGCCAAGGGCTGGTGGTGTATATTATTTTCTGGACCGCTCAATGGGTCCCCTTCTAGGCACCGTTGGTGGTATAGGTACCTGGCTTGCCCTTATTCTTAAAGTCGCCTTTGCGTTGATTGGTATGGGTGTTTATATTGGGCTATTTATTCCTAACCTCCCTATTGTTCCCTTAGCAATTGCAATTGCAGTTGCCTTGGGTGTGCTCAATCTTCTGGGTGCCAAGACAAGCGGTAAATTTCAGATTTATTTTGTTGTGGTTCTGCTTTTAATTTTGATTGGATTTATCGGAACGGGAGTTCCCGAGATTCATCTGTCTCATTTCAGTGGGTACTTTGACTCGGGCTCGGGAGCCATCTTATCTACTGCGGCCATGGTTTATATAAGCTATGTTGGTATTACAAATGTTGCCAGCCTTTCTGAGGAAGTAGAAAATCCGGAGCGGAATCTTCCACTCGGAATATTTTTAGCGCTTGGGACCGCAATATTGATTTACGGTATTGGAACGGCAGTTATGGTGGGTGTAATACCAATAGAAAAGCTTTCCGGAGACTTATCACCCGTAGCTACAGTCGCGGGAAGTATATTTGGCAAAGTGGGGATTTTAGTAGTATCCGCAGCGGCGCTACTAGCTTTTATCTCGGTAGCAAATGCAGGAACCATGAGCGCGTCAAGATATCCTCTCGCCATGAGTCGCGATTTTATGATGCCGAGCATTTTTCAGAAACTCGGTAAAAACGGAATGCCGTTTAATGCAATAATTGTTACGGTAGGAAGCATAGTTTTGATTCTCTTACTTCTCGATACTTCTAAAATAGTAAAGATAGCAAGCGCCTTTCAATTGTTGATGTTCATGTTTGTATGTATTGCTGTAATCGTGATGAGAGAAAGCAAGATTGATTCATACGATCCGGGCTATCGTTCTCCATTATATCCATGGATGCAAATATTCGGTGTGTTGACAAGTCTATGGCTCCTTAGCTATATGGGAGTATGGACCAAGGTCTTTACAGTGGTGATGTTCGTAATAGGGATAATTTGGTATAAATACTATGTAAGGAATAAAGTTGGGCGGAGCGGGGCGATATATCATATTTTTGAAAAACTCGGACAATCTAGATATGAAGGGTTAGATAGAGAGTTAAGAGGCATACTAAAAGAAAAAGAGTTAAGGAAAGATGATCCCTTTGATCAGCTAGTAGCCCGAAGTCATGTTATTGATATAAGCTCTGGAATAGGGTTTGAAGAAATCGTAGAGAGAGTAAGTACTTTATTCTCTCAGTTTGTACCGGAATCCTATGACAATCTTTATAGGCAGTTTTTCGAAGGTACGGTAGTGGGCGTTACTCCTGTTGCCCATGGTACGGCCCTGCCGCACTCGCGCGTTGACGGACTTAGGCAGATGGAAATGGTTATGGTTCGCTCAAAGTCCGGAGTTCATCTTAAATTTAATAATCCTGCTACTGATAAGGAAGAAGAACAAACCTTACATGCAATATTTTTCCTGCTTAGTCCTATGGATAACCCCACGCAGCATGTAAGAATGTTGGCTCAAGTTGCCAGACAGATTGAGGATGAGAACTTTATGGATGACTGGCTTATAGCTGAAGACGAGCAGCAGCTTAAAGAAACAATATTGCACAATGAAAGATTCCACTCTGTTTATATCCATAAGAATACACCGACTGAACAGATGATCGGAAAGCCGCTGAGCGCAATAAATATGCCTCAGGGAAGCCTGGTTGCTCTAATACGTCGAGGGGAGCAGACTATAATCCCCCGCGGTAGCACAATAATTCAGGAAAATGACAGAATTACCGTTATAGGAGAGCCTTCGAGTATGAAGGAGTTTCACAAAATGTATATCAGTTAAAGCTCTCAACTTAGACTGAGAAAAAAAGAAGAATTATAGGACTTTTGACTATTTTAGCCGGCCTCCCGGGGCTTGGAAGTCGTCTTATTTTTTGGCTTTTTAAGGGAAGTTACACTAGCTTTGGTATGCTATTCTTACTATCATTATTAAAAGTTCTTTTCGGATTACCTATTATTCATATAATTCTCAACGATTTGCTAAGAGCCTATGGTTTAAAGCAATCAAGTGGAATGGGTTAGGTGATATTTGAATTTGTGCTAGTCTTATCGGGAGTATGAATCGAGTTTGGAATTTAGGAATCTAAATTAGAGATATTTCAAATATCTTGATCGTTGAGCTGACAGTCCATATAATTATTAGTCTATAAAAAATTATAGGGAGTTTGAATATAACTATGGGAGTTTCTGAAGATAATTATGAGAAGGCTATTTTTTCCGGAGGGTGCTTTTGGTGTATGCAGCCTCCTTTTGATAGACTCGAGGGTGTAATTTCAACAACCGTAGGTTACACGGGAGGACTTGAAAAAAACCCTACTTATGACGACGTATGCCTAGGTAGAACTGAGCACCTGGAGTCTGTTCAGATTGTCTATAATCCGTCCTTGATCTCATATGAAAAGCTGCTCGAAGTGTTCTGGATTAATGTTGATCCTACTGACGGCGGCGGGCAGTTTGTTGACAGAGGTATGCATTATAGGACCGCTATTTTTTATCACACTCCGGAACAGAAGAAGACGGCAGAGGAGTCAAAAAAGAAACTTGGCGAGACAGCTAGGTATCCCGGCCCCATAGTAACTGAGATAAAGCCAGCTATGGAGTTTTATCCTGCAGAGGAATATCATCAGAAATTTTATGAAAAGAACCCGATCGGTTATTCATCTTATAAAACGGGTTCGGGAAGAGATGGATATATACAATATATGAAAAATATGAAATAGAGGCAAATAGCTGACAA
>PVMK01115779.1_pt1 | contig 26252 bp, 20 predicted proteins | sample 1853481 | NCBI WGS metagenome assembly PVMK01 (sample SAMN08533507, study PRJNA380276) | Marine sediment metagenome, whole genome shotgun sequencing project.
AAAGCTATTACAATACTCTCACTTTTAGGGTGATAAGCAAGCATTGTATTCATACCTCCAGGACCGTCGCCTAATGAAGTAAATAATACTCCGTATGACTTATTGCGAACAGAAACTATTCCTTGTCTCATGCTATTTAAGCCTTCATTTTCAATCCCATTTCCAATCGATAACAACCAATTCAAGCTTTCAGTTGTTAATAAATTACCTTTATATAGCGCATGAGCAAATAGTAGTAAATCATGCGCTGTACTTACTATTCCAGCTGCAGCATCAGTTTTTTCTCCAGCAATTGTGGTATTAAGTAATCCTGATGAGACTTCAATAAAGGAGGGATGCATCGTAATAAATTCATTCAATTCCTTCGATTGCTTTAGGTAACCTTGAACTGTTGATGTTATATCGACAGTACTCTTGTTTATTCGGTCACTATAGAATCCTGTATTTTCAAGCTTCAAGGGTATGAGGAAGTTTTTATTTATGAATTCCCGAAATGATATTCCCGAAATATTTTCGATAACAAGACCCTGAAGAATCAAATTAGCATCAGCGTAATAATGACCAGTCCCTGCTTTACCTTGAGGTTTAACTCGGGTTTCATAAGTCAATGAGAGCAACTGTTTTGAAGACCAACTTATATTGTCGAATGCTCTTGATCCTATTAAAGTCTCTATATATTCCATGTCGTTATTGAAGCTATATATTCCACTCGAATGGTCTAATAACTGTGAAATAGTTATTTCATCTATAAATGGTATTGGATTAACTATTGATGTATCAAGATAGTTAATTGCTTTGTCATCAATTTTAAGTTTTCCTTCATCAATAAGTTTTAAAATGGCTACCGAGGTAAATATTTTGGTAACACTTGCAAGATGAAAACGATCATTCTTCAACATTGGTTTTTGCTTTTCAATATTTGAAAGACCGGCTGCTCCAATCCAGAATTTTTCATTCCCTTTTTGAATTGCGATTATCATCCCAGGAAAGCCGCGATCAAGTCCTTTTTGAAGCAATACCTCATACTTTCTATTTTTTAAATTTTCTTCCTCATTCTGATTATTAGAACTTGAAGTACAAGATGATATAATTAAACATACAATAATTATCCATGTGGCATTATAATTCATTTTTTAATATTTATTCATTTAAAAATAACTAGTTGATTTTATCACTTTCCGAAGATAACAATTTTATAACACAGCACGGAACGATAGGAAAGGACGGAACGATAGGAAAACAGCCAGTGGCTGTTTTTAGTGAACGTGTCAGACGGAGGGAGGGATTTGATGGACAATTAATAATCCTAACTATTCAGCATCATCGGCATTACCAGCATGGTAATGAATTAAATCCATTGTTGTGCTTTCGTTATTTTTTATTTAATTCTAGTTCAATTGCGTCAATGCATTCATCAATTATGCCTAACAGAATTTTTAAACGTGTTTCATATTTAACCACATTCCTATTCATTTCGCCTAAGTCAGCAAAAAGAGAATCAAAATCCTGATAATTATATCCTTCTAATTTTTGTCGAAAATCTAATCGTAGTTCCCATTTAATTTTAGTAGCAATATCATCTAGTTCTTGTCCAAGGCTACTTATCCGGACATACTGTATTTCGTAAATATTCTTTAGTTGTTTTGATAAATTTTGATTCGAAATTAAGGCGGTAGAATTTTCTGAAATTAAAGATGAGTATGATCCAATATTAGGGTAAAACGTATATGTTTGCAGTGTTAATCTTCCAAATTCGGAGAATTCAACTTCAAATATTCTGTTAGATTTTAATAGAACGATTGAGTCAAGTTTAGAATAATTTAGGACTCTTTGTTCGTACATTGGTAAAAGTGTTTTAATAAAATCAGCATCATTTTCAAGATCATTTTTTATTCCTTCTAAATATATAAATTCTCTGATTTCATTCTGTCTTTCGTTATTCCAATTATTAATTGACAGAGCAATCAAAATTCCAATAACGACAAGGATTATTTCTCAAATGGCATATTTTAAATACCTGCCAGTTTTGTTTTTCCCCATAAGGTCGTAGCGTATTTTTCTAAAGAATTTTATCATTGTTTATTGGTTTGTCATAATGAAGTACAACTCTGTTATATGTTCAATAAATATGTCTTATACCCTTAAACTGTTGGGGTATAGTGAATAAAGGTTGTTATTTACTTCCCGAAGATAACAAAATTAAAACAACAAAAAACCACAGCTTATTAAGCCATGGTTTTCAATTTATTTATATTTAAATTATTCAAAGTACACTTCGACCGGGTCAGTGTGACAATCTTTTAATTTTTCAACCATCAACCCACAACCAAATTAACTATTCAACATCACCGGCATAACCAGCATGGTAATGAATTATTCTAAATTTCCCTTATCTTATAACTTTTTCCCAACTATTTCTTGTCCGCCTTGGTATAATGTTAAACTTACAATTTCTCCATTCTCATTTTGATTAAAAGTAATTTGGGCAACAACAACTTTTAAATAAAAAATATTTTCAGATTTTGGATATATAAGAACTTCGGATTGTCCCGTAGCTTGCGTTTTTAATTGTTGACCATCTTTTGAGACTGTTAAAATAAATCCGGGGCTTAGCTCATATCTACCAACATAACTTTCGAGAATAGCATCATCAATAATAATTTCATTTATTAGGTCTTCTGTATGAACACCTAATTTTTTTAGCATTTCAATACCTTGTTTATTACCAGGATTAAGTTCTATTGATTTCTTATAATATTTTATAGCAAGTTCATCATTGCCATCTGTCATGTAAGCTTCACCTAAACTATCATAAACATTTGAAGATTTTGGAAATGCAGCAACATTTAGTTTAAAGACTTCAATAGCTTCTTTTACTTTTTCGGATTGTAATAATTGATATCCGATTCTATTCATTTCATTTTCTTTTAGCGTATAAGATTTATCATTCTTTATTTCTTCAAAATGTTTAAGTCCAGCTATAATATCTTCTTTTAAAATAATATCTAACAAAGAATATGCAACTGATTTTTTTGGCAATTCATAGGTTTTATTATGGATGATTCCATTTATTGCAGTTGCTATTTTATTCAAAGCTGCTCCTCCTGTATTATTAAATAACACAATTAGATTTTTGTTTGTTGGCATTCTAGAAATAAGTGTGTTGAATCCATTAATTCCGCCGCCATGACCAATGACATGTACGCTATCTTTAGAGTTACCAATAGGTTGTTTACTAATACTCCAACCGTAACCATAATATCCGCCGAATGCTGGAAAATGCTCAGTGAATAACAATTTTGTATTTTCTTTTGAAAGAATTTCATTATTGTAAAGTGCTTGATCCCAAATAAATAGATCCTCTACAGAAGAATACAAAGAACCTGCGGCATAAGGTATCGACATATCAAGATATGGAGCATTAATATAACTATTTCCTTCTCTTTCATATCCAGAAGCTCTATTTTTTAAAATCTCACTATGATGATCGTACCCTGTATTGATCATATTAAGAGGTTTAAAAATATTTTCATTTAAAACCTGCTCATAGGATTTTCCTGAAACCTTTTCGATAATAACACCTAATAGAAAATAACCTGAATTACTATAATTAAATTTTTTACCAGGAGTAAATTGTAGTGTAGAATCTGCAAATGTTTTCACAAAATCTTTTGGATTATAGAAATCGCGACTTTTATCTTTAAAGAAATTTGGAAACGCTGTATAGTTAGGAATACCAGACGTGTGGGTTAGTAAGTGATGAATGTTAATTATAGATCCAGTTGATTTTGGATAATCTGGGAGATAAGTTATTATAGGTTCCTCCAATTTTATTTTGCCTTGTTCCACAAGCTGCATTATTAACATTGAAGTAAATTGTTTAGTTATAGATCCAAGTCTGTGTTTCGTATTTGAATGATTGAGTATTTCCCACTCCATATTAGCCATACCAAACCCTTTTTTATAAATCACTTTACCTTTTTCCGCAACAAGTATAGAACCATTAAACTGTCCATATTCCGTATATTTATTCATTAGTTCATCCAATTTATTCGTTGTGGTTTGACCATACGATGTAGTTAGAGTAATTATTTGCATTAAAATAGAGGTAAAAAATAACTTAAGTAAAAATTGAGTTGAATAATTTTTCATAATTGTTGTTTAAATTTTGATTAGTACGGTGGTACTTTATAACCTTAGTTTCTTCATTTTAATATTCTATCCCCTGAAATTATTTAAGGATAAGGTGAATAAACATTTAATTCAGATTTAAAAAAGTGTAGGGCTGAATTCGAAATTTTAAATCTTTTTAGTTTCCACTAAAGTAGTAATTTTTTCAAAATAACAAAAAACACAAAAAAACCACAGCGTTTAGCTGTGGTCTTGTATTCTTTACCCTTTTACTTTTCTTTGTTAACTGGCAAAGTTATTAGTTTACAAACATAGGATGACGGTTTTTCAATTCTTAATTCTTCATTTAACTATTCAACATCACCGGCATCACAATCATGATAATGAATTCTCCTTCTTCAACACCATCAATAGGCGTAAGGATACCTTGTTAATTAACTCAGTTCTTTGTTAGCCCTCGATTTGATTTAGATATTTGGATGTTGTTCACTCCAGGAAGAAGCTTGCTCTAATGCATATCCAATTCTACAAAGTAGCGGCTCACTTAATTTGTCTCCAATGAGTTGCATTCCAGGAGGTGCTCCTTCTTTGGATACACCACATGGCATTGCCAGTGCAGGTATACCAAGGATATTAGCCAGTTCTGCAAAGTACCAATCAAACTCCGGGAGATATTGATCCCATCCAGCCATTGGCCCGTACAAAACTTCTTCACTTTTGACACCTGGCATTCCTCCAGTGGGAGTTGCTATCGCGTCTACCTGTGAAAATAGATCATTATACAGGTTTCTTAAATTTTCTCTGTACACTAGACTGGCTTCATACTGCTCATCTGTTATGGAATTCCCAAAATCAAGAAAATCTCTGAAGAAGTTACCATATTCGTCTCTCCTTGATGGATATGTTTCCTTGTGTGAAGATACAGCCTCTTTAGCACAGAGGATATACCAGGCTGCATCCCATTCCTCCTGTTTACCAGGAAGATTAACCGAAACGATCTGTGCTCCAAGATCGGCTAATTTTACTATTGCATTTAGAATTGCAGTTGAAAGCCAGGGATCAACGCCGTTACGGATGTAGTCTTTATCTACCCCTATGCGAACACCCTTTATTCCTGATTTTAAGGATCCGATAATATCTGGAACTTGTATTTGTAAGGTAGTTGGATCATTAGGATCATGACCTGCGATTACCTCAAGCATTATAGCGGCATCTTCCACCGAGCGGGTTATTGGCCCTACAGAATCCATCGATTCGGCAAGCGGTAATACACCATAGCGACTTACGAGGCCATATGTTGGTTTTAACCCTACGATACCGTTTACGAGGGCAGGTTGTCGAATTGAACCACCTGTGTCAGTTCCAAGCGAACCAAAACACAATCCAGCCGACGTGGCCACACCTGATCCACTTGATGATTCTCCCGGATGATACGGGCCCCATGGATTTACAGGAATTTTGAAAGCAGAATTATAACCACCCATTGCTCCTTCTGTTAAATTGAGTTTGCCAAGAATGACTGCCCCTGCTTTTTGCAATTTGCCGATTACCGTTGAATTATAGGATGGAACAAAATCAGTTCTGAATGCATGCCCACCGGTCGTGGGAGCGTTGGTGATAAACAGAAGATCTTTTATGGCAATTGGAACACCGTGCAACGGCCCTCTGTATTTTCCTGTTTTTATCTCTTCGTCGAGTACTTTTGCACTGATTAACGCCGATTCATACATTACGGTTATAAAGCTATTCAGTTTTTTGTCAACGACAGTAATTCGATTGAGCATTAATTGGGTTAGCTCAACTGACGAAATCCCTTTTGACTTGATCATCTTAGAGATTTCGTTCAACGTCATATAGTGAATTGGTTCGCTCACCATTGAGTCTTCCTTAGATTGCTCGTTAATACAACCAATTGGAAATTGAACAGCCACAGCACTTAAACCCAGAAGGGCAATTGCTTTTCGTCTTGATAACTTATGATTGTAATTTTTAGAAATGTCCATCGATTTGTTTCTAGATTAATGAAGGCTAACGGTGTGGGTATGAGTATTAGCTCTCCACGACTGTTGATTTTATTTTAATTGTGTTTTCTTACTTTGATTTTCGTTGATTTGAGAATTGAAGCAATGGATTATAGCCATTGTGCCTGTTGCACAAGTTACTCAAAATAACCTAAAATATGAAGGAGATTTCGTATCTTGTTATATGCAAGGCAAGAAAGATTATCAAGAAAAACTATTCGCCCAATTTCAACTGAGTGAACGAGTACCAAAGCACAATTTTTATCGCAGATTAAAGGAGGTTTTAGATTTAGATTTCCTGTATCCATTAACCAAATCCTACTATGGAGAAAGTGGGCAAAAAAGCATTGCCCCTGTTGTTTTCTTCAAACTGTGTTTGGTTGGATATTTGGAAAATATCATTAGCGACAGAAGTTTGATACAGCATAGCAGTATGCGGTTGGACATATTGTATTTTTTAGGTTATGATATTGATGAAGAATTGCCATGGCATTCCACCATCAGTCGCACCCGCCAGCTATATCCAGAGTCTATTTTTGAAGAAGTGTTTACCAAGATACTGACCATGTGTGTTGAAAAAGGAATGGTGAGTGGTCATACCCAAACCATTGATTCAGCCCCAGTCAAAGCCAATGCTTCTATGGACAGTCTGGAACTCAAGGTTCCAAAAGAAGATTTGGAAGCCCATTTGAACAGCATTCGAGCCATTAGTACAATGGATAAAAAAAAACTCCCATAAGAAAATCCAAAATCAACAAGGCACTCAAGGAGCAACAAGAAATTACAGCAAGTAGGCGTGAATTACAAGAAATAAAAAGCAGAAACAAAAAATGGCAGAAAGACCAGGACCAACGACCAGGCGCTGGGGCTAAAGGCTCTAAATATACTTCCAACAAAACACATTACAGTCCCACCGACCCAGATGCACGTATCAGTGTAAAGCCAGGCAAGGCAAGAAAACTTAATTATATGAGTCAGCTCAGTGTGGATACTGCACATCATGTTATTACAGACATCAGGGCATATCATGCCGACAAAAAAGACAATCAGTATTTACAAGATATTACAAACCGTTTAAAAACCAGATTGCATAATCAAGGACTTATCTGGCGTAACTGCGTAGCAGATACAGGTTATAGTAGTGGAGAGAATTATGCTTTTTTGGAAGCACAGGGCTTGGAGAGTTACATTCCACCCCATGGAACCTACAAAGGCGGTCCTGAAGGATTTACACACAAAGAAGAACACGACCATTGGATTTGCTCTCAAAACAAAATCATTCCGTTTACCAAGGTATTTTACGAAGGCCACAACAAGAACAAAAAGAAAGAATACAGAGCCTCCAAATATGTATGTTTAGATTGCCCTATACGAAGTAGCTGTTTAAAAAAGAGTCAGGAAAAGCGAATCACTATTACTTATTACAACAAAGAATATCAACGTAACATTGCCAGAGTAAACAGTAAAAAAGGACGGTATATGAAATCCAAACGGCAAAGCACTGTTGAACCCGTTTTTGGAACCCTTACCCAGTTTATGGGACTCAGAAAAATCAATACCATTGGATTGGATCAAGCCAACAAAGTAATGCATATGTCCGCTATTGCCTACAACCTCAAAAAATACTTAAAATTCATCAGTAAAACTGTAAAAAGTGATGCTAAATCACTTGCTTTTATCTTTTGTCAAATAAAAGCAGTCATTTTAGCCAAAATAAGCCGTTTTAAGGCACTCGAAAATAATAAAATTATTGTTAGATAAGTAAACAAAACTTCCTTTAAAAGGCTAATTCAAGAAAGAATTACATGGTTTTAATGCCTTGCGCAACGACTACCGGTGTTAGGTGTTGTCTTTTTTATAAAATTGCCTATTTCATTAAAGAAATCCTCCTTATTTTCAATATAGGGATAATGTCCGGCACCTTCTATAAATATTATCTCTGAATTAATTATCAATTGATGTGCTAATTCAACGGCTTCCACAACGATAAAGTCATTTTTGCCATTTATAATTAAAGTTGGACATTTAATGTTTGAAAGCCTGTCTTGAACATGTATATTTAATTTCATCTGTGTTGCTAATTCATTAAGTGCAACGGCATTTTTAGCAGTAATTTTATTAAAAGCCGCAACTCTCATATAATCATCAATGGCATTTTTATTTGAAAACACGGTTCCTTCTGATATTCTCATTGCTTCATTATGAACTTCAGGGTTTCCGGCAAGATAATCGTCACTGTTCCACAGTTTTTGTAAATATTCCCATTCTTGTGGTTTGAACATTGATATTTGTTTTTCATAACATTTTATAACCAACTCAGTATTAACGGGTGCTGCATCAACAAGAATCAACCGCTTGACATTTTCAGGATATTCTACAGTATAGTACATTGCAAGTAAGCCGCCCCATGAATGACCTATTATGTTGAGTTTATCAATACCAAATTCTTTTCGCAACTCTTCTAAATCTTTAACCATTAGTTCAACATTAAAAGTAGTGCTGTCAATTTTTTTTAATTGGATTTGCCATTTCCTCTTTGGTCATAAAAAATCACTTTATTTGATTGAGCAAAATCAAGAAAGAAAGGATATAATTCATCATGATACATTCCCGGACCTCCATGAAGTAAAATATAAGGTTCGCCCTCACCAACAATTTTGTAATAGTGGTTTACTCCATTTATATCTTTATATCCCTCTTCAATGAATATAGAGTCATTGCTACAACTTGCAATAATGAAACTTATAATTATTAATAAAAGTATTTTTATTTTCATATTTTTCAATTATTAAATAACACATAACGGTTTCGTGTATGATTAGTTGCAGGAAATCAGCTATGATTTTGCGCTGTGGCATAAAGTAAATTAATTCGAGTGAATTTCCGTTGAGGAAATTCCGAAGCAATTAATTATACACGTCTTAAGTTTAGAACTTATGAGCTTTAACTATATTGAGGTTACTTAAAAAGAAGGCTTTTTCCAATTTTTATAAGTCTCATAAGCTGGAGATCGATTTGATTCTCCACGTTCAATCAAACGATCAACAAGCCATTGATACCATTCCCAAAATGTTGAATGAGATCTGTCTATTCTGGTTTCGTCAACCCATATTTCAAGCACTTTCCATATGGTCAATGCGGCTCCTCCGACTAAATCCTCCATTGCATCTATAGGAACTACACCTTTATAAACGAGTAATCCAATAGTTTCAAATTTCATACCAGCTCTTAATGCTGCAATCTCATATTCATCTCCAAGAGCATTTATTTGTTCTTTAGTTTGCCCGGGTTTTAGAGTTGTTAACAATCTATATGCTTCTGTAAATTCTCTATCCTCAAATGAACGTGCACATTCCATAATTGCTAAATCTCGCCTCTGATTTCGAAGAAGTCTGAACTGTTTTATTCCAATCCACATTCCATATATTAAAACCAGAATTCCAAGAATCTGTACTATTTTCACAATTTCATTTAAATCCATGTTTATTGTTATTAAGATTAACGTTTTAAACACAACGCATGGCTAAAACCAGTTTTAATTGGTTTTAGGTTTTGTTGTACACTGTTTTTTATATCAGTTTCACATCAGTTATTATTTCCAACAATCCTGGACCCTTGTGATTAAAAAGATCCGTCATGGCAGCTGCTAACTGACTCTTTTCAGTCACTTTTAAACCAAGAGCACCACATCCTATGGCGTAATCCGAAAAGTTTGGATTTACCAAATCGGTGGCCCATTTGTCCCACCCACCTGCACGCTGTTCTTTCGATATTTTACCCAATTCGTTGTTGTTTAACACAATGATCTTTAGGGGCATTTGGTATTTTACAGCAGTTGTTATTTCTGCCAGATATTGGCAAATACCACCATCACCAGCTACGGCAATTATGGCTCGTTCATCACCAATTGCTGCCCATGCACCAATGGCAGCTGGTAAGGCAAATCCAATGGAGCCCAAATAGCCCGACATTAAAAAGGATTGATGTTTACTTTCGAAATAGCGGCCAAAAGAATAAGCGTTGTTACCCACGTCCACACACATCACTGCTTTTTCTGGAGCGAACTTTGTCAAGGCATCGAACACAGCAATAGAGCTTACGCCTTTTCCTCGTTCTTCGAATAGACGCTTTTTCTTTTCCTCTTTCCAAATAGCCCAACGTTTGGCAACTTCGGGCATTTGGTTCACCTTGTTTACCGAGATTTCTTTACACTGTTTTTCAATCAGATTAACTGTTCTTGAAATCTCTCCATAAACCGCTATGTCCACCTTATGGAATTTACCAAGGGCTAATGGATCAAAGTCAATTTGAATAATCGTTTTTTTAGGAGTGATTCCTGTGTGGTTTGAAAAGGATGCTCCGATTACCAGTAGTATATCACTCTCATTCATAAAGAAGGAAGCGATAGGTGTTCCGCTTCTACCAAGAACTCCACAACCCAAACGGTGTGAATCGGAAATTTGGCCCTTGGCTTTAAAGGTGGTCAAAATTGGGCTGTTCATTTTTTCGGCTAAAGTTGTAATAGCATCCATATCAAAACGAGCACCATGTCCTACAATAATCACGGGTCTTCTGGCTGCTGTAAGTGCTTTTATAGCAGCATTCAAACTTTCCTGTGGTGGTGCAATTTCAAGGGGAGTAATTCTTCCTTCTGGCGATTGTGGTATTTCACCTTTTGATGGTAATACCTGTACTTGATCTGGAAACGTTAAGTGTGATACATCCCTTTTTAAAATAGCGTGTTTCACGGCCAAAGACATTAATTCACTATGGCGACTGGTTTGCTCCACACGTTGGTTGAATTCAGCTACAGTTTGGAAAGCACGAACTAAATCTACTTCTTGAAAGTTGCCAGTACCAACCACTTGTGTTGCTACTTGTCCCGTTAAGGCTAAAATGGGAGCGCGATCTACTTTGGCATCCCAAAGTCCGGTGAACATATTGGTGCTTCCCGGTCCTGCAATTGCGAAACAGGCTGCGGGCTTGCCGGTCAATTTACCGTAAGCCGATGCTGCAAAAGATGCGGCTCCTTCATGTCGAATACCAATAAACTTCATTTTACCTTTCTCTTCTAATCTTCTAAATGCATCGGCCAGGCCTAAGTTGGAGTGGCCTACCATACCGAAAACGCGATTTACACCCCAATTTACCATGGTTTCTGCCATCACATCGGAAATGGTGGTTTTATGTGGCGTTTCGTTTTCTACGCCTACGAAGACAGCATCATCCTCAATTTTTATATCGTAAGTCTTTAGCCCATCCTCAAATCCATCAGAATCTCCCCCACAAGGATTAAAATCCCAACCATGCCACGGGCAGCGGAGCAGTCCATTTTCTATGGAGCCCTCACCCAATGGTCCACCTTGGTGGGGGCATTTGTTGGTGAGTGCGTTAAAGGTGCCTTTTATATGGGTAAGACAAACTTGGGTATGACCCGCATTAACGGTCATAACACGGTTTTCGGACAACTCTTCCTTGTGGTTAAGCACTTTGTGCCAGGTGATTTTTTTCATATTCTGTAATCGATTCAAATGGTGTACAACGGTTAGACTATGATTTCGTCACGCCTGTGGCGTGATGAATTATAGCAATTGTTGTGTTCATTATTGATTTTTTTGATAGTTATCATTCTCTGGCAGAGCGTCAAATTCTTTTCTTTTATTTTCAAACCATTCAGTCATTGCGTCAGGAGTCCGCATTAGTTCTTGCATTTCATTCATTGCTTTAAGATGTCCTTCCTCTCCTGATTGAAACATTTCCATACCATGTTTTTTACTTCGCTCTGCCATTTCTTCAAATGTGTCTGCATGAAATTCTAAGTCACAAGCTCCACCTAATTGTTTACAAGTCATTGTCTTCATAATTGTATTTTTTTGATAAATAAATTTATCTAATCAAAGTGAGGATTACCTTCACCTGTTTCTAAGTAATTCTTTAAACTGGTGGAAATAAAAAAATCCCACCCTGTTTCACAAACTTCATAGCAATTCAGATCCGGAGTCAATCCTTTATGGAAAAGTGAGATATCTGTTTTACCGTTATTGTCCATAATCTTCCAGTGCAATTCTGAATTCAACCATTCTTTCTCTATGTCAGTTAAATTTCCATGAATATGAGTTGCTTTTATACAAAGCCATGTTATTTTTTCAAATGGGGCATATTCTATTATTTTAAATTTCCATTCTGTCTCTCCAAAAAATATAGAGAATTCATCACCTATTTTGGAAGTTGAATTATCTATTTTCCCCCACCATTTATCTATGTTATTTGCGATAGCATAGAAGGAATTCTCTATATTGGCTGAAGTCGTAATTAGGTTTTTATAGTCCATTTTTTCTTATTGCACACAACGAGTTTGAATATGACTTGTGCGATTGAAAATCGAAGATTTTTCGGTTGAGAAAATCGTTTATTGAATGTATATTGTTTTAAATTTTGATTAAATATAAGCATAAATTATATGCGGTGTTGTAGCCAGTTTTTTAATTTTTCTTTATTCAACATTAATTAGTGTTCAATAAGTCCAAATAGAGGAGTCCTTGCAAATCATCTATTTGTCCGACCAAACTGCAAGCTCGTTTCCGGCTGGGTCAATGAAGTGAAATCTACGTCCACCTGGAAAAGAAAAAATATCTTTTGAAATTTTTTCACTTGATTCGATAATTTTATTTTTTATTAAGTCAAGATCATTATGATATAATACAACCAGTGCACCGTTTACAACTTTATTTTCAGTTTTTTCAAATCCTCCCTCAAGTCCACTTTCAGAAAAAGAGATATAAGTTGGCCCATAATCTGTAAATGTCCAATTAAAAGATTTAGTGTAAAATTCTTTTATTTTTTCAAGGTCTTTCCCTTTGAATTCAACGTAATTAATGTGATTGTCTTTTGTCATTTCAATATGATTAATTTAATATCGTCTTTTTTTAAATTGGCTACAATGGTTAGTTTAAAGGACATTGAAACGCCCATTTTACATTGTTAGACTTTCGTTTATTAATCCTTACTTTTTTGTTCAATATTTGCCTTAATTTTAGCGATTATTGCAATTCATCTTTTATCTGAATGTAAGGAATTTAAATCTTCATTGTTAATTATATGATCATAATTGGCATAGTTTTGCTCTGCGATGATCTCCAGCTGCGAAAATGAGTCTTCTTTATTGCCGGCTAATGTATAGTAACATGCCAGAGAATATCTTTTCCGAGGATTTATCTGTTCAGGATACAATTCAAAGGCGTTCAAATACTTATCAATTGCTCCGGTATAATTTATCTCACGATATAACTTTGACCCTTCACTTGTTAAAATTGCAAATTCATCCGCATAGAAGTAATTAAGTGCTCTTGTGTTTATGGCTGGCCATGACCGAATAAGTAACTTTTTTGATTTGAACTTTTGTTTTATTTTACCTTAAAATGAAGGCGGTGCAAATATAAAATAGTATTAATTATAAACCAAGATAAATACTTGTAAGTTTTAATAATAATATATCCTTTTTAATAGAAGTTATCCTTTTTTGTAATTGATCACTCAGTTAACTTTGCAATTGAACTCACTTAAATGACCAGAAGTTATATCATTTCCTCTCCTAGAATTAGGGTAAATCCATAAGTTGAAACCTGGGTTACCTTAGACAACATCACGATTCTTAGTCAGCTTGGACATTTTCTGCCAAAACCTACTGAGTAAAAGTAGCCCTACTTTGGACGAACTTCTAATACAAGGACTAACAATAATTTTTCCAGATAAAGAGGTTTTCGAACAGGTTAAATTAATTTAAGTGAGGTAATTTATATTATAATTCGATTTTTTTCAATTCATCATTAAGTTTAATAGGTGTTTTTTCTCTCTAACTTTTCTTAGCAATTTCAGCAATATACTGATGTCAAATAGGTAGATTCAAACAATTGAAATTCAATGGGATAACCATGTGAGTTTCCAACTTACAAACGGTATTGGTGGTTATAAGATTGAGTTGAAAAATTAATCGAATTATAAAGATATTAAGGTCTTATTCTTTAGAATCTTTATAAATAACTGATACTATGATAATTATCACATTTTTCTCTAATAATATAACTAATTTAATACAATAATTTTAATTTATTATGCAATGATTGGCCGGACCGTAACTTCAATTTTATTTACCTTTATTTTTCTGTTAAGTCTGTCATCAAAAGCACAGGATGGCGAACGAATTTTTAAAGCAACTTGTGCGGCATGTCACAAAATCACTAACCAGCGATTAATTGGACCAGGATTAGCCAATATACAAGAAAAACATACGATAGAATGGTTTGGTAAGTTTGTAAATTCTTCTCAATCTGTAATTAAAAGTGGTGATGCGATGCCGTGAAAATTATTTGACGAGTTTAATAAGGTAGTAATGCCTGATCAGCGTTTTCTGATGCCGAATTAGACCCTGCTTTATGAGTACATAATAGAGTGTAGAGCTCAGCTGAGGACAGATGTAGCTACTTCGAGAAACTGTATGAGAATGAAGCTCCTTTTGAACCTACCAGAGAAGAGATCTTAAGAGGTCAGGATTATGTTTACTGGTCAACGAGGTTTTGAAAATATGGTGGATCTCATGTATTTCTTGCCACAATGTTAGTAAAGATGATTGATGGCCGTGGTGGACTCGCAGTAGACTTGATCAGATGCTTATGAAAGATTAGGTAAAAGTCCGGTGTTGAAGGGATGATCACCGGACTTCCTTTTCCTCAAATGAAAGTTCTATCAGAATCAATCCTATTACTGAAGAAGAAGCTATTACAGCTAACGTTGCTTTTCTAAAGGATGCCAGTGAACATCGCAACGGTATCATCAAAGTCACAGTCCTACTTTATACAGATACACACTTTTAATATCTGGAGGTATCGGTGCGCATCAGTTTCTGATGGGTATTTTCCCCTATGTTTTGGTACAGCGTAAAAAGGAAACCGTGAACAAAAGAATTTACGAAAGACAAATTAAGTCTCGTAACTAAATAGTATATGAATATAACTAACTCTTAAACTGATACTATGAGTTGGATTGAAGATATTATCTCGCCTCAAACACGGAATTGGGAAGAATTTTATAAAAACCGTTTTCAGCACGATAGAATTGTCAGAAGCACGCACGGTGTGAATTGTACTGCTGCTCCTGGCAAATTCATGTTAAAGAAGGTATTGTTGTGTGGGAAACGCAACAACTAGACTATCCTTTACTAGAAGATAAACTACCGCCCTACGAGCCTCGCGGTTGTCAGAGAGGGCATTTCCTTTTCATGGTATTTGTATAGTCCTTTAAGAATTAAATATCCTTTAGTTCGAGGTGCTTTACTAGATGCATATAGAGCAGAAAAAGAAAAATGTGGTGGTGACCCGTTACAGGCATGGGAAAATCTACAAAACAATAAAGAAGCAAGACAAAAATACCAACACGCTAGAGGAAAAGGTGGATTTAGAAGAGTGCATTGGGATGATGTGTTAGAGATAATGGCTGTTGCAAATATTTATACTGCTAAAAAATATGGCCCAGATAGAGTTGTTGGGTTTTCTCCCATTCCAGCCATGTCTATGCTTAGTTATGCGGCAGGATCAAGATTTTTACAACTTTTTGGTGGTGTCAACCTAAGTTTCTACGATTGGTATTGTGATTTACCAAATGCCTTCCCAGAAATTTGGGGAGAACAAACCGATGTTTGTGAAAGTGCCGATTGGTACAATGCAAAAATGGTTGCTGTAATGGGTGCCAACCTTAATATGACAAGAACTCCAGATTGTCACTTCTTTGCAGAATCAAGACACAATGGTACGAAAGCTGTAGTATTCTCACCTGACTTTAACCAGGTAGCAAAATATGCAGACCAGTGGGTGCCTTTGCATGCCGGTAGCGATGGTGCATTTTGGATGGCTGTAACTCATGTTATATTAAAGGAGTACCATCATGAAGTGAAAACGTCGTATTTTATTGAGTATGTAAAACGCTATACCGATAGTCCTTATTTAGTTGTATTAAAAGAAGAAGGCGAGTACTATTCAGCCGGAAGGTTATTGCGTGCTAATCAATTAGAAGAACATAAGGATATTGACAAAGGAGATTGGAAATTTGTAAATATCGATGCAGAAAGTGGCGATTTTGTAATTCCGAAAGGAAGTTCAGGATATAGATGGCAAGAAGAAAAAGGAAAATGGAATATGAAGTATGAAGATGGTGAAAGTGATAGAACATACGATCCTATTTTAAGCCTTTTAGATAATAAAGATGAAGTTGCTCAAGTTGAATTTACAGAATTTGGTATTGATAAAAAAGCCTTAAGAGCTGTTCCTGTTAAAAGAATTCAAACATTAGATGGCGAAAAACTGGTAACTACGGTTTACGATCTAACCATGGCACAATATGGTGTAAGCAGAGGACTTGATGGAGATTATCCAAAAGGGTATGACGAAAAAGATCAGGCATACACTCCTGCCTGGCAAGAGATCTTTACAGGCATTGATGCCAAAATGGTAACCAGTTTTGCGAGAGAATGGGCGAAAACTGCTGAAATTACCGAAGGAAAATGTATGATCATTATTGGAGCAGGTATCAACCACTGGTATCATAATAACTTAATGTACCGCTCAGGAATCATGGCATTGATGCTAACAGGTTGTGTTGGTAAAAATGGTGGTGGAATGAACCACTATGTAGGTCAGGAAAAATTAGCTCCTGGAGATTCTTGGGGAACCATAGCATTTGCAAACGACTGGCAAGGACCACCAAGATTACAACAGGCGCCTATTTGGCATTATATTAATACCTGTCAATATAGATACGATGGACATTCGTCTAGATACAATACAGTTCCTGAAAATGATATGACAGCGGGTCATCACGCAGATCACATTTTTAAATCTGTAAGAATGGGGTGGATGCCTTTCTTCCCTCAATTTGATCAAAACACCTTAGAGCTTAGTAAAGAAGCTATGGCTAATGGTGCTGATACAGATGAAGCTATTCAAAAATATGTACTGGAAAAATTAAAAAGCAAAGAGTTAGGTTACGCTGTTGGAGATCCTGAAAACGAATTTAACTTTCCAAGAACATGGTATATATGGAGGGGAAATGCTATTTCAGGATCTATGAAAGGAAATGAGTTCGCTCTTAAACATTATTTGGGAACCACATCCAATGCTATTTCAAAAGATTATGACGAAGAAAAGACAAAAGAAGTAAAATGGCATGACATAGCACCTACTGGTAAAATGGATCTTGTAGTTGATCTTAACTTCCGTATGGACTCTTCAGCTTTATATTCAGATATTGTATTACCGGCAGCATCATGGTATGAAAAAGCAGATTTAAACAGTACAGATATGCACTCGTTTATCCATCCGCTTTCACAAGCCATTGCGCCTGTATGGGAATCAAAATCGGATTGGGAAATATTTAAAGCAATTGCTAAAAAGACAAGTGAACTTTCAGAAAAATATCTTTCAGAAACACAAGTAGATATTGTTACAACAGCCCTTGCTCATGATTCTGCAGGCGAAGTTTCACAAAAAGATATTAAAGATTGGTATCATGGAGAATGTGAAGCAATTCCAGGTAAAACTATGCATAACATTTCGGTGGTAAGAAGAGATTATACCAAAATTTACGAAAAATTCTGTGCCTTAGGAGAAAATGTGAAAACCAAAGGTTTAGGTGCCCATGGAAACCATTATTTCTGTGCTGATGAGTATGATGAAATGATAGCGTCTAATCATTTCCCTACAATTAAAATTGGTGATAAAAAATATCCTTCGTTGGCAGAAGATACTGAAGCTGCAAATGCAGTATTACATCTGTCTTCGTTAACTAATGGAAAACTTACTGTTAGAGCCTATGAAAATATGGAGAAAAAATCTGGTATGCCATTAGTAGATCTTGCTAAAGGAAGTGAAGACTTTAGATTAGATTATAAAGATCTGCAGTCTCAACCACGAAGATATTTAACCTCTCCTGTTTGGTCCGGATTGATGAATGATGGTAGGGCATATTCTGCTTATACTTATAATGTAGAACGGTTAATCCCTTGGAGAACGCTAACTGGAAGACAACATTTCTACTTAGATCATGAAATGTATATCGCATATGGTGAACATTTACCAACCTATAAACCATCACCTTGTCCAGAAGTATATGGTGATTTAAAAGAAACTTTAAAAGGAAAAAGTATGGCTAAGGCATTAAACTGCTTAACACCTCATGGTAAATGGCATATTCACTCCACCTATATGGACAATCATAGAATGTTGACACTATCCAGGGGAATGGAACCTTGCTGGATAAGTGAAGCTGATGCAGAAGAAATGGATATTAAAGATAATGATTGGGTAGAAGTACATAACGATAATGGCACCTATTGTACAAGAGCCGTGGTAAGTTCTAGAATTCCAAAAGGCGTTTGCATTGTTTATCATACTGTGGAAAGAACCATAAGTATTCCTAAATCTCAATTGAGAAATGGTAATAGAGCCGGGTCAAATAATAGTATCACAAGAGTGCATTTGAAACCTAATTTACTTGCAGGTGGTTATGGTCAATTTACATTCCATTTTAACTATTGGGGGCCAACTGCTGTAAATAGAGATACCCATGTAGTGATTCAGAAAATGGATAAAGTTGAATGGTAAAATTAGTACACTCACTTAGCTGAAAATACTTATAGCGTCATTGTTTGTTATAAATATAGTAGTAAATGAACTAAAATATTTAGAATTGATAAACTCTAAATACTTTAGACATTTAATAAAAAATTAAATTAAAAAAATAGTCTGAATTATGGATGTACGTTCTCAGATTTCGATGGTATTTCATTTAGATAAATGTATTGGTTGCCACACATGTTCAATAGCCTGTAAAAATATTTGGACAGACAGAAAAGGTGCCGAATATATGTGGTGGAACAATGTTGAAACCAAGCCAGGTACCGGTTATCCAACAAAATGGGAAAACCAAGAGATATATAAAGGTGGTTGGGAAAAAAAGATGGGTAAAATTCGTTTAAAAGGTGCAGGTAAAGCGAAAGGGCTATTGAATATTTTTCATAATCCTCACCTACCAGTAATTGATGATTACTATGAGCCTTTTACGTATAAGTATTTAAATTTAATTGAGTCACCTCAAGAAGATACCCAAGTAACAGCTAGACCTGTTTCATTAATTACAGGTAAACCCATTGATATTAAAATGGGTCCTAACTGGGATGATGACTTAAGTGGAACCCCTGACTTTGCACGTAATGATCCGAATTTTGAAAATCTATCAGCTGGAGAGCAAGAAGCAATGTTCCAATTAGAACGTATGGCTATGTTCTACCTACCAAGAATTTGTAATCATTGTTTAAATCCTGCCTGTGTAGGTTCTTGTCCATCAAGAGCTATTTACAAAAGGGGTGAAGATGGGATTGTTTTAATAAACCAAAAAGTTTGTAGAGCCTGGAGAATGTGTGTTACTGCTTGTCCTTATAAAAAATCATATTATAATTGGGATACAGGAAAATCTGAAAAATGTATTTTATGTTATCCCAGATTAGAGGCTGGTCATGCACCTGCTTGTATGCACTCTTGTGTTGGACGTATAAGATACTTGGGTGTTATGTTATATGACGCAAGTCAAATTGAAGCTGTTGCATCAGCAGATGATGAAAGTTTAATTCAGAAACAGATGGATATGATATTAGATCCGTTTGACCCTAAAGTAATAGCTGCTGCTAAGAAAAATGGTGTTGCAGATTCTACTTTAAAAGCTGCTCAGCAATCTCCAACATACAAATTTGTAAAAGAATGGGGAATGGCATTACCGCTTCACCCCGAGTTTAGAACCTTACCTATGTTGTTCTATGTTCCACCATTATTACCTGTAATGGCATCATTAAGTAGTAATGATGTAGAGGCTCAAAAAGACACGCTAAACCCTATTTCAAAATTTTGGTCAAGAGCTACTAAATATGATGCCTCAATGGATGATATTTTTGGTACCGTTGATGATGCACGTATGCCTCTTAAATACTTGGCTAATTTATTCAGTAATGGTGACGAAGAATTAATGAAATTAACGTTGAAAAAATTAATGGCCGTTCGATTGCATCGTAGAGATGTAACAGTAGGTGATTTAAATAAAGATATGGTTGCTGAAAGTCTAAAAGAAGTAGGCTTAGATATTGAAATGGCAGATGCTGTTTATTATCTGACTTCTTTAGCAAAATTCGATGACCGCTTTGTTATCCCTGCTGCTCACAGAGAACAAGCTATCGAAATGGCTGAATTTACCGGTGATAGAAAAGGAAATGCCGGATTCGGATTTACAGAGAATCCCGCTCGCGGACTTTAATATATTAATATGAAAAAATTAGTAATAGATTATAATAAGATTGCCAATCTTTTTGTCTTTCCACAAAAGGAAGATTATGTAGATAACGTGAAAGATGTTCAACAATATTTGAATAAAATATTGCCAGAGGTAGGTAAAATTTTACAACCTTTTACAGATGTAATTAGCACTGTTTCTAAATATGAGTTGGAAGATTTATATTTAAGAACATTCGAAGTGCAATCCATTACCACGCTTGATATTGGATATGTAGTGTTTGGAGATGATTATAAAAGAGGAGAGCTATTAGTAAATCTCAACAAAGAACATCAAACTTATGGGATAGACTGTGCAGGTGAGTTGGCAGATAATCTTTCAAATATTTTAAGGTTAATATATGTTCTTGAAGACTCGTTACTACTTAATGATTTGATCAATAAGTTAGTTGCTCCAGCATTAACCAGAATGATTCAAGGGTTTGGAGACGATCAACTCTTAGCAAAGGAGAAAGTTTATATTAAACACCATAAAACCTTGTTAGATAAACATGAGTCTTTTACCATATATAAACATGCTCTTTTAGCCTTGTATAAAGCATTAGATCACGATTTTAAAATTAAAATACAAGAAGAACCACAACGATCAGGAGGGTTCTTAAGTTCAATAAAACAAGAAATAAAACTAGAGTCATAATAAATAAATTAAAGATGGATACATTTAACAACTTCTTTTTTATCGCTTTACCATACATTGCATTTGCAGTATTCTTAATAGGAACTATTTCAAGATATAGATCGCAAAAATTTAAAGTATCATCCTTATCATCTCAGTTTTTAGAAGGTAAAAAATTATTTTGGGGTTCTATTCCTTTTCATTGGGGGTTAATAATACTGTTTTTTGGTCATCTTCTTGCCTTTCTCATTCCAAAGAGTATCATTCTTTGGAATAGTGAACCTTTACGATTGTTATTCTTAGAAATTTCTTCCTTTATAGCGGCGATCTGTGTTTTTATTGGACTAATACTGTTGTTTATAAGAAGAATAACAGATGACCGTATAAAAATGGTTACTACTAAAATGGACATTTTCATAGAGCTACTACTGTTATTTGTATTTTTTTCAGGTATGTATACCGCTGTTTTCTTCAGGTGGGGAAGTTCATGGTTTGCATCAGTAATATCCCCATATTTAAAATCCATTTTTACTTTTTCACCAGATATAGCAGCTGTAAGTGCTATGCCAATAATGTTTAAGTTACATATAATAGGCGCTTTTTTAATTATCTTAATGACCCCATTTACGCGTTTGGTACACTTCCTTGTATATCCGCTAAACTATATTTGGAAACCTTATCAGCAAGTGTATTGGAACTGGGATAAAAAAGACGTGAGAAGTCCAAAAACACCTTGGTCAATTCATCGCCCTAAGAATAATTAACTCATTTATAATAACTCCATAAATTAATCAATCAATGGAACAATCCCCACCTAGGTTATTAAATTTTAAAGATCCCAGTATAAGAACTTTGCACTTAACTTGGATCGCTTTTTTTTTAACATTTGTAGTTTGGTTTAACGTAGCTCCGGTTTTAACTAAAATGTTAGATCAATTTGAGTGGCTTACTAAAGCAAATGTAAAATCTATTATTCTCTGTAACGTTGCACTAACAATACCCGCACGAGTTGTAGTTGGAAATTTGATAGATCGATATGGACCTAAAGTAATTTTTGCTGGCTTAATGGTATTAACCACAATTCCAGGACTTATGTTTGCTTTTGGAGATTCACTTACGATGCTTACCATATCAAGATTGTTTTTAGGTACCATAGGTGCAGGTTTTGTTATTGGAATTAAAATGACGGCCAATTGGTTTACTCCTAAATATATTGGTAGAGCTGAAGGTTTTTATGCAGGTTGGGGAAACTTTGGTTCTGCAGCCGCAGCTGCTTTAGTGCCTTTCTTTGCAGTTTCTATCATTGGAGGTGACAATGGTTGGAGATGGTCTTTAGCTATTACAAGTGTTATGTGTGGAGCATATGGTATATTTTATTTCTTCGCGGTAAAAGATCATCCTGAAGGTATTAAAGGTAAAAATAGAAAAGGAAAATTGCAACCTATGCCAATAACTTCTATAAAAGACTTAGCACAATACTGGTTTTGGCAATTTCCATTATTTGGCGCCATAGGATTAGTGGTTTTCAATTTGCATAAACAACAAGTGGATGGTAATCCAATGTTGAGTTGGACTACAGTTTATATAATGTGGGGAGCGCTATTTCTTGTTTATTTGATGGATGTTATTAAAGTAACCAACCATAATTTACCAAAAATAAAAGCAGGTATTCCTGAAAAGGACAAATATTCATTCGCCAGTATTGGGGCTTTAAATTCTACCTATTTTGCCAATTTTGGAGCAGAACTAGCTATTGTATCGATGCTTCCTATGTTCTTTTATCAAGTGTTTAGCTCATTGTTGAATTCTAACGGAGGAAGAATAGTAACCTTAGAAATGGCTGGACTCATTGCCGGTTCATTTGCAGTTATTAATTTAATTGCTCGACCTTTAGGCGGGTTGATCTCCGATAAAATGGGAAACAGAAAAAAAACAATGCTATTGTATATGGCTGGTATAGTTATAGGATTTTTCTTAATGGCTATAATTGCACAATATGGACCTGTTGATAATGCAACCGGTGAAACAACATTGGTTCCACTGTACAATACAGTAACTTGGTTAGTTATCTCAATTTTAATAACAATGTTTGCTTCATTTTTTGTACAAGGAGCTGAAGGTGCAACATTTGCAATGATTCCTACTATTAAAAGAGATATGACGGGTCGTATTGCCGGGATGGCAGGGGCTTATGGAAACGTAGGTGCCGTAGCATATTTGTTCTTATATACAATGACAGATGAAAAAACCTTTTTATATTTTCTTTCTGCAGGTGCTTTTGTTAGTCTAATATATACAGCATTTGCATTAAAAGAACCTAAAGGTGCTTTTGAAGATCATTTATAATATTTAAAACTTACGATAATGGGTAAAATTAATATTAAAGATTGGAATGTAGAGGATGAATCTTTTTGGAATTCCGAAGGAAAGAAAATAGCCACTAAAAACTTATGGGCTTCTATTCCTGCATTATTACTTGCATTTTCTATTTGGATCATGTGGGGAGTACTCATAAAATATATGAAAGAATTTGGATTTACCTTTGGAATGATTGAAGGATTTGTTCAAGGTTCTGAAGAATATATTGCAAAACTTAAAGAGATTAATAGTTTGTACTATACGCTACCTGCAATAGCTGGTTTGGCAGGTGCAACCTTAAGGCTTCCAAACTCCTTCTTAATTTCATTAGGAGGTGGCAGGAATGTGATATTTGTTACAACAGCATTGTTGCTAATTCCTGCCATAGGAACAGGAATGGCACTTAGTGACATTAACACCCCTTATATGTTTTTTGCTGTAATGGCATTGCTTTCAGGTTTTGGTGGTGGTAATTTTGCATCTTCCATGAGTAATATTAGCTTCTTTTTTCCAAAAAAAATACAGGGATATGCTTTAGGGATGAATGCAGGACTTGGTAACCTTGGTGTTGGTGTTATGCAGAAAGTTATTCCTCTTGTAGTAACACTTTCATTATTTGGAGGTACCGCCGGTTCAATAGCAACAGCTAAAGGGGCTCCATTTGAAGGCTTACAAAATGCAGCTTGGGTTTGGGTACCACTTATAGCATTAGCAACTCTGGGTGCATTTTTTGGTATGAATAACGTTTCAACAGGAACCCCAAGCCTTCCAAATACATTAAAAGGAGTATCTAAAACACTTTATATGGTTTTTTTAGGTTTAATAGCTGCAGCTATTGGAGCCTATATGCTAATAGGATTACCTTGGGGTGATTGGGGATTAAAGAATGCTGCTATGTGGATTGTACTTCCTGTTGTAGTAATATTAGCTGTTATCCTTATGAAATTTGCTACTCCAGGAGAAATAAAACAAAATCTTAAAAAACAATTTTCAATACTTAATGATAAGCATAATTGGATTATGACCATTATTTATGTGATGACCTTTGGTTCATTTATTGGATACTCTATGGTATTCCCTAAATTAGCTCAAGATATCTTTGTGTATTCAAACGCTTTAGATCCAGAATGGGTAAATCCTAATGCTCCCAATATTATGCTTTGGGCATTTTTAGGCCCAGTAATAGGTGCGTTGATTAGACCAATTGGTGGAATACTTTCAGATAGAGTAAATAGTGGTTCTAAAGTGACTGCATGGAGTACATTTTTTCAAATTGTTGCAGCATTAGCTGTTGCTTATTTTGTAATTCAAGCAAAAGGAACTGAAACTCCAGAACAATATTGGTGGCCATTCTTTGCGGCATTTATGGTTTTATTCTTAACCACAGGAATTGGAAATGGATCTACTTTTAGAAGTATTCCATACATTTTCTCTAAAGAAAAAGCAGGGCCTGTTTTAGGTTGGACCTCAGCGATTGCCGCTTATGGAGCCTTTATTATTCCTAAAGTATTTGGACAGCAAGTTGCAGCAGGAACAGCAGAATATGCACTATATGGATTTGCCATTTATTACTTTATTTGTTTATTGCTCAATTGGTGGTATTACCTTGGTCCAAAAAGAGAGTTTGACAAACCATAATAGTTGTATTATATTAATAATTAAGATAGTTTCCCCTTACTAAAGAGTTTGGGGAAATTATTTTTATACCTTTACTGAACTATAATTTTAATAATAAAAAATGAGCTTAGATTTAAAAAACCTAAATAAACAAGATCCATTAAAAAGAATGGTGGAACGTCAGAATGAAACTGAAGAGTTCTCTCCTATGGATCCACCGGATGCTTTTCAACCACCTGATTTAGATAAAGTAAAATATAAAGATATGCACCCATTAATTCAAACATTAATGGATGAGCATAAAGCCTGTAATTCAGCAATAAGTGAGTTTGAAAACGTTTTGAATTCATTACATTCAGATGGTTTTTCTAAAACTACTTTAGATGGTATTAACGATTTCTTTTCTTTCTTTGATGAATCTATTATTGAGCATAATAGAAAAGAAGATGATACCATTTTTGCCGATTTAAATAAAATACTTCACAAAAAAGAAGAATTTAGCACAGGAGCAGAAAAAACCGTTGTAGATTTAATGGAGGATGACCATATTAAGATGTTACAACTTGCAGCTATATCCTTTAATTTATTTGGACTCATTACACGTATTCCGGATGAAGGATCTGGAATGGTAATATTAGATCTTGCCGTTGAACAATCCAAAGCATTGATCGAAATGCTTAAATTACATATTTTTAGAGAAGATAATGTTGTTTTTCCTATAGCAAATATGTATTTATCAACTGAGATTTTAGATGTAATGTTTAAACAATTTGGTCGATAGAGTTTGTTTATTTAGTTAAAAAATACCATAAATAAAATTTAAATTTTTTACTTGGAAAGGTGTAAGTATAACTAGGAAGTTTAAACTTAAAAAATCGCCTTACCATTATGTCCAAGTTTATCGAATGATTTAACTCTAGTCAGAGGTCAAACAATAATCTACTGTTTTTGAGTATAATTGATATACTTACTTACGGTGACTGCTGTTATTATAACCAAATAAAATTGTCCTAACAATCCGAGTAAAATTGAAGCTTTTTGTGCTGCAGCAGCCACTGGTATTACCTCACCATAACCTATTGTCATTAAAGTTATGTAGCTGAAATACAAAAGGCTTTCCGCCTT
>PVMK01122504.1_pt1 | contig 26252 bp, 22 predicted proteins | sample 1853481 | NCBI WGS metagenome assembly PVMK01 (sample SAMN08533507, study PRJNA380276) | Marine sediment metagenome, whole genome shotgun sequencing project.
CCAAGCCGGAGCATATTTCGTTACGATTTGTATACAAGGTGGCCATTGTCTTTTGGGCCACCTTGTCAATGGTGAAATGATAGTGAATGCGGCCGGCGAGATGATATTTCAGGAATGATTTAACCTGCCAGAACGTTTTGAAACCATTGAATTGGATGCTTTCGTCATCATGCCCAACCATGTACACGGCATCCTCGTCATTCAAAATCCTCCGGTAGGGGCAGGTCTTGTACCTGCCCTTGGCCATGAACAAAGGGCGCCCACAAGGGGTGCCCCTACCAATTTCGCCCCAACCATTGTTGATTCGCAACGGCCGACATTGGGAAAGATTGTCGGGGCTTTTAAATCGCTAACGACCAACAAATATATTCAGGGTGTTCACGAAGATATCTGGCCAACGTTCGATAAACGATTGAGGCAGGGTAATTATTACGAACACATCATCCGAAACGAACGGGCCTTGACGGCAATTCGGAATTACGTCTATAACAATCCCGCCAACTGGCCAAAAGACCAATTGCATCCTGCTAAAATTGGTGGAAATAACTTGTGGGGGTAAAACGTCCGATGCCCAGTAACCAATCGATTTCGTCTGCTTTTGTCCGTTGGCCAACAAAGGCTCAACAAAAAACCCAGCCGGCTCAATTCACCGCTGGGCTCTCTTGCTTCTATCTTGAGTACCCTCGGCGCGACTCGAACACGCCAACCTACGCATTAGGGGCGCGTCGCTCTATCCTTTGAGCTACGAGGGCATATCCTAACTGGCGTCGATTTTAGCAGGTTCAAGTGCCCTTTGCCATGAGGAGATGTAGGCCTGCCAGAAGATATCTGCCGTGCATTTCGAACTTGTTTCGAGGCAAGCGCGGTCTGCAAGCAAGATAAATATAGAGCTAAGTCTTAACCAGACCACAGAACATGTTAAAATCCGCTGATTTAGCATGAATAAGCACCCCTTTTTCGTATACGGCACCTTGTTGCCTGGCCAACCGAACTACGATTTATGGTCGGAGTTATTGTCAGTCAGGAACCGGCGATCTTTCCCAACGGCCGCCTCTTTGATTTGGGCGCTTATCCGATGCTACTCGAAGGTAATGGCGGTCCAGTCACCGGCCGAGTGGTTGTCATTGTCCAGCGGGATTATGAGCGAGTTCTGTTGCATTTGGATACCCTGGAAGGATATGATCCTCAGGATCCCGAGGCCGGTGATTATCGCCGGCTTGAGCGTTCAGTTCGCCTTGAAGATGGCCGGGAAAAGCAAGTCTGGGTCTATTTGGGCAAAGAAACGGCCGTAGCCAAGGCGCCTTTGATCGCTTCCGGCGATTGGGCAGCGCATATGGCTGCTAACGAGCGAGGAATATTTGCCTGGTGGACTCGTTATCGCATTGGCAAGAACGAATAATTGAGACAAAATACCCGAGGCGTTTTTAGCATACTAGCCGACGAGAGGATGATTTATTTGTGAAACGAATTGCTGTCTTCACCAGTGGCGGAGACGCTCAAGGAATGAATGCGGCCGTGCGCTCGGTTGTGCGCATGGCCCTGGATCGTGGACTGGAAGTATTTGCCATCTACGAAGGTTACCAGGGCATGGTCGACGGCGGTGAGCGGATACGCCAAATGAGCTGGAGCGACGTGGGCGGAATATTGCAACAGGGCGGAACGGTCATCGGTTCGGCCCGTTGCCTGGATTTTTTTGATCGCAGCGGCCGTTTACGAGCTGCTAAAAATCTTGTCGACAAAGGCATTGAGGGGCTGGTAGTTATTGGTGGCGATGGCAGTCTTACCGGCGCTCATATCTTCCGCCAGGAATGGCCTGATCTTTTGTCAGAGCTAGCAGCAGAAGGCCAGATCAGCAAAAAAGAGGCCGAACAGTTCCACGAATTAAGCGTTGTTGGTTTGGTCGGTTCAATCGACAATGATTTCTTTGGAACAGATATGACCATTGGCGCCGACACCGCTCTGCACCGTATTACCGAGGCAGTGGACGCCATTTCCAGCACCGCCGCCAGCCACCAGCGCGCTTTCGTGATCGAAGTGATGGGCCGCCGCTGCGGTTACCTGGCTTTGATGGGTGCTTTGGCTACCGGCGCCGATTGGGTGCTTATTCCCGAGAGCCGCCCAACCTGGATGATTGGGAAGGCAAAATGTGCGAGATGTTGCAGAGAGGCCGCCAGATGGGCCGGCGTGATAGCGTGGTCATCGTCGCCGAAGGCGCCCAAGATCGAAATGGTCAGCACATTTCAAGCGCTTATGTCAAGCAGGTGATCGAAGAGAGACTGGGCGAAGATGCCCGTGTTACCATCTTGGGACATGTGCAGCGAGGAGGCTCTCCCAGCGCCTTCGACCGAAATCTCAGCACCATTATGGGTGCGGCGGCCGTTGAGTCTCTACTTGAAGAAACCCCTGAAGGGGAAACGATGGTGATTGGCATGCGGGGCAATAAAGTGACCCGAACGCCCTTGTCAGAATGCCTGAGTCGCACAAAGCTGGTTGCCGAGGCCATTGCCGATCATAATTACAAAGAAGCACTGCGCAGGCGGGGAGGCAGTTTTGCCTCGGCCTTTCAAATTCTACGCACCTTGATTCGAGCTGCCCCGCACGACCCTCAACCTGGCCAAAGACGGTTGCGATTGGCAGTCATGAATGCCGGCGCACCCGCCCCAGGCATGAACACGGCCGTCCGGGCGGCCGTACGAACGGCCATAGACAAGGGCCATAAAGTTCTTGGTATCCACCATGGTTTTGAAGGGTTGATCGAGGACGATATTCACGAATATGACTGGATGACCGTGAATGGCTGGGCCCATCGTGGTGGAGCTGAGTTGGGCACCAATCGAAAAGTGCCCAGCGAAAGCGACTTTTATGCCATCGCCAGAAATCTAGATAAGCATCATATTGATGGCTTGCTGGTCGTTGGCGGCTGGTCTGGTTACGAGGCAGTGCTGGAGATATTCCGGCGGAGGGAAACCTTTCCTGCTTTTGGCTTGCCCATTGTCTGTTTACCGGCAACCATCGATAACGATCTTCCAGCCTCAGAGCTAAGCATTGGCGCTGACACTGCGCTTAATAGTATCGTTTCGGCCGTGGATAAGATTAAACAGTCGGCGGTTGCCTCCCAACGAGCATTTGTGGTCGAAGTGATGGGTCGCTATTGCGGCTATTTAGCCTTAATGAGCGCCATGGCTACAGGTGCCGAACGTGTTTATATTCCGGAAGAAGGTGTGACCTTACATGATCTGGTTGAAGATGTAAACCAGCTTATTCAGGGTTTCAGTCAGGGAAAACGATTGGGTTTGGTCATTCGCAACGAAAATGCCAACGAGACTTACTCAACCAGTTTTATGTGTGCTCTGTTTGAAGAAGAAGGTGGCGATCTTTTTGATGTCCGCCAGGCGATATTGGGCCATATTCAGCAAGGTGGCAATCCTTCCCCCTTCGACCGTATCATGGCCACCCGCCTTGCTGTTCAATGTGTCGATTACTTAATAGCCCAGATAGACAAAGAGGAGCCTGAGAGCGCTTGTATTGGCCAGGTGAACGGTCGGATTGGATTCACTAACCTACAGGATATTCCAAGACTAATGAACAAAAGATTTTCACGCCCCAAACAACAGTGGTGGCTAACGCTACGTCCGATTGCCCGGGTTCTTGCCCAGCCTGGCCCGAACATTAGCCAGTCAAGTTAAACCTGAACAAAATTGTCGAATTGTCCTTTCTGGTGGCCGACAACATCTGCTGCAGATGGGGCTTAATTATTCATACTAAATAAAGCGGTTTTAGAGCAATATAGCGAATAGGAGAATGAGATGAGGATTGGAATTCTTACTGGCGGAGGAGATGTACCCGGACTCAACCCATCTATCAAATCGGTAGTCGTCCGAGCCCTGGACGAGGGTCATGAGGTGATTGGAATCCGGCGTGGCTGGGGTGGTCTATTATGGATCAACCAAGATGAACCTGAAACCGTCGGTAAATTTACCGTGGAATTGGACCGCCGCATAGTGCGTACCATTGATCGAACTGGCGGCACCTTCCTGCATACCAGCCGCACCAATCCAAGCAAGGTTAAGAAAGCGGATGTGCCCGAATTCCTTAAAGACCCCGACCATCTAAATGCGGAGGCCCAAGACGATCGGCTACGTGACTTTACCCCCCATGTTCTCTCCAACCTGGAATATCTAGGTATAGAACGGCTTATTCCTATCGGTGGTGACGATACGCTGAGCTATGGCGAACGCCTGCACCGCGAAGGATTTCCCGTAGTGGCTATACCTAAGACCATGGACAACGATGTCTATGGCACCGACTATTGCATTGGATTTAGTACGGCCGTTACCCGAGGAGTCCAGATAATCCATCAGCTCAGAACCAGTACCGGTTCCCACGAGCGAATTGGCGTCATTGAACTGTTTGGCAGAAATTCTGGTGAAACCAGCTTGATCTGCTCCTACTTAGCCGGTGTTGATCGGGCTATCATTTCTGAGGTACCGTTTGACCCTGATAGGCTGGCGGAAATGATCGTCCATGACAAGGAAACGAATCCTAGCAATTACGCTATGGTTACAATCAGCGAAGGCGCTCATATCATAGGCGGCAAGGTCATTGAATTCGGTGAATCCGACTCCTACGGCCATCGCAAGCTGGGTGGCATCGGCGAAATCGTTGGCGAAGCATTAAAAAAATTGACGGGCGAACATGTCTTGTACCAACGGCTCTCATACATGATGCGCTCTGGCGCTCCCGATGCTTTGGACCTGATGGTCGCCAACAATTATGCCCACCTGGCCCTTGACCTTATTACTGCTGGTGAAAGCGGCCGCATGGTTGCTTTGCGCGACGGTAAATATACCCATATCCCCATGAGTGAAGTGACCGCTGGAGTCAAACGAGTTGATGTTGATGAGCTATACGATGTGGATCAATACCGGCCCAAAGTTAGAAACGTCCTGGGCAAACCAATGTTCCTATATTAAGCGGAATATTACAAAAGAACACCTAAGGAGTTTTTGTTCAGGTAGTGGCTGGTCGGCCGGTTCGCGGGTTATCTGACAGGACGGCGCCCGACGACAATAATTGAATTATTGTCGTCGGATATATATCCGGGAAATCAGTGGATGATTGGTCGTTAGTATTGCATAAGAACAGTCCTGACCTCTTGACACCAGGAGTCAGGCAACCTTACAATATTGTTGATGGATTATAAGGATTATTATCAGCTCTTGGGCGTCGACAAGGGCGCTTCCGAGAAGGATATTAAAAGCGCCTACAGAAAATTAGCCCGCCAGTATCATCCAGACAAAAACCCCGATAATAAGGCAGCCGAAGAAAAATTCAAGGAAATTAATGAAGCCTACGAAGTTCTAGGCGATGCCGACAACCGGTCAAAATACGATCAACTTGGCCGGAGTTATCACCGATTCCAACAGATGGGTGGAGCGCCGGAAGGCTTTGATTATTCTCAATGGGCCGCCGCCGGTGGAGCCCGCGGTGGTTATCAACAAGTCAATATCGATATTGAAGACCTACTCGGTGGTTCAGGTGGTTTCAGCGATTTTTTCCGCACTGTTTTTGGCGGCCGGGCACGCGCTCAATCTCCGGGCATGGGTGGACTCTACGGCCAGGGATTTGGACGCCAATCGGTAACAGCTTCTCAGGATATGGATTACGAAGTATCCATTGAACTTGAGGAAGCCTATCTCGGTACCAGCCGCACCCTTTCAGCCGGAGGCGAGCGTTTTACCGCCAAAATCCCCAGTGGGGCGAAGAGCGGCACAAGGGTGCGTCTTCGGGGCAAGGGACAGCCGGGACCGACCGGTCCGGGAGACCTCTATCTGGTGATTAAGGTCCAGGAACATGATACCTTCTCGCGAGATGGTCACAATTTGAAGGTTGAAGTACCAGTCGACGTGGTGGATGCAGTACTGGGAGCTAAGGTCAACGTCCCCACCATGACTGGCGATGTCAAATTAACCATTCCCTCTGGAACTCAGGGGGGTCAGACGTTTAGGCTAACGGGAAAAGGCATGCCCCATTTGCGGAATAAGGAACAACACGGGGATCTATTGGTGACTATCCGAATTCGCATACCTGATTCTCTTGATGAAGAGGAAGAGGCCCTGTACCGCCAACTTGCGTCTCTTATCCACCCAACCTCAAACTAGCACAGAGCAATAATGATTCTCTCATTCAGGTGAATATATATTCGATTCAACCTACATTTTTCAGGAACTTTTAAATGAATTATAAACAAATCCGTGTTGTATTCCTGCCCCTTAGTTTCCTCCTGTTAGCCACCTTAGCCTGCTCTTTTAATCCCTTCAACGATGATAGTCAGGTCAGCGAAATTGCCACCATCGCCGCAACTGCAGTACCGGTTGATTTAAGTCCTACGCAGGAACCCTCGACGGCCGACGGGCCAGCAGCCGAAGAGGCTCAAACGGTGCAAACCAACCAACCCATTGTGTCGGCTCCGGTCCTTGAAGAGAGATTGGTTGCCCTATACCAGCAGGTGAATCCTTCGGTGGTCCATATTTTGGTATATACTGATCGAAACGATTTTGGTCCTTTAGGTAGCGGTAGCGGTTTCATATTTGATAACATGGGTCGCATTGTGACGAACAATCATGTTGTTGCCGATGGACAAGATTTTGAGGTTATCTTCGCTGATGGAAGTCGTCGATGGGCTGAAACCGTTGGCACTGATGTCGACAGCGATCTGGCCGTTATCGAAGTTGATTCACTACCGGATGGGGCAGCACCCATTAGTCTGGGTGATTCTAATGATTTACGCGTTGGTCAATTCGTCATCGCAATCGGTAATCCTTTTGGTGAGCAAGGCTCCATGTCCTTGGGCATAATAAGCGGTTTGGGTCGCACGCTGGAATCGCAGCGTACGCTTGAAGATTCGACCGGTCGTTACTCTCTTCCCCAAGTCGTGCAGACAGACGCGCCGATTAATCCTGGCAACTCTGGAGGCCCACTGCTCAATCTCGAAGGTGAAGTAGTTGGAGTCAATAGCGCCATTCGTACAACAACTGGGACCAACTCAGGCGTAGGTTTTTCGATTCCGGTAAACGCTGTGCGCCGAATCATTCCCCGTCTGATAGAAGAAGGCCGTTATATTTACTCCTATATGGGAGTGCAGATTCAGTCACTCAATCTTATTTTACAAGAACAGCTCGAGCTGCCACGTTCCTCGGGCGCCTATGTGACAGGTATTACACCAGCGAGTCCGGCCGACGATGCCGGCCTGGTACCCGCGCAAGGTAGCGACGGAAGAGGAGGCGATTTAATCGTCGCTATCGATGGTCAAACCATTCAGGACACGAATGAATTGATAGGTTACCTTGTATTCAATACCGAGGTTGGCCAGACCGTGGAACTGACCGTTGTCCGGGACGGAGAGACGATCACCTTACCGTTGACTTTGGGGCCAAGGCCATAATCTATTGGCCTCTCCCAACAAAGCGATCATTTATGCAAGGAGGATACAATGATCACCGAACAAGACCTGCAGGAGTTGTTGGCCTTTGACGCACGAGATGGACGTGTTGTCAGTCTCTATCTAGATGTAGATCGCAGCCAGCAAACAGCCGATATGATCAAAAAGCAGGCTAGATCGATGCTTAAAGATATTACTGTAGGTGACCGGGATGCCGAAGCCATAGAAAATTATCTTGATTACTCCTTCGACTGGGGCAAACCGGGCTTGGCCATTTTTAGTTGTAGCGGCGAGGATTATTTTCAGGCCTATCAGGCTGCCGTACCTTTTCGGAACCGGGCCCGGCTAGGCAAGAAGCCATATATTAAGCCTTTAACCCACCTTATAGATTATTATGCTCATTATGGCGTCGTCGTCGTCGACCAGGTTGGAGCTCGCTTCTTCGAATATCATGTCGGAGAGCTAGAGGATACAGCCGGCACGATGGGTGACGACGTGCGCAAGCTCAAGCTAGGTGGTGGCTCGACCAGAGGCGGTGGCTCATCCTCTACGACCGGTCAGCGGGGCGGTCAGGGTGGCCGTCACGAAGAAGAAGTTATTCTACGAAACATGCGAGACACGGCGGTGGCGGCCTCGGAGTTCTTCGCTAATAAACCAATTCGACGTTTGTTCCTGGGGGGAACGGCCGAAAATGTAGCGCTGCTGCGCGATAATCTCACCAAACAATTACAAAGTCGAATCGCCGGCACCTTTCCCATCGATATGTCGGCCGGTGAGCACGAGGTAAAACAACGCTCTCTCGAACTTCTGCGCGAGGCAAATCTTGAACGTGAACAAAAGTTAGTGGATCAGATGATTACAACCGCGGCTAAGGGTGGACAAGCTGTAATCGGTTTAGATGCAACCCTTAAAACTGTCAGTGAAGGACGGGTGCAAACCCTGGTCATCAGCGATGGTTATCATAGCACCGGTTTCATCGACGAACAGCGTTCAATCCTATCAGCTTACGAAAGAGTCGATTCACCGTTCGCCGATGATATGGTTAAGATGGACGATATCGTGGAAGCAGCCGTATCCAGAACCATGGAGCAAGGTGGCACCGTTGAAGTCATTAGTGACAGCGATGAGCTCGAGCAGGTAGGCCGGATTGGAGCCCTCTTGCGCTATTAGAATCTAAAATCTGATATATTTGATCTGGGCGCAGCGATAAACTGCGCCCTTGTTTATCACCATGAGCTTCACCATCGAATCCTTTGTCCAAACGCTTGCTGATACGACTCTTGGTAAAGCTGCATACAACCAATACCAGCTGTCAAACCAGGAGCAGATAGCGGCCGCCAACAAAGTTCGCCGCCAAAATCTTACTCTGTACCTTTACCAGATGGACAAATTCAAACCTCAGATGCTTCTCCTTGGTGAAGCGGCCGGTTATCGGGGCTGCCGGAGAACTGGGGTCCCCTTTACAAGCGAAACACTGCTGCTAAACGGGGTCGATCCTGCAGGGACAATAGCCGATCAATCAGGGGGTGTCACTGGACTATTTGGCTATAAAAGGAGTTATCGTCAAGCTCCAGATTCCGAACAATTCAGAGGAGAAGCGACAGCCACGATGGTCTGGCGCGAGCTAACCCAACTTTGGCCTCCACCCTTACTCTGGAATGCTTTTCCATTTCACCCACATCGACCCGGTAATCCTGATTCCAATCGGTCGCCACGTTCGGACGAAATAACCCTCGGTCTGCCTTTCTTTTTGGATCTTGTGGCATTATTTGACATAACAAGATGTGTTTCCGTTGGCAAGTCGGCAGCGCGAACTCTAGAAATGGCTGGATTTGATGGCCAATATCTGCGGCATCCCTCTCATGGCGGCAAACAAAAATTTGCCGAAGGGCTTAGGGCGTTGGCTCGACCGCAGGACGATTTGCATTATACTTCTGCCCATGCGTCAAATATCGATTGAACTTCTGTTTCTCTTACTGTTGACCGGCTGCTCTCTGTTTGAGGGCCCTGAAGAGGAACTAGCAGCCACTCAAACGGCGGCCGTGGTCATTGCCCAACCGACAGACACACCCCAGCCTACTGCTCAAGCAACCGAAGTGGCTTCATCGGAATTGCATCTGACCGTTTGGGTTGTTGAAGAAGCTTCTACCCGGGCGGAAGCCCCCGGTGGGTCATTGTTGGCTGAGCAGATATCTGTCTTCGAATTTAGCCAACCTGGAATAAACATTAACGTTGAAGTAAAAGATCCAGCCGGTCCGGGAGGAACCATGAGCTTTTTACGATCCGGCCGACTGGTTGCTCCCTCTATATTGCCTGATCTCATCATACTTCCAACTGAAGAGTTAGCCACCGCCTATGCCGAAGAAATCATATACCCTTTAGATGGTCTGGTTTCTCAAGAGGCAATTGATGATCTTTTTCCGGCCGCTGCTGACCTTAGTCGGGCTAACGAGTCGGTCATAGGTTATCCTTTTACTCTGTCCAATCTGAGCCATATGGCTTTTTCGGCCGGCGTATTCAGCGATACTGTACCGGTAAACTTACCCGAGCTGACTAACCAAGAAGCTATTACTTTTACCTTTCCGGCGGCTGGACGATCAGGCGCTGAACTGGCTTTACAACTGTACTTGGAGGCCGGAGGCCAGATCAGTGCGGAACCAGGCCAACCACTGTTTGAAGTTGAACCATTGACGGAAGCTCTCACACAATTGAGCCTGGCTGGCGAATCAGGTCTGATTCTGTCCGAGAGCACCATGATAAGCACCTTTTCGGAGTCCTGGCTGCTTTTCCAAACGGGTTCAGCCAACACGGTACAAGTTGACGAAACCCAGTTCACCGATGGCGAATCGAGGTCTGAAGAGATTGGCCATGCCGGTCTACCTGGAGCAAGACAGCCATTGCCGGCCCTTGTCCGGGGTTTAGCCTGGGCCATAAGCGCAACTGACTCCGATCAACAGCTGTTGGCGGCCGAATTGCTTAATTGGCTTGTGGCAGGACCTAATATTGGCGACTGGACAGCGGAAGCGGCTAAATTGCCGGGCAGAAGAGCAGCCTTCGAACAATGGCCTGTTGATGATAATTATGTGCTTTTTGTCCAGCAACAGCTTGAGGTGGCCCAACCTTATCCAACCGCTGTTGACGGCGCAGTACTCGATGTCCTGCGGGCGGCTGTTGTAGAAGTCCTTAACCAAACATTATCGCCACTTGAAGCGGCCGAAATTGCCGTTGCCTCTTTGACACCGTAACAAGATCCCCGGTGGATAGGATTAATGCCACTTTTCCAGGCCAGCCTTATTGTTTGAGGCCTAAGTCAGGTCGGCCATAAATTACGGCTGAGGCGATTTTCCCATTGTTCTGAGTCGTATGATGCCATCGTCAATTTTCATCAACGTCTGTTGCTCAATTTAGCGGACCTTGAAATGATTTATTACAGGAAGTAATCACCGTGAGTCCCCTCTATAAGGACAATCAGCAACACGTCAATTCTTTGATTACGGCTGCCCTGAAGGCGGCCGATCCGGCTGCTGCTATAAAGCGATCACTCAAGCGACAAGGGTCAAGGCTGATTGCTGGCCAGCGTACCTTCGACTTAAGTGCCGGCAAAGTGTATCTGGTTGGCGTAGGCAAAGCAGCGACGGCAATGTCTGAAGCAGCAGCCAAAATTTTGGGTTCTTATCTGTATCAAGGCATCGTCATTTCAAAGCAGGAAAGTGCCGAACAAACTCAATCGGATTTAGCGGACACAGATTCTGATACTGGGCCTGATAATTTGCGCACTTTCCAGGCCGGCCATCCAGTTTCTGATGAGAATGGATTGATGGCCACAGAAGCTGTTATCGAGATGTTGCAGCAGACTAATGCCGAAGATTTGGTATTGTCACTCATTTCGGGAGGTACATCAGCTCTGCTAACCCGGCCTCGAATTGGTCTGCATGAGTGGCAACAGTTAGTCAGTGCTCTGCTTGAAAGTGGCTGCACCATTAACGAACTAAATGCCGTACGCAAGCAGCTAGATCCGGTAAAGGGTGGCGGATTAGCCCAGATTGCGGCACCGGCCGCTTGCCTAAGTCTGATATTAAGCGATGTGGTTGGCAATCCTTTGGAGGTCATTGGTAGCGGACCCACCGTACCCATTGATGCCGATCCCTCGATGGCTCAAGCTGTGCTGTCACGATATGAAATGAACCGTCGTTTGCCACATGAGGTATGGCAGATTGTTGATCGGCAATTACGAGCCACTGATTCAAATTCTTCGCAAAAATCGCTAGAAATCACGAACCTGATCGTCGGCGATGTCCGGCAAGCGGCCGAAGCGGCCGTTATCGCCGCCGAAAATGCTGGTTTTAAATCCCGGATGCTGACTGCCCATCTTGAGGGTGAGGCCCGACAAGTAGGCTTGGTGGCCGCTGCGTTGGCCAAGGATATGCATCCAGGCAGTTGTTTCGTTCTTGGAGGTGAAACTACCGTAACCATCTACGGCGATGGCTTAGGCAGTCGAAATTTAGAGTTGGCTTTGTCGGCGGCGATTTCTATATCCGGCTGGGAAAATATCGTTATGGCCACCTTGGCCACTGACGGGGATGATGGTCCGACGAAAGTCGCCGGTGCTCGAATAACTGGCGATACCGTTAATCAGGCCTCGGATTTGGGTCTTGATCCCCTGGAATTTTTAGAATGTAATGACAGTTTTCACTTCTTTGAGGCAATCGGTGGTTTGATTAACACCGGTCCGACAGGTACCAATGTAAATGACTTATTGTTCTTGTTTCGGTATGCACAATAGTTGAGAAAACGAATACGGATATCTGGTCCTCGTCGAGTAGTGACAATCGTCAAGTATAATGACCTACAGGGAGTCACCGCTATAGCAATTCAGATGCGAGCTGTGACCCATCAAGAGAGGGTATATGACCATCAAATTTGGCACCGACGGTTGGCGTGCCGTCATCAGTGAAACATTTACATTTTCCAATCTTCGCTTGGTTGCCCAAGCCATGGCCGACCTCATTCGCGAAGAAAATAGCCAGGATCCCAGTGTAGTCATTGGTTTCGACACCCGATTTCTTTCCGATCGGTATGCTGCTGAGGTGGCCCGGGTGATGGCAGCTAATGAAATCCAAACCTGGTTGGCCCGGGCCGATACACCCACGCCGGCCGTGAGTTATGCCGTAGTCAACAAAAAAACTACCGCCGGAGTCATGATTACCGCCAGCCATAATGCCCCTCGTTACAATGGTATCAAGCTCAAGACAAGTTACGGGGGCAGTGCCAATGCGGTCCAGAACAAGCGCGTGGAATATCATTTGGAACGCAATCTGGAGTCGGCCCGGGGACCCAATCTCATGAGTTTCAACAAGGCCCTAAAAAATGAGCGAATATGCAAATTTGATCCCTCATGGGCTTATTACGAGCATCTGAGTACGCTTGTCGACTTGGATATCGTCTCTTCGGCTGAGCTGCGCATTGTGGCCGATGGCATGTTCGGAGCCGGTCGGGGTGTAATCGGTGAAGTATTGGCCCGCGGTCGAAGCCGGGTCCACAATATTCGCCACGAAATGAATCCCGGTTTTGGCGGTATTCACCCAGAACCCATAGCCAAACATCTCGGGCTGTTGATGTCTACCATTCAAGGTGGTCATTGGGATGTTGGCCTGGCCACAGATGGTGATGCCGATCGGATTGGCGCCGTCGACGCTCGAGGTGCCTTCGTTGATCCTCACCGTATTTTCGCCCTCGTCTTGCGCTATTTGCTAGAGAAGCGGAATTGGCGCGGCCGTATTGTGCGAACAGTTTCAACGACCCGTATGATAGACCGCCTGGCAGAGCGCTATGATCTGCCGCTGGTCGAGACGCCTGTCGGATTTAGCCATATCGCCGACGAAATGTTGAATAATAATGTCGTTATGGGCGGCGAAGAATCGGGCGGCATGAGTATCAAGGGCCATATACCAGAAGGTGATGGCGTGTTGATGGGCCTATTGTTAGTAGAGGTCATGGCCGACGCCGGCGCTCCCCTTCACGAAGTGGTACAAGATCTTTTGAATCAGGTCGGACCGGCCCAGTATGCTCGCAGCGACATGACACTAACGAAACCTGTAGCCAAGGATAAGATGGTTGAAATGTTGTTGGCCTCGACCCCAGCCCAAATCGACGGGGTAATCGTCGAAGATGTGCAAACAGCAGATGGCGTGAAATATTACTTGAACGATGGGAGCTGGTTGCTCATCCGCCCTTCTGGTACGGAGCCGGTCTTACGTGTTTATGCCGAAGCGCCTGACGATTTGAGAGTTGCAGCCTTATTAGCCTTTGGCCAGGAGATGGCCAGCCAGGCCTGAGCGGATTGGATAACCCTTATAACGCTTTAAATTGTTCGAACGGTTGCTGGCAACTTTCGCAGAAGTAAATAGAGCGGCAGAGTGTTGGTCCAAAATTGTTTTTAAGCGTTGTGTTTTCGGAATCGCAATAGGGGCAAGCAGCGAAGTCAAAGAATATTATTTCGCTCCGCCCATCCTGCAATGGCGGTGGCGCTAGACCAAAATCTTTCAGCTTTGCGCGACCCTCGTTCGTGATCCAGTCCGTGCGCCATGGTGGATAAAGCGATATCTCTACACAAATGTCCTCGTATCCCAGCTGTTTTACTCGTCTGGCAATATCCTCTTTCATAACATGCAGGGCAGGGCAACCAGAAAATGTCGGGGTCATCGTCACCTTCACTCGTTCACCCTCGAGTGCGATCTCTCTGACGATTCCCATATCGATAACAGAAATGACCGGGATTTCTGGATCCTTGACATCCTGAAGAGCCTGCCAGAGTGTTTCTATTTGGCGTCTATTAGTCGCCTTACGGTTTGCCATGATCATATCTGGTCCCTTTACCACAGGGCCTCGGTATCCATTCTAGCTACCTCTTGCAATTCAGCCAGAAGCGTTGTCAGGTGTTGGCTGTGGAGGCGACGGTCTGAGCTGGTAGCTATTTTTTCCTCTGGGATCCGCAATCCGGCCTGCTCCAGGAATGGTAACACTAGAACCTGCCATTCCTGCCAAACTTCATTTGGTTCTGGCAAGATACCGGCCGTTACCAGAGTGGTTTCTTGTTCGGAGAGACCAAAGAGCTGGCCAATATAAGGCCACAGTTTGTTCAGCGCCTCCTGCATCCTCTGATTACTTTCTCCTGTGCCCAGTCCAAGTCGTTTGCTCCAGCTGCTGGTGTGGCGAAGATGGTACTGTTCTTCCAATCTGATCTTGGCCGCCGCTTCGGCCATCGGCCGGAAACGAGAGTTTATTAGCCGGTTTAAATGAACCGATTCGGCGGCGTCAAAGAGGTATTGGCGCAACATGCTAAAAGCCCAATCTCCATTCGGCAACTCGACCATCTGACAATTTCGATAGTCAGCTGGCTGGCGGAAATATACGAGCTGGTCCGGATCTTCGCCGCCCAGTTCCTGAAGCAGCCCATACCAAATCAAGGCATGGCCCAGTTCATCCTGGGCAATATTGGAAAAGGCAATATCTTCTTCCAAAATGGGCGCATGGCCAGTCCACTCCGAGTCGCGATGAGCCAATATGAGCTCATCATCAGCCATTGCCAATAAGCGTTGGCCTAAAGCATTTCGCTGCACTTCATTCAAATCAGATAGCTCACTCTTTTTCATCGGCCGATCTGTAATCCAGCATTTCTTTCAATACCCGGTAATCCTGGGGCATGCGATATTTTTTTTCGCCGGCCGGAGCATAGTGGCTGGCAATATCGTGTTCGTCACTTTTTAGAATGCGCTTCTCCGGAACGACCCACCAGACATAGGCCTTTTTATCACCCTCCGCGGCTATTACCTGCTGCATCGCTTCTAGAGGGCTTCGGGCAAAGATTCCTCCTATATGGGAAACAAAGGTCATCGAATTGCGCTGGCTCTGCTTATGGAAAATAAGGTACGTTTCTTTTTCGTCGCCAAAGTCAGCAGATTGCTCCAGCAAATCCGGATCCTCCTCCAATTCCTCCAGAGTCACAGCAAAAATGGATTTAGCTGGTACGACCCAGAGACTGACACAACTCGGCCGGCGCACAAAAACATCACGGGCATTGAGCAGAGCCATTTCACCATCCGGGGCATGTACCGAACCAGCATTACGATGTGGCAGGCTCAACCGATCCTGCTGAAATACTTCAAAACGGGGCCATTGCGTATCACTCATGCTACCTTATTGACCTCGTCTCGGTTGGCATACGCTTGCAGCGCTTGGCGAACCCAAAGTCCATCATCGTGAGCTTTTCGACGGGCAGCCATTCGCTCTTCATTGCATGGTCCGTTACCCCGGACAACCTGCCAAAATTCATCCCAATTGATAGCTCCAGATTCCCAATTGCGGCTATCTTCATTATATTTTAAATCTGGATCAGGTACTGTTAGCTTCAAAGTATGAAGCTCTGGTACCAATTCGTTAATGAATTCCTGGCGCAGGGTATCATTACTCCGCGTCTTTATCCCCCAGCGGGTCAACAACTCGCTATGTTTGGAAATGTTATCGGGCAAGCCAAACATCATCAAGGTTGGCCACCACCAGCGGTTAACAGCATCCTGGAGCATCTCCCGCTGCTTAACTGTTCCCTGGGCATACCGGATACACATCTCTTTGCCCTGTTTCATATGAAAACTTTCTTCGGCCGAGATACGTACCATGGCTCGGGAATACGGTCCGTAGGAGCACCGAGCCAGCATCGTCTGGTTTTTGATTGCCGCCCCATCCACTAACCAGCCGATGACGCCAATATCAGGCCAGGTCAGGGTAGGATAATTGAACACGCTGGCGTATTTGGCCCGACCAGACAACAGCGCTTGCAGCATCTCCTCGCGGGAAATGCCTAAGGTTTCGGCCGCATGGTAGAGGTATTGACCATGGCCGGCCTCATCCTGAACTTTGGCCATCAAGACCATCTTACGGCGCAAATTCGGTGCTCGGGTAATCCAGGCGCCTTCAGGCAACATACCTACTACTTCACTGTGAGCATGCTGGGAAATCATGCGGATAAGTTGTGTCCGATAGGCATCAGGCATCCAGTCCCCAGGCTCAATTTTCTCGCCCCGGGCAATCCGTTCTTCAAATTCGACTAGTTTTGTATTCTCGCTGGATTCTTCCATATTCACTCGCCAGCTACCCACCAACAATTCCATCCTAACTGCTGTAAAATTCGGAGTTCTTATTTCCAAGCCTAGACTGCTATATGATAACAGTAAAGTCAGCACGGTTACAATGCTTCATTATAAAGGCATCCAGAGACTTCTCCGTTGGTAGGCACGCCATAATCCAGTGGCGCAACTTAACTCCCAGGATGTTTTCAGAACCTTCTTGGAGCCTACCAAACTAGAGTAATGTTCACTATAATCTGCCCACGCTAAATAAAATGGTGATTACCGCAAGCATGACGAGAAGATCTGTTATTATTCACCGGCTGAAAAAGGAAGAAGAACTGGTTTTGTTGCCCGCGAACTTGACCTCGGACGGGACGGTTATTCTTTCCCCTGGCAATTAGCTCTTGCTAAAAGGCATACAAGACAGTCTATACAAACAACATGCCCCATTGGTTTGACATCCTGACCATCACAATCCTGGGTATTGTTATTTTGCTCTATGTTGGCTGGGGCTTGGTCCTTTGGCTTGTTCCGCAAAGTTTATCTAGGCGATATTATCTGCTCATCCCGTTTGTCGGACTATTTTTTATCGACTCTTTTTCCCACCTTACCCTTATAGCTAACATTCCCGGCAATCGCGCCATCTTTATCTTGTTTGCTGTGGTCACCATCGCGAACCTCTCGTCTTTAATATGGAAGCGCCAGAATTGGCGCTTACCTAATAGGCAAGAGGTTCTGATTATACTGTTCGCCTCCCCGGCGCTACTGTTCGCATTGATGCCCCTGTTTTCGCAAGATGAACTTCTAGCACTTGGGTGGTCAAATGCAGACACGATATCCCACTCAATTGCGACTGATTGGCTTCAAGAAAATAGTTTCCGCGATCCGTTACAACTAGATCCTGAGCATCCCGGCCGTAATCCCATCAACTTCAAGATAAAGATCAGAAATGTCCGTCTTGGTTTCCATTTCTATCAGATGTATCTTGATATTTTGTCTAATAGACAGGGGTACGAAACCTTCTCAATTGTCGTCGCAATCGGTTTTTATCTGTGGAGTATAGCGACAGGCTTCTTAGCTGGTGAGGTGATTCAAAAAGGGCGGCTGACGACTCTGTTGGCCACGTTATTTTTTGCATTGAGCGGATTACCTTTATGGATCGCCTTCGGAGGCTATGGACCGCAGATTCTAGGAATGGGCCTAATGGTAATGGCATTTGCTTGCTGGGCGCTTGCTCTGCAGGCATTTACATGGCGCATGAGCCTGCTTGCGGCCGCCTTCTCGGCCGCATTTGCCGGGATCTACTCAGATGCCTTACCCTATTTGGTTGTCCCAATCGGGCTGATGATCCTGTTATTACTCTTGAATTCGGCCAAAGACCGAGATTTCACACGATTGCGAGAGATTCTAAAGGCGTCAGTTTTGGGAGCCATCTTGGTCTTTGTTCTTAGCCCGGTCGGTATATATCGGGCGATTTTCCGCTCACTTCGTGTCGCGACGAATGAATTTGGTGGCAACGTGGGCCACTGGATTCCTTTTCGCCAAATAACTGGGCTTGCGCCATTTGGCCAACAACTTTCAAGACTAACCACCGAAGCTGAGATGCAAATATTGGGCTTGCTAACCATCATCGTGGGAGCCCTGATCGTGTTTGGCTTCTTCCAACTGCGTTCTCGGTCAAAATTGATCGCGATCAGTTTTGTAATTCCCCATCTAGCTACAGTCATATGGTTTCGGATAAATGATCAGACTTACTATTACTTCAAGAGTTGGTCGATGGGCTGGTTCATGTATCTTATCCTGCTTGTCGTTGGACTTGTGACTCTAATTCAGCTCGAGCAGCGTAGAAAAGTCCTTCGAGGTTTGGGGTTGGCGGCCCTATTACTGCTGTTTTTCCTCTTCGCCAGGACTAGCATTCGCCTCTCCAGCTCAATAGTAGGCACGAACGCATTAACTCCTAGCATTGTCGAATTAAAGGAATGGGTTTCAGAAATCGATCCACAAGAAAGAATCTTCGTATCTACAGGCGATCTTTCGCCTGTATCGGTCGATTGGATCGCCTACTTCCTGATTGACCATCCCATCCATGTTGACGAGACAGTTGCCAATACACATTGGGATCCCTACATCTACCAGTCTCAACCCTGGGTAATCGATTATCGAGACGACTCGGTCAATTGGAACACAGATATTTTTCACAAGAATACCTTAAGGCAAAATGAGGATTTTGACCTCCTAAAGCTAGACTTAAAGAGTGGGCGACAGTTTGAGATCCCAGACGTGGAACATGAAATCGGAGCCAGATTGGGCGAACAATTTGAATTGCTAGGTTTTAATCTTTCGTCTGCACTGCTATCTCCAGGAAGCGAAGTACAAGTCACATTGTATTGGCTTATGCGCCAGAAAACTGATCAGAATTACAAGGTGTTTCTTCATCTACTTGATCAAAATGGCAATTTGGTGCACCAGCTTGATGCCTACCCAGTTAATTGGTTATACAACACGTTTCACTGGTTACCGGACGAAGTAGTGGTTGATAAGTACGAAGTCCCTCTCGAATCTAATCTTTCGCCGGGTATCTATACCTTAAGGGCAGGTATGTATCTTGAAGAGTCTGGAGAGCGGTTGCCGGTAACTATCCGTGGTCAAGAAATGCAAGACAACTCGATTGTGCTAACCTCTCAGCTGGAAATCCTGTCTCCATAGAGTTTCTAATGGGGCAAAAATCAAAGTCAAAAGCAGGCAGTCTATTAAGCCAAAATGATTTGTATTTTGCGCTGTTGCCGACCAAAAGAGGCAAAATCGAAAAGATTATATCTAAGAATGCCTGCCTGAGACCTGATTTTACGTACTAGGCTGCTTTACTGACTTGCTCAACTTGAACTTCCCCTACCCAAGCCTTGCGTGTGCGTAATTGAAGCAACAAGAAGCCACCCGTCGCTACCAATCCCAGGAGACCGGCCACAAACCAAACCCAATCTGGATTCAGGTTATCCATGATTAGTCCAGCCAGGAGAGGACCAATGGCGAAGGGTATGGTCCAGCTTAAGCCAAAGAAGGCCATATAACGTCCCCGCATATCTTTGGGAGCAAATCGAGCTACCAATGTTTGAGATACCGGGGTGACGACCATCTCGCCAACCGTGATGATGACCATAGCAAAGATGAAAAAGACAAAGGAGTTAACAAATCCGTATAGCGCAAAGCCAATGGCATAAAGCAATGTGCCTGCAGCCATCATCAACATTGCCGGCCGTTTCGATATTCGACGGGCAATTGAAATTTGGAATATTACGACCATGGCTGCATTGAGAGCTAATAAATAACCGAATTCGCGCACCGATACGCCGTGTTCATCTCGCAAGTACACCGATAAAGTACTATTCATCTGCGTGTAAACGATGACCATCAGAATTGAGACCAATAGGAAGGACATGAAAAAGCCGTCATTGGCCACTCGTTTATAGCCCCTAAAAGTCTGACTTAGACTCTCCTCTTCCGCATCATCAGCCGCAACTGGCTTGGTCTCTGGCAGGGCAAAGTAGACGATGAAGGCTGTAATTATACTGGTCGTAGCATCGGCAATAAAGAGTAGATTAAATGAGGTGGCTGCCATTAATCCGCCAATAGCCGGGCCGATAACCACCGCCAGGTTCATCCCTACTCTCTGAATCCCATACCCTTCTGATAACTTTTCCTCAGGCAACAAGTCGGCCACCATTGCTTGTTGGGCTGGACCACCGGTGTTAGAGAGTAATCCCACAAGGGCGGCTAAGCCATAGAACAACAGCAGGTCATTCACAATCATCATGAGCAAGCTGGATGTTGCGCTAACAATCAATCCAAAGAGCAACATCCAGCGCCGGCCCAGCTTATCGGTCAAAGCTCCACCTAACATAGTGCCGACAAAGCTGAATACGGCGAATATGGCGAATAAAATCCCGACCTCGGTCATTCCCACACTGAATCTGTCAGTCACAAAGAGGGCAAAGAAGGGGAATAACATTGCCCCACCAACGTGATCAATGAAGGTAGCCCCAATCAAGGTCCAAAAGGCCCTCGGGTATTCTTCGTAGGTATTTCTAACTTTGGATAGCATGATTGTCTATCTCATTCATGCTGGATCAGTCAACATGAAGGATCTGGGCGAAGATCAAAAAAACCCATGGGTCTCAAATGTGGCAACGAACACAAATGGGGCCCACAGGGCATCTTGGTAAGTGGCGTTAAACTCGGCTAGCGGATTATCCGAATTAAGACATTCCGCAAGAGAGCTAAACCGAAGAAGACAATGAGGGGGCTGAAATCGACGCCGCCCGACATCGGTAAATAGCGGCGAACTGGGGCCAGAATAGGCTCAGTTAGCCGAAAAACCAGATCACGGATTTTATAGCCGCCGATGTTTACCCAGGACAATACTGCCCGGGCCAACAATAAGATCAAGATAGCATAATAAAATATGTCAAAGATTTGCAAAAAGATGCCTGCCATTTAATTTTTCACCTGTTTCTAAATAGTGGGCTTGTCAAATCAGGCGCGCGATCCAAAAATCGCCCGGCCGACCCGTACATGAGTCGCACCTTCTTCGATAGCCAATTCATAATCATCGGTCATGCCCATAGAGAGGGCTCGCCAATCTCCAACTGAAACTTGCTCCATTAACCATTCAGAGAGTAAGCGTGTTCGCCTAAAAACATCTCTAATCACCCTACGATCAACTTGCCAGGGTGCCATCGTCATCAAGCCAAGAGGTAAAATGCCGGGTAATTTCACGACTGCTTCGGCCATATTACAAAGTTTCTCTCGCTGATCACTGTCAGTTTCCCAGTGGCTGCAGTTGATTCCTGCCTTGACAGATTCTCCGGAAACATTAACCTCCAAAAATACACCTAATGGACTAATTTCTGATCGGCCATTTTCCTGCAATCGTCGTGACAGCCGTTGGGCAATCTTCATTCTATCTAAGGCATGAAACATATCAGCCTGGTCTGCGACCAGATTGCTCTTACGACTTTGCAGAGACCCGATAGCATGCCAAACGATGCCGCCGCTGTCGTTTCCCAATTGATCAACGATATCCGGAAGCTTTTGCTCCAACTCTTCCGGCCGGTTTTCGCCAAAATCGCGCAAGCCGGCTTTGTAGGCTGTCACGACAACTTCAGCCGGCCAAGTCTTCGTTACCGCAACAAGTGTTATCTCTTCGGGTCTTCGTCCCGACTTTCTCGCCGCGGTCGCTATTCGATCCTGAACGACAGCATAATTTGCTTCAATATTCATATACGCCAATTATAGCAAAGAGGTTGCAGAAGATTGGTCAATAAAGGCAATCTCTGAGCCTATCTGCGTACCGAGTTTCCGTGTTTAGCTAGATCTGGCTTGGTCCAATTTCTATTCTGTACACTAAAGAAAATCAATTATAACCTGATCAGATCAGAAATACGTTATAGTTACCTCAATATTCTAACTATTTGTTGATCCGCCTAGGTTCCTTCCCTGCCAGGCCCGCTGTCCGATAAATCCGTTTCGAGCTCGGGTTGGAACTTGAAGATGATACCTGTCGCATAATCCACGGTATATAGGCTGCCATCGGGGCCCATGGTAATGTCGATAGGTTGGGCAAAACCAGTAGCGAAATCACTAACTTGGCCCGTATCAGGGCTAAAGCGCACCACTTTTTGTGCGCCTTCAAAAGCACTCCAAAGGACGAAAAAAAGATCATCATAATAGGCCGGAAAGGCATCACTTGTATAAGCTGTAATCCCAGTTATAGCCGCATGGGGGATAGTCTCCCAAAGGGGGGCAATGACCTCTACCCCTTCTGGAATACCAAAACATACTGAACATTCGAAATAGGGATATCCATGCTCGCCCCCGGGGATAACTAGATGTAGTTCATCTCCCGGTGACTCGCCAGTAGCCGGGTCGGGATCGCGGCCGTTATCTGTGGCATACAAGCGGCCGCTGCCATCCCAGGCCAAATCATAAGGATTGCGAAAACCCCGGGCATATAATTCTACGATTTCTCCATCAGGACTGAAACGTAAGATGGATGCCTCCAAGGAAGTTAGATCATCTTGCTCGCCCATGGCGGGTTCCAGGAGTCTCTCGCCATGATCGGCCCGCCCACCAACGCCAACATAAGCAAAACCATCTGGCCCGAATTCAATACCATTTGGGCCATGCATCCCGATGTAACAACAGGGCAGTCCTTGAATTATATGAGTTATGTGACCATCCTCGACGACGGATATTCTCCCTTCACCGCCCACATTGGTATCAATCACCCTATTAGAAACAAATAATTTTTCGGTACCTGGTTGAAAAGCTATTCCCGTTGGCACCAGAAATCCATCAGCGTATTCGGTAACTGTTCCTCTTTCATCTATGGCATAAATCGTTCCCATGCGACCAGCCACATACAAACGGCCGGCAGGACCGAAAGTTAAACTGGTCGGGAAGTCATCCACACGAGCGAATACGCTGCCAACGAACCCTGGAGCGACGCGCAATCTTCTTTCCCAGGCGGCAAAATCTTCGTTGCAGGGGTATTTATCGCTGCACTCGCTCTCTGAATAAACCGCTTGTTCGACACTCACATGTTCGGCCGGCCGCACGGTTGGCGTAGGTGACGGTGGAACTGGCGTGTCAGTTGCCGATGCTGGCGCCGTCGATAGGGCGGTGACAGTTGGTGGCCTATGCTCACTGATCGCTGTTGGTTCAATCGTAATTGGCGTAGCCGGAGAAGTTAGGGTCGCGACAGGCGCCGGCCCGGTTACCGTTATTTGGCTCTCTAAATCGGTCTCACGGCAAGCAGAAATCGTCAAAAACAGCAATAATCCACCGGCCACCCACGAAAGTTTCATTTATCGCTCCAGTAGCAGCGTGACCGGCCCGTCATTCACCAATTCAACTTGCATCATGGCTCCGAACACCCCGCTCTCAACTGTCAACCCAAGCACTCGTAACTGCTGGGCAAAGAAGGTCACCAGGGGCTCCGCCTGTTCAGGACGAGCCGCGGCTGTGAAAGATGGGCGCCGCCCTTTACGCGCATCCCCATACAGCGTAAATTGAGATACAACCAAGACGCTGCCCCCGACATCAAGCAAAGACAAATTCATTTTTCCGGCTTCGTCTTCAAAGACGCGCAACCCGGCAATTTTATTGGCCAGCCACCGGGCCTGCTTTTCCCCATCCTCATGAGTAACGCCTAATAATATAAGAAATCCATGGTCGATGGCTCCTATTAACTCACCCTCGACGGTAACTCGGGCTTCCCTTACGCGCTGCAGCAATGCTCTCATGGTGTATGGTGAAGTAAACCTTTGGCCAGCCGGTCTTTACTTTATCTTGTTATGTCAAGTATTAATTTCAGAAGAATTATATTTCGAAGCATCAGAATATATCAAGAACCGATCCCCCAGACATTATTCGCTGGAATCTCGGTGCTAACGACACATCGATCAGACGATGCCTACCTGACTGTGATCGCCTATTGTAAGTTTATGTGATTTTGGTTTTATCGGGGAGCGTCTAATGGTCACGTAACGGCCGATTAAACTATCTTGAATTCGGGCATCAATATGGCTTAGGGTGCTATGTTCCAGCACCATGGAATGCTCTATTTCGCTATCCTCGACGACAACATGATGAAAAATGCTGGTAAAAGGACCGATATAACTGTTGATAATTCGGGTTCCTTCTCCAATAATAGAGGGTCCACGGACGACACTGTTGATTATTTCGGCTCCTTTTTGAATCGTAACCCGACGACCGACTTTGCTGTCTCTGTCCACATAACCGTCAATATGGTAATCAAGTTCCTCCAATACCAGATCATTGGCTTCTAACATATCTCCCGGTGCGCCGGTGTCGATCCACCAACCTCGATGAACATAGGGATGAACTGACTTGCCATTATCTACCAGCCACTGAATCGCATCAGTTATCTCTAATTCACCACGCCAGGAAGGCGTAATAGCTTGGACGGCCTCCATAACCGAATTGTCGAACATGTAGATACCCACCAGAGCTAGATCGCTAGGGGGATTCTTCGGTTTTTCCACCAACCTTATGATACTTCCCTTATCATCCAACTCGGCTACGCCATATTCTTCTGCGTGTTCAACACGGGTCAGTACAATCTGGCTATTCCACTCGCTGCTGCCAAATTCACTTATAAGCGTGCTAATGCCACCTTGAATGACGTTGTCGCCTAGAAACATGACGAATCGATCATCACCCAAGAATTTTTCCGATATTTTAACTGCATGGGCCAAGCCAAGAGGTGTATCTTGCTGAATATAGGTGATTTTAACTCCCCAGCGATTCCCTCTACCGACGGCCTCCTTAATCTCTTTCGCCGTATTACCGACCACAATACCTATCTCCGTTATTCCAGCATCACGTATCGATTCTATTACCCGGAACAACACTGGTTTGTTGGCAATGGGAATAAGCTGCTTGGCATTGGTGTAAGTCAGAGGGTAGAGTCGAGTCCCCTTTCCACCACTCAATATCAATCCTTTCACTTTCTCATCTCCCGATAAAGACACCCGGTGTGTGTAGATTCATCTCGCAGCGCAGTGTCATTGATGCATCAATTAACCTAAGGTAGCGATTTTTATGGTCAAATAGCGCCCTCTACAAAGGCCACCGATCTTAATCTATCTGCAAACGAAGCCAAAAACATAACGCTTGCTGTTCGTTATGCCGACGATGGCTAATCCTTAATTTGCCATGTCAATGACTTCTTCCTCATTTCGCCAAAGGCCGCTGATTTTAGTCGCCGTCCAAGCCGTTAATCTCAAAACCTGCTAAATTTTCCAGCGCCTTGACCAGTGCATGGTTTCCTTCAGCGCCTAAACCCTGCTGTTGTAAGGTGCGGTAAAGTTGGAAAACAGCACTTGTTCCAAGCAACGGGACGCCGAGCTGGTCGGCAGCTTCCAATACCAAACGTAAATCTTTCTGCTGTAAATCGATAGTAAAGCCAGGTCGCCAATCCCGATCAACCACCTGGGGTCCACGATTGGAAAGCATCCAACTGCCAGCAGCACCCCCACTAACGGCCGCCAGTGTTTTGTCCAAATCCAATCCACCTGCCTGAGCGAATAATAAACCTTCGCCAACAGCAAGCATCGTCACTACCACAAGGATCTGGTTAACCAATTTGACAGTTTGACCCGCACCGCTTTCTCCAACGTGGGTTACTGTTTTCCCCATGGCGGAAAAAACCGATTCGGCTCGCTCAAACTGTGCCAGATCGCCACCAACCATGATACTGAGGGTACCGTTAGCCGCTCCCTCGCTACCACCGCTAATGGGCGCATCCAACATGTAGACGTCTTTTTCTCCCAGTCGGCCGGATATGTCCTTCGTCACCTGGGGGCTGATGGTGCTGCAATCGATCACCAAAGTTCCTGCTTTTGCGCCGTGAATCACACCTTGGTCACCGAGAATCACTTCTTGAACATCGGGGGTATCACTAACACAGGTTATGATAATGTCACAGGAAGCGGCTACATCGGATGGGCTGCTACCGGTTGTCGCCCCTTCTTTTAGCAGTGGCTGCACACGACTTGCTGTCCGGTTCCACACACGCAAGTCGAATCCCGCCTTGAGTAAATTAAGAGCCATTCCTTGGCCCATGATTCCTAATCCGATGAAACCAATCGATTCGGCCATCTCCT